>Ga0302319_10010061_pt1 | contig 18087 bp, 12 predicted proteins | sample Bog_T0_2_FD_203319 | JGI IMG/M metagenome (GOLD analysis project Ga0302319, IMG submission 203319) | Peat permafrost microbial communities from Stordalen Mire near Abisko, Sweden - Bog_T0_2 | ecosystem: Environmental > Terrestrial > Soil > Wetlands > Peat | place: Sweden: Abisko, Stordalen Mire...
CGCGGATGCGAGCGGTTCCCAGCGTTATAGCTTCGATGCACTCCGGAGTCGGAGAGCGATGGACGGTTCTCCGAGATATTGACAACCGAACATCCCCACACCCCAAACCCCAGTTCCCAGCCCCTAGTCCCACATTCCATTTGCAGGCAATTAACCCCATTCGGAGTACACTGATTCCAGATCGGAAAAGCGGGGATTCCGGCCCGGAAACCCCAAATCCGGGCTCCGACCCCACCCCCCACGGAAAACACCTGCATTTTTCGCAAGAATTGAATTCAACCAACACAATATCAATAGTTTACGAGATAGGGATGTTAGCCGAAGAGTAAACAGAAGTGCCCCAAAAACCGCCCTTTTCCCCGTTTTCTCTCCAAAAGCCCCCATTTCTGTGGCCCTCCCAAACCCCAATCAGCGCCAAACTCTCTCGCCGGACCTCCCTCCTGACCGCTTCCGCAGCCACGCTCGCTGCTGGGCTGCCGTGGTAGCCTTGGTTGTCTTTGTCTGGAGCCGTCTCCCGCATGAATTCCACCCCGACCGCGCAATTCAATCTCGTCGCCGCTGCCCATGCCTCCATGCTCGAACACGGCTTCCAGCCGGAATTCCCGCCCGGCGCCAGTGCCCAACTCGCTGACATTCAAGCACATCCTCAACTGCCCGAAGCACCCGGAGCCCAGGACCTCCGGGCCCTCCTCTGGTCTTCCATTGATAACGACACCTCCAAAGATCTCGACCAGATCGAGTGGGCCGAGCAGTTGCCCGACGGCCGGATTCGCGTCCTCATCGGAGTCGCGGATGTAGACGCTCGCGTCGCCCTGGGCACCCTGCTCGACAGCCACGCGAAGAGCGAAACCACCTCGGTCTACACCGGCGTCAAAGTCTTCCCCATGTTGCCCAGCGAGCTCTCTGAGGGCATCACCTCGCTCAACGAGAATGAAGAGCGCGTCGCCGTGGTGGTTGAGTTTGCGGTCGATCCGTCCGGCACCGTCTCGGATGGCAACGCCTATCGCGCTCTCGTCCGCAACCGTGCTCAATTGGCATACAACAGCGTCGGCGCCTGGCTCGCCGGCACCGCCCCCGCGCCCACCAAAGTAGCCTCCAGTACCGATCTCGCCGCCCAGCTCAAACTTCAGGACGCAGCAGCGCAGCGCATGGGCAATGCCCGGTTCCAGCATGGCGCGCTCTACCTCGACAATATGGAAACGAGGCCGGTCATGCTCAAAGACCAGGCCGTTGACATTGTCTCTCTGGAAAAGAGCCGCGCCACCGCGCTGATTGAGGAATTCATGATCGCGGCCAACGGCGTTGTCGCCCGCGCATTTGAAGACGCCGGGGTCGCGTCAATCCGGCGCATTGTGCGCGTACCGAAACGCTGGGACAGGATCGTCGAAGTGGCCCAGGGCCTCGGCACAACCCTCCCCGCGGACCCCGATTCGAAGGCTCTCAACGACTTTCTCCTCGCCCAGATGCAGAAGGACCCAGCGCACTTTCCCGACCTCTCCCTCACCGTAATCAAGCTCATGGGTCCCGGCGAATATGTCCTCGTCAAACCCAACGAGCCGTCCCCCGGACACTTCGGCCTAGCCGTGCAGGACTACACCCACTCCACCGCCCCCAACCGCCGCTTTCCTGATGTCGTCACCCAGCGTCTGCTCAAGGCCTGGCTGGCCAAGGCCAGCCAGCCCTATTCAGCCGACGATCTCAACGCCATCGCCATACATTGCACACTCATGGAAGACAATGCCCGCAAGGTGGAGCGCGACATGCAAAAACGCATTGCCGCCGTTGTCCTCCAGAAACGAATCGGGCAGAGTTTTCCGGCCATTGTCACCGGCGTCAACAAGTACGGCACCTTTGTTCGCACCCTCGACCCGCACGTCGACGGAATGGTCGTGCAGGGCGGCAAAGGCCTCGATGTGGGTGACAAGGTTACGGCCAAACTGGTCTCCACCAATCCGGAGAAGGGCTTTATTGACTTTTCAGTCTAGAGCCAGAAGCGCATCCTCGAATGAGCGACTGTTGAAGGGTCGTTCTTGTTAGAACCGAATCCTTTGAACCCCTTGTGCGCAAAAATCGTCTAAGATTAAGGATTATTTCCAGTTGGCAAGACCTGTCAGCGTTTAGCCATATCTGCGGTTCAGGTAGTCGTGCGTCGTTTACCCTGAACATCGAGTCTTTCTTCGGCATGCAGTAATTGCTTCATTTTCGGATAGGCCAATGCAGTTGCAGAATCCAAGAATGGTGAGTAGATGCGTTTAAGTTTTGCCCTCATACCTGCAGTGTTTTCTTCTTGCCTCGTCTTTTCGGGCCAGATTCAACAGTTGCACGCGCAGCAGTCCGATACCCCCAGGACAGTCGCGTCCTCTGAGTTGCCCCAGTCGCCGGTGCCTGCTGGGGAATCATCCTCCACGCTGCAACTGGAACAGCAAACTCCACAGACCGCCCCCACGCAGCAGCCTTCGACCGCACCCTCCGCGACACCCGTTGGGGCAAATCCAGCAGCCCAGACCCCTCAGCAGTCCCTGGACGAGAAGACCAGGCGTGAACTGGCGGCTGAGCAATTAAAGCAGCAGGAGTCGCAGCGTGTGATGGGCGTAATGGCGACTTTCAATACCACTACCAACAAGAACGCCCTACCGCTTTCCCCGGGACAGAAGTTTCAACTCTTCTTCAAGAGCTCTACTGACCCGTGGCCATTCCTTCTATCCGGTGTGGTGTCTGGCATCGGGCAGGCCAACAACAGCTACCCGGAATGGGGTCAGGGCATGCAGGGCTACGCCAAGCGCTTTGGCGCCGCGTATAGTGACGCATTCATCGGCAATTTCTTCGGCAATGCTGTGCTCCCGTCCGTGCTGCGCGAAGACCCACGCTACTTCCAGATGGGCACCGGGAACAAAATGAAACGCGTCCTCTGGGCGGCATCGAGCACCTTCTGGTGTAAACGCGACAATGGCAAATGGGGCCCGAACTACGCAAATGTGGGCGGCAACCTCATTGGAGCCGCGATCGCAAGAACCTACTACCCAGCGTCAGAACGGGATGTGGCCTCGACAATTTCCGACGGACTAACAGTCTCGGTGGAAGGCATTGTGGGCGCGGAAGTGATTGAGTTCTGGCCTGACCTTGCACGCCGGCACCGCCGCAAGCAGGCTGAAAAACTGGCCCGGCAGGCCGCTCAGGGTACTATGCAAGCAAAGCCCCAAACTCCAGCGCCCGACGATAACAGGAAGTAGAGACTACCTGGGTTTGCCGCTACTTCGCCTCGCCGCGCGCCGGCAGCTTCAACGCCTTCAGCGCCGCACGATTCTTGTCAATCAGCGAAACCCGCCGCTCCACACATGCGCGGCTCCGCAACGGGTCCGCCGGCGTGTTCAGCACATAATCCAGCAACCTGCTGAGGCTGCTGGTCGCCACATGCAGCCGTGTGTCCGATGAAGCATAGTAAATCAGCACCTCTCCGTTCTTCTTCTCAATCCAGCCGTTGCTGAACACCACGTTCGAAACATCGCCAACACGCTCCCAGTTTTTCGGTGCGATGAAGTAGCCGGCAGGCTTATGGGTGATCACCCATGGCCGATCCAACTCAGCCAGAAACAGATAAAGCACATAGCGCAGACCGGCGGCAGTATTGCGCACGCCGTGCGCCAGGTGCAGCCAGCCTTGATCAGTCTTGATTGGCGCGGGACCGAGTCCGTTTTTCACTTCCTGAATCGTGTGGTACTCGCGGTTGTCGACGATGATCTCGTCCTCGACCTCAGCGTTCTCAATGCCCTTTGACAAGCCCCAGCCAATACCGCCGCCCTTGCCTGCCTGGATAAAGTCATCCTGCGGCCGCGTGTAAAACGCATAAAGCCCGTCTACGAACTCGGGGTGGAGCACTACGTTGCGCTGCTGCGGCGACTTGGACTTCAAGTCGGCCAATCGCTCCCAGCTTTTCAAGTCGCGCGTGCGAGCAAGCCCGCACTGTGCCACCGCCGACGAAGTATCCCACGCCGGAGTCTTCGGGTCTTTGCGCTCCGTGCAAAATAGCCCGTAGATCCAGCCGTCTTCGTGCTTCACCAGCCGCATGTCGTAGACATTGGTGTCCGGATCAGCGGTCTCCGGCATCAGGATCGGATACTCCCAGAAACGGAAGTTGTCTACACCGTTCGAGCTCTCCGCCACCGCAAAAAATGACTTCCGATCGGCCCCCTCAACACGCGCCACCACCAGGTATTTCCCCTTAAGCAGAATGGCCCCAGCGTTGAATACTGCATTCACAGCAATGCGTTCCAGCAGCAGCGGATTGGTCTTGCGGTCAAAGTCGTAGCGCCACGCGATTGGCGCGTGCGCGGCCGTAAGGACGGGAAACTCCCAGCGATCAAAGACCCCATTGCCGCCAGCCGATTTGCGATTCCGCTGTTTGAGAAGCTTCTCTTGGTCCTTGATGAGCGCCTGCACACTTTTCTTAAACTCGGCCTGATTCATCTTGCTCTCTCCGGGGATTCGTCGCTCCGACCATGGCTCAAGCTCCCAACCCGGTCCAATCTATCCAACCTTTCCATCACCTCAAAGCATGTCCGGCTGTTGTGGTACGGGCACTTCCACGGCCCAGCCTTATCCTGCTCCAAATCTGGCACACCGGCTCTCGAAACCATCCAGAACCATTCGCCGAACTCATGATCGATGATGTGCTCTTCAATGAATGCCCAACTCCGCTTTGCCGCTTCCAGGAAATGCAGTTCGCCTGAGAGTTCGAAAGCGTTCAAGAATCCGACGACCGCCTCGGCCTGCGGCCACCAATGCTTGTCGCCGTCCACAATCTCCGTCGTCCCTGAGCCGTTCTCTTCCGCTTCGTACAGCAGCCCGCCATCGTCATCCACACCCTGCTCATATACAGCCTGCGCCATCTTCACAGCTTCGGCGCGCACCCGGGCCAGCACGTCTCCGTCGCCAAGCACCTCCGCCGCCTCACACAGCAGCCAACTCCCCTCAATGTCGTGGCCAAACGAAATCTTCCCCGAGCGCGGATGCCACTCCTCGTCAAAGAAAAGAAGGAAGTGGTGCGTCGCCGGATCGATGATGTACTTGAGGAAGACTTCAATCAGTTCACGAAGCCTGAAGCGCACCGTCACATCCTCGTGGTGCCGCAGCAGCGTCGCATACGCCTCCAGCATGTGCAAATGCGTGTTCATGGACTTCTTTTCGTCCATGTCCACTTCGCTCAGCCGCTGGTCAGCAGCCAGCGTCCAGTCTCGCTCGTAGGTCTCAAAGTAGCCGCGATGCTCGGCGTCGTGGCCGGCCAACTCAATCTGCGCCACCATGCTCATGGCGCGATCAATCGCCTGCGGTTCCCCCGTTGCATGGGCATACTCCGCCAATGCGTAAACCGTAAATGCCTGGGCATAGATGCGCTTCCTGGTGTCCAACGGGTGCCCGAGATGATCCACCATCCAGTACACGCCGCCAAACTCATCGTCCCAGAAGTGGCTGCATACATAGTCATAAGCGCGGCGCGCAGGGGCAAGGTAAGTCGGCTCCCTGTACACGCTGTACGCCTTCGCAAATGTCCACAGAATCCTCGCGTTGAGGATCACTCCTTTGCCCGCTTCGGAATCGATAGTCAGGTCGTTGCCGATCTGCCCGCGAAACCCGCCATTCTCTTCGTCAATCGCGTTCTTCAGCCAGAAGGGCAGTATGCCCGTTCGCACTTCGGCTTCCACTTTACTTCTTAAGTCATACACTGAAGAGCCTCCAGGCAAGCATGAAAATACTGCCGTTGGTTGTTCATATGGATGGTGCAAGAATCGCATCAATCTTCGCCAGCTCCTCGGCAGAGAAGGACAGATTCGCGAGCGCCGCCACGTTCTGTTCAATCTGCTCCACGCGGCTGGCCCCAATCAACGCCGAGGTCATGCGTCCGTCGCGCAACACCCACGCCAGCGCCATCTGTGCCAGGCTTTGCCCACGCTCGGCGGCGATCGCTCCCAATGCGCGTATCTGCGTTAGCCTATGCTCATCGATGTCATTCTTTTTCAGAAACCCATGCGGCTTGCTTGCCCGCGAATCCCCCGGAATCCCATGCAGATAGCGGTCAGTCAGCAGGCCCTGCGCCAGCGGACAGAACGCAATCCCGCCAATCCCCTCATCGCCCAGAACGTCCAATAGCCCGTCCTCAATCCACCGGTCGAACATCGAGTATTTCGGCTGGTGAATCAGGCAGGGCGTGCCCAGTTCGCGCAGAATCTTTGCCGCCACCTTGGTTTGCTGAGCGTCGTAACTGGAGATGCCCGCGTAGAGCGCCTTCCCTGAGCGAACCGCCTGATCGAGCGCGCCCATGGTCTCTCCGATTGGCGTCTCCGGATCTGGCCGATGCGAATAGAAGATGTCAACATACTCGAGGCCCATCCGTTTCAGACTTTGGTCCAGACTCGCCAGCAAATACTTTCGCGATCCCCAGTCGCCATAAGGCCCGGGCCACATGCCCCAGCCCGCCTTCGAACTGATGATCAGCTCATCGCGGTAGGGTTTGAGATCCAGGCGCAGCACCTCGCCGAGGTTCGACTCAGCGCTGCCCGGCGGCGGCCCGTAGTTGTTGGCCAGGTCGAAGTGCGTAATCCCCAGGTCGAAGGCTCTACGCACCATGGCGCGACCGTTTTCAAACGTGTCCACGCCCCCAAAGTTATGCCAAAGCCCAAGTGAAATAAGCGGCAGCCGTATCCCGCTCCTGCCGCTGCGGCGGTACTGCATGGTGTCGTAACGCTGTTCGTTTGCAATGTACAAAAGACTTCTCCTTCGCGCTAATGGCTAGTGTCCTGAGTCAAAAATCACCACAAAACAGAGACAGTCATCCTGAGCGAACGGGGCCCCAAGCGTTCTTCAGTTTGGGGGTGGTGAGTCGAAGGATCTGCATTTGTACTTCGACACTTATGCTGCAAACACTTAACTGAGGACACTAACTCAGAATCCCCTTGACCATAACTTTGCTTCGCCCGTCGGTTGGCGCCGCAACAACGTTCCCTTCAATAGTCTTGCCATCGACCGTCAGCAAGATTGAATTCCCATATCCCAGTCGCTCAATCGCAATCTCATAAACCACGCCGCGGAACTTGCGCGTGGCTGTGAACCCCGGCCAATTCTTCGGAATCACCGGCGAAATCTCGAGGCCCTCGAGCGTCGTCCGGATGCCCAGAATCCACTGAACAATCGCGTAGTAGTTCCACGCAGCCGTCCCTGTAAGCCAGGAATTCTTAGCCTCGCCAAAGGTCGGCGCGTCCTTGCCGGCAATCATCTGCGCGTAGACATACGGCTCGCAGCGATGCAGGTCGCCAATCTCTTCACGCGCCGACGGATTGATGCGGCTGTAGTAGTCGTGCGCCGCATCGCCGCGGCCCAGCCTAGTTTCGCCAATCATCACCCATGGATTCACATGGCAGAAAATGCCTGCATTCTCCTTGTAACCCGGCGGGTAAGACGAAATCTCTCCAAGTTCCAGGTAGTACTTTGAGTAGGCCGGCTGTTGCACAGCAATCCCATGCCTGGTTGCCAGATGCTTGCCCACAGCATCCATCGCGCTTGCCGCCTTGCCATCGTCCAATCCAATACCCGCGAGCGCGCAGAACCCATTCGACTCGATGAATATCTTGCCCTCGGCGCACTCGCTGGACCCAATCTTGCGCCCGAAATCGTCGTAAGCACGCAAGAACCACTCGCCATCCCACCCGTGCTCGTTGATCACCCTTAGCATCTTCTCGGTCTCGCCAATATACTTGCTCACCTCGGCTTCCAGACCCCGCTTCTTCGCGATCGCCGCCAGTTCCCGTCCCGCGTAAACAAACAGCCCGGCAATGAAGACAGACTCTGCGACCTTCCCGTCTTTGTTGGTCGTGGTCTGGAAGCTCTGTCCCGGCGTGTCGGAGAAGCAATTGAGGTTCAGGCAATCGTTCCAGTCCGCGCGGCCAATCAGCGGCAGTCCATGCGGCCCAAGCCGCGACAGCGTGTAATTGAAGCTGCGCTGAAGGTGCTCGTACAGCGGCTGCTCAGACCCCGGCTCGTTGTCATACTGCACCGGCTCATCCAGAATGCTCCAGTCACCCGTCTCCTTCAGGTAAGCGCTCACCCCAACAATCAGCCAATGCGGATCGTCATTGAATCCGCCCCCAATATCGTTGTTCCCGCGTTTGGTGAGTGGCTGGTACTGGTGATAAGCGCCGCCTGTCGGCAGTTGCGTAGCAGCCAGATCCAGAATGCGCTCCCGAGCGCGCGAAGGCACCATGTGTACGAATCCAAGCAAGTCCTGGTTCGAGTCGCGGAACCCCAGCCCTCTCCCGATCCCGGACTCGTAAAACGAAGCCGAGCGCGACATGTTGAAGGTAGCCATGCACTGGTATGCATTCCAGATATTCACCATCCGATTGGTGTGAATATCTGGTGTGTTCACCTGGAAAACGCCCAGCGTCTCTTCCCAATACAGACGCAACCGCTCAAATGCAGCATCCGCCTGCGCGGCGTCGAGGTATTTCGCAATCGTCGGCCTGACCGTCTCCTTGTTGATCGTCTGCGAATCGGGCGGGTCAAATTTATCCGCGACCGCATTCTCGTGATACCCGAGAACGAAAGCAATTTGCTTCGTCTCTCCAGGTGCAAGTTCAAGGTTCACCTGGTGCGCGCCCATTGGAGACCAGCCACGCGCAATTGAATTCGTCAACGCCCCGGCATCCACCGTCGCCGGGCTATCCCAGCTCCGGTACCGGCCCAGAAACGCCTCTCTCTGCGTGTCAAACCCGACCGGCTCCGAGCATCCAAAGTATGCAAAATGGTTGCGACGTTCCCGGTACTCGGTCTTGTGGTAAATCACCCCGTCTTCCACTTCGACCTGCCCCGTATTGAAGTTCCGCTGGAAATTTGTCGCGTCATCCTGCGCATCCCACAGGCAAAACTCAATACTGGCGAATCCGGACAGCTTTGCTGGTGTTCCGCGCCGATTGGTCACCGTCAGCTGCCAGATCTCAAGGTTCTCGCCCAGCGGCACAAAGTACCGCGTCTGCGCTTCAATCCCGGCATAAGTGGACCCGATCACGCTGTAACCCATTCCATGCCGGCATTTGTAGTCCTTCAGTTCGTGCCGGGTAGGCTGCCATGAAGGCGACCAGAACTCCTTCGATTCGTTATCGCGCAGGTAGATATATCGCCCGCCCAAGTCGAATGGCACGTTGTTGTAGCGATATCGAGTGAGCCGCCGCAGCCGCGCATCGCGATAGAAGGAATACCCGCCAGCCGTATTGGAAATAATGCCAAAGTAAGCTTCGCACCCCAGGTAATTGATCCATGGCAATGGCGTGTCCGGCTGGGTGATCACATACTCGCGATGCTCATCGTCGAAATATCCAAACTTCATTCCGCCTACTCCCTTGCGTGAAAACGTTTCGCAAGTATATTCCTCCGCACAAGTGCTAATCAAACGATTTTGTCGGACGTTACCATTACCGGAGCTGAGAAGGACTCCATTTGCGCATCGTTATGCAAATATGCAACAGTATCTGCGCGAGGGAAATAGGGCAATCAGCCGTCGTATCCGCCATAACCGTCGGATTCATCGGGCGGAATCAGACACTTGCCTCTTCTTGGCACTCACCGGGCATTAGCGCGAGGCAATGCAGCAAATCATGGCGAATTCCTTCTTCCTGTCCCCTTTCAGTTCAAGATCTGCAAAGGAGTTGATCATTCTAGCTGTCCTCGCAGCACTGCTTGTCGTGCCTTTGGTTCTGGCGCGCGGGCAGGAGGCTCCAAATGTCGCCATCAAGGTGGACCAGGTCGGCTATCCGCTCGATGGGCCGAAAATTGCTCTGGTGAGTGCGCAAGGGAAGACGTTTGAACTCAAACGCAGCAGCGACAAGTCAGTAGCTTTTAGGGGAAATCTGACCTCACCGGCAGCAGACGCCAACACCGGTGATCAGGTGCAGCAGGCCGACTTCTCCAACTTCAGCAAGCCGGGCGCCTACTACCTCAGCGTTCCCGGCGTTGGACGCAGCTGGAACTTCACATTGGGCCCCAATGTCTATCAGCGCGCCTACTACATGGCTATGCGCGGCTTCTACGGGCAGCGATGCGGAACAGCGGTCGACATGGGGCCGGAGTTCCCCGGCTTCAACCATCCCGCCTGCCACCTGCACGGGGAGTTCCATCCTTCCTCAGGCAAATCCGGCGAGCGCGACAACATTGGCGGCTGGCACGACGCGGGCGACTACGGCCGATACACCGTCAACTCCGGCATCAGCACCGGTCTGCTGCTCTGGGCCTGGGAAATCTACGCTCCAAACCTGAAGGCCATCTCCCTCAATATTCCAGAAACCGGCAACGGTACCCCCGACATCTTGAACGAAGCTCGCTGGAATCTCGAGTGGATGCTCAAAATGCAGGACGACGATGGCGGCGTCTGGCACAAACAGACCAGCGAGCACTTCTCCGCCTTCGTCGCACCGCAGGATGACACCCTCATCAGCGATGTCATCGGGACCGGGTCCGCACCGTACAAGAGCACTTGCGCCACCGCCGACCTGGCTGCCGTAGCTGCAATTGCGGCCCGTGTCTTCAAGCCGTTCGATGCAAACTTTGCCGCGCAGAATCTGGATGCCGCACGCCGCGCCTGGGACTGGGCGCAGAAGAATCCCAATGTTACGTTCCGCAATCCGCCTGGCGTGTCAACCGGCGACTACGGAGATCGCAGCTGCAGTGATGAGCGTCTCTGGGCCGCGGCCGAGCTTGGCCGCACCACAGGCGAAGCTGCATTCAACTCCTATTTCCTGAGCAACTACAACCTGTTTTTGCCCACGCTCGATGCGCCCCCGGCCGCAGGCTGGAATCAACTCGCGCCTATGGCCCTCTGGACCTATGCGCTCTCTCCGCAAAAGGGAAACGACCCCAAAGCCGTTGCCGCCATCCATGAGCGCACCATCGCCGCGGCCAATGCAGTTGTCGACCGCACCAAGTCCAATCCATACCGAACCAGCATGAAGGCCTCCGACTACATCTGGGGCTCAAACGGCGTCGCAGCCGGCTATGGAATCTACCTGCTGATAGCCAACCAGTTTTCGCCGAGCGCGGCCTTCACAGATACAGCGCGCGACAATCTTCACTACATCTTTGGCCGCAACACCTTCTCGATCTCTTGGGTAACGCAGCTCGGCGAGAATCCGTTTCAGCATCCACATCACCGCCCCAGCGGAGCAACCGGCAAGGCCTGGCCCGGACTCATGTCCGGTGGCCCCAACGCCGGCCGGCAGGATGCAGTATTAGCCAAGTTACCCAAAGATCTACCACCAGCGAAGGTTTACGCTGACCAGTTGGCCTCGTATGCAAGCAATGAGATTGCAATCAACTGGCAGGCGTCGCTCGTGTTTCTACTGGCAGGACAATTGAATTGAGCCACTGCATTAAGAAGAGCCGCGGAAAACGCAAGCAGTCTTTTCCATTTGGTTTGGCACTCTCTGCGGAGTCGCCCTTGCGGGCTTCGCCTGGATGTGCCGCAGCAGCACCGGCTTTTGAAATGCCAGTCTAAACATCGCCCTCACCGCAGCTCGGGAAAGACGATAGACGCTGGCTGGGATCGAGGAGTTCCATGCATCTTCAGTTCATCGACATCGCCATCATCGTAGCTTATCTGCTAAGCACGGTCCTCATTGGCTACTGGGTTTCTCACCGCGCTTCGCAAAGCATGCAGAACTACTTCCTGGGCGGCAACACCATGCCCTGGTACATGCTCGGCATCTCCAACGCCTCCGGCATGTTCGATATCAGCGGCACCATGCTGCTGGTCTCCTGGATGTTCGTCTACGGCCTCAAGAGCGTGTGGATCCCCTGGCTGTGGCCCACCTTCAATCAGATATTCCTCATGGTTTATCTCTCATCCTGGCTGCGTCGCTCCAATGTAATGACCGGCGCGGAGTGGATCCAGACTCGCTTCGGCACCGGTCGCGGCGCGCAGTGGTCTCACATCATCGTTGTCGTTTACGCATTTGTCAGCATCATCGGCTTCTTTACCTACGCCTTCAAGGGCATCGGAAAGTTTGCCCAGACCTATCTCCCCTGGCATCTTTCGGCCAATGAATACGCCCTTATCCTGATTGCCATTACTGCAATCTACGTGATCAAAGGCGGCATGATCAGCGTCGTCATCACTGAGGTTGTGCAGTTCTTCATCCTCTCCATTGCCTCCTTTGCCGTGGGCATCATTGCCATGGCAAAAGTCGCTCCTGACTTGCTCCACCGCGTGGTTCCCGCGGGTTGGGACAACATTTTCTTCGGATGGCACCTCGGGCTGGACTGGTCGACCATCCTGCCTGCGGCCACGCAGAAGATTGCCGAAGACCGCTACGAGCTCTTCGGCTTCTTCGTCATGATGCTGCTCTTCAAAGGCATTCCCATTTCCATGGCGGGCCCGGCGCCGAACTACGATATGCAGCGCGTCCTTTCCGCCAAAAACCCGCGCGAAGCCTCCATGATGAGCGCCTGGGTCAACATCGTGCTCACCCCGCCCCGCTACTTCCTCATCATGGGTTTGACGGTGCTGGCCGCGGCCTTCTTCGGGCCCGACCTGCGCGCCATGGGATCCCATCTCGACTTTGAAACCGTGTTGCCCATGGCGCTCGCCAAGTTTGTTCCCATGGGCCTGCTGGGCTTTTTGATCGCCGGCCTGCTGGCCGCTTTCATGTCCAACTTTGCCGCCACGGTCAACGCCGCGCCACCCTACTTTGTCAATGACATCTACAAGCGCTACATCAATCCAAACGCCTCGCCCAAGACCTACGTTCGCCTCAGCTATCTGGCCTCCTTCGCCGTCATCGTTATCGGCGTCATCTTCGGCTGGAGCGTCACTTCCGTAAATGAAGTCGTGGTCTGGATCGTCTCTGGACTTTGGGGAGGTTACACAGCCTCCAACGTGCTCAAGTGGTACTGGTGGCGCTTCAACGGATGGGGCTATTTCTGGGGAATGTTGACCGGCATCGGCTCGGCGCTGCTCGCTCCCAGGCTCGTTCCCATGCTGCCCTTTATCCAGCATCTGCTGGAACGCTTCACCATCAACATGGAAGTCGTTGTCATCTTTCCAATCGTCGTCGGGATCTCCCTGATCGGCTGCCTATTTGGCACCTTCCTCACCAGGCCCGAAGAGGACGAGGTTCTCATCAGCTTTTATCGCCGCGTCCGTCCGTGGGGGTTCTGGGGCCCGGTCTTGAAAAAGGTTCTGGCCGAAGACCCCACTTTCAAAAAGAACAAGGACTTCGGTCGCGACATGTTCAACGTCGCCATCGGCATCATCTGGCAGGTATCTCTGGTCGCCCTGCCTCTGTACATCGTGCTTCAGGAGTGGGCTCGCGTGGGCATGGCTGCTGCCTCCATCGCCGTCACCTCGCTGATCCTCAAGTTCACCTGGTACGACCACCTCGTCGTCCGCGAAGTAGAGACGGACAAAGCCGCCGCAGGAGACCGGTAGCATCCCGAGCCTAAAGTTCAACAAATAGCAGCGACTGTCATCCTGAGCGAACGGGGCCCCAAAACGTTTTCCAGTTTTGGGGTGCTGAGTCGAAGGATCTGCATTTGCTCTTTCGCGCATTTTTGAAAGGACTTTAGACTCAGGACAAATGCTGGCCGCGCCGCCTACTCTGTCAACTGCTGGTCGAACGAAGCTCCGCCCGTGGCAGCAATCACCGCCGCGCCCTTCACCACCTTGCGTGAATCCTTCGCCACACACAGCGTCTTCTTATCCGCGCTGCCGTCCGTCGCGGCCAGTTCCACCCGCCACGCCTCGAAGGTTCCCGCCGGAACAGTCACCGTTTCCACGCTTGGCACAGTCAACTGCATCATCTTCAACTTTTGAGTTTGAACGTCGAAGTTGCGGAATGTCCTGGTGTAACCCATCGCCAAAGGCAACGTGGCGATCACCTGGTTCCCGCCGGCCGCGTTCGCAAAGATCGGTCCGCCCAGGTCAACCGCAATCGCCTGGTCCTGTCCACTCATGCTCATCTTGCCGGAAGCCTTGTTCCCTGCAAAGCAAATTTTAATGTCGATCGGGCCCTGCTTCAGGCTGCGCTTCTCCAGCGTCTGCGTCGATTTCGCAATCGAGGCAGAATCGGCTGCTGACCCCTGCGGCGTCTCCATGGTGTTCAATGCAGTCCACGACGGTCCGCCATCCGTGATGGCCGTTGTAATCTTCAAGTCGACAGTCCGCCCGCCCATCGCAAGCTTCACCGCGCAGTGGTACGTTCCCGGCTGCAGGTCGGTGGCCGGCTTGGGCAGAACCACCGCGCTTCCGTCCACAGTCTTCGTGGGAGCTGCGGCGGCCTTCGTGTCCTGGCCATGAGCAGCAGAAACAAGCGGAAGAACGCAGAGTATTCCGTAGAAAAGGCTCTTCATGACAGGCAAATCCTTTCTGATTGGAACGCTGATTTGAACGATCAATCATTGGCCAGGACGGAAAACTCAATCCCGCGTAGCTTTACCCTATCGGAAATCCAGCCTCAAACCAGCTTCACCCTGCGCCGCGCCAACCATATCCTTGGATAGCCTTCCACGCTCTATCTTGTGGCCAACCTAAACGCCATCCCAAGCCTCTTCTAATCTGCGAATTGGCCCGCCTATCCCGACCAGAATTCGTGATGCCTGTCACTGCACCGCTGCGCCCCGAGGCCTACCCTTGTTTGGGTCTTCGAGCAGTATCCGCGCTTGCATACGCGGCCGAAAAGCGCCCGGGAGGTTGAACCAATGAGCCAAACAGAAACGACCGGCAAGCGCGATCGCGGCCAGCTGCGCATCAACGGCGACGAGTGCAAGGGCTGCGGTCTCTGCATGGAAGCCTGCCCGCCAAAAGTCATCAGCTTGAGTGACCGGCTGAACCACTTTGGCTATCGCACCGCCATCTATGCTGGCGCGGGCTGCACCGGCTGCGGCATCTGTTTCATCGCCTGCCCTGAGCCCGGAGCCATCACCGTGCTGCGCGCCGTAAATCGCCCGGCCGCGGGGGTCATCGCATGAAAAAGCAATTGATGAAAGGCAACGAGGCCGTCGTCCGCAGCGCCATTCTCTCCGGATGTCGCGGCTTTTACGGCTACCCCATCACCCCCGCGAGCGAAATCACTGAAGCCGCTGCAATTTACATTCCGCAGGTCGGCGGCATCTTCCTCCAGGCCGAAAGCGAAGTCGCGGCCATCAACATGCTCTACGGTGCCTCCTCCGCGGGTGTGCGATGCATGACAGCCTCCAGCGGCCCCGGCATCAGCCTCATGCAGGAGGGCATCAGCTACATGGCCGGCGCGGAACTTCCCTGCGTCATTGCCGACATTACCCGCGGCGGCCCTGGCCTCGGCAACCTGGGCTCCGAACAAAGCGACTACCACCAGGTAGTGAAGGGTGGCGGCAACGGCAGTTACCGAACCATCGTCCTTGCGCCACACTCCGCGCAGGAAATGGCCGACCTCACCGCCCTCGCCTTTGAGCTTGCCGACCGCTATCGAAACCCCGTCGTGCTCATGGCCGACGGATTTGTGGGGCAGATGATGGAACCCGTGGAGTTTCCTCAGCGGCCCTTTATGCCTGCCCCGCCCAAATGGGCCGTCGCTGGAACCGCTGGGACGCGCGCCAACTTGATCACTTCCCTCCATATGGGAAATGACGAGCTCGAAGCGCACCTCATCAAATTGGAGGCGAAGTACCAGCGTGCCGAGTGCGAAGAGGCGCTAGCCGAGGAACTCTTCACCGAAGATGCGGAAATCGTCCTCGTAGGCTACGGAATTGTCGCCCGCATCCTGAAGGCAGTGACCGCCGACGCGCGCGCCGGCGGCCTCAAAGTCGGTCTGCTGCGTCCCGTCACCCTCTACCCCTTCCCAAAGCTGCATTTCCAGCGATTAGCCAATCGAACGCGGGTCTTCGTCGTCGTCGAAATGAGCAACGGGCAGATGCTTGAAGACGTGCGGCTCGCCGTCAACGGAATGCGCCCCGTCGAGTTCTTTAGTCGCATGGGTGGCAATGTTCCTTCGCACGAAGAAATCATGGCCGTAGTCCGCAGGATCGCGCGCCAGATCGCGCCGCCAAGCCTTTTGAGAGAGGAGCAGTTGGCCCATGTCTAATGAGCTGATGTCTCATGAACTGCCCGCCGGCTACGAGATTTCCCACACCCGGCCCGAAGCTTTCTACCAGTCCTACGACCGCAAAGACGACCTGAAGGACCAGACTCACTATTGCCCCGGCTGCGGACACGGAAACATCCACAAGATGCTCGCCTGCGCCATCGACCAGCTCGGCATTCAGGATCGCACCGTGCTCATCAGCCCCGTCGGCTGCTCGGTCTTCGCTTATTACTACTTCGACGTCGGCAACATCCAGGCAGCCCATGGCCGCGCACCTGCCGTCGCAACCGCCGTCAAGCGCTCCCGCCCTGAGAGTATTGTCGTCAGCTACCAGGGTGACGGCGACCTGGCCGCCATCGGCTCCGCGGAAATTCTGCATGCCGCCAACCGTGGCGAAAACATTACCGTCATCTTCGTCAATAATGCCATCTACTCCATGACCGGCGGCCAGTTTGCGCCCACTACCCTCATCGGCCAGCGCAGCACCACCACACCTGGCGGACGCACTGCCGCAAACGAAGGCTACCCACTCCACATGAGCGAATTGCTGGCTACGCTTCAGGCGCCGGTCTACATCGAGCGTGTAGCTCTTGGCGACAACCGCCAGATAGCCCAGGCCAGGCGCGCCATTCACCGTGCTGTTGAGAACCAGGTGCGCGGGCTCGGTTTCTCCCTCATCGAAGTGCTCTCCCCGTGCCCGACTATCTGGAAGATGTCGCCGGTGGACGCGCAGCGATGGGTGAAAGACGTGATGGAGAAGACATATCCCCTCGGCGTCTTCTGCGACCGCACCAAGGATGCCCAGCCCAGGCCCCAGCCAGATCCCGCACCGGCGCTCGAGCAGGTACCCGCAATTCTCGGCATCTCCGGCGAAAGCGTCATTGAGTCCGCTCCTGTTTCACAAATCCGCACCCAGGAAGTTGACCTCCAGGTGCGCGTCGCCGGCTTCGGTGGTCAGGGGGTTCTCCTCCTCGGTGAAATCCTCGCGGAGGCAGGCCTTGACGCCGGCTTCGAAGTCTCCTGGCTCCCGTCTTACGGACCCGAAATGCGATCGGGAACTTCAAACTGCCATGTCCGCATCTCCAGCCAGCCCATCGATTCTCCACTCGTCGTGCTGCCCAATGTGCTGGTGGCCATGAACGAGCCTTCGCTCAGAAAATTCGACGCCAGCGTCCGCCCCGGCGGCTGGGTCATCTACAACGGAAACACGTTTCCCGCCGATTGCACGCGCCAGGATGTGCGGGTGATGGCGCTCCCCTTTACGCGTCTGGCCGATGAACTCGGCGATTCCCGCATCAGCAACATGATCATGCTCGGCGCGCTGCTTGAAATCACCGGCGTGCTGCCCCAGGCCAGCATCGACGCTGCCTTGCGCCGTCTCGTGAAGGACGCCAGGTGGGTCGACCTTGACGAACGCGCCATCACCCGCGGCAGTGAGCTGTTTCAGGAGTCCCTCGCTGCAGCGTGCCCCTGATTCTCGCTAGCAGGCAGCAAAACTCCTCAAGCGAAGTCTGAGTCAACCCAAACACTCCGTGCCCCGTCGGGGTACCGGGGAACCCCCTGGGTCGGGGTCGCGACTTTATTCTGTCGCAAGGGCGGGTAGCCTCGACTCTAAACCTGCCGTGTTCATCAGACGCGCACTTTGGGCCCGACCCACTTTTGCCCGCCCTTCACCGCATCCACTCACCAGAGGCCACTCTCAAAATTTCTTTTCCGGATTTGCAGTTTATTTCGCGGAAACGAGCACAATTCAAACATGACCCCTCGCACAGATCACAACCCGGCCAACATACCCCATCTTGCCCCATAGATACACCGGCAAAAACCTCGCTGACCAGCTGCCCGCCGGTCGCAGCACCCCACCCCTCCCCCCATAAGCGCTAAGATAACGATTGAATATTGGCGATTTTCGATGTAATCTTCTTCGCATGTCAGAGCTTGAAGATTGGCCGGTTGTTCTGGAACTGCTCCCTTTGGGTTGGGAGCAGGCTGG
>Ga0302319_10010062_pt1 | contig 18087 bp, 11 predicted proteins | sample Bog_T0_2_FD_203319 | JGI IMG/M metagenome (GOLD analysis project Ga0302319, IMG submission 203319) | Peat permafrost microbial communities from Stordalen Mire near Abisko, Sweden - Bog_T0_2 | ecosystem: Environmental > Terrestrial > Soil > Wetlands > Peat | place: Sweden: Abisko, Stordalen Mire...
CCGTTGTAAACCAAGGGAACGCCATCGAGCGTGAACATGAGCGCCGACGCGGCGATGGCGCCATTCAGACTATACCGCGCAGCGGCACGGGCTTCATCATGATCGTCGGAAATTCGCAGGTGCAGCGCAGCCTTCGGAAATTGCGCACAACTGTCTTCCCACGAGCGCCGGATGTTGGATGCAGGCGCATGATGCAGGAAAACGTCACCGATGGTTGAAAGCAATGGCCAGGAGTAATCAATATCAAAGGCATTCGTTAGCAGTTCGGGCTTGCTCGCCTCGGCGAGCATGATGATGTCCGGCTTGACCTTGCAAACTTCGGCGCGGGCCTGTTCCCAGAAATCCGTCGGCAGCATGCCGGCGGCATCGCAGCGGAATCCGTCCACATCGCAGGTCTTAATCCAGTATTTCAACATTGCGATCATATAGTCGCGCACGGCCGGGTTCTCATAATTCAAGGCCGCCACATCCGTCCACTCCGGCACGGGTGGAATAATTACCCCCCGGGCGTCGTGTTTATAAAAGTCCGGATGCTGCATCATGACACTATCCCACGCGGTATGGTCCGCGACAAGGTCCATAATGACTTTCATGCCCCGCTTATGCGCCGCGGCGACCAGCCGCTGGTAATCTTTCACCGTGCCATAATTTTGATCAATGGCGTAGTAATCCTTGATCGAATACGGACTGCCAAATTTGCCTTTGCGGAATTTTTCCCCAATCGGGTGAACCGGCATGGTCCACAGGATGTTGACGCCGAGCTTGTGCAGTTCATCCAGCTTGGCGGTGATGCCCGCCAGGTTGCCGGCGGTCGAAAAATCACGCGGAAAAATCTCGTAAACGACGCCGTTGCGCAACCAGTCTGGCGACGGGCGGGCCGCGCTCGAAATTTCAGCGGAGGCGCCTTGAAAGACGAGCATGGCGAACAGGGCGGGAATGAGCGCCGACAAACGCGGCTGGAATCGTTTCTTCATGGAACTTTAAAATTTAATTGATTATTGATGGCGGGACGCCGGTTACTTCGTAGTGGTCCGTTGTTGCAGCCAAGTGATGTCATCTGGCGAATACATTTCGTTATCGGGACAAGGAGACTTTCGGACCACCGGCGCCTTGGTGTTGGGATCAAGCCACTTTTTGATTTCCGCATGGCCATCGGCAAACGAAAACCCGCCCGCGCCGTTGTGAGTGGAGGCCGGCACATCGGTCCACTTCGCCGTGGCATTGGCCTGCATGCGCACGGAAAAGAAACTGTCATTGATGCTGTCCGGACATTCGTCAAGCAGCACCCATAAATTTGCCGTGCCGATCGCGGCGACATCCCCGGATTTTAAGAATCTCTGCCAGCCCGGCGTCTGCCCGGAAATATAGTTGGCAATGTTGTTTACATCGCCCACGAAGCCATTCATCGAGACGCTGCGCACGCGCGGTCCGAGGGCCCCGGGAACGGTGTCGGCCGGGCATTTAAAAATACCGGTATTCTTGGAAACGTAGGGCCCAATTTCGCCGGCCACCAGGAAGTAAGTGTTGGTATTTTCCAGATTAGGCTGGACCGAATTATCCCAGGACATCACCCCGGCCACCCACGAATTCAAACTGGTCCCCGCCCCGGGATTCTCTGGAAAACGTTCCTGGTAATCGCCCGTGTACATCATTATCGCCAACTGCAATTGCTTGAGGTTATTGAGGCAATAAACCCCTTGCGCCTTGAGCTTCGCCCGGCTTAGCGCCGGCAGCAACAACGCGGCAAGAATGGCAATGATGGCAATAACCACCAGCAATTCTATCAACGTAAAGCCTCGGCGCACCTGTTTCATAACTCAGCATAATCAATTTACCGGCGTATGCTGTGCCAGAAAAAGCATGTCTTTGTCTGATGAACTGCAGGGGACACCTTGCGTTACGCCGGGATCGTTTGGTCCCAGATACCTTACCTGGGTATGGGACGTCATGACTCCATCCACCCATTTGTGGACGATGGAATGACCATCAGCAAAAGCCATTCCGCAGGCGCCGCCGTGCTGATTGCCCGGCAATTCCGTGAAGGAGGTCACGCCATAAGATGCGGTGTACATGAGCGCGTCATCAATGCTGTCAGGATGCTCATCGGAGAAAACCCACACATCGCTGGGGCCGGGAGTATGAAAGTCAGACGTCTTTCGCGCCACATACCAAGCCGTCCAGCCAAAGGGTGCGTTTGGTTCCTCGTATTTATCGCCATCACCCACGGCACCGTCCATCGCCACGCTCCGGCTGCGCTGGCTCCAACCCAAGGCAGCTTCCCCAGGACTGACATAATTCGCCGCCGGGCAGGCGAAGACCTTGGCAACCCGTCCGAGATAACTTCCCAGCAGCGAGTGGCTGTCGTCCGTAAGCCAGGTTGTATTGGTGTTAAAGGATCCCGTGCTCCAGTCCAGGCTCCCGGTAATCCATGACTCACCACCTCCGGTGTGCGGAAATATGGTGGTCGAATAAACGTGCGGGTCGGAATTAATCGCGAGGTGGTCGCTAAAGTCGCCGGAATACATGATCCAAGCCAGACAGAGCTGCTTGTTATTGCTCATGCACGAAGCGGCTTGGGCGCGTTGTTTGGCTTTGTTCAAAGCCGGCAACAGCATGGCCGCCAAAATTGCGATAATGGCAATGACCACCAGCAGCTCAATCAAGGTAAACCCCGCACGACGACTTTTCATGGCGTTCCTGTTCATCTATTTCAGTTTTAACTTCGTCCGCCCAGCCGTCTCCGACCGGGCGGACTCCAACTCGCGAACCTGCTTTAACTAGGGTTTAACCAACCGGAAGAAGGCCTTGCTGGCAGCGGGCCAGTTCGTGGTGCTCACAAAACCATTGGTGGAACTGTAACCGGTGGTCCAATTGGTCCCGTCGGTGGCAGCCAAGGTCTGCCAGCCACTCAAAAGATTGGTGGCCGCCTGCAAACGGGCTCCGGGACGGCCCAACCAACTCACCGGGACATTGCCACCTGTGGCGGCACCCACGTTGAGGTTGCCACCCGCGAGACTGCCATTGGCTCCAATGTTGCCGGTGCTGAAAAACGGCTCCACATACGGCTGACTGCTGAAGGTGTCCGTCGGCATGACGTATGGATTTGCTTGAGTCGAGCGCACCACACGATAATGAACGGATCCGGAGGCCGCCTCGTCTTCTACGGGACCGCCATTTGCACTGCCAATATCCATGCCATACTGGTAGCTCAGCGCCACCGGCGTTCCAGCGGGTAGGATGACGGTGTTGGTATAGACCGTTGACGACCCTAATTCCACCATTTGATATCCTGGAGGAGCCGCAAGCGGGTTAACGCCGCCTGACCACGCATACCAATATTGAGCCGTGCCCGCCGTCGGATTGGGATCGGAGGGCGTGGCGCCCGCAAACATGCCATTGATGTAAACGCCGTCGCCCGAGTTGAACGGATGGCCATCCGTTCCCACCGCGCCGTTCATGTCCACGCTAAATTGAACCGCCGTGGCTGCAGGAAGCAAGTCATCCGGGGCAAGGTCGTTGAAATAAACCACCGGCATGTTCGTAACGAGAACAGTGGAAGTAACCGGCACATAAAGAGTCCGCCGGTAACTATTGTTGTTGACCCAGTTAGGACCGCCATCCTGCGCATAGTCATACACCCAGCCGCCGTAAGAAGAGTTGGTATAACGATATTGTAAGATAAATGACACACCTTCGCCTACGTTAAGAGTCGCGCTGTAGAGATTCGTATTCGGGGCGGCGATACTGTTGGTCAGTGTGACGGGACCGGCCCAACCGTTAAACGTTCCCCAGGCCGTGATGCTATTGGGGACAAAGTTGCTGTCATACTCAGCCACGGCAGACATATCCAGATTTAGAGTCACCTTGGCCAACGGCGCTACTGGTTGATCACTAAAGTTCACGACCGGCAGGGTTTGATTGGTTTGGGTAAAAAACCGGTTTGAACTGTCGGGATCGTCATTGGGGTAGAGCGGGCTGTCATAATTGTATTCCGGTTCGATGATGTATTTATATTCCTGCGCACAATTGACCGTCGCCAAGTAATTCACTGACGGCCTGGCATTTCCGCTCACGGCAATCGTCGTTACATACACATTGGACTCGATCAGCGGCGGAGTGAAATTATGGTTGGTCACCAAGATACTCGGGTCGTTGGTCAGCACACAGGTGCCTCCCGCCGTGGCATTCCAGCCTTGAAAGCTGCCAAAAACGACGACGGTGTCGCCGCTTTGGGGATGAAAATTGCCCAGTTCAATCTGCTCGGACATATCCACTTGAAACTTCACATTGGAGGTTACGGCCGGTCCTACGTCATTAAAATAGGCTGTTGGCAGCACGACGCTGGCGTTGTTGCCGGGAGGCAGATAGGCCATGCGGTTTTGGTAGTCTGCGGGCGCCTCGCCGCCATTCTCGGTGTCATCATAGATGAAATTTACGTTGCCATCGCTTTGATCCTGCGTACTGGTGTCATCAATGGTATTGGTAAAGACGGAGGTGCTGCCGACTTGAACCAATTGCAAACCGGGATAGGCCCAACCATCAAAAGTTCCGCGAACGGCAATGATGTCCGAACCGGTTCCACCATAGGAACTGCCCCCAATCGTTGCCGGCGTCGGCGGGTTGAAGGTGCCATTGACGAAATTCGTGGCCTCATCAACGCTGAAAGTAATAAACGTGTTTTGAGCCTGGGCAGTCATGATTCCGGCGGCGCAAAGCAGCAGCCCCACCCGGATGCAAGTTAACAGTTTTGGTTTCATAGGATTCTTATGTGCGAGTTCAATGGACATGGTTTGCGGACGGACACCGGTATTATTAACAGGTGGTTTTGCCATCAATGATTTATTCGGTGTCGCAGTTACCATAACAAACAAAGACGGGTGCTGCTATCGCATGAATTGTGCATCGCGGGTGCCGGCGTTTGGCGCGGCGAGAGCGGTTCAAGCAAAACTTTGGCCGGATTGCGGAAACATTCAACATTCAACGTTCAACGCCCAACATCGAAGAAAGGATGCGAATAGAAAGCCCTTCGGACTTGCATGTTGAATGTTGGGCGTTGAATGTTTTGGCTCGGTCATCGGCTACAGTTGTTTATGAATTGCTCCAGAAGGCCATGCCGCTCCTTGCTGGCGAGTTACCGCCTTATGGCGAGCTTAAGAAAATGGGGCCATAAGAGAGCTCAAACGTATCGGGAGAATTCCAAACTGCTGATCTGCCGGCTGGCAAATCAATGTCGGAGATATTTTGCCACCGCTTCTGTGCGTGACTGGACGTGCAACTTCTCGTAAATGTGCCGCAGATGGGTGCGGATGGTATTGATGCTGATGCCGAGCTGGTCGGCGATTTGTTTGTACGCCAGCCCTTCGGCCAGGCAGTCCAACACCGCCTGCTCGCGCTGTGACAGCAAATTCTGCTGTTCTCCGGCCAGATGGGCGGCTTGAAATGAAGCGACCACTTTGCGGGCAATCGAATTGGACATCGGGGAGCCACCAGCGTGCACATCGCGAATGGCTTGCAGCAATTCCTCCGGCTCAAGGCGCTTCAGTAGATAACCCGTGGCGCCCGCCGCCAGTGCCTTGAAAATTCGGTCGGTGTCCTCATACACCGTGAGCATCAATACTTGGATGGGCGGGGCCATTGTCTTCAACCGCCGCACGCATTCAATCCCGTCCATGCCCGGCATGTTGATATCCATCAGCACCACGTCAGGTTTGTCTGCGGGCAGGTGTTGCAGCGCTGCTTCGGCGCTTCCATAAATGCTGGCACAACGAAATCCCTCCGAATCGTTCAGAAAAGTGGCGATGGACTTGCAGAGTTTTTTTTCGTCATCAACAATGGAAACCGAGATCATTTTTTTCATTCCACTATACGGAGCCGTTGAAGGAAAGCACAAATTGGATGGTTGTGCCGTGCCCGTGACGGGATTCCACCCGGCAACTCCCGCCCAAACTGGCCAGGCGCTGGCGCATGTTGCCCAAGCCGTTGCAAAAGCCGGCGGTGGAACCCGGCGAGCCGGCTTCACTGAATGCCGGATCAAAACCGGCGCCGTTGTCTGACACCGAGATGGTCAAATGATTGTGCTGGCAGACCATGGCAATTTTCGCCTCGGTCGCCCCGGAATGTTTGAGAATATTGGTCATCGCTTCATGGACGGCCAAAAAAAGGTGGTGGCGCGATTGTGATGAGAGCGGCTGGGCCGGCACCTGGGCGGGAAACTCCAAGGTGCATTCGATGCCGGTTTTCCGGAAATATTCCTGGGCATATTGCCCAATGTACGAGACCAAGTTTTCGAGCGAATCCTTTTCCGGGTTGACGGCCCATACCATTTCATCCAGCGACCGAAGCACTTCGCGCGAATCATCTGAAATGGAACGGATCTCCTCCTCCAACTGCGCCGGCACGCCTTCCGATCGCCGGGCGTGCTCGCTCAAAAAGGAAATCCGGCATAATTTGGCGCCCATGATGTCGTGCAGGTCCTGGGCAATGCGCGTGCGTTCCTGTTCCAAAATTCGTTCCTGTTCCAGGCGTTTGAGATGCTGCTGCAATCGGCGCTGTTCAACCACCCGCACCACTCCCGTGACAAATACCACCGCGCCCAATGCCAGCGCCCCGATGAACCACCATGTCTGCCATAGGTGCGGCAGCACGGTCAATGCGAAGCCGGCTCCCGTTTCGTTCCATACCCCGTCGCCGTTGCACGCAATCACTTGAAAATGATAGTTGCCAGGGGGCACGGAACTGTACAAAGCCACCCGGCGCGTTCCCGCCTCCACCCAGTTTAAGTCCAGACCTTCCAACCGGTACCGAAAGCGCACGCGGTCAGGCGCATCAAAACTCAGGCCGGTGTAGCGAAATTCCACGATGTGTTTCCCGGGCGCCAGACGCAGCGAAGCCGTGGTTTGCTCTTTCAAATCTCGACCGTTGTTCGCGTCACGCGTCGTCGGAGCGGGACCGGGATAGGCCAACACTCCATCCACCAGCGCCTGCTCCAGAATGACCACGGGTGCCGGTGAACTGACGGTGTGCCGGGGGTCAATCACCACGAGTCCCTTGAGCGTGGAAAACCAAAGCAAACCCGCCTTGCTTTTTAATCCGGCGGGGAAAAATCCTCCGGAACATTCTTCGGATATCATCCCATCGGCGCGACCATAGACTTCCGGATAGACGGCCGGGATCTTGTTCGCCATCAAATCGTCGAGGTCTTTTTTCCGTACGCGGGCGATTCCCCGATTGTCACCCAGCCACAGGTTGCCATCGTCATCTTCCAGAATTTGCGAGATGGTATTGTCTGGCAATCCCTCGCGCATGGTGAAGGTGGCGACATGCCCGTTTTGGAGCCGGCTCAGGCCGCCGCCGGCGGTTCCAATCCAAAGGACACCTTGCCCATCTAAATGTAAAGTCCGAATCCAACTGCTGGGCAGGCCGGTTAGTTGCTCAGACCGGCGATGTCCATCTCCGTCCAACCGATACAACCCGCCGCCTTCTGTGCCCACCCACAGGACTCCCTCCATATCCGGCACAATCGCCGTAATGGCATGGCCTCGCGGGCAATTGGTCTGACTCAGCCATCCGCCATCCGTAATGTGCCAGAGTTCACCATCCTGAGTGCCCGCCCAAATCCCGCTTTTGACGTCCTGCGCCAGCGCGCTGATGCTCAAATTCGTCAAGGCCGCCGATCCGCCAGATTCCTCGGCGGCTTGTGGGTTTTGGAAATGAAGCAACCCCCGCGCGCCACCCGCCCAACAACTGCCATCGCGATCCGCCAACAGCACCGTGGCAAAAGGCTCCGGTGAACCACTAAACATCAGCCGCCGGAACATCCGGCCATCCCATTGAAAGACACCGTTCGGTTGGGCCGCCCAAATCACACCCGGCTGGACTTCCGCCAAACCCTGCATCGCGCCATAGTCGAGGCCCTCGTTGTGGCTCAGAACGGAAACTTTCTTGAGACTGATCCGGTTCAGCCCTCCGTGTGTGCCAACCCAAACTTTCCCTTCCCGGTCAACCAACAGGGATTCTACGAGGTTGTCGGACAATCCGCTGTTGGCATTGAACACCACCAATTTGCCCGCCTTGAACTCGAGCAAGCCCTCACCCACCGAACCCGCCCACACTGTGCCATCCGGTTGTTCAGTCAAGGCGCTGATATAGTGCGTGGCCAGGTGCCGCGGAATCCCAAAACGCCGCCACTGGTCCCCCTCGCGGCACAGCACAAAGGCGTCGCCCGCGCCAATCCAGATGCGGCCATGCTGGTCCACCAGCAGGCAATGAGGATCCCGGAGCAGGCTGTCCAATGCCGGGTCCTGCAGTTGATCGAACTTGTCTCCTTGATACGAAAAAATTCCCGCCCCGGTCACACCCGCCCACATCGTGCCGTTATGGTCACAAAAGAGTGTCGCGACGGGTTTGCCTGAGAATATTTCCGCGCCCTTTAATGAAACCGCGCGACCATCCTGCAATACGGCCAGGCCGGCTTCCGTGCCCACCCAGATTCGCCCCGCCGGGTCTTCGGCCAGGGCGGTCACCGATTCGGACGGCAATCCGTTGCTCATGGTAAACTTGCTGAGCTTGCCCCCCTGCCAACAACTCAAACCACCAACCACACTTCCAATCCATAATGCGTTGCGACTATCGCCGAACAGGATCTGCACGCGCCCGCCTTGGAAACCTTCCTGCAGACCGAGAGGGAAAAAGCTGACGCCGTCAAACCGGCTGACCCCGTCATCGCTGCCCACCCAGATGTAGCCGTCGCGCGTTTGCGCCAGCGCACGCACGTAGTTCTCCGGCAAACCCTGTTCCCGCTGCCACGAACGGAACGAGAACGGCACCTCCCCGTATCCAATGCCCCCACCTTGGGCGTCCGTCACTGCGCCGTTGCCATTAATGAAATCGTCGAAAGAAGTGGCAATGGCCATTTCACTGAATATCCATCCATTGCCGCCACCGCCGTGGCGAAGACGAATTTGGTCAAATGAGGCGTTCGCCTTGAACTGCGTGGTCAGACTCGGCGGCTGGCTGGCCTCAGTGGCTCCCGGGCGCAAATCCGGGTTCAACCACACCGTCACCAAGTCTTCGCCGCCAGCCTGGTATTCAACCTTGAAAACAATGGTTCGTTCGATGCCGGAGTGGACCAACTCATAAGGGTAAAAGGTCCCAACACCCGACGGCGACGGATTGGCGGATTTAAAGTCAATATCCCCAACGGCACGGTTGGAGGGCCCGGTTTCTCCCGTGGCAAAAGCGCTAAAAGCAAAAGCGTCCAGGCCATTCCCCACCGCCAGCCGTTCCGTGTTGCCTTCAAACAACTGGAAGGCGGCAAAATAAAACTCCGTGCTGGCATCCGACCCGGGATCCACATGAAATTTAAAATAGAGCGTGTCAGTGGAAGATTCATCCCGCTTCAGCAGCCCTCCCAAAATGTCCGCGCCGGGCCCAGTTTCGTGAACTTGAGTATCACCGAGGTCGCTCCACAAAAGCACCGCCTGACTCGAACAGGTCAATCCCAGCAATGCGGAAATGATCAGCGCGAAGACTGTGAGGGGACCATTTTTTGGAATGCCGCGTCGGACACTGTTTGCTGGCAGTCTCTTCAGCAGATGAGCCGGACTGCAAGATGCCACGTTCCGAGCCATGCAACAGGAATAATAAAATTCCCCATGGACACAAGCATTAATTCCGATCGCGCGGTCTCACACGCAGATGCAAAGACGACGATTTAGAATTCGCAGTCGCTTTCATTATACGATAAAATGGATAACCGTCGCTTGAAACAAAATAACCATCTTCTGCCGTTCATGAAGCGCACGCATCGGCACGCGCTGACACGTTTTATCAGCCAGGCGCTCATTAAGGCCGGCTCGGGATGGATGTGTCTGCTCGCCTTCGGCCTGTCGGCCCGGGCCCAAGTTGCTGTGCCGGTGGGAGCCGGCGCTTATGCCTCCTTCATTCCATCCTTTGACCAGCAGGCGGATGAATATTACGGTCCCGGGGCCCAGCAAATGATTGATTTGTACCCCAAGCTTCATCTCGCTCCCTCAGTTACGAATCAACCGGTGCCGAGTAACAAATGGTGGACGGACGTTCTAATGGGGGTGCGTTCGTGGAGTTATAATGCCACCAACAACCCGCCGAGTGTTGTCACCCAAGACCCGTTTGGCGGCCAGCTCTGGGCGTTCCCGGTCATGCTGGCCCCCAATGCATCCGGTTTTAACCTCTATTTCCCGAATTCATGGTCAACCAGCGGCACGCCGCCCATCGGCGGATTCAATACCGGTGCGGCGCTGCCCATCACAGGCGCCCTGCCTCTGGCGGTGGGGGCCAATGACATTCTGCTCGCGGATTTTGACGAGACCAATTATCCGCCCGGGTGGATCACCACGGGAAATGCCTTCGGCACCGGCCCGATTCCGGGGGGAACGTGGCCGGGCCAATCCCCGCCGGTTCAAGGATTCTTGGGCGGCGCCTGCATTAATACCTATCGCGGCAGCGACAGCTTTACCGGCACCCTGACCTCGACGTCCTTCACCATCCAGAAACACTTCATCGAACTTCTGGTGGGGGGCGGCAGCGATACGAACAACGATGCCGTCTGGCTGGTCATCAGCAACAAAGTTGTATTCGCCGCGGCTGGCCTGCAATCAGGCATGCTGAACTGGAACACGTGGGACGTTTCCGCCTATCTGGGCCAGACCGCACAAATCAAGGTCGTGGACACTACGACGGGCGGCTGGGGTCATGTGATGTGCTCCTGGATTGTGGCCACGGATAATGGCAGCAATCCCAGCACCCGTTACACCGGCACCTATTCAGCCGCGCAATCCTTGGTCACCGGTTGGAGCGACTGGGGATTTCAGTTCGAGCTGCCGGATACCAATGGCAATTCAATGCAGATTACCCTCGCGCGAGGCGTGCCGTTTGTGTGGACCACTTATGCCGGCATAAATCCAGCAATCAACGTGGGCAACAGCACCCTCCATGATACCAATGGCAACGTGATTCCGCTGGTGAGCGGCAGCAACTTTGTGGCCACGGCTTTCTCGTTCGTTTACCAGGGCGGCTGTTACGGTATTTTTGCGCCCGCCAACACAACGTTCAGCGTGGCCGGAACCACAATTACCGCGCAATTATCAGGCACAAATAATTATCTCGTTTACGGTTTGCTGCCGGCGCAGACCAATCTGAATGAGTTCGCCCAATACGCTTATGCCGAAGTCACCGGCACCCGGATGGATTGGGTCTATGACCGGACCAATGGCCAGGTGGACACCACATGGACGCTGACGACCACGCCGCTGCAGAACGGCCAGACGAATACCCTTCAAGGATGGTTGCCGCATCATTATCGCACAACGCAAAACCAACTGTCCTTCAAACCCTACTCGTATCTCACGCCCCGCGGCGTCATGAAGGTAACTGCCGGGAACCAGTTCCAAATTAACTTTCCGTTTCACGGAATTGCGCCGATGTTGCCTGCGCCGCAAACAAACGGTCTGCCGAACGATTATGTGCCGGGCTGGATGCAAACCTATGTGCAAAATTTTGCCAACGCCGGCCACCCAACCGGTGATGAAACTTATGGGGCCGGAAAGGATTTTGGGGTTACCGCCCAATACATGACCTTTGCCCAACAAATGGGCCTGACCTCAGCCGAGACACAACTTCAGTCTGCCCTCGAGGCCAGATTTCAGGATTGGTACACCTACACCCCCGGAAAGACCACCCACTTTTTCGCGGAATATACCAACTGGCCGGCATTGATCGGATTCGATGTCAGCTATGGTTCGCAGGCTTTCAACGACAATCATTTTCATTATGGCTACTTTATGGTGGCCACGGCGCTGGCTGGATTCACCGATCCCGCGTGGCTCAATCAATATGGGCCAATGGCCCGTTTGGTCGCCAAGCAATATGCCAACTGGGACCGTTCGGATACAAATTTTCCCTTGTTCCGCACCTTCGACATTTGGGAAGGCCACTCCTGGGCCGGCGGCACGAGCAGCGGCGGCGGAGAAAACCAGGAATCTTCTTCGGAAGCGATGAACTCGTGGGTCGGTCTCTTCTTGATGGGAAACGCGCTCAATGATAACGCCATGACCGCCGCGGGAGCGATGGGCTACGCGACGGAATCAGTCGCGGTCAATGAATATTGGGAGGACATTTATCAAACCAATTTCCCAGCCACTTACGGCCAGACGATGAATGGCATTCTGGGCGCGGGTTCCCTCGCTTTTGCCACCTATTTCGATGGTGATCCCGCCTGGGTCTATGCCATCCAAATGGTGCCGCAGAACCACTGGAATAATTATCTGGTGCGGAACAAGGCTTATTCCTTCGTTCAAATCACGAACATGTGGAACGACCGGATTCACTGGCAGCCCCAATGGTCCAATAACGTGGCGTATGCCAGTGGCACTTGGGTGAAAAACAATGGATTTATCTGGAGCGCCAACGGAAATATTGCCGCCGGCCAGCCGCCCCCGAGTTTTACGAATACCAACTGGAGCGAACAGGCAAACATTTCCACTTCCACGGCGCAGGATTTGGGTGCTTATCCGGGAAATTATATCTTGAGCTGGCAGGCAATGTTTGACCCCGACGACGTCGCCGCCTTGTTTGCCGCCAGTTACCTTACCAACGGAGCCGTCACAAGCGACGTTACTTATTCGGGCATTACTTACTATCTTACCCATGCCTTGCGGGGTCTCGGGGAGCAGGATACCAATTGTTACAGCGACATCCCGACGAGCCAAATCTATTATAACTCCCGGACCGGTGTCCGCACCGCCGTCATTTTCAACGCCTCCGCCACCAACCAGACAGCGACAATTTACAGCAACGGAATCCCTGTGAATACCTTGAGCGTGGCTCCGGGCGTGTTGACCGTCCATGCCAGTCCGGTTGCTGGGAGTTTTGAGCCGACCCTAACCCCCAATACGCAAATTAGCTGGCCCACCGTTGGCGGTAATAACTATCAAGTTCAATGGACGACTCCGCCGGTCAACAACAACTCCGTGTGGAATAATCTGACGGGAGTTATCCCTGGCACTGGCGCGACCAACGCCGTGTTTGACCCGCTCAATTCCGGCCGCACCCGGGCTTATCAGGTGCTGGAGTACACCACCCACACTGTGACCAATATCGTCAACGGCGGATTCGAGGCGGGCACTGGCTCCAGCGCCGCCAACTGGACCTCATCCGGCGTGGAGCCGCCCTGCCGCATCGGCACCAACGCGCATTCCGGCACGTGGTCCATGATGCTGGCCAATACGAATAAAGCCACCGGCGGCATTCAGTTTTACCAAGCCGAACAAACCCAGGGCGCTCCCGGTGTTGTTCCCGGCCTTTCCTACACATTCTCCTTCTGGGCCCAACAAATTCTCAGCGGAGCGGGCTTGATACAGAACTATCAACTTGCGTGGCTCAATTCCGCCGGCACGACCATCAGCACCGTCAGCGCCAATTTCAGCGGCGGCAGTGGTTACTGGAGCCAGATCAATGTGCCCAATCTCATGGCTCCTCCCAACGCTGTCCAGGCTGGCATCACCTTCAGTGCGACGACCGGTGCCAACTCCAACCCGGCGGGTGAGGTGTTGATTGATGATGTACTTCTAACCACCAGCGCTCCGGGCTCAACCAACGTGATTCCCGTCGCCGTCCAGGCGGGCTGGCAAGTCAGTTGGCCCTCAGCGAGCCATGTCACCTATGGCCTCACACGAACTGCAAATTTGGGCTCGACCAACGGTTGGGTGGATTTCGGATCCAGTTTTACCGGCACCGGCAGCACCCTGTCGGTCTTTGATCCATCAAGCACAAATCAGTTCCAATTCTACCGCATATACGCGCAGCCTTAGGGCGTGTTTTCCAAATCTATTTTGGAGCGGGGCCGTATCCGCAGGACCAGCCGCAGCGTGCCGATGTCTTGGAACACCATCGAATAACCGGGAACGCTGCGGCTGTTCTTCGACACAACCGCGCTCTGTCCGCAATTCGAATACACGCATAGCCAGCAATTCAGTTCAACCAAAAATGGACACAGATAAGGAGACATTCAGGGCCGCAAAAACCGGCGCTCTAATCAGTTACCGATTTCACCTTGGTTTGCTCTCCAGCAGGTGATGCCGCTTGCTCACGCCGTCAAGCGAATCCAGGCTCGTCCAGGGTCGGGGGAAACATCCATTGCCAGCCGGGCTCGCGGTCCGCATAGGGGTGTTTTCGCCGCAAGTCGCACGGCAAAAGAACACGGCCATGGCCCGCTTTTAAATCGCGCTCAGGCAGCGACCGCACCCTGGCCATTTGCGCCCGCAACGATTCCGTCAACGCGCCAGGCAGCACCGTAATCCGGTCCTTCAAGCCCTTCCCATCGCGCACTTGAATCTGGCCGGCGCCAAAATCCACAGTTGGGCACGAGCCAGTCTCCGGAGACTCTTTGACAGACCTAAAAATCATCGTGGACAACAGGAAACCCCTTTGCTACGGGTTTTTTTCAAGTGAAAGAAATAGGTTGCAAAATTGGGGATATGGGCTGCGAAATGCCACCCTTTCGCAGTTCACTTAAATGTCAGGCCACTTCCCAGCCCCAGCGGGGCGAAAGATAATAGCCCCGGGCAACGCCCGGGGTATCGAGCCCCCCAAAAAATCTCCTTTCTTTTGCCCGCCGGCCGCCGGAGGGCGGCGGGCAAAAGAGAGCCACCCGTTCCGGGCTAGACATTCCGACACCGCAGACCTAATCTCGCTTCATGGTACAGCCGTGGCCTGACCAGTCGCCGGATCTAACCGCCGTTGGCACTGCTGATTCCCGACAAGTCGGGATTCACGTCCCGAGTCGGCGGTGGCTCAGCTTCCTACGATAGACCGCTCGAATATGCCACGCACATTTGGCCAGATCCTCGCCGACTTCGAGGCTTTGAAGCCGAGCGACTTTGACAACGAAGCAGCCGGCGTTTGCAAGCTCTATGAATTGACGGATGAGTTAATGGCGCAGCCGCAGCCAGAGCGAGCGATTCCGACATTGTTTGCAGTTTTTGAGCGGATGCCAGATACGGAGATGGGCACTCCCGGACCACTCGTTCACACTCTGGAGCAGATGCGCGGTCGCTACGAGAGAGAGTTGGTTGAGTCAATCAAGCGCAAGCCGACGGATCTTGCGATTGGGATGGTGAATCGCATCCTGAACGCCACACGCGTTCCTGAGCAGCGGCAGTTTTACATGGACTTGCTCCGGTTCGCTGCGGAGCATCCGGCTGCACCAGAGTCAGCGAGAAGTCGAGCACATGGATACATTGAGTATCAGAATCATAGAAAAGCGGTCTAACCGGAGCCACCCGCCGTTGGCGCTGCTGTTTCCCGACAAGCCGGGATTCACGCCGCAACCCGGCAGTGGCTCAGCTTGCTGTGCTAGGCCACCCAGACCGTACTAGCCCTTATGCAAATATCCAGCAGAGACTTCCATGCAGTCGTTGCGATTGGTTCCTGCTTTTTGCTGTTTGGGACTGCCGCAAGTTTAGGGGCATTCTTTTTATTCCGACGTTCCCGTCGCGAGGTGAAAAATTGGAAGACAGCGTCTGGCACGGTGGTTGGCAACAAGGTTATTTCAGCCCCCGCCTCACAGATGCCCCACTATTATCCGACATTCCAGTTCGTCGCTGACAATGGGCAGAGCGTCACCAGCGTGGCTTCGGTGGGCTCCGCCGGGCAGCGTTATCGCGTTGGTGCGAGCGTGAAAGTTCTTTATTCTCCCGACGACCCTATGAAAGCCCAATTGAGTTCATTTACTGATCTCTGGCTGATGCCTGTTTTTTTAGGACTTTTCGGATCCGCATTTTTAGGCGCCGGCATATTTCTTTTTATCCGTTTGATGATCGCTTGTCTGCCAAAATGACGGGTGACCTGACGCCGGAGCCAGCGCCGGTTGGCGCTGTCAGTTCCGCTTTGTGGTCCACGGTTTTTGGCCCGGCGGTGGCTCAGCTTTTTTCGTTAGGCGGCATCAACAAATGAAGACACATGCTCATCGGTGGATTGTTGTGGCGGCGATCATCAGCGTGGGCGCAGGGGCGGCCCTCTCGCACGTGGTCGAGCCGGGCGTTCGCGTCGAAAAAATAATGCTGACTACAAACGCACCCGCGCTTCGAATATTCCCCGCAACGCCCGGCCCGCATCCGATTGCGCTCTTGGCTCATGGAGCCACCGGCTCAAAAGAAAATATGTTTCGTTTCGGCGAGGCCCTCGCAGCCGCTGGCTTTGAGTGCTATTCCGTGGATCAGGCGGGACATGGAGAATCGCCGCAACCTTGCTCACTCACCAACATCGTCCTCAATTTGCAGCAGGCTGAGCGGGCACTTGGGGCGGTGGACGTCTTCATCGGCCATTCGATGGGGGGTGGCGCGGGTGCTTGGAGCGTGCGTGAGGCGGGATTTCGGCCAAAGCTCTTCATTGGTGTCGGTAACAACGCCAAACTAGGCGAGCACGGGCCGCCGCTGCTCTTGTTGGGAGGTTTATTTGAGGAACTTGTTCGACCAGCACAGTTGCGAGCAAGAACGAATGCGCAGGTAGTCATTTCTCCCTGGTGCGAACACATCCTCGAATTCTCCGATCCAGTGCTCGTGAGGGCGGCGGTGAGTGCCGCGTGCGCTGCTGTTGGCAAACCAATCCCTGCTGCTCCGACCGCGTGGCGGTGGAGGTCCGCCGGGTTGGTGCTAGGAATGGCGGGCGCGTTGGTCCTGATGTTTCGCCTGCCTGAACTTCATCCCCGCCTGGCACGAACTCGAAGATTTATTGTCCCCGCCGTTCTCTTCAGCTCCGTCATTCTGACGATGGGGACATGGATTGGCGTGACGCCCCAGTTGCGTCGCATCCCCCAGCAGTTTGTTCTACTGGTTGTCATCTGGCTGGCGCTTGCTGGCCTCAGCAGGCTGCGGCTGCCGCGATGGAGCCTGCCTGTTGTTACGGGGATATTCGCGCTTGGTTGCTTGGCACTTGGTTTTGCCCATCCGACGAATAACTTTATTTCAACTATGCTCATGTGCATCTTCGCAATCAGCACGCTGCTGTTTTTGGCGAGCACGCTAGTCGGCAGAATCGCCACTCGGGGCGGGTCTGGGCGAGATGGCGACATTGCGATGGCTGTATTTGCGGGTTACGCCATCGGACAATTCATGCCAATGTTCTATTGAATCCATGCCGCCCAAATCGCCGGGGCCAACCGCCGTTGGTGCTGCTGTTTCCCAACGAGTCGGGATTCACGCCGCGAGCCGGCGGTGACAGAACATATATTCTGACGCCCATGATGGAAACAATTTCATTGAGATCGAGCCGGCGGCAGATTCGCCCTGGCACGTCTTATCCGTGTTAATCTGTGGTTGAACTGAATTGTTGGCAAAGCCGGAACCATGCAGCCGGAATTCAACGCAAAGACGCCAGGCGGGCAAAGCAAATTCTCAATACGAAAGTATTGGGCTGGCGATAACCAAACGGTGACGTCCAAGCTTGGACCAGAGATTTAGAACCGTTGCGCCTTTGCACCTTGGCGTCTTTGCGTTGAAAGTCTTTTGGTTTGTTCCGGCTAACAGCGGAGATATCCTGTTCCGCGCCCGAGAACCGGCGCGCGGCGTTTTCAAAAACAAGACCGCACCACGCCGCCGTCCACGCGCAGGGCGGCGCCGTTCGTGGCGGCGGAGAGCGGGCTGCAAACGTACACCACCAGGTTGGCCACCTCTTCCGTGGTGGCAAAACGTTTTAACAGCGAGCTGGGCCGCACACTGGCAAAAAATTCCTTTTCAAATTCCGCAAACGGTTTGCCGCCGCTCAATTGTTTCACAAATTCATCCACGCCGTCAGAATGCGTCGGGCCGGGCAGCACGGCGTTCACGGTCACGCCCGTGCCCGCGCAGGTCTCGGCCAGGCCGCGCGACACCGCGAGCTGCGCCGTCTTGGTCATGCCGTAATGGATCATCTCGGCGGGGATTTGTATGCCGCTCTCGCTGCTGATGAACACGATGCGTCCCCATTTGTTTTGTTTCATCCGGGGCAGATACGCGCGGCTCAGGCGGACGCCGCTCAACACATTCACCTCAAAGAACCGCCGCCAGTCCTCGT
>Ga0302319_10010063_pt1 | contig 18087 bp, 15 predicted proteins | sample Bog_T0_2_FD_203319 | JGI IMG/M metagenome (GOLD analysis project Ga0302319, IMG submission 203319) | Peat permafrost microbial communities from Stordalen Mire near Abisko, Sweden - Bog_T0_2 | ecosystem: Environmental > Terrestrial > Soil > Wetlands > Peat | place: Sweden: Abisko, Stordalen Mire...
CGTCGCCGATCGTCTGGTCAAGCGAGATGGGCTCGCGCGCGTATTGCTGGATCTCCAGCACCTTCTCCGGCGTGATGTCCATTTCTTTGGCCAGCTCCTCAGGCGTGGGCTCGCGGCCCAGGTCCTGGAGTAGCTCGCGCTGAATACGGCCCAGCTTGTTGATCACTTCGACCATGTGCACCGGGATGCGGATGGTGCGGGCCTGGTCGGCCATGGCGCGGGTGATGGCCTGGCGGATCCACCACGTCGCATACGTGGAGAATTTGTATCCCTTGGTGTAGTCGAACTTTTCGACCGCACGGATCAGGCCCAGGTTTCCTTCCTGGATCAGGTCCAGGAACGCCATACCGCGGCCCGTGTAGCGCTTGGCCAGCGAGACCACAAGGCGCAGGTTGGCCTCCAACAGATGGTTTTTCGCACGATCCCCGTCGCGGCAGATCCAGACCATGTCCCGGCGCTGGGCGGCGGGCAGTTTGTCGCCACGCTCGGTCAGTTCCGTCATCAGCTGCGTGGCGTAGAGGCCCGCTTCGATGCGCTTGGCGAGCTCAACCTCTTCCTCGGCGTTGAGTAGCGCCACCTTTCCGATCTGCTTCAGGTAAGCGCGAACCGAATCGGCGGAAGCGGTGAGTTCGGCGTCCTTGCGGGCCTGACGCAACGCCTCGGACTCATCTTCGTCCCAGACGAAATCCCCGGAGGCTTTGTCCTTTTCGGTGGGCTCAGCGATCTCCTCGTCGTCATCGGCGGGAGCGGCGGCGATCACCGCGGGTGCGGGAGTCTCGCCTGCCTCGGCGCCCGCGGGCTCGAGGACCGCCACTTCCTCCAGGTCGTCGAGAACGAGCTCTGCGGCATCGATCTCAAGGTCCTCGCCAACCTCGATGTCCGGTTCGCCCTCCAGGTCCTCGACGGCGTCGTCGGTTTCGACGACCTGCAAGTCGACCTTTGGGTCTTCGGGATCCTTTGCGGCGCCCTTGGCCGTTTTCGTCCGGGTGGACGGTGCCGCGGCGGCCTTGGCCACGGCGGCCTTGGCCGCGGCGCGGGGTTTCTTGGTCTCGCTAGCCTGACTGGCTCCAGCGGCCACAGGCTCCACTGTGGTTTTGCCCTCGGCCCGCGGCGCTGTCTTGGCGGCCCGCTTTGCGGGGGCAGAGCCATTGGCGGCCTTTGCCGCCGGCCGCTTGGCAGGCGCCGCAGGAGACCCGGGAGACTTGGTGGCGGTGCGCTTTACCGGCTCGTCAGTCTCCGGACTTGTCTTGGTCGCTGCCACATACACCCCTTCGGTTGGACGCACTTCCGGTGGGCTTGGGCATGGTTAACCGAAAGTGTCTGCTATGTCGAATGTCGGCGTTGAGATATCAGCGTGAATATCGCACGCGATCGGTCGGGCGACCGCCATGAACCATTGTAACGACAGTGTGGGCTTGCATTGCCCCACCGGGCAAATTCAGTGCGTCACGTCCGCGGTGGCAGCCATGGCGGCACCGACGATGCCGGCGGTGTTCAGCAGGGCCGCCGCCACCACCGGCGTGCGGCTTTCCAGAAGTGGTATCCACTTGTCGGCCTTACGGCTGATGCCGCCCCCGGCGATGAACAAGTCGGGCCAGATCGCGTTCTCGATGGCCACCAGCACCTTTGTCACCTCCTTGGCCCACTTTTCGTAGGTCCACTCGTTCCTGTCTTTGACCGACGAAGCCGCCCGTTGCTCGGCCTCCTTGCCGCCGACCTCGAGGTGGCCGAACTCGGTGTTGGGTATCAGCGTCCCGTTGTAGATGACCGCGGACCCGATCCCGGTTCCGAAAGTCAGCAGCACCACCAAGCCCGATTTGTCTTTGCCCGCTCCGTAGCGTTGTTCGGCGAGCCCGGCCGCATCGGCATCGTTGAGCACCGTCACCTCTTGGCCGTTGAGCTTGGCTCCGATGATCTCGCTGGCGTTGGTCCCGATCCAGGCGCTATCCACGTTGGCGGCAGTCCGGACGATGCCGTTGGTGACGACGCCGGGATAGGTCACCCCGAGGGGGCCGGTCCAGCCGAACTCGTTGACGACCTCGGCGATCGTCTTGGCAACGGCCGGCGGCGTGGCTGGTTGTGGTGTAAGCAGCTTGAAGCGGTCGCCGATCAATTGCCCGGTGTCGAGGTCGACGATTCCGCCCTTGATGCCGCTGCCGCCGACATCGACGCCGAATCCGCGGCGCTGCGGTGTGGCATCGGTTGTCATCGAATCTCCTCGGCGAGGCTGGGCTGTCCGCTCACCTTAGCCTGGGGGGCCTGACGGTTTGAGCCTGACGAGGTGCACCGACTGTGATGCGATAGAGCGATGACGCGACCCGACATCACGTCCGCGCGAGATCCGGCGCGGCTGCGGGTGGTGGCCGAAACGTTGGCAGCCGAGGGCGCCGAGTTCGTGCGTTCCCGTCGTGCCGAGGTGTTCGGCACCCACGTGGGCGCCCTGGATGCCCCGGCCGCTGGCGTGGTGCGCTCGAAGAGCACTCCGACCGATCCGGTCACCGTGGTCGACACCGAGACCGAACGCCTGTTGCGTGACAGGTTGGCTCAATTACGGCCCGGTGACCTGATTCTGGGAGAGGAGGGCGGCGGCCCAACGGATCCGACGCCTGCGTCCGCCGGTGCGGTCATCTGGGTGATTGATCCCATCGATGGCACGGTGAACTTCGTTTACGACATCCCCGCCTACGCGGTTTCGGTCGCGGCTCAAGTCGACGGTGTGTCGGTGGCCGGCGCGGTCGTTGACGTCGTCGCCGGCCGGGTGTATTCGGCGGCGAGCGGCCTCGGCGCGCATGTCACCGACGAGCAAGGGACGCGCCCGTTGCGGTGCGCTGACGTCGACGATTTGTCGATGGCGTTGCTGGGCACTGGGTTTGGTTACGACAAGCGGCGCCGCGCGATCCAGGCGACGCTGTTGGCACAGCTGCTGCCGGTGGTCCGCGACGTGCGTCGGATCGGTTCCGCGGCGCTGGATCTGTGCATGGTCGCAGCGGGCCGGCTAGATGCCTACTACGAACACGGGCTGCAGGTGTGGGACAGCGCAGCCGGTGCCCTGATCGCGGCGGAGGCGGGCGCCCGGGTGGTGTTGCCCGCGCAGCGCGGACCAGCGGGCGGCGCCGGGTTGGTGCTGGCCGCCGCACCTGGAATTGCCGACGAGCTGTTGGCGGCACTCGAGCGCTTCAACGGTCTCGGGCCGATCCGGGACTGATCCCGGCCGAATCAGCAGCTGCTGGCGTGAATCTTGGTCACCAGGATTGGATCCGATGGCCCGGTGGAGCCGGGCCGCAGGCTGGCGAGAACGGCGTCGATGTCGTCGTTGTGCGCCAGTGTGGTGAAGTCAGTGCCCACGGCAAGGTCGACGGAGTCGTCGGCACGGCTGTCGTTGAAGAGTTCGGCACACGGCGCCACCAACCACACCGCGGCCGCGGTGGCTTGCCCGGCGGTACCGAAGCGAATCTGGCCCTCGCAGGTCAGCCGGGCGCCGGCATACAGCGGGTCGTTGGCCGCCGTCGGCATTGCGAACCCCAGGTCTTTCATCGCGCCGGCGACCTCGGCCGCCTGCCCACCTCGGCCGCTGGCGTTGAGAACGCGGACCTTGGTGGCGCTGAGCTTGGCGGGTGCGACGTCCGTCATCGCCGTCCGCGACGCCTGCTCACCGAGCTGGGCGGGTGCCGATCCGGCCGGTTGTGGGGGTGGGTTACAGACTTGGGCCTCGTGAACTTTCGCCGGTCGCGTCAACGCGATTGTCCACACCACACCGGCCGCGAGCACCAGAAACACGAGTGCGAAGATGGCGGGCCGGGGATTGCGCCGTCGAAAGGGCCTACCATGCTTGTCGAAGGCGGTACCTTCGGTGATTTGTGCGACCACGAGTGCACTGTAGTCGCTCGTTAGACTCGCTGATCTAGGCCTTGTTTGAGCGTGCAGACGAGGTTTCCATCCATGCTGTGATGTAAATCACACTTCAATCGGCCGAGATAAGGGCACGAATCGTTTGGTGGATGCGTTCGACGCTGGTACAACACGTTGCTTGAGGTACAGAGGGCACTTGAGGGGACAGGACAGGGGATTGCACGATGCCTACCGACTATGACGCTCCACGGCGCACCGAAACCGACGACGTCTCGGAGGACTCCCTGGAGGAGCTCAAAGCACGACGGAACGAAGCGGCGTCGGCCGTTGTCGACGTGGACGAATCCGAATCCGCTGAGTCTTTCGAGCTGCCCGGCGCCGATCTTTCCGGTGAAGAACTTTCGGTTCGCGTGATTCCGAAGCAGGCCGACGAGTTCACCTGCTCGAGCTGCTTCCTGGTGCAACACCGCAGCCGGCTGGCCAGCGAGAAGCACGGCGTGATGATCTGCACCGACTGCGCAGCCTGATAGCTGCACTCAGCTTGTCAGGGCCGACAGCACCCGGTCGGGGTGACGGCAGCTCACCAGCCAGTACGGCGTCGGGTCGTCTGGGTCATCGAGGACCACCAGAATCATCGGCCCGACCCACGCCCGGTGCAGCACGAAGGCCGCGGGGTCGAGCTGGCGGCCGAGTGCCGCGGACTTGGCAGAGCGGGGAACTTCGGTGGACCGGGCGATCACAGTGACGGGCAGGTGCGCTTGCCCGGCGCGGAGTTCGACTCCGGCCCCGGACGCGGGGTCGACGCTGACCCGGATCTCGACACGGCCCAGCCACAGCAGCGTCCCCGTCGCCACGGCGAACAGCGTCGCAAACGGCAGCCAGTCGGGTAGGGCGCTGACACCCAAGTTGACTTCGAATGCGATGAGCGCCGCCAGCGCGAAGCCCAGCGGCCACCACCACCACGGCACCCACAGTCGCTCGCGATATCGAACGCCGTGCGGCGCGACGCGGGTACCGGACACGCGGTCAAGGGTAGTCTGTGGCCCCGTGTCGACCAGTCTGGCCTTACAGTGAAAATCGTCCGCCTCGATCCCGCACTTCCGATGCCCAGCCGCGCCCATGACGGCGACGCCGGGGTGGATCTCTTCAGCGCCGAAGACGTCACACTGGCGCCGGGACACCGCGCCCTGGTGCGCACGGGCGTCGCCGTCGCCATCCCGTTCGGAATGGTCGGCCTGGTCCATCCGCGCTCGGGTTTGGCTTCGCGCGTGGGGCTTTCGATCGTCAACAGTCCCGGTACCATTGACGCGGGCTACCGTGGTGAGATCAAGGTCGCGCTGATCAACTTCGACCCGGCGACGCCGATCGTGGTGCAGCGTGGCGACCGCATCGCCCAGTTGCTGGTGCAGCGGGTCGAGTTGGTTGAGCTGGTCGAGGTTTCGTCGTTCGACGAGGCCGGGCTGGCCGAAACATCCCGTGGCGACGGTGGTCACGGTTCCTCCGGCGGACATGCGAGTTTGTGATGACATTGGATAAGGGTTCAGACCCCGATGCGCAGGTCGCTGAGGCGCAGGAGCCCGGCGAGTCCGAAGAGTTCGAAGGCCCGTTCGACATCGACGACTTCGACGATCCCAAGGACGCGGAACTGGCCAGACTCGACCTGGGCTCGGTGCTGATTCCCATGCCCGACGCCGGTCAGCTGCAGGTCGAGCTGACCGAGACCGGGGTGCCGAGCGCGGTCTGGATTGTCACGCCCAACGGGCGTTTCACCATTGCCGCCTACGCGGCACCGAAGACGACAGGCCTGTGGCGTGAGGTGGCCAGCGAGCTCGCCGACTCGCTGCGCAAAGACTCCGCCGAAGTCACCATCAAGGACGGTCCGTGGGGCCGCGAGGTGGTCGGCATCGCCTCCGGCGTGGTGCGCTTCATCGGGGTCGACGGCTACCGCTGGATGATCCGCTGCGTGGTAAACGGGCCGCACGAAACCATCGACGCGTTGAACGAGGAAGCTCGCACGGCGTTGGCTGACACCGTGGTTCGCCGTGATGACACACCGCTACCGGTGCGGACGCCGTTGCCGGTGCAGCTGCCCGAGCCGATGGCCGAACAGCTACGCGAGGCCGCGGCCACCCAACAGGCCTCTGGACCAGCCGAAGCCGAGCAACAGCCGTCCGACGAGCCGGCCGCCCGTCGCAGCGCCGAGGGATCGGCGATGCAGCAGTTGCGCACCACGACCGGCGGCTAGCTCGTCCAGAAGCGATCAAGCGAGGGCGAGGGCGGCCAGACAGGCGGCACCCAGCGCGGCGGTGTCCGCGCCGATCTCGTCCAGCGTCACCGTCCGCAGGGCGGCGCGCGGCGCGGCGCTCACCCAATCGACACCGACCTGTAGCGGGTGAATCGGATCGTCCACGGCGGCCACCACCCCCAGAGGCACGGCGAGCCGGGCCAGGTCGGCGCAACTCGGCGCGGCGAAGGCGGCCGCTTCCTCCATGGCGTCGGGCAACTTCGGCCACTGAGCATGCCAAGAGCGGGTCAGCTCCCCGGCCAGCCAGGGCGGGCTGGAAGCGCGCATTTGCTCGGTCGTCGCCGTCAACCCATCGGCACGCAGCCGGGCGGCCGTATAGCGCGCCGAGAGCGCTCCAGGCGCGGATCCGGGCGCCCCGGTCCAGGGCGGTAGCGCAGCCAGGACGGCGACCACCTGAGCCGGATGGTCCAGTGCCCACGCCGCCGCCACCGCGGCACCGATCGAAACGCCGCCGACGCCGATCGGACCTGCGCGGGCGGCGTCGTCCAGGGCGGACAGGTAGCCGTCGATCAACCGGTCCGGGTCCGGCGGCGGCGTCACCAGCACCCCGCCGACCGCGCGCACCGGACGGGAAAACGCGTGACGGACGTAGTGGTCGTCGGATCCGGTTCCGGGCAACAACACGGTCCTCACACCGCGCAGATCGACAGCCACCTCTCGATATTGCCGTTCGCGCAGGACTTCTCCAACTTTCAAGCTCGAATCCAAACGCCAGATTATCGATTCCCACACCACATTTTTGCCTCCAACATCACAGTGATCCGTGTAGCGCCCGGGAACCAACAGGTCTACGGTGGCCGTTGGCATATTGAAGCGCCGATAGCTGCATCACGCAGTGTCAGGAGTGGCCATGGGGGCCCAAGGTTATTTGCGCCGGCTCACCCGTCGTTTGACGGAGGACCCGGACCAGCGCGACTCCGAGGAGTTGTCCGACGAGGTCGCGCTCACCGGCGCGCAGCGTGTGATCGACTGCGAGCGTGGCCAGGAGGTCACGATGGTGGGCACCCTGCGCAGCGTGGAGTGCAACGGCAAAGGGTGCGCGGGCGGAGTCCGCGCCGAGTTGTTCGACGGTAGCGACACCGTCACCCTGGTTTGGCTGGGTCAGCGCCGGATCGCGGGCATCGACTCGGGACGTACCCTGCGGGTCCGGGGTCGCCTGGGCAAGCTGGAGAACGGCAGTAAAGCCATTTACAACCCGCATTACGAAATTCAGCGTTGAGTCTGCCCGACCAAACCGCCGATCGCACTAGCCCAGAGCGCCTGCTGGCGCAGTTGGGCGGGGTGAGTGGGGTCATCTACTCGTCGCTGCCCGTGCTGACGTTCGTGATGGCCAACGGCCTCTTGGGTTTGCAGCCCGCGATCGGCGCCGCGCTTGGGGTGGCCACGCTGGTATTGCTGTTGCGCCTGATCAGGCGAGAATCCACGCAACCGGCATTCTCGGGCTTCTTCGGCGTCGCCGTCTGCGCGCTGATCGCCTACCTGATGGGACAGTCCAAAGGTTACTTTCTGCTGGGCATCTGGATGTCGTTGCTGTGGGCGGTGGCTTTCTCGGTGTCGGTGCTGTTCCGCCGGCCCCTGGTCGGCTACGTCTGGAGCTGGGCCAGCGGGGTTGATCGCGCCTGGCGCGACGTGCCCCGCGCGGTGCACGCGTTCGACATAGCCACGCTGGGTTGGGTGCTGGTATTCGGCGCCCGGTTCGTGGTCCAGCGGCTGCTCTACGACGCGGATAAGACCGGCTGGCTAGGGGTGGCACGGCTCGGGATGGGTTGGCCGCTGACCGCGGTGGCGGCACTGGCGACCTACGCGGCGATCAAGGTCGTTCAGCGTGCCCTTCCCGACGCCGAGGCCGGTCCGACGGCCGGCCCGGCGGCCACCGCCGAAGCCGAGACCGACATCGACACCAGCCGCGCTTAGTCGGGGATCGGTTCGACGCTGGGCAACAACAGTTTGCTCAGATCCTCTTCCGCCTCGGTGGCCGCGACGAACAGCAACTCGTCGCCACCTTCCAGGGGCTCGTCGGGTTCCGGCACGATCACCCGCGGCCCGCGCAGAATCGTCACCAGCGCGGTGTCGCGCGGCAGCTGGAGTCTGCGCACCGGTTTGCCGCCCCACGGCGTGTCGTCGGGCAGCGTGATCTCGACCAGGTTGGCCTGACCCCGGCGGAACTCCATCAGCCGCACCAGATCGCCGACGGTGACGGCCTCCTCGATCAGCGAACACAGCATGCGTGGGGTGGACACCGAGACATCCACACCCCAGGCGTCAGTGAACAGCCATTCGTTGCGGGGATCGTTGACCCGGGCCACCACCCGGGGCACCGCGAACTCGGTCTTGGCCAGCAGACTCAGCACCACGTTGACCTTGTCGTCCCCGGTCGCGGCGACCACCACGTCGAAGCCCTCGAGGTGTGCCGATTCCAGCAGGGTCAGTTCGCAGGCGTCGCCAAGAACCCAGTGCGCCTCCGGAATGGCATCGACGTCGACGTGGTCGGGGTTGCGCTCGATCAGGGTCACGTCGTGGTGATTCCCCACGAGCTCCCTGGTGACCGAACGGCCGACCGCGCCGGCCCCGGCAACAGCTACCTTCATTTGTGCCTCAGTCCTGATTCGGTGGCAGGGCGGCGATGGCCACCGCCTCGGCGGCGCGGCCGGATATCGCGGCCAGGTATACCTGATCACCGGCCTGGATGCAGGTTTTCGGTTCGGGGAGCACTCCGGTGCCGAATCGGATCAAGAACGCCACCCGTGCACCGGTGGCCTCTTCCAGTTGGGTGGCCCGGCGCCCCACCCAGTCCTCGTGCAACTCGACCTCGGCGACGGCGACGGTGCCGGTCGGGTCCCGCCACCTGGCGGTCTCGCCGTCCCGGGTGATCAAGTTGAGCAGGCGATCGGTGGTCCAGGGCACGGTGGCGATCGTGGGGATGCCGAGGCGTTCGTACACCTCGGCGCGTTTAGCGTCGTAGATGCGGGCGACGACACGCTGTACACCGAAGGTCTCCCGGGCCAGTCTCGCCGAGATGATATTGGAGTTGTCTCCGGATGACACCGCGGCGAATGCGTCCGCCCCCTCGATTCCCGCCCTTAGCAGGACATCTCGGTCGAACCCCTGGCCCAGCACCCGGCCGCCGCCGAACTCCGGGCTGAGTCGGTTGAACGCCGTGCTGTCGCGGTCGATGACAGCAACATCGTGCCCGATTCGGGACAGCCCATCGGACAGTGACGAGCCCACCCGGCCGCACCCCATCACAACCACCCGCACTTGAGGTCCTCTCGGCTGAGTTCTGCGTATGTCACTCCATCGGCGCGCCGGCCTTTGGCCAGCGTATTCAGTCCCGGAACATTCTCGCCTACGAAACGCTATCAAGCCCGGCTGGGCTTACTCTTGGCTCTCGTGTCCAAACTTTCAACCGCTGCGCGCCGGTTGCTCATCGGCCAGCCGTTTCGCAGCGACCGGCTAAGTCACACGCTGCTGCCCAAGCGCATCGCTTTGCCGGTTTTCGCCTCGGACGCGCTGTCCTCGGTGGCGTACGCCCCCGAGGAGATCTTTCTGATGCTCTCGGTGGCGGGCGCGGCCGCGTACGCGCTGACGCCATGGATCGGCCTCGCGGTGGCCGCGGTCATGCTGGTGGTGGTAGCCAGCTACCGGCAGAACGTGCACGCTTACCCCTCCGGCGGAGGCGACTACGAGGTGGTCACCACCAATCTCGGCGACACCGCCGGCCTTATCGTCGCCAGTGCCCTGATGGTGGATTACGTTCTCACCGTGGCTGTTTCGACCGCGTCGGCGATGTCGAACATCGGCTCCGCTCTCCCGGTCGTGGCCGAAAACAAGGTGTGGTTCTGCGTGGCGGCCATCCTGGTGGTGATGGCGCTGAACCTGCGCGGAATCCGCGAGTCCGGGGCAGCTTTCGCCATCCCGACCTATGCGTTCATCGTCGGCGTCGTCATCATGATCGGCTGGGGGCTGTTCCGGATCTACGCGCTGGGCAATCCGCTGCGAGCCGAATCCGCCGGATTCCACATGCATGCCGAGCACGGTCAGGTCATCGGCTTCGCCTTCGCGTTCCTGCTGGCTCGGTCGTTCTCCTCGGGCTGCGCGGCGCTGACCGGTGTTGAGGCGATCAGCAACGGGGTGCCGGCGTTTGAGAAACCGAAGTCGCGCAATGCGGCGACGACCCTGCTGTTGCTGGGCGCGATCGCGGTGACCCTGCTGATGGGCATCATCTTGCTGGCTCAGAAAATCGGGGTTCAGCTTGTCGATGACCCGGCAGCACAACTCACCGGCACGCCTGCGGGCTATTACCAGAAGACCTTGGTCACCCAGCTGGCCGAGACGGTGTTCGGCAGCTTCCACGTCGGGTTTCTGCTCATCACCACGGTGACCGCGCTGATCTTGGTGCTGGCGGCCAATACCGCGTTCAACGGGTTCCCAGTGCTCGGCTCGGTGCTGGCACAGCACAGCTATCTTCCGCGCCAATTGCATACCCGCGGGGACCGGCTGGCGTTCTCCAACGGAATCCTGTTTCTGTCTGCGGCGGCCCTCGCGGCGATCATCGCGTTCCGCGCCGAGCTGTCCGCGCTGATCCAGCTCTACATCGTCGGCGTGTTCATTTCCTTCACGCTGAGCCAGATCGGCATGGTTCGGCACTGGACCCGACTGCTGCGCAACGAGACCGATCCGCGGGTGCGGCGCAAGATGATGCGCTCGAGGGTGGTCAACACGGTCGGCCTGCTCTCTACCGGGACGGTGTTGTTCGTCGTGCTGATCACCAAGTTTCTCGCCGGGGCGTGGATCGCCATCGTCGCGATGAGCGGGCTGTTCCTCATCATGAAGCTGATCCGCCGGCACTACGACACCGTCAACCGGGAATTGGCCGAACAGGCCGCCGCCCAACACGACGTGGTGTTGCCCAGCCGCAACCACGCTCTCGTGCTGGTGTCCAAGCTGCATCTGCCGACCCTGCGCGCGCTTGCCTACGCTCGCGCGACCCGGCCCGACGCGCTCGAGGCCCTTACGGTCAGCGTGGACGACCAGGAAACCCGTGCCTTGGTGCGCGCGTGGGAGGACAGCAATATCAGCGTGCCTCTCAAGGTCATCGCCTCGCCATATCGTGAAATCACCCGCCCGGTACTGGATTACGTGAAGCGGGTCAGCAAGGATTCGCCGCGGACCGTGGTCACGGTGTTCATCCCGGAATACGTGGTCGGGCATTGGTGGGAGCAGATCCTGCACAACCAAAGCGCGCTGCGACTCAAGGGCCGATTGCTGTTCATGCCCGGCGTGATGGTGACTTCTGTTCCCTGGCAGTTGAGTTCGTCGGAGCGAATAGACACGCTAGAGGCGCACGCCGCCCCCGGTGATGCCCGACGCGGAATCTTCGATTGATTCGGGAATCGAACCCCGAATCGGCCTGCGGGGAACTCACTTTGGTCGCGGGTGCCCCGGCGAACGGCGGCAGCTGCGTCGCGCACCACGACGGGCGGGTGGTGTTCGTCCGCTACGCCCTGCCCGGCGAGCGGGTGCGGGTGCGCGTCACGGCCGACCGCGGATCGTATTGGCACGCAGAGGTTGTTGAGGTCATCGAGCCATCGGCCGATCGGACGGCGTCACTGTGCCCGATCGCCGGCGCGGATGGTGCCGGATGTTGTGACCTCGCGTTTGCCGTACCCGCGGCAGCGAGGGTGCTCAAGGCCCAAGTCGTGGCCAATCAGCTGGAACGGCTGGGCGGCCACTCGTGGAGTGGCCCAGACGGCGGGGCCGAGTCGCTTTCGGAGGCGGGTCCCACAGGATGGCGCACCCGGATCCGGCTCGAGGTGGGGGCCGATCGTCGTCCGGGCTTTCACCGCTACCACAGCGACGAGCTGGTGACCGACCTGCGCTGTGCTCAGCTCCCGTCCGGGATGGTGGACGGACTGGGTGAGGGCGACTGGCCGCCGGGGGCCCAGCTGCACGTGGCCCTGGACGACAACGACGCGCGCCATGTGGTGCGCAGCGTGCGACAGGGCAAGCGGACCACATCCAAGGTGCTGGAAGGCGATTATTACGCGATGCAGCGGGTAGGCCGGCGTAGCTGGCGGGTGCCCGTAACAGCCTTCTGGCAGGCGCACCGGGACGCGGCAGGGGTCTACAGCCGCCTGGTTGTCGACTGGGCACAGCCCGGTGCGGGCATGACGGCGTGGGATCTCTACGGCGGCGCGGGGGTTTTCGCCGCTGCCCTGGGCGAAGCGGTAGGGGAGTCGGGACGGGTGCTGACGGTCGACACGTCGCGGGCGGCGTCGCGGGCCGCTCAAGCGGCCCTGGCCGACCTGCCGCAGGTGAACGTCATGACCGATTCGGTGCGCCGCGCGCTGACGGGGCAGCGGGTGAGCGCCGATGTGGCGGTGCTCGATCCACCGCGATCGGGCGCTGGACGCGACGTCATCGACCTGCTGGCGGCCGCCGGGGTTCCGCGGGTGGTGCACATCGGCTGCGAGGCGGCATCGTTTGCCCGCGATGTCGGCCTGTATCGCGCTCACGGCTACACCGTCGAAGAGATCAGGGTCTTCGACGCGTTCCCGCTGACCCATCACACCGAGTGCGTGGCGCTGTTGACCCGTAAGATCTGACTGCTCTTAGAGATCATGCGAAGTCGCCACGTGTGGTCGGACTGGTCGCTAAGTTCTTGTTGCGCCCGCGCCGCCGGCGTGTCCGGTGACGCAAAAGGGCCGGGGAGAAGGGACGTGCGTGGCGAATTTTTCTGTCTTGCCGCCGGAGATTAATTCTGTGCGAATGTTCGGCGGCGCGGGGTCGGGTCCGATGCTGGCCGCAGCGGCGGCGTGGGATGGCCTGGCGGCCGAATTGGGCTCGGCTGCCGCCTCGTTCGGGTCGGTGACCTCAGCGCTGACGGAGGCTTCGTGGCAAGGACCCGCTGCGCTGGCGATGGCGGGTGCCGCGGCGCCCTACGTCGGGTGGCTGCACGCGGCAGCGGGCCGGGCGGCGGGGTCGGCGACGCAGGCCCAGGCGGTGGCGAGTGCGTTCGAGGCCGCACAAGCGGCGACGGTGCACCCGCTGGCGGTGGCGGCTAATCGGTCTGACTTGGTGTCGTTTGTCCGATCAAATGTGTTTGGGCAAAACGCGCCGGCCATTGCGGCCGCGGAAGCCGAGTACGAGCAGATGTGGGCCCAGGATGTGGCCGCGATGTCGGGTTATCACGCCGGGGCGTCGACGGCCGCGGCGCAACTGTCTTCTTGGCAGAGTTCGCTGCAAAGCGTGCCTGCCCAGCTGGCCAGCGCCTTCACCGGCAACCTGCTTCCCGGTAACACCGGCAGTTCCAACGTGGGTGGCGGCAACACCGGTGACGGCAATTGGGGCAGCGGAAACGTCGGCAATGCGAACGTAGGCGGCGGCAACAGCGGCGACCACAACTGGGGCAGCGGAAACGTCGGGATTTCCAACAAGGGCAGCGGAAACATCGGAAATTCGAACCTGGGCAGCGGGAACCGCGGCACCAACAACATCGGCGTCGGCAACGCGGGCCTGGGATTCGGCAAGGGCAACGACAACTTCGGCAGCGGCAACCTGGGCAGCGCAAACCATGGCAACGGCAATGTCGGCAGCAACAACGTCGGCTCCGGAAACAACGGCTCGCACAACTACGGATACGGCAATATCGGCAGCGGCAATTATGGGTTGGCCAACATCGGCGACGACAACATCGGCTTCGCGAACTCCGGCAACGGGGACGTCGGCATCGGGTTGGTCGGCGACCACCAAATGGGTATCAACTTCGCCGGGCTGCTGAATTCGGGTTCGGGGAACATCGGATTGTTCAACTCCGGGAACGGCAACATCGGTTTCTTCAACTCCGGTGACGGCAACTTTGGCATCGGGAATTCGGGCAGCGTCGACACCGGCCTCTTCAACTCGGGCTATTTCGACACGGGCATCTTCAACTCGGGCGGCTCCGACATGGGCATCGCGAACGCGGGCAGATCCCCGTTCGCCGGTGGCGGCCTCAACACGGGCATCGGAAACAGCGGCTACTGGAATGCCGGCCTCGGGAACGCGGGCAGCCAGAACGCAGGCTTCTTCAACTCGGGCAGCGAGAACTTCGGCAGCTTCAACTCCGGCGCCCTGGAGACGGGCAGCTTCAACAACGGCTACGGCAACACGGGTTACGGGAACTCGGGCTCCACCAATACGGGCTTCTTCAGCTCGGGCATCTTCAACACCGGCTTCGGCAGCTCGGCCGACTTGTCCGGGATTGTCGACAACTCGGGCTTCGGCAACACCGGCACTCAAAATTCGGGCTTCTTCAACTCGGGAAGCGGCGGGGGCAACTCCGGCTTCTTCAACTCGGGTATCGGCGGCAACAATGCGGGCTTCTTCAACTCCGGCAGCGGGGGCCTCAACACGGGCGTCTTCAACGTGGGCAGCGGCGGCAATAGCACGGGCTGGTTCAATTCTGGTGACGGCGGCTACAACGTCGGGTTCTTCAACCTCGGCGACGGCGGCCACAACTCGGGTCTGCTCAACTACGGCGACGGTGGCGGCAACACGGGCCTCTTCAACGGGGGCGCGGGCGGGAACACGGGTGGTTTCAACTGGGGTGGTGGACTGTCGGGCTTCTTGGACGTCGGGGTGCTGCTCCGGATCTTCGATCCGTCGTAGGTGTGGTGTTCGTCGCTCTGCTGTACCAGTAGTGCTCCGGCGTTCGCTGCGTAGACTGGCCTGATGCTCGAACAGATCCGCGGACCCGCTGACCTGCAGTACCTTTCCCAGCAGCAGCTACGCCATCTCGCCTCCGAGATTCGTGAGTTCCTGATCCACAAGGTTGCTGCGACCGGGGGGCACCTGGGACCGAACCTCGGCGTCGTCGAACTCACGCTGGCGCTGCACCGGGTGTTCGACTCGCCGCACGATCCGATCATCTTCGACACCGGTCACCAGGCGTACGTCCACAAGATGTTGACCGGACGGTGCCCGGATTTCGAGAGCCTGCGCAAGAAGGGCGGCCTGTCCGGATACCCGTCGCGCGCCGAAAGCGAACACGACTGGGTGGAGTCCAGCCACGCCAGCGCGGCGTTGTCATACGCCGACGGCCTGGCCAAGGCGTTCGAGTTGACCGGACACCGGAACCGGCACGTGGTCGCGGTAGTCGGCGATGGCGCGCTCACCGGCGGTATGTGCTGGGAGGCGCTGAACAACATCGCCGCCTGCCACCGGCCGGTGATAATCGTGGTCAACGACAACGGGCGCAGTTACGCGCCGACGATCGGCGGCGTCGCCAACCATCTGGCCACCTTGCGGCTGCAACCGGCCTACGAACAGGTGCTGGAGAGGGGCCGCGACATGGTGCGTGCGGTGCCGGTGGTGGGTGAAGCGTGCTACCACTTCATGCACAGCGTCAAAGCCGGCATCAAAGACTCACTGGCGCCGCAGCTGATGTTCACCGATCTCGGACTGAAGTACGTGGGTCCGGTCGATGGACACGACGAACGCGCGGTGGAGGTCGCACTGCGCAGCGCCCGTGGCTTCGGCGGCCCGGTGATCGTGCACGTCGTCACCCGCAAGGGGATGGGCTACGCACCGGCCGAGGCCGACGAGGCTGAGCAGATGCACTCCACCGCCCCCATCGATCCGGCCACCGGGCAGATCACCAAGGTCGCGGGTCCGGGCTGGACCGCCGCCTTTTCCGAGGCGCTCATCGGCTACGGCAAAAGGCGCCGCGACATCGTCGCAATCACCGCGGCAATGCCCGGCCCCACCGGGCTGACGGCGTTCGGACAAGAGTTTCCGGATCGCATGTTCGACGTCGGCATCGCCGAGCAACACGCGATGACGTCGGCGGCCGGGCTGGCGATGGGTGGCATGCACCCGGTGGTGGCCATCTATTCGACCTTCCTCAACCGGGCGTTCGACCAGATCATGATGGATGTGGCGCTGCACAGGCTGCCCGTCACCTTGGTACTCGACCGGGCAGGGGTCACCGGTTCGGACGGCCCCAGTCACAACGGCATGTGGGACCTCTCGATGCTGAATATCGTGCCCGGCATCCGGGTGGCCGCACCCAGGGACGCCGCGCGGTTGCGTGAGGAACTCGGCGAGGCGCTTGACGTCGACGACGGCCCAACGGCGTTGCGTTTCCCCAAAGGTGATGTGGGCGAGGATATTCCGGCGTTGGAACGTCGCTCGGGCGTGGACGTGCTGGCGGTGCCGGCCGGTGAGTTGAACCGCGATGTGCTGCTGGTGGCGGTGGGAGCATTCGTGCCGATGGCGTTGGCGGTGGCCAAGCGGCTGCACAACCAGGGAATCGGCGTGACGGTGATTGACCCGCGTTGGGTGTTGCCGGTATCCGACGGTGTGCTCGAACTTGCGGTGCAGCACAAATTGCTTGTCACGCTTGAGGACAACGGGGTGAACGGCGGTGTGGGTTCGGCCGTGTCTGCCGCACTGCGGCGCGCGGAGATCGACGTTCCCTGTCGCGACGTCGGACTGCCGCAAGAGTTCTACGACCACGCGTCGCGCGGTGAAGTGCTGGCCGATCTGGGGCTCACCGATCAGGACGTCGCACGGCGGGTCACCGGTTGGGTTGCCGCACTGGGCAGTTGCGAGGCCGAAACGGATATTCGCCAGCGTCTCGACTAACTGGCAACGTCGAGATCGACGTCAGCGCGACGCCTCGGACTTTCCCGCGCTGTCGTCGATTTCGGGGCCGCCGTCTGCCGCTTCCGGGAGCTGATGATCGACGATGATGGACATGCCAAATAGCTTCGACGTACGTGGGCGGAAGCTCGAAGACGATGAGCTCCCCGCCTGGCTGGCTGAACATAGCCTGGGGAATCGGTTCGGTCTGGCCGTCCAGGGCACTGATCCGGCTCACGATCCTCAGGTCGTCGCCCTCGCGATTGTCGCTCCCGACGGCGAAGGCCGCTACCTCGACATCGCCACGTTGACCGAAGGCGACGAGGGGGCGTTGGCGTCTTGGCTTGGCGACCCCGGGCCGCCCAAGGCCGTGCACGACGCAAAGCTGGTGACACGTTTGTTGGCGCGCCGCGGCTGGGCGCTTCGCGGTGTCACCTCTGATACCGCGGCTGCCGCCGACTTGCTGCGTCCCGAACAGCCGAACTTGTCTCTCAATGAACTGTTGGTGCGCCATATGCGCTGCGCGCTACCCAGGGAAGATACCGAAGCTCCTGAGCGACAGCATCTCATCCTGCAGGCGTGCGCGGTGCTGGACCTCGCCGACGTGCTCGACGAGGAGTTGGCGCGAATCGATTCCTCGTCGCTGTTCAGTCGGATAGAGCTGCCCGCGCTGCGCGTGCTATCCGAGATGGAGATTGCAGGCATCGCGGTGGATCTGACCCGGCTCGAGGACGAGTTGATGACGGCTCGCTACGGGGAGATTGAAGCGCGTGTCATCGCCCATCTGTCCGACGACTCGGGCCTTATCGGAGCCCTCAACGCGGGGGAGGATCCGTACCACGCCTTGGCATCCCACGCGTTCCCGGTGTCTGTCGACGAGGTGACATCGCAGTTTCGGCGCCGGATGGAGCTGATGTTCTACGAGTCGACCGCCCCAATCGGGGCCGAAGATCAAGACTTATGGCGAGATCTCAGCGATTATCTGCGTAGCGCCCTCGACGATGCCCGCAGGATCGGTTTCTGCTCAACGTTGTTGGGCCGCCGCCGCTACCTGCCCGACTTGGATAGCGGTGACCGCCACGTCCGCGAGAGCGCCGAGCGGACCGCTCTCAGTTTCCTCATCGGGGGCAGCGCCGCGGACATCATGAAGGTGGCGATGATCAACGTCCATCGGGCGATCCAGGACGCCGGATTGAAGTCGCGGATGTTGCTGCAGGTGGGGAGCGAGCTGGTATTCGAGGTGGCTGACGGGGAGCGCGAAACGTTGGCTGCGCATGTCGGCGAGCAGATGCGCGGCGCGTTTCCGCTGC
>Ga0302319_10010064_pt1 | contig 18085 bp, 14 predicted proteins | sample Bog_T0_2_FD_203319 | JGI IMG/M metagenome (GOLD analysis project Ga0302319, IMG submission 203319) | Peat permafrost microbial communities from Stordalen Mire near Abisko, Sweden - Bog_T0_2 | ecosystem: Environmental > Terrestrial > Soil > Wetlands > Peat | place: Sweden: Abisko, Stordalen Mire...
GGCAAGATCGGCGGCAGCGTCGGCTCGCCCAGCCCCGTCGGCGCGTAATCCGTCTTGCGCCAATACACCTCGATCTTCGGCACCTGCCGCATCCGCATCAGCGGATGATTATGAAAGTTCGACTGCTCGATCCTTCCATCCACCAGCGTGATCTCCTGGGACATGTGGCTAAGCCCTTCCATAATCCCGCCCTGCCCCATGCTCTCCGCCGCGGCCGGATTGATAATCTGGCTTCCCACATCGCCCGCGGCCCACACCTGGTTCACCGTAACCTGATTCTCCTCGTTCACGCTCACATCGGCCACCTCGGCAAAGTAGCCCAGGTGGCAGAACCATGCGGCAATCCCCAGCCCGCGCCCCGGTTCCTTTGTGCGTTTCGCCCAACCGGATTTCTCCGCAACCAGTTCCAGCACACCCTTGTATCGTTCCGGGATAAGAACCGACGCTCCCGTCGGCTCATGGTCGCCCACGGCATCGCCTTCGCTCGCCGACCAAGGCGCTTTCTTGTTGCTGAGCAACTCCAGCTGGAACTCCAGCGGGTCGCGACCGGCCTCGTGCGCCAGTTCGTCAAGAAACGACTGCGCCACCCAGCAATAAGCATTGTCGCCGGGTGCACGGAGCGCGCCAGTGCGCTGCATCAGCGGCTGCATCGATGTGTACATCGCATAGGCCGGCGGAAAGTCCGCGGGATACGCGTCTCCCCCAATGCCACCCCCTGAAGTCGCATGCTTTCCATCGCCATAGGTAATAAAATGCTGCCGCCAGACGGTTAGTTTGCCCTGCGCATCAAGCCCGCCTTTCAGGCCCATCGTTCCACCTGGGCGAAAGGGGTCGTGCGCCACATCGTCCTCGCGAGACCACAGCAGCTTCACGGGCGCGTCAATGCGCTTTGAAATCCAAGCGGCCTCTACGGCGTAGTCGTTCTGCAGCCGGCGGCCAAAGCTGCCTCCCCCTCGCATCATTTGGGTGGTAATGTCGCTCTCCTGGATGCCGAGCGTCTTGGCAATCAAGCCTCGACCGTCGACCGGCAATGTGCTGGTGGTCCACATTTCCAGCTTGCCGTCCTTCCAGTGAGCAGTGGCTCCCTGCGGCTCCATCGTCACGTGCGCTATGAACGGGAATTCGTACGTGCCTTCGACAACCTTGGCCGATGACTTGAGCGCTGCATCCACGTCGCCATATTTGCGGACTGTTTTTGCCGGCGGCGCCTGCAGCAGTTCCGCAGCGCGTTTCGCGAAGCCCTCGCTGCTTTGCGCGGCTGCCGGCCCCAGGTCCCACTCAACTTTGAGCTGTTTGCGAGCCTGCTGCGCTTGCCACCAGGTGTCCGCCACAATCGCGATACCCGGTTCCATGCCCGGTTCCCAGGGCGTAAAGGCAGCGGGCGTGATGGACCCGTCTATGGCCAGGACGTGGCGCACACCTGCAAGCGTCTTGACCTGATCGAGGTTGGCGCTCTTTACCTTTGCTGCAAACACGGGAGACTTTTCAATGCTCGCGTACAGCATCCCCGGCAGCGTCACATCGATGCCGAACAGTGGCTTGCCGGTCACAATATCGTGGGTGTCCACACCTGCCTGCGAGTGGCCGATGATGTGGTAGTCCTTGGGGTCTTTGAGCTTCACGCTGCTCAGCGCGGGCGGCGGTAGCGCTGCGGCTTTCGCGGCCAGTTCGCCGTATCCTGCTGAGCGGCCCGAAGCTGCGTGCAGCACGCGGCTGGAACCCGCCTGGAGCACGTGGACTGAAGTTGAATGGGGTGCCTGATCGGAGGCTGCTTGGAGCACGCGACCGGGTTGCGTTGTACATTCGGCAACCGGCACGCCCCAGGCCTGCGCGGCAGCGGTAATGAGCAACTGGCGGCCGGCCGCGCCCACCCGGCGCATCGGCTCCCAGCCCATCGGCGTGTTCGCGGAGCCTCCGGAAAATTGCGGTCCATATTTCTTCTCGTCCAGGTCGGCCTGCCGGACGCGAACGTCCTTCCAATCAACGTCAAGTTCCTCGGCAATCAGCATGGGCAGCATGTTGCGCATGCCTTGGCCGGACTCTGAGGCGCGCGCCATGATGGTGACAATCCCGTCAGGCGCAATTTGAATGAATGCCTGTGGCGTGAGCTCTGGTTCTTTTGGGCGCCCTTGTGCCAGCGCCATCGGTCGAGCGTAAAGGCCGAGCGTGAATCCACCGCCCGCCAGGGCGCTCATCTGAAGAAAAGATCGCCGGTTTACGCGCATCGGAGGGCCCCCTTTCAACTGGTGCGGGCAGCGGAGCCCGCGCCTGCTGCTTCGTGAATGGCTTGACGGATGCGCGGATACGTTCCGCAGCGGCATAAGTTGCCGCTCATGGCCGCATCGATCTCCGCATCGGTCGGGTGGGGCGTGTGCGCCAGCAGCGCGGCGGCAGACATGATCTGTCCGGCCTGGCAGTAGCCGCATTGCGGCACGTCCAGCGCCTCCCAGGCCACCTGCACCGGATGCAGACCGTCGGGCGAGAGCCCCTCAATGGTGATGATCGGCTGGCCCACCGCGGCGCTCACGCGCGTCATGCAGGACCGCACCGCCCGCCCGTCCAAAAGCACCGTGCACGCCCCGCATACGCCCATCCCGCACCCGTACTTGGTGCCCTTGTAGTTCAAAACATCGCGAAGTACCCACAAAAGCGGTGTTTCCGGCGAAACGTCCACCTCTGTAGCGACATGATTGACCGTTAACGTCAGCCCCATATCCCCCCTCCAGCATCACTTTCATTCGAAAAAAACTGACTGTGATAGCACAATTCCCCCGCAAACTGGCAAGGAGGGAAACAAACTTCACCTAAACGAATTCACCCGTCCCAGGCCTCCGTCGGGTTCACAATTTTGAGACCTGGGAAACCACCAGACCCTCTGATTCTACCGGCTGAAGATCACGTACTTGCGTCCAGCATACAACCGAAAGCCACCTGCCGGGTCGGCGACAACTTGCAGAGGCGTAGGTCGCTTCAGTCCCACATCTTCACCCGCGTTCACTGTCAGCAAGTCATGCGCGCCCACGTCGGTCACAACAAACTTGTTATCCGCAATGAATCCAATGCCATAAACGCCTGCGGGCAGGCTCTCTCCACCCACTTTGAGAGGGACCTCGGTTATGAAGTAGCCCTGGTACTTCGCCTGTACGTCGGTCGCGTAGCCGCTGTTATCCACCAGGGTAGCGAGCACATAGAGCCCATCGGCCAATTTCACACCCCCTGAGTTCCGCAACTGCGTAGGTGCCGACTGCCCTTTGTAGTACACGCTTGCGGGTAGCATCTTCTGCACATCCGCAGGTTTCAACACTGTATCGCTGCCCTGTGCCCGGACCACTCCTGGAATCACCGTCATTACCAACGTCAACATCCCAACCGTCGTCATTTTCAAGATTGCCTGATTACGCATCGTGAAAGCCTCCTTATTTCTCCTGCGTACCGGAGTATATCGCACCATCTCACGAACTGGCTCACACCTAATTCTCAATCGAAAGCACGTCGTAGTAGTAGTTGATCGACACCCGCTTCACCTGGGCCAGTGATTTGGGTAATTGCACAGTTTGCTCAATCGTTTTGGAACCCGTAATAGTAACGGAACCCATACGCGTGACTTTGCCATCGGTCAGTTCCAGGTATATCGGCACCAGCATTCTGAAGTTGGGAGATACCCCCGACTGGGTCAGCTTGACGTGCACGCTCGTCGCATCGCCGTTCTTTATCACCTGGCCTTCGAAGTGATACGTCGGCAAATCCGTCCCATAAACATATTGGTTGAAGAACCAATCCATGCGGTGATTATTGTCCAGGTCCATCTGAGGGCTCATGTGCCTTTCCACCGCCGCTTTGAAGTCCTCCGTAGTGGCAGCCTGCAGCCGATGGCCTTCCACAAAGTCGTGCATCGTGGCCTTGAAGCGGGTATCTCCATCCGTCGGCGACCACATCATCATCCGCACCATGTGCAAAATGTACGCGCCTTTGGGATAGACCAGATTCTGGTAGATATCCCAACCGGCCTTGGGCGAACTGAGCCGGATGCCCATCGTCACCGGGCCGACATCGATGGGCCGGAAGCCTTCCGCGTTCTTTTCCGTAATCAGCTTGCGCTGCTGCTTCCAGAAATTCAGAAAGTCGTCTGGCTTGGGCCGCGTAGCTTGGAGAAAGATGCTTGCCGATGTATTGGCAAACCCTTCGCTCATCCACTGGTCCCGATAGCTCCGGAAACCCACCGTTTGTCCCCACCATTGGTGCGCAACTTCGTGTGGAGTTACAACCTTCCAGTACATATCCTCTTCGCGCAATCCAAGAAAGTGCTGCTGCGTTGAATCGAAGAATCCGCAGATAGGCAGATAAACGAGCATTGGCCAGCTCTGACCGTAGTTACAGGCGGACTGCTGGGTCAGGGAAATATGTGCGAAGGGCAGCGGGCCGAAGTAGTTGGTATAAAGTTGCGCCGCAACCTCGCCTTGGCTCAGTTCCACAGCCAGCATCGGGGTCGTGCTCAGCGTGCCAAAGGGACCCTGCTCCGCCAACCTGGATACCATATCGGGGGGCTCCTTGTTGGAGTACGCATCGACAGTCAATTCGCCTACCAACGGGTTGCCGAATTTTTCCTGCTTGTGCGCGAAGTCGCCCAGGCTGAATCCCACCACCGCCAACGGCACTTCCGTCTTCCATTCTGAAGTGGTGATGCCCCCGTCGGTGCCCTCGTTCACCTTGGTCCCAGTGGCTATCAGTTGCAGACCCTTGGGCACATGAAAAAACATGTGGTAATTGGCGTAGTCGCCCAGACCCTGACTGGAGTTTGGATACCAGTTCTCACGGGCAACCGGGTAGTAGTTTCCCGCGCCCTCATTGATCACTACATCCTTCCCGCCATACATGATGCGGAGGGTAGCCGTCTCCCCCTTTTTGAGTGGCTGGCCCAAGATCACGCCAAAGTCCGGATCGTCTTCCTTCTTCTCCTGTACAAAGTCCAACGGGTCGCCCTTCAGTGTCTCCGCGCGGCTCACGCGGAGCGTTGGATAGAGATTGAGGGGGACCACCGCCACGCCATCCTCTGCGGCCCGCACCTCAACCGTAGCGGCACTCGAGAGAAATCCACTTTTTTCAATAGAGACATCGAGTGTCTCGCTCGAAATTCCGTAAGCAGCGTTGTGTTCATTGCCGCTGGCTGTGCTGCCGGCGTACTCGGAAGCTCGATGAAATGCAAGGAGATAGATCCCTCCCCAGTCGCTCCACTTCACCAGCGCAACCTCCTCCGGCGACATTTCGGGAACTCCATGTGGATCGACGGTTAAGATGAGATGCGCATTCTTCTTGCCACGAATCTCAGCCAGAAAGTACCCGCCTGCCGAAGGGCTGAGGACATCCTCAAGTAGTCGTAGATCGTAGTTCTCATGTAGACGCAGCCGCGCAAAACTCTGGAATTCCTGCGCCGCTTTGGCGAAGCCTGGGTCCGATTGTCCCTTGCCCGCCGAGCCCTTGTGCAATTCAGCAGCTGTGCCGTCAGTAAACCGCATCACTACCTGGTCGAAGTCCTCGTCGAACTCCTCCGTGTGCGCAACAATCGACAAGTTATGCCGCTCTTGTACCGTCGGTGGCGTAATGTGCAGATGACCGTCGCCCTTGAAGATTGCGCCCGTCACCTTGCCGTTGACCGCGCCGTAGAATGCAAAACTCCCGCTGCGGAACGTGAATGTGGCTGCATCGCGGCGCAACTCAAGATTGTTGACCGTGACCACTTCGCCGCCTGGCAACAGGCTGCGCAACTGCTCGTAGTAGGCGTTGGTGTTGCCGGCGTGCTGGGCGTGCAATATCGCGAAGCAATGTACAAGAAAAAGGGCGAAACATAAAAGGTACGCACAAACACGAATCGGCAATGGAGGGCTCCCTCTTGGTTTATTCCTGTGCAACCAGTATGAGGGAAGGGAGCGAATTGCGCCGTGACAGTTCTTCATTGCTTAGAGAATCAATAGCGGTTGCGTGCCCACATATAGATCAGCTTCGAAGAGTCACACCGTCCCCCGCCACTCCCATCACAGGGCATACAAATCGACGTAGTCATTCACCGCCATGGACTCGAGCCGCTCCCGGTCGAGCGACACTTCCAGAATCCGTCGCGCTCGGTCTTCGGTGTAGATCCGCCCCAAGTTGATCCTGAACTTATCAACCAGCAGCGGCAATCCATCCTCGCGTCGTCGCCGGTGGCCGATCGGATACTCGACCGTTTCTTCCAGCACCGTCCCGTCGTTCAATTCCATGCGCAAGGAATTCGCAATCGACCGCTTCTCCGGGTCGTGATAGTCGGCCGTGAATGCCGGCTCCTCCACGCAAGTAATACGTTCGCGAACGGCATCGATGCGCGGGCCCCAGAGCGGATCAACGGCCACTGCGTCCTCGTAATCTCCAGCGGTGAGACGGCCGAAGATCAGCGGAATCGCGATCATATATTGCACGCAATGGTCGCGGTCAGCCGGGTTAGCCAGGGGGCCTTTCTTGTCGATGATGCGCAGGCACGCCTCATGCGTGCGCACCGTGATGGACTTGATCGTCGACGCATTCAGCCCACGCTCTGCCAACTGCCGGTGCAGCTTCATCGCGGCCTCAACGGCAGTCTGCGCGTGAAACTCCGCCGGATAACTGACCTTGAACAGCACGTTCTCCATCACATAGCTGCCATAACTGCGCTGAAACTTGAACTCCTGCCCTTCGAACGAAACATCGTAAAACCCCCACGTCTTTGCGGTAAGCGCAGTCGGATATCCCATCTCACCCGTGCGCGCCATCAGGGCCAGCCGCACGGCCCGGCTCGTCGCGTCTCCCGCAGCCCAACTCTTGCGCGATCCGGTATTAGGCGCGTGCCGATAGGTTCGCAGGCTCTGCCCATCTACCCACGCCAGCGAAAGTGCGGCAATCGTCTGTTCGCGGTTCAATCCCAGTAACTGACTCACCACGGCAGTCGAAGCCACCTTCACCAGCACCACATGATCCAAACCAACCTTGTTGAATGAGTTTTCGAGAGCAATGCAACCTTGTATCTCGTGCGCCTTGATCATCGCGGTCAGTACATCACGCATCACCAGCGGCGGCCTTCCCTCAGCAATCGCCGTGCGCGACAACCAATCCGCCGTAGCCAGAATCCCACCCAGATTGTCTGAAGGATGTCCCCACTCCGCCGCCAGCCATGTGTCATTGAAGTCGAGCCAGCGAATCATCGCGCCGATGTTGAACGCCGCCTGCACCGGATCAAGCTGGAATGCCGTCCCTGGCACCTTTGCGCCATGCGGCACCACCGTCCCCGGCACCACCGGCCCCAGCAACTTCGTACACGCCGGGTACTCCAGCGCCTCCAACCCGCATCCCAGCGTATCCATAAGGCAATACCACGCCGTCGAGTAAGCTAACTCACTTGTAACTTCAAACTGAAGCACATAGTCCGCAATATCGACTAATACCTGATCCGCCAATGGCCGTTCATTGCTAATATGCGATGCCAATAGAAATCCCCCAAGGACGATGTACTACTTCCGTCGTCGATAGAAACTGACTGCGGGCCGCTCAAGGATGTCCTTCTCGCGCACAGTCAAATTTGATGGTTCGTATGTGGCATTTCGCGTATTCCCTAACTCCGCGAAGAAGTGCTCTGGATCATCAAATCGGTTTCCCCAGAACTTCGGGAACTGCTCATAGTTGTGAATCATCCTCGCGATGCTTTCTGGATTGTGAAGTTGAATCACCGCTTCGGGTCCGCAAGATAGCAGATCACCCGAATAATCCATGACAAACATCTGTTGGTCACGGGCAATGCCGTTTTCGCATGCGCCCTTCGTGAAGCTAGCGTTACCGTTGTGATCCGTGATAACTGGGCCAACAGAATAGTTGTTTTTCCGCCGGGCTCTCAGTTCCAACAACAGTGCGACCGCAGCGATTGGCTGACCAGTCGCCGAGTCGATTGCGGTGATCGTTAAAGTCTCCGGAAAGACCACAAATGCTCCATCAATTTTTCGGCCAGCGCACCAGTGCTATTCCCGCTCCCCCATCGCCACAAACCTCAAATCCTCCGGCCCCGTGTAATTCGCCGAAGGCCGAATGATCTTCCCATCCTGTCTCTGCTCAATCACGTGCGCGCACCACCCCGCCGTCCGCGCAATCACAAACAACGGCGTAAACAAATCAATCGGAATCCCCATCTGGCGATAAGCAACCGCCGAGTACCAATCCAGATTCGGAAACATCCGTTTCGCATCCAGCATCACGCTCTCAATCCGTTCCGCCACATCAAACAGCCGCGTATCCCCGCCGGCAGCCGCAAGCCTCCGCGCCACTTCCTTCACAATGTCGCTCCGCGGATCGCTGATCGTATACACCGGATGCCCGAACCCGATAATCACCTCGCGCTCGCTCACGCGCCGCCGAATATCCGTCTCCGCCTCATCCGCCGATGCATACCGCTCCTGAATCTCCAGCGCCATTTCATTCGCCCCGCCGTGCTTCGGCCCCTTCAGCGCGCCAATCGCCCCAGCAATGCACGAGTACAAATCCGAACCCGTCCCCGCAATCACCCGCGCCGTAAATGTCGACGCGTTGAACTCATGCTCCGCGTACAGAATCAGCGAGGCTTGCATCGCCGCCACCCACTCCGCTCTCGGCGTTTCCCCATGCAGCAAATGCAGAAAATGCGCCGCAATCGAATCCTCAAACCGCTCCACTTCAATCCGCCGCCCATTGCGCGCATAGTGGTGCCAATACAGCAGCACCGAGCTCAGGCTCGCCAGCAGCGTGTCCGCAATCGCCCGCGCTCCCGCATCGTCATGCGCCACACCCTCCGGCAGCACGCATCCCAGCACCGACACGCCCGTCCGCAGCACGTCCATCGGATGTGTCGACGGAGGCAGCAATTCCAGCGCCTGCTTCACCGCCGCTGGCAAACTCCGCAATGGCCGCAAACTCGCCTTGTAAGTCGCAAGCTCCGCCGCATTCGGCAGCTTCCCATGCACCAGCAGATACGCCACTTCCTCATACTCGCAGTGCGCCGCCAGGTCCTTGATGTCGTATCCGCGATAGTGCAGATCATTCCCGCTATGCCCCACCGTGCAGAGCGCCGTATTCCCCGCCGGCGTCCCCGACAACGCCACCGACTTCTTGGGTTTGAACGTCGAAGCCGCAGCCTCCGTGCGTGTTTCGCTCATAACCTCTCACCAAAACCCATCGCTCTAACTTGGGTGTTGCCTTTATTCTTTCCCCTTCGCAAACAACGCATCCAGCTTCTTCTCATACGCGTGATAATCAAGATACTTATACAAATCGGCCCGCGTCTGCATCATCGATACCACGCTCTTCTGTGTTCCCTCCGCGCGAATCGCCTCATACACCTTCAGCGCCGCCGCATTCATCGCCCGATACGCCGCGCAGCAATAAAGAATAATATCCACGCCCGCGTCCTTCAGCTCATCGCGTGTCCAGAGTGGCGTCTGTCCGAACTCAGTAATGTTTGCCAATATGGGCACGCCCACCGCCTTGCGAAAACTCGTATACGTCGATAACTCCGTCACGGCTTCGGCGAAGATCATCTCCGCGCCCGCAGCTACATAAGCCTGCGCCCGCTCAATCGCTGCCGCCAACCCTTCAACCGCCAGCGCATCTGTTCGCGCCATGATCACAAATTGTTCGTCGGTCCGCGCATCCACGGCAGCCTTGATACGATCCACCATCTCGCCGGCCGCTACAAGTTCCTTGCCCGGCCGATGCCCGCAGCGCTTCTGCCCGACTTGGTCCTCGATGTGCACCGCCGCCGCGCCCGCCTTTTCCATCGCCCGAATCGTCCGCGCAATGTTGAACGCTCCGCCCCATCCCGTATCGATATCCACCAGCAACGGCAGCCCGCTCGCATCCGTAATCCGCCGCACATCAGTCAGCACATCGTCCATCGTGCTGATCCCCAGGTCCGGCATCCCCAGCGAATTCGCCGCCACTCCGCCACCGGACAAATAAAGCGCCCTGAACCCCGTAGCCTCAGCCAACCGTGCTGTGTACGCATTGATCGCGCCCGCCACCTGCAGCGGCTTTTCGTCCCTCACCGCCGCGCGAAATCTCTCACCACCCGATACTTGATCGCGTCTCTGCTGCATGCAATGCCTTGCGCCGCATCATAGCAGCCCCGCCGCCAGGCCTTCCCAATCCAACTTTCCCCGTTCCCCAACCCCACCGCGCAGTGCGACAATCATCCCGTCGGCGCGTCCATCCGCTCGGGACTTCGCCAAAAAGGAGAAACATCGCCATGAAGTGTCTTCTCGCCTGTACCGGCCTGCTCATCGCCTCAACCGTCCTCTCCGCCCAGCTGAAACCACCCTCCAGCCCCCCTGCCACCGAGTCAGCTACCATCGCCGGCAAGACCATCACCATCCACTACAATTCACCCGGAGTCAAAGGCCGCGCCGGCCACATCTTTTCCAAGGACGGGCTCATCAGCCACGATCCTCATTACCCTATATGGCGCGCCGGCGCGAACGCCGCCACCACGCTGCAGACCGATGCGAATCTCGACCTCGGCGGCCTGTCTGTCGCTCCCGGAGCCTACACATTGTTTGTCGACATCTCCGACCCCGACCAGTGGATTCTAATCGTCAGCAAGGATACCGGCGAATGGGGCCTCAAATACGACAGTACAAAGGACTTGGGCAAGGCAAAGATGACCATGACCAAGCCGGCAGAAACAATCGAGAACCTCAAATACAGCATCGACGGCACCGCCGGCACGCTGACGTTGGCCTGGGAAAACCACATCGCCACCGTCCCCATCGCCGTGCATTAAAGCCCGGCACTATCAGCACACTCACGGCCGGGCGGCATTTGCGCTCAATCCGCCGCCCTGCCGATACAATAGATACAGCAGTCATTTCTTCCTGGAGAGTGTGAAGCTCTTGCCGATGTATGCGTATCGCTGCACCCAGTGCGGCCACCGTTTCGAAAAAATCCAGAACTTCTCCGCGGAACCTGAGCGGGAATGTCCCAAGTGCCACGGCGTCCTCGAGCGCCCGCTGACCGCGCCACGCCTCAACTTCAAGGGAGCCGGCTGGTATGTGAACGACTACGCCAGCAAGAGCTCCGCGCCTTCCTCCGAATCCTCGTCCGATTCGAAGTCCGATTCCAAGAAGGATGCCTCGTCCTCAGAAACTAAATCCGATTCCAAGTCGAGCGAAAGTACGTCCAGTGCCCCTGCTTCAACGCCCGCGGCCTCACCCAGCACCACGTCGGGCTCATCGTCCGGCTCATCCACTTAGACTTCGCCCTTCGCAGCGCCCTCCTGCTTGAGCCGCGCCCCGATCACATCCGTATATTTATTCCCCGACCCGGTATTGAACAGCACCACTCGATCTTGCGCCTTCAAGAATCCCGTCGCCAACAAGCGGTCGTACGCCGCTGTAGCTGCCGCGCCCTCCGGAGATAAAAGCAGCCCCTCGTGCGCAGCCCAGTCCTTCAATGAAGCAAAAATCTCGCCGTCCGTCAGCGCCAGCGCCATTCCACCCGACGCGCGCACGATCCCCAGAATCAGCGCATCGCCGAACGGCTTGGGAACCCGCAGCCCTGAGGCAAAGGTATGCGCGTTCTCCCACATCCGGCTCACGTCGTCGCCATGCTCAAACGCCCGCACCACGGGCGCGCATCCTGCCGCCTGTATGGCGATCATCTTTGGCCTCTTACCCGTCACCCATGCCAACTGCTCCATCTCCTCAAACGCCTTCCACATTCCGATCATGCCCACCCCGCCGCCCGTGGGATAAAACACAGCATCGGGATACTCCCACCCCAGCTGCTCCACCAGTTCGTACCCCATCGTCTTCTTGCCTTCCACGCGAAACGGCTCCTTCAGCGTGGACACATCGAACCACCCCTCAGCCTCCTTGCGCTCCGCCACCATGCGCCCGCAGTCTGAGATCAGCCCATCCACCAGCGTCAAATGCGCACCATACGCCAGGCACTCCACCTGGTTCGCCATCGGCGTGTCCCTTGGCATGAAGATATGCGCCTCCATCCCCGCTGCCCCCGCATAGGCCGCTAGCGCCCCACCCGCATTGCCCGCCGTTGGTGCGGCCAGCTTGGTCAGCCCATAGTGCCGCGCCATAGTCACCGCCAGTGCCAAGCCCCGTGCCTTGAACGTTCCAGTAGGATTGGCGCCCTCTTCCTTGAGCCAGACATTCTCATATCGCCGGCTCTTCAACATCGGCGTCCAACCCTCGCCCAACGTCACCGGCTCCACGTCGGGAAGAACCTGACGATAACGCCACATTCCGCTCCAGCGTCCATCCTGCGCGCTCTTCCCAATCAGCGCGCGCTGCGCCAGTCCCGACGCAGCAGTGAGATCGTATCGAACGTAAAGTGCCCCCGAACAAGCCGTGCAAACCGTCTGTGGAGTCGCCGCATCCAGGTGCAAATGGCAACGAGAGCATTCCAAAAAAGCAATCTTGGGCATGGTCATAGGATAATGGAGACCTCGCACCCTCAAGGCCCACCCATGACCCAGGACAGCCCGCTCACTCCGCCCAAATCCCCACGCATGTTTGCCGACCCTCTATCCACCGCAATCGTCCTCCTCGTTACCGCGGGCCTCATTGCTGCTCTTTTCTACTTTCGTGTTGGGCTGGGCCTTCGCTGCGCCCCCCTGGTCCTCTTGATCCCCACCCTTGTTCACCGCCGCTCGCTTCTGCTGTGGACCTTCTTCGCCATGCTCGTCGGCGTCGGCCTGGGCATCGACGCCCCTCAGTTCGCCACCCAAATCCATTTCCTCGCCGAAATCTTCCTCCGCCTCATCCGCATGATCGTCGCCCCACTCATCTTCGGAGGCATCGTCACCGGCATCGCCGGCCACAACGAACTGCGCAGCGTGGGTCGCGTGGCTCTCAAATCCCTCATCTTCTTTGAGGTCGTCACCCCCTTCGGCCTCATCCTCGGCGCGGTTGCCATCAACATCACGCAGGCCGGCGCCGGTGTCACTCTACCCGCCGCCATTCAAGCCGTCGCGCCCACCGCGCATCCCGAGACCTGGCAGCAAATCCTCCTCAACATCTTTCCAGAGAACATCGCCAAAGCCGTCGCCGAAAACCAAATCCTCCAGGTCGCCGTCTTCGCGCTGCTCTTCGGCACGGCGCTGGCCATGCTTCCTGAGCCCAAACGCGCTCCACTGCTCTCTGTCCTGCAATCACTCACGGAAACCATGTTCCGCCTCACCCGCATCATCATGGTCATGGCGCCCGTCGCCGCCGGAGCAGCCCTCGCCTACACCGTCGGCAGCATGGGAATCGCAACGCTGTTGCCCCTCGGCAAGCTCCTCGTAACCTGTTACGTTGCGCTCGCCATCTTCACCGTGTTGCTCGCGCTCATTCTCCTCTTCGCACGCATCCCGGTCGGAAAATTCGCCGCCGCCGTAGCCGAGCCCGCCGCCCTCGGTTTCGCCACCACGTCCTCTGAAGCCGCGCTGCCACTGGCCATGGAGCGTATGGAAGAGTTCGGCGTCCCTCGCTGGATCGTCTCCTTCGTCATCCCCACAGGCTACAGCTTCAACATGACCGGCTCCAGCATTTATCTCTCCATGGCCGCCCTCTTCGCCGCCCAGGCCGCGGGACTCCATCTCTCCCTGGCCCAGCAAATCGTCCTGCTAGCCACGCTCATGCTAACCAGCAAAGGCATCGCCGGCGTTCCCCGCGCCGTGATCGTAGTTCTGATGGCCATAGCCAGCACCTTCCAAATCCCCGCCGCCGCCGTGTTAATGCTCCTGGGCATCGACACATTAATGGACATGGGCCGCACCGCCATGAACGTAATCGGCAACTGCCTCGCCGCCGCCGTAGTAGCCCGCTGGGAGGGCGAACTCAAGCCGACGCCCGCGCAATCTGCGACACTTTTGTAAAATCACCTCATGCCCGGTCACATCGGTATCGTTGCTTGCTCCGCCGAAGGTGCATCCCTTTGTTACCGGACCATCTGCGCCGAGGGCGCGCAGCTGCTCGGCACCCACGCTCACCCCGAAGTCTCGCTCCACTCGCACTCGCTTGCCGATTACATGCAAAGCATCTACCGCAACGACTGGAAAGGCGTCGCTGATCTGATGCTTTCTTCCGCACACAAACTCGCATCCATCGGCGCCGACTTCCTCATCTGCCCAGACAACACCATCCACCAGGCGCTTCCGTTCATCGAGTCGAAATCGCCTCTGCCCTGGCTGCATATTGCTGAAGTAGTCGCCGCTGAAGCCGCCGCGCGCAAATTCCATCGCCTCGCGCTCACCGGCACGCGCTGGCTCGTCGAGAGCAGCGTCTATCCTGAAAAACTCGCGGCACACGGCCTCGAATATCTGCTCCCCAGCGCCGCCGAACGCGAAGAGATCAACCGCATCATCATGGACGAACTGGTCTACGGTATCTTCAAACCCGAAGCAGCCGCATCGTTCCAGCGCATCATCGGACGCTTGAAGGGGGAAGGCTGTGACGCTGTCGTTCTGGGCTGCACGGAGATCCCGCTCATCATGAGCGACGAAAACTCCCCGCTCCCCACGCTCGATTCAACCCGCCTCCTGGCCCGCACGGCACTGCGCCATGCGGTTGCAACTTCACTTTAACCGGATATTCCACAGCAACTGGCAGCCCCTTGTCCCGGAGGGACGAAGTGAGAGTAGCCAGGGGTGGAGCGAAGCGCAACCCGTGGAGCCCCTCGAAGGAGCTCCGCCGTCCTGCAGGGAGGCATGACCCACTTCCACAAACATGAGCCCTTAAAGCAGCATGCCAGTGTGAGACTCCCGCGAATGTCTGCCGCACCGCAGGTGCCAGTAAGATAGTTACTGCACATGCCGCTCCTAGACCCCATCCCGTCCCCGGTAGAGCACGCCGACTACATCGCCATCGAATGGGAGCCACTGCTAGCCCTAGTCGCCAGCTTCGCCGCATCCCCCGTCGGCCGCCACGCCATCCTCGATCTCCGCCCCTCGACCGACGAGTCCTGGATCGCCCATCAACATCAGCTCACCGGCGAACTCCGCCTCGTCCTCGCCGAACAAATCTCCATCCCCTGCGGCGGCCTCTTCGACCCCACGCAGCACGCCGCCAAAGCGCAAATCCCCGGCGCAGCTCTTGAAGCCGCCGAACTCCAGGCCGTAGCCCGCCTCGCTAACGACGTAGCCTCCTGGCAATCGCTCATCCAATCTCCACCCGCTCGCCTCGTCGGCAAACTCCCCGGCCTCAGCGCGCTCTCCGCCGCCCTCACCACAAGCCTCCGTCCGCTAGCCGAGACTATCGAGCGCACCATCCAGCCCGACGGCTCCCTCGCCGACAACGCGTCTCCCGAACTCCACCGCATCCGACGCGATCAGGAGCGCCAGCAGCGCATCATCGAAGAATCCCTCCGCGCCGCGCTGCGCAAGCTCTCCAGCGACGGCTCAACCCAGGAAGACCTCATCACCATCCGCGGCGACCGCTTCGTCATCCCCGTCCGCAGCGAGCTCAAGCGCCGCGTCTCGGGCGTAGTCCACGGCGCAAGTTCCTCCGGCCAAACTGTCTACGTAGAACCCCTCGAAACCATCGAGCAGAACAACGAGCTAGTCCGTCTCCTCGAAGAAGAGCAAGCCGAAATCCATCGCATCTTCGTCGCTCTCACGCGCCAAGTCGGCATCTATGCCGTCGGCCTTGTCGAAGGCGCTCGCGTCCTTGCCCTGGTCGACAGCCTGCAAGCCCGCGCCCGTTTCGCCCGCGACTACTATTGCGTAGCCCCCACCATCACCCCCCATCTTCTCCGCCTCGACGCCGCCCGCCATCCCCTCCTCGAAAAGCGTCTCCGCACAACCGGCGGTCGCGTCGTCCCACTAACTCTGGAACTCACCGCGGCCCACCGTCAGCTCATCATCAGCGGCCCCAACACCGGCGGCAAAACCGTCACCCTCAAAACCACCGCGCTCCTCGCCATGATGGTCCAGGCCGGCCTGCCCATCCCCGCCTCCGCCGCCACCTTCCCGGTCTTCACCGCGTTCCTCGCCGACATCGGCGACGCCCAATCCATTGAGGCCGCGCTCTCCACCTTCTCCGCGCACATCACCAATCTCGACCGACTCTCGCGCCTCGCCGACACACGCTCTCTCGTGCTCCTTGACGAACTAGGGTCCGCGACCGACCCCGAAGAAGGTTCCGCCCTCGCCGTAGCCATCGCCGCGCACTTCCTCGCCGCCGGCGCGTGGTCGCTCATCTCCACCCACCACACCTCGCTCAAGGTCTACGCCGCCAACACCCCCGGCGTCCTCAACGCCGCCGCCGGCGTTGACGAAGTCACCCTCGCCCCCAACTATCAACTCCGTCTCGGCGTCCCCGGTGCATCCGCCGGAATCCAGACCGCAGCCCGCCTAGGCCTCAACGCCACCATCGTCGCCGCCGCGCGCCAGCGTCTCGGCTCGCAGCAAGTCGACATCGCGCGCTTCCTCGACAAGCTCCATAACGATCTCACCGCTCTTGAAGCCGAGAAGAAAGCCACCCGCGAGCAGCAATACTTGCTCAATCAGCAGCGAGCGAAACTCGCTCGCGAGGGCGACGTCGAGCTGCGCAACCGCACCCGCGAACTCGAAACCAAGCTAGCCTCGCTGCTCAAGGACTTCGAATTCCAGATGCGCGAAACCGTTCGCGCCATCGAAGATCGCGTCGGCCAGCAGAAGCTATCCAAGGAAGCCGAACGCCGCATCACCCGCCTCCGCCGCGAGTTCCAGGAGAGCTTCAACCAGACCGTAGTCGCCCATCGCACCGGCGCAGATCAAGGCGACGCCAACGCCCAGCCTCACGTCCTCAAGCACGTCTCTCCCGGCGACCAGGTCCTCATCAAGTCCATGAACAAAATCGCCGTCGTGCAGCGCGAAATCGAGAAAGACCTCTTTGAAGTTGCTCTCGGCCCCATCAAAATGCGCGTCAAGCGCGACGAGCTCTCCGAGCCTTCGCGCTCTGAAGCATCCGCCGCAAAGGCTGATCCCCTCGCCGCCGCCCGCAAGCAGAAAGACGTCCATGTGACCATAACCAGCGCCAACACCGACGACATGCGCATGGAGATCAACCTCATCGGTCGCACCGTCGACGAAGCCACCGAGGAACTCGAGAAGTATCTCGACCGCGCCTTCTTAGCCGGCCTCCCCCGCGTCCGTATCATTCACGGCCACGGTGCCGGCATCCTCCGCCGCGGCGTCCGCGAATTCCTGAAAGGCCATCCCCACGTAGCCACCCTGGCCGAAGCCCCCCAAAACGAAGGCGGCCAAGGCGCAACGCTCGTTGAACTGCGCCAATAGTGCGCCAATGACATTTCCGTAACAACTTCCCCCCCCTCCATCCGCTATGATCCCCAAATAGTCATTTGGGGGAGGTCCCATGCGCAAACTAATCCTGATCCTGATGCTGTGCGTCGCCTGCGCCAGCCTGTCCGCAGAGCCGAAGAGCATCTACGACTTCACCATGAGATCCATTGACGGCCAGCATGTCAGCCTGAAGAGTTACAGCGGCAAGGTCGTTCTGCTCGTCAACGTCGCCAGCAAATGCGGCTTCACCCCTCAGTACGCCGGCCTCGAAGCCCTCTACGAAAAATACAAAGACCGCGGCCTGGTCATCGTCGGCATTCCCGCCAACAACTTCGCCCAGCAGGAGCCGGGCACCGACGAAGAGATCAAGAAATTCTGCAGCAACAAGTACAACGTCACCTTCCCCATGATGTCCAAAGTCTCCGTTCTCGGCGACGACAAGACACCCCTCTACGTCTTCCTCACCGGCAAGGACACGGATCCCCAATTCGCCGGAGACATCAAGTGGAACTTCACCAAGTTTCTCTTTGACCGCAACGGCAACCCCGTAGCCCGCTTCGAACCCGCCATCACTCCCGACTCGCCCCAGGTCACCGCCGCCATAGAGTCCGCCCTCAAATAACCGAGCGTCTCAACCTTTGCTCAAAAACAAAAAGGCCTCGAAAGATCAATCCTCCGAGGCCTTTAGTTTTTTGCTGACTCGCTAACTAGTCGATCCTGAAAAAGTGATTTTCAGGCAGATTGAAGTTGAGGGTTGCCCGCATTCGGGGCTTGCAGGGCGAG
>Ga0302319_10010065_pt1 | contig 18084 bp, 32 predicted proteins | sample Bog_T0_2_FD_203319 | JGI IMG/M metagenome (GOLD analysis project Ga0302319, IMG submission 203319) | Peat permafrost microbial communities from Stordalen Mire near Abisko, Sweden - Bog_T0_2 | ecosystem: Environmental > Terrestrial > Soil > Wetlands > Peat | place: Sweden: Abisko, Stordalen Mire...
AGCCGATGGGCGGGGCCAACAGTTCAAACGAATAATGCCCGTCATCCGGCGGCGGCGTGGTGGTCAGAAGACAGCGAAATTCCGGATTGGACGAAATGATGGGTTTGACCGCTTCCCAGACCTCGCGGAATTTTTTCACCCGGCCCACTTCATCCAGAATCAAATCGCCGGTCTCACCCACGGCATCCGGCGTGAGCGCCACCACTTTCGTACGGCTGTAAATGGTATTGGAATGCCAGAGCCGAAACTCCAACCGCTGGGCTTCGTAGATGTCCGCCAAATCGTCCGGCGTGATGATCTGCCGGCGCTCACTGGCCAGCTTCTTGTTCGCCACTTCTTCGGGGCGGACTTCCTTGCCGGTCGCGCCATCCACGAACGCCAGCTCCATCTTGGCCCGTTTGGCGGCATCGGCCATGAGCTGAAACGCCTTGGCCATCTGCTCGCTCTCTTTGCGGACAATTTCCCGGCCCAGATCCAACTTCACGGAACCGAAGACCACCGTATGCCCGGCGGTCCGCATCATCTTCTTGAGCGAGATGCGGGCCCCGTTGGTGGTCTTGCCGTATTGGCGACGGGTCAGGAATGCGGCGATGCGGTGCAGATCCACATCGCGTTCAAAGGCCACCTGGCCGGACCGGGGATGGTAATTGGTGGCCATGGTTCATTTCGCGGGCGTGGCCGGCTTCCAGGTATCCGGGAACATGAGCTGGCCGAGGGCTTCAATCTTCTCCGCCATGCTGCCGGTGCCGGATTCAATCGCCTTCGCCCGGTCATCGCCCAAAATCTTCAACGCAATGCCGGCGGTATCGCGCTGGAACTTTTCCCGTTCCAAGGCCAGCTTGGCATCGCCCTGTTTCAACCTCCGGTCATTCTGTTTGAGGCGAACCTCGTTTTGTTCGGTGGTCCGCAAGCTGCCCAGCGCCCCGGCCACGGCCACCAGAATTTCGGCGGGAGTCTTCTTGCCCTTTTCGTCCTCGCCCGGTTCATCCAGGATGGACGCTTCATCAATCACTTCCAGCAGCTCCAAAAGCTTGCCGGCGGCGATGCTGGCCGCGCCATCCGCGATGCTCGCGCCATTGGCCCGCGAGACTTCCGCCGCGTACCGGCTAAGTTCGCGCGTGCGTTCAATGCGTTCCGCCCGGCGTTTCCATTCCACAAAACCCGTGCGCCGCCAGACGCTGAGATTCTCATCGCTGACCGGCACCCCGTCGAACGACGCCGCCAGCACGGCCTGCACCGCCGGCAATGCGTTCAGCCAGGGCAGAATCACGCTGCCGGGCTGGCCATCGTTCAGGCGGCGCGAAACCTCATCGCGCACCGTGGCCGGGAGCCGGGCGATTTTCCCTTTCAGAGCATTGTCAGCGAGTTCCATAAATGGTGTCCGTTGGTCCGCGTTCAGGCGTGGTTACGCTCGACGTGCAGCACACCCGCCGAAGTCGCGGCCCAATAATGGCCACCGCCCAGCGGATCTTCCGTGCTGTTCACCAGCGCCGGGGCCATGCCCTTCAGTAGTTCGAGCGAGGCGAGGACATCGGATTCCTCAAAGAGAAAATCCACTTCCTTCTTTACGGCCCGCTGGATCTGGCGGGGCGAGAGCGCGGCGGGGTGCCGGTTGACCAGCCCTTCGAGAATGGCGTGGCGGAGATCTTGTTTCTGTTCGTTGGAGAGCGACATAAATTTATTCCTTGGAGAGTTTCCCTTCGATGCGGCCCAGGGCGAGGCTGATGGATTGATATTGCGCGGCCTGTTCGGCCCGAATCTGTTTGTCCTCTTCCCGCATGGTGGTCCACAGGGAATTGAGCTGCTTGTCGTGGTCGTCCAGCCGGCGTCCGTGGTCATTCAGGTCGCGGAGCGTGGCCGTGGGATACACCTTGGTGACCGGCAACGGCGTGGGGCCGATGTTCATCACCCCCGGGTTTTCCGCCGCCGCCTCTTCGCGGGCAATGCGCCGCCGTTCCAGAAAATATTGCAGTCCCATAAATACGGCCGTCATCAAGCCGGTCATCAGGATGATGGCCGCCACCATCACAATGATGACGTCTTTGAGAAATCCGGCGGGCAACGTGGAAATGTCAGCTTGGGCGAGCATGATAAAAAAGGGATGGTTCAAGGTGAGGGGAAAGGTTTTTCGGTGGCCGGGGAGCCAGCAGGATTGGGCGAGCTGGGTTGGGGCGGGTTCCAGATTAACTTCCAAAGCAGGTAACCGATGCCACCGTGTTTCATGATGAACTCGGAAGTGTCCACCAGCCAAAAATTAAAATTTTTCAGCTCGCGTCCGGCCCACGCCGCGGCAATGGCCAGAGCGGGAAGGTACGGTTGAAGGGATGATTTCGCCAGGGCAGCCGCCTGAGCCGTCTGGGCAATCGTGTTCGTATCAATCATATTTGTTCCAGGCTAGGCCGGTGATATTGAAAAACCGGCGGTGATTTTCTTCCGCCAGATTTAACAGGGTCAGATAGTCATCGGCCAAAGAATGGTTCTGGATGACGGCGGCGAAATCCCATTTCCGGGCGGCGTTCCAATAGGCCACGCCATCCAAAAGGAGTTCGTGCCAATGCGGCGGACGGGCCACCACGCGGCCGGACCGTTCCAGCATGATTTCGGTGCCCACATGACGGTAACCATCCAGCAGCCCCGGAACCAACGGCACCAGGTCGCCCTGGGCGATAATGCGATACGTCTTGGCCCCGAGCAGGCGCTGGTAATCCCGACGCCAGGCGGCATTGCCCACGCGGGGGCTGGCGAACGTATAAACGCCCGCCACCGGGAATCCTTCCCGGTGGAGAAAGAACGCCACCAACGTGGCCAAGGCCCCGCCCAGGCTATGGCCCGTGACGTAAATCGATTTAAGCGCGGACTTATCCGCGCCGGCCGGGAGCAGTTCGGCCAGCAACATCTGGAACAACTCTTCCGCCGCCTTCAGAAACCCGCTGTGAACCGCCACGCGATAGGCCAGCGATGTCTTGGCGACATCCAAATCAATCAGCCAATCCTGCAAGCTGACCGTGCCGCGAAAAGCGAGCGTGATGCAGCCCTTGCGTTCATCCACCAGCACGCGGGTATCAAATCTGACATCCTCCAACATCTTGGCTTTCGGCAAATCGGACGGCAGTTCCTCATAGGCTGCCTGAGAGTAATACCCCAACGACCGCGCGCGGGTCAGGTTGAATCCATTCGGATGATGGCTGGTGGTCATGTGGGAGGAAAATTGCACCGGGGTTTTGAGCCGTCTGGGACTTTGAATGTTGTCGGTCGCCCGATCTGGCCGGATTACCCCGGAAACCGCCGTTACTGCTCTCTGGTTTGTTATAAAAAGACGTTTTTGGTGGCCCTGACGCAATCAGTGGCCGGCACGCAGTGCCTTAGTAGGTAAAGCCGGTGGCGATTTCCAGCGTGGGATTGCGGTTCAATTTGCCCACCGTATAGACCGGGAGACTGATACCGATGTCGGCGAAGGTATTGGCCGTGAGCTTTTTCTTGATCAGAATGCCCGGTTCGGCCACACCCCCTTTCACGTTCCAATCGTAGCCCACGCGGATATAACCTTCCAACTTGGTATCGTAACGCGAGATCAGCGCATAACTGCCGCTGGCCTGCAAGGCATTGATCGGCGAACCGACCCCGGAGAACTGGGCCGAAATGCCCGCACCCCAATTGCCCAGGTCATACTGGACATCCACCACCGACGCCGCATTCACGCCGGTGACCTGTTTGTAACCCGTGGACGCTTCCAAAGTCACGTTTGTCCAGGTGAAATTGGTGTTGATCTCGGTGAAATAATTTTCCGCCGACGTAAAGAACGTCTGGGTGGACTGAACCGCCGTGGTTTCGTTCGTGGTCAGTGTTTGGGCTGGGGCCGAAACCGCCAGACCCGCCACCGCCAACAGCAAGAGGATTTTATTTTTCATAGTTCAATGTGTGTGTTTTAACTGCGACACACGCATTGAACCATGCCCGGCCTAAAACCGGAACGTGGTTACCACGGGACCAAAACACACATCGATGTGTGTTTTGAATTTCAGGGGAGATTATTGAGGTTTTTTTGGGCTTCCGGGTCGCCTTGGGCGGCCGATTTGGTGAAATATTCCCGGGCTTTGGCCAGATCCTTTTTCACCCCGTCACCATCGCGGTAGCGTTCGCCCATGCGCAATTCGCCATAGGCATCACCCCGGGCGGCGGCATCCTGATTGAACTTCAGCGCCTGGGCCACGCCCGATGCGCGGTCATCCGCTTCTTTCTTTCGCAAGACATCGGCCGGGGAAATGGTTGGCGGCGCGGGGGGCGGAGTGGGGTCCGGGCGAAAATAGGCCCAGCCGACCAGAATCATGCCACCCAGAAAAATCAGGGGAAGGCAACCCAAACGCGTTTTTGGCGGAGAAAGCCGACCGGTCACCGTCAGCCCCGTGGGCTGAAGGATTTTCAACCCCTTGGGGGAACCGGCGGGCACCAGATTGCCGGAACCGCAAAAACTGCAAACGTGTTTGCCGGGTGTAAAATAAATGGAACCGCCCACGCCCAGATTGCCGCGCCGGCTAAACCAGAGCGACCGTTTTTGTCGCACGGGAGCCGCCACCACGGAAACCGGCATCTGGCAACGAAGGCAAACCGGTTGATTGGCATCAATAGAGTTCATGGTTGGTCCAGATATGCAAGAGATTCCGTAGATTATCCTGTTATTAAATTGCCGGGTACTTATTCGCTATGACCGCCAATGTCTCACCTAAATTCTCATCGTGGAAGAAAAAATATGACGATTATTTTGGAACCGGAGTTGGAGGCGTTTGCGGGGAAATTGAATGGAGCGCAGAGGCTGGCCTTGGCCCGGAAGCTTTACCGGTGGGCGAAACAGCTTTACGTGACCGGGGATATTTATCAGTCCCCCGGATTTGTTCCACCGCCTTCTGTGCCAGATTGGAAGCTGCAACGTCCACTTCCGACTGCTCCTTGTCGCTCAAAATGGCAACGGGGTCAGGTGAACCGGGGTAGGTAGTCATCACCGCATTAATCACCTCCATGGCATGACGCCGGGAGGTGTCCGATAATTGCCGCAAGCCGCTGACCAACTTCTTTTCCCATGGTTCCAGTGTGAGATCAGGGGGCCCGGTGCCAACCAAGGCTTCGGGCTTTTCCTGAGCCAACGTCATTCGGAACAGCTTCAAAGCCACCAGACTGGGGATGGTGGGGCCGGTGATGATTCCATTCACCCCGCCCCGCGTCATCTCTAATTTTCTCGCAATCTCTGCCTGTGACCAGCCAGAACGTCTTGCAAGTTCAATAAATTCAGCCTTTTGCGGATTCACAAAAATAAATGTAATGCCACGTTACTTTTTCGCTTGACGATGTACTGTAACATGACGTATTGTCACGTTACACAAAGAAACAATATGTCGGATTTGAAAAAAGTCAATAAGAAGAGTTTGCGTAACGCCTGCTGGGAAAGGCAGATGACCGTGAGCGAACTCTGTCGGCGGTTGGGTATCTCCCGCCAGACTGCCTATTGCGCTTGGAACAATCCGACCCCGTTCCCGGTTGCCGCTCCCAAACTATTCAAGGAATTGGAACTCTCGAAATGAACCTGCTCGCCATCCATACGCTGAAGACTCTGCCTGATTCGCTGGCCGAACGCCGCGCGTTGCTCAATGAAATTATCCGCTTCACCAAGGCGGGAACAGGTGTTCGCCAGACCGCGGCACTGATGCTGCGCCACATGGACGAAGGCGAACGGGCCCAAGCCGAGTTTATTTTCACCATCAACCAAAAGGACACACAATGAATGCACATCTGCTGATTGCCTCTGGCGGCGCGGGATTATCCGCATACCGGTTCTGGCCGTTGCTGAAAACGGCCGGGTATTGGCTGGGCACCGCCGCCCTCTTCACCGTCATCCTGTTCGCCTTCACGGTGGACGTGCTCATCTTCGGCAATCGTGACACTCAAATCGACTGACCTATGAACATCACCCGCATCGACAATCTGATCCGTCTCGAACACATCAAGGCCCAGCAGGAGTTGCGCCGGGATATGGTCATCATCGCGGCCTGCTGTTTCGTCGCGCTGGTCATCGTGGCCATCATCGTCGCGGTTGTTCTCAGCGGAGGGAACTCGTGAAACTTCCAACAAGGGCGAAAGGACGTTGGCAGATGCTGGGTGCTTTCGGTAGCTCCTTAAAACCCGGGTTTCTCAATTTGAACTTTCGCCGCATCCAGCGACGTAAGGGAACCCGGTCCGACCTGTGGGTTTATGCCGAAGCAGTGAACCTATTTCACGATGGCATTTTGATTCAGTTGGGAAATGGCCGGTCCGTTTTGTTCCCCAAGTAATATGAATGCAAAATTAATTGGTCCGACTGTCGCCGGCAGATCCCGCAAGGTGTTTGTCCAGCGTTCCCACCGGGGCACGATGGAACTGGCCGACCTGCGGTTTCAGGAAACCCAGCTCACGCAGATGATTGCCGAGCTGACCGACCAGCACGCGGCCTTGGCCCGCCAGATCAGCGAATTGACCCTGCAACGGAGCGAGGTCTTCAAAGCCATCGCCCAAGTGAATGTCCGTCCGCAAACCTAACGCCTAAACCCGAGCGCCCTGCGCCACCATCCTAATGATCCATCCCCGCATCACGTTGGTCACCGCCGATTACATCGCCACTGAGCGAGGCATCAGCGTGGAAGCGGTCCATGAGATGGTGGATGGTCTGGGCGACAATGCCGAGAGTTTCACCTGGGTGTTTAACATCGCCCCGGCCATGAACATCAAGCGCGAGCTGCGGTTCTGGGCCAAGGAAGTCATCAACCCCGCCCAGGCTTCGGGCCTCAGCCTGGAAGCGGTTTTGAAAGCCATCATCCCCCGCCGGGAAGCGGTTCCCGGGCAGTTTGTGGGGCTGTGCAACTGGGAGGTCCGCGAGCTGCTCCGGGTGAGCCGCCGCACGTTGATTGAACTCCGCGAGGAGTTGAAGGCGGTGCCGCACAATGGCGGCATCTATGTGCCCCGCCAGGCGCTGGAAGATTTTTTCCGCCGCCGCTGGGTGTTCGCCAGCGTCCCCAAACAAATCTCTCTGCCCATGGGCACCCGATAATTTTATGAAAAATGTAACTCCCAAATCAAACACTGTGGTCCTGCGCCCGGCTCAGGAAGTGACCATCATCACGGCCGGAAGTCCTTTACGGGCATCCGTTTTAGAAGCCCTCACCGCACTGGAACACGCCTCGCAAAAATGTTTGCTCGCCGGCCGGATGTTGCTTCAGAAGAAAGCGGAAATGCCGCACGGCGATTTTCAGGCTTACATCCAAGACGCCATCCCGGAAATCCATTACGAAACGGCCCGGCGCTGGATGCGGGGTTGGGAGAATGTTCACAAGGTCATTTGCGCCCGGATGGACGTCGCCAATCTGCCGGATGACGGGGGCCTGATCATTGACATCCCGGACGCCGAACTCACGCCGGAACAGCTCAAGTACAAGCAGATGTTTTTCGACCTGTCGGCGAACACCACCATGAAGGATGCCGTGGAAGGCGTGTTTGCCGGGGGCGATGATGCCAGCCGGATCGTGCGGGCCGGCATGGGGCAGGCCAAGGGCGGCGTGGGCAAGCAACCCGACCGCAAGGCGTTTGAGAAGTTCACCGCCACGAAGCTGAAGCACATCACCACGTTCCTGACGGTCCAGACCAAATCCGATGGCACCGGCCGCAAACAGATCACCGGCTGGCGCAAGCTGTCCCCGGTGCAGCAAACCTCCATCTGCACGGCCTTCAATGAGTTCCTGCGCACGGCCCCGGATTGGCTGCTGGAAAACATGGCCGACCAGATCCACGCCCAGAAACGCCTCAGCCACGCCGAACGCCTGCTGCTGCAAGCCTGATTCCGATTTAAACCAGAAGCCACCATGAATCTTACCTCCCCGTTCACCACTGCCGAAGCGGACGCCGAAGTCCAACCCGTGACGGTGGCTTCTCAACTGCCGGAAGCTGCATCGGCGGCAGCTTCCGCCTATTTCGACTTGGACGAAACGCCCGAAGCGGGCGACGCCTTTTCGGGCATGACCGACGCTAAGACCATGGACCAACCTGCCGGGTTTTCCCCAGTACCTACCGCGCCTTCCGGGGCAGCTAGCGAAACGGTAACTTCCCGGGGCCGTGGCCGTTCCAGTAGTGCCCACACTTCCATTCCGCCCCAGCCCTATCTGGCCCCGGTCACCGGCAGCCGCCGCGAGACCGCCGAAGCCTATTTGGAGGCCGAGGCATTGGCGGGGGTTTGCCGGGAGTTTGAACGGTTGCTCGCGGGCGGAGCGCATTCGCTGCGCACCGCGGCCGCGGCCCTGGGCAAGCCGGCCAGTTTCTTCAGCGGCGAGTCCGCGCCCTTTGCGCGGTTCAAGCGCCACGGGCTCGCGGGGCTCTTGCCGGCCCAGCGCGTGGCCCCCAGCAGCATGACGGTGCCGCCGTGGTTCGTTCCCGCCGCCCGGTTCTTTTACCTGCTCACGAATCGCACGCTGGAAACCGGTTCCGTGCCCGAAGCCGTGCGCCGGACCATCAGCCTCCCGGCCACGCCCTTTGGCTGGACCGAACAGATGCGCGGTCGCCTGATCGTGGCGCTGGGACTGGGCGAATTGCCGACCTGCCCGGAAGAGCTCCGGGAACAAATCCTCGCCCGCGAACGCGCCGGCAAGCCGCTGGTGCCCCCGAGCATCGCCCGGCAGATCATCGTGAATGCCTCGCTGGTGCGCCTGCACCGCTCGCCGCATAACTGGAACCTGGACAATCTGAACGCTCCCGGCAGCCAGCGCCGGTTCACCAACGGGCTGGGCGAACGCCAGATCATGCAGCCGGGCGACTGGTTCGGCGGCGATGACGCCACGCCGGGAATCGCCGTCTGTGTGCCGACCGCCGAAGCCATCACGCCGTGCAGCCAGAAGTTTGGCGTGTTGCTGGGCCGGTTCCAATGGCTGGTGTACAACGATTGCCGGACCGACAAGATTCTCGCCTGGGATTACGTCATCCGTCCCCGCGGCAGTTATCGCGCCGAAGACATCCTGAACGGCATGGGCGCGGTCGTGCGCACCCACGGGATTCCGAACCAAGGGTTTCAATTCGAAGGCGGCACGTTCAATGCCAAGCTGGTCCGACAGGCGATTGAATTGCTGGGCTGCCAGCACTGGCGGACCCACAGCCCGCACGCGAAGCCCATTGAGAGCGTCTTCAATCGCGTCTGGACGCGCCTGGCGGTGCAGTTTCCGCACGCGGACATGGGCCGCTACCAGAACGAAAACGAAGCCAACTGTGCCACCTACGAAGCGTGCAAGGCCGGTCACAAAGACCCACGCCACTATTTCCCCACGTTGGCCGATGTGGTGACGGTTTTCGAAGAGGAAGTCCGTACGCACAATCTCCGCCACATCAACAGCGCCCAATACGGTCGCTGGGTGCCCGATGATCTGTTTGCCGATGCCGTCGCCGCCCGGCCGCTGCGCCAGTTCAGCGACGAGATGCAATGGATATTCTCGCCCTACTCGGTGGAGCGCACGGTCAAAGGAATGATTGTGGCCACCCGGGTGCCGATGTTTGAGAATTTCAGTGTGCCGTTTGAGTTCGGCGCGGATTACCTGCCGTTGTACCACGGAAAAAAGGTCCGGCTGCATTTCAATCCCCGCGAACCGAAGTGCCGGGCCAAGGTGATCCTGATGGAGAACGCGAACAACCGGCAGGCCGGCGACATCCTGGGCGATGCCCAGCTCATCGGCGAGACGGCGGGCCACATCCGGTTCATCACGGAATTTGGCACGGACGATCAGCGGGCCGGGTATCTGGCCCGGCAGAAATTTGGCCAGGCGATGCACCGCGAGACGCGCGGCATCGGGGCCAGCGGCCGCATGGAATATGCGAGGACGGAAACGCGCGACGGCATCAGCAAGGTGACGATGGTGGAACGGTCCACCGCTCCCGCTGCCACGCCGGACCGCGCGAACCGGCTGCCCCAGGCGGCCGGGCCGCAGACACTTGGTGGGGAAATTCATACACGCAGTGGTGATCGTGAGCTGGGGCGGCCCACCAAGGGACGTTCGATTCCCGCCCCCGCTGAGTTAAACGACCGTGCGGTCCGGCCGGAATCACCACAGACCGCCCCCCTTTCCCGCGCCGAACGCGCCGCCGAACTGGCCGCGCTGGAAGCGCAAACCGCCCATTTGTTCCAATAAATCAACCATCAACCAAAAATGCACATGAAGAACATTGCCCCGCACACTCGTAAAACCCTGCGCCGGTTCACCGGCAAAGACAAGGTGACCGTTGAACATACGTTCACGGACGCCAGTGGGTTCGAGTATAACCGCATGGTGGACGGTTCCATCCGCCGCAATTTCCCGAAGGCTCTCCGGGGGAAATCCGACCGCCGCTCGTTCAAACGCGCTCTCCGCCGTGCGCGCGAAGAGCTAGCCATGGAACACGCCGCCCATGAAACCCTGATGGGCAAATGCGCGAATTGCGCCTGAACCCTTCCACCTTAAACCTTTTACCTTTTTTTTAAAATGCACGAAATCAAAATTGTTCAATTGCGGCAGCTTGCCGCCGAAGTCCGCAACTACCAGCAGGAGCGCGGCTGGTCTGATGGCCGTCTCTGCAAGGAGATCGCCAGCGTGGGGTCCAGCAAGACGTACAAGCGCATCCTGGACGACAAGGATGACCTGAGCGAGCTCAACATCGACAACCAGCTCCGCAACCTTCAGGCCGCGGTGGAAGTGGTCAAATCCCTCCGCACCCGCGACATCCCCGCCGAGCTGGAATACGATGACTTTGACAACATCGCCAATGCCACCGCCGCCGTGCTTCGCGCCAGCCGCGAGGATGAAGATTGCGTGGCCCGGCTGGTCATCATTGAAGGCAACACGGCCACCGGCAAAGATGCGGTCCGCCGGCATCTGCTGAAAAAGTTCCCGAACTCCGCCGTGGCTGTGGAAGCCGCCGAAACGTGGCGCGACAGCCTGGCGGTCCCGGCCCGCGCCATCTACGCCGCCCTGAGCATCGTCCAACAGGCCGACAAAGCCACCGGCCAGACGCCGAAGGCCCCGCGCTATCCGTCTGACATCATCGCCGAAGTCATCGCCGCACTGAAGGCCCGCAAGATCATCCTCATCATCAATGAAGCCCATCACCTGGGGCCGCGGGGTCTCAACATGGTCAAGACGCTCATCAACCAGACGCCCAGTGTCATCGTGCTGGAATGTATCCCGGCCCTGCTCACGCGCCTGCTGGGCGGGAACTACGAGGAAGCCGTGCAGCTCACCGGCAACCGGTTGGCGGAACGGGTTTACCTGGCCAGCCCCAGCGCCGAGGAGATCCTGCTGATGTTGGATCGCCGGGGGGTGAAGTTCGACAGCGACCCGACCCGCGACAATGCCGCCCGGGATCTGGCCGAAGCCAGTCCCCAGTACGGCAACTGGCGGTTTGTGGGCCAGGTGACCCGCAAGCTGTACGAAGCCACCAAGAAAAACCCCGTGACGGCCGGCGATGTGAGCCGCGCCATCGCCGCCGTGAAGTCCATGCGCACGCGGATCACGAACGTGGCCTGAAACCGGTATGAAACACATCATCAACTATCGCAATCAGGCGTGGCGCGTGACCATCAAGCGCAAGGGCCTGCGGTATTACGCCAATTTCCCGTTCGGAACGGACAAGGCGGCGGCGTTGGAACGGGCCAAGGCTGAACGGGACCGGTTTTATGCCATCGTGGGGCGCACGTCGCCCCGGAGCAATACGGGCGTGGCCGGCATTTCGGAATATAACTACTGCCGCCACAGTTACAGCCGGATGGTGTTTGCCGTGACCTACGGTGACCCCCGGACGCATGGTCTGACCCGCATCCCCTACGACACCTTTGCCGAACGGGAACCGGCTTTCCGCCGGGCCATCGCGCTCCGGGCGCGGCTGGCCGGCGAAGATGCCGCCGAACTGCTCCGCCAAGCCCAGGAGGTCGGTTGTGTCTGACCAAACCACCCAACCGGAGCCCCACAAGGAAACCGAAGTGGAAGACATCTTCCACGAAGGCCGGGTGATGAAAGTTACCCGGCCCCGGGCCGACCGGGCCGAGATCATCATCAACGTGGAAGGCCACCTGTTCTATCTGCACGCGCCCACCCTGTTGGTCATCGCCAATCTGATGGCCAGTGACTTCGAAGTCAAATACATCAAAGAATGAAGACCTCTATGCAAAACCCAACCAAACCGCTGTTCCCCAAACTGCAAAAGTGGACCATGTCCCTGATCACGCTCGATGTCATCGGCGTGCGCAGTGTGCAGTGGGCCTACGACCACGGTTTCTACCCCGAAGCTGAATAATATGTCCGCTCCCCTCACCAACGATCAAAAGCGCATCCTGAGCCAGCTCGCCCGCCGGGCGTTCAATCTGGAATGCGCGAAGGCGCGGGGTCGTGGGGAGACGCCGGACACCAGCAGCGCCGCCGCCGAAGCTTTCCGGCATGAGCATGTCATCACCGCCTGCCGGAAGCATGGCCTGCGCTGCTGTTCTCAGGCCGATTACGGGGCGGTCAAAGCCCACTTTCAGGATCTGCTGGGCGAATCCGGCCGGGCGATGAACACATTAGTCCACGCCGAAGGCAATCAACGGCGCATCGCCGAATACAAACTGGTGCAAGCCTGCCAGACGGCCGGGCTCACACTGGCCTACGCCGCGAGCATCTGCCGGAACCAGTATAAATGCAGCCTGGAAGACGCCACGGAAACCCAACTGTGGAATCTGAAGTTTACCATTGATAAACGGGGCCGCGCCCTGCGCCAGCGCGAGGCCCAACCGGAGGTTGCCCATGTCTGAAGATTCGGTAAAAGCAGCCGTGGTTGATAAAAACGGCCAACCTGTTACAGCGTGCCCTTTTTGCGGGTATGAGGAGTTTTTTGTTTCGGCAAAAATGTCAGGCTGGGGGCAATATTTTATCAGATTTGATAGCCATGCAGGAGATAACACGACCTTGCATGATGGGTTGCACTATCGTTTGGGTTCAGTCGCCAAATGCGGAAATTGTAACAAACGGGTGGGGAGGTTCAACCTATGAGCGAACTGCTCCAACGCATCAACGCCATCCACGCCTGGTATCAGCGCAACGTGCTGAACATGCGGCAGACCCCGGAAGTGGAACGGCTGTGGCTGGAATGGTTTCGCGCGGGGTACAACGGCCATGATCTGCGCGATGTCATACGGTATATCCGGAAACAGATTGCCCTGGGCAAACGGAACGAAGGCGCGTTGAAGTTAAGCAACCTGCTCGCCCGGTCCGAAGCCGGGTTTCTGAAGTTCGATGAAGATTTGGCCCTGTCGCGGGCCCGGGGCAATCTCCGGCCCGACCGGGTATTGGAAGCCGCCCCCGGCGACGGCGTACAGACGTCTGCACCCGCGCCCGCCCCGGTCGCGCCGGCACCGGGCGCCCCCAAAGTGAAACTGACCGAAGCGCAACGGCAGGAAATGGCCCAAACCCTGCGCGAACTGAGGATGAACCGATGAAAAAACGGAACAAAATCAGACTGATTGACCACGAAAAACGGGCGGTTCGGGCCGCTATTCGGGTTTTTTTGACAATGAAAAAAACCGGTTTGGGCTACGGTTCATTGGATAAATTCTATTTTTCAGGCTTTCGAGACGGCATTCAGACCATGGTTCAAGCCTTGGTTGATGGCCGCTGGTTCCAAAAACGCGACCGCGCTATGCAACGGATTTCGGAAATGATGGAACCCGGCTGGAAACCCAGCAAAGCCCAGGCTCGCCGGTGGCGGGTTCGCGCCAGGCGGGAAGTTACCAAAAAAATCAAAGCGGGCCATCCCCCAGTGATATGAAACCGATTGATTTCCGGAACGAAACTTTCGACGCGCTGCGCTCCCGGTTGAACGAAGACCGGCAGCGGGTGCATCAGGCATGGCTGGACCATGGCCCCGGCACCACGCGGGAAGTCGCCGGCCGGGCGGGAATCGACCTGTTGAGCTTTCGTCCCCGGTCCACCGAACTGTTTCAGATCGGGGCCATCGAACTGATGCCCGGTCGCCAATCCCATGAAGGCATTTACCAGGCCCGCACCGTGGCGGGTTGGTCCGCCTGGTATGCCGAACAACGCGAATTTGCCGTCAACCATCAACTCCAAATGCACCTATGAGTAAAATCCTGAGCGAAATCATGCCGACCACCAACATCCCCGGAGAACGGAACCGCCCCGCGCCTGCCCAATGGCACCGCGGCCTGCCGGATTCCGACATCACGGTCCTGATCCGGATGCCGGATCCGGAATATCCCATCGTTCTGGGGTATCACGACGGCACGACGTGGCGGCTGGATGAAGGCAGCCGCATTTACCGGCCCGTGCTGGGCTGGATGGACCTGAACCAAGCCGCCACCAAACTGGACGTCTGACCATGAGCCAACCCGAACGCCAAACCGCCATTGAGACCGTGTACAACTTCATGAAAGACACGGTGCCGAACCCGGCCTATTACCGCGAATGGCTGACCAGCCTGCCCGATGACCAGCTCGCGCATTACGCGCGGGAAGTGTCCCAAGTTTCGTAACCATCAACCAAAAACACCACATATATATGATCAGCAACCTTGATACCCCCATCGCCCCGGAAATTACCCTGGCGACCATTGAAGAGTTGGCCAAGCATTATTCCGGTTCCCATGAAGTTCTGGCCCATACCGTTTCCGAACTGGAACAGGAGATTGCCGCCATCAAGCGCAAATATAACGCCAAGCTGAAATCCGCCGTGTCCAATGCCGCCGCCAGCAAATGGCACCTTCACGCGGCCATCAGCAGTGCCCCGCACCTGTTCGAGAAGCCCCGGACCCATACGTTTCACGGGGTGAAGGTGGGTTTCCAGAAGGGCAAAGGCGGCATTGAATTTGACGATGCCGAAAAGGTGGTTTCGCTGATCCGGAAGACCTTCGGCGAAGATGCCCCGGCCTATCTGCTGGTGAAGGAATCGCCGGACAAAAAGATGCTGGCCGAATTGCCGGTGAGCGAGCTGAAGAAACTGGGTTGCACGGTGGGCGATACCGGCGACCAGGTGGTCATCAAATCCACCGACAGCGACATCGAAAAGGCCGTGGCCGCGCTGCTCAAAGACGCGACCGAAGTGGAGGTCGCATGAGCCGCGTGACTAATATCACCATTGGCCGGTTGTTCAACCTGGGGAATTATGAACACGTCCGCTACGAGCTGACGGTCGAACTTCAGCCGGGGGAATCCGCGGCGGAAACCTTGGCCGGTCTCGAAAACGTCATGAACGCCCTTGACCCGAAGCCCCCGGGGAATGTGGCAGATTCGGCAGGCTTGTTTCGGTCACGGCAATATATTGAGCAAGCCAAAGAAGAATCTGAAGAGCACATCCAGTTGTATCATGGCACGGACAAAGCAACCCATCTGGCCAAACTGGAAAAGGAACATGAAGAAATGCGGGTTCGTTCCCTGGCGTGGTTTGAACGCCGCGATAAAGCCCGGCAGTTGCTGGATGATTTGGGGGGCGCTTCCAAATGGGTGGATGACAAAATCAACTGGGAGGATTCATGAGCCGGTATAGCCTTTCGCGTAAGTATGCCACCAGCGCCGGACGCCGCGAACCCCGTGGCCACCGGAGCCAAGTGGATTGGACCCGGCGGGAAAAGACGTTTCAGCCCCAAACCAGTGTCACACTGCAACGTCTGGAAGCCGCGTTGGCAAACCTTGGAACGTCCAATAAAGCATCGTGAAACGCATCGCCGACTTATTCTGTGGCGCGGGCGGCACCAGCACGGGCATTTTGTCCGCCTGCGCTGATCTGGGCCATCGCGCCGACCTGTTGGCGGTCAATCATTGGACCACGGCTATCCGCACGCACAGCCTGAACCATCCGGGCGTGCGGCATCTGTGCGAATCCTTGGACAATATCCGCCCGGTGGAAGCGGTCCCCGGTGGCCGGCTGAATCTCCTCGCGGCCAGCCCGGAATGCACCCATCACAGCGTCGCCGCCGGCGGACGGCCCAAGAATGACCAATCCCGGGCCACCGCCTGGCATGTCTGTCGCTGGGCCGCTGATCTGTCGGTCGAAAATATCATGATCGAAAACGTCCGCGAGTTCCAGAACTGGGGACCGCTGGGCGTGACCGGGAAACCCCTTAAACGCCGCAAGGGTGAAACCTTCCAAGCTTTCATCCAGGCGCTCCGGTCCATGGGTTTCAATGTCGAATACCGCGTGGTGAATGCCGCCGATTTTGGCGACCCCACCAGCCGGCGTCGTCTCATCATCATGGGTCGCCGGGGAAAACCCATTGTCTGGCCGGAAGCCAGCCACGGCACGGCCGCGCAACCGTGGCGGACGGCCCGCGAAATCATTGATTGGGAACGGAAAGGCCAGAGCATTTTCCGCCGCAAAAAACCCCTTTCGGCGAACACGCTGCGCCGCATTGCCGCCGGCTTGCGCAAGTTCGGTGGCCAGAATGCTGAACCGTTTCTGGTCATGCTGTATGGCACGAACGATGTCCGGACGGTGGATTTGCCCACGCCCACGGTGACCAGTGGGGGCCAACATATTGCCTTGGCCGAGCCTTTCATTACCCATATCACCCATCACGGTGAACGGGCTTCGCATTCCATCGACAAACCGGTGCCCACCATTACCACCGCCCACCGTGGCGAACTGGCGTTGGTTGAACCGTTCATCACCAGTTATCACGCCGGGGAAACCAAGAACAACGATAACCGGAACGTGGCGGTGAGTGACCCATTGCCCACCCAAGACACGTCGAACCGGTTTGCTCTGGTGGAACCATTCATCTGCAAATACTACGGCACGGGTGGCGCTCGTTCCTTGCAGGAACCGCTTGATACCGTGACCACCAAAGACCGGTTTCTTTTGGTGGAACCCAAGACGGGCCGGGCCGTGGCCGAGCTGGATATTTTGTTCCGGATGCTCCAACCCGAGGAGCTGGCGGCCGCGATGTCGTTCCCCAAGGATTACCAGTTCACCGGCAACCGGGGCGACCAGGTGAAACAGATCGGGAACGCCGTCCCCGTCCAACTCGCCCGGGCCCACGCCAAGGCATTGCTATCATGAGCAAAGTGAAGTTTCCGCGGGAAAAGGCTTTGGCGGTGGCCAAAGAGCTTTGCGCTGCACTCGCACCGGTCACGGACCGGTTGATCGTGGCCGGTAGCTTGCGTCGCCGGAAATTGGAGGTGGGGGACGTGGAAATCCTGTTCATCCCCAAAACCGAATTGCGAAATTTAGAATTTTTCACCAAAACGCCGGTTTGCCTGGCCGGCGAAGTATTGAGCCAGTTGCTTCAAAATGGGGTTCTTCAACAGCGTAAGAATGTCAACGGTTCCACCATGTGGGGTGCTAAGAACAAAATGGCGGTTCATGCCGCCTCTGGTATCCCGGTGGATCTGTTCACTGCCACGTATGGGAATTGGTTTAATTATCTGGTTTGCCGGACCGGCAGCGCCGAAAACAATATGGCCATCGCCACCGCTGCCCAGGCAAAAGGTTGGAAGTGGAACCCGTATGCTGCTGGCTTCACCCGGGCTGATGGCCGGGAAGTCCATCGGGTGGAAAGTGAAAAGGGTGTGTTTGATTTCGTGGGGTTGCCATACAAAAAGCCATGGGAAAGATGATCCATCGCGCCCACTCGAACCCCGCTGGTATTTGCCGGCGGGGTTTTTGTTTTTCAGACCCATTCTGCGGTGGGGTCGCGGCCCCATCGCGAGGCGTCGGCCAACGTCACGCGGCGGCCTCGCTGCAAAAATCGCGCCTCAGAGCATTTGGAAGCAAACCCATTCTGAATGACATCACGATTGAAGACGGAACAAACCTCATCAACCCCCTGTATTTCAAGCCTATTCAGGGTAAATCACCTCTGTTCTAATCAAGCCTTGGGGGTCTCGGTCACCACGAAGTTATTGGTGGAGGCTGCATTCAATGTGAGATTGCCGCTGAAGGTCAGCGTACCAACCCCGCTAAGGCCGGGGGCCAGCACGGCGTGGGCGTTGATGGTGGTCGGTGCACCAATGGTGCCGGTACCGCCCAGGATGCCGCCGTTAACCACCAATGCACCGCTGCTCGTACCCGC
>Ga0302319_10010069_pt1 | contig 18083 bp, 13 predicted proteins | sample Bog_T0_2_FD_203319 | JGI IMG/M metagenome (GOLD analysis project Ga0302319, IMG submission 203319) | Peat permafrost microbial communities from Stordalen Mire near Abisko, Sweden - Bog_T0_2 | ecosystem: Environmental > Terrestrial > Soil > Wetlands > Peat | place: Sweden: Abisko, Stordalen Mire...
GGGTTGTGCTTCGCCAGAACCTTCGTGATCGCCGCCGTCAGCGTCGTCTTGCCGTGGTCAATGTGACCGATCGTGCCGATGTTGACGTGCGGTTTGCTGCGATCAAATTTCTCTTTCGCCATCGAAACGCTCCTCGCCTCCGCTTCAACCCGAATCCAAGCCTGTGCGTTTGGCTCGCGCCGACTGGCACATCCAGATCAGCCCCTGTGGGCCGCTCACAGGTTATAGCGGTTGGAATCTCTGGAGCCGACGACCGGGCTTGAACCGGTGACCTCGTCCTTACCAAGGACGCGCTCTACCAACTGAGCTACGTCGGCTTTCGTTTACTACTCTAACGCATGTCGAGTGAGGACAAAATCCCCGTCTCATCTGCGGAAACCGGACCGGGGGGGATGGTGGACAGGCTAGGATTTGAACCTAGGTAGGACGCAAGGCCCGACGGGTTTACAGCCCGTTGCTTTTGACCGCTCAGCCACCTGTCCATACGAGCGCGCAGTGCCCGTTCGGCAACTTCTACAGTATATCTCAGCCGGATTGGTCGTGCAGCAAACGGAATTCACAGAATTTGTTTTGCATTGTTGCTTCCCACGCCGCTTTCTGCCTTGTCACGCGTTCCGCTACGTGATATCCCTCTAAGTTCAATCCCATGCTTACCGTTCTTCAAACCTCCCTCCCTGACCTTCTGCTTGTGGCCCGAGGCAAAGTCCGCGATGTGTACGCCGTCGATGACGACAAGCTGCTGATGATCGCCACGGATCGCATCTCGGCGTTCGATTGCGTCCTGGGCTCTCCAATTCCAGGCAAAGGCGCCATTTTGACGCAGATTTCCTTGTTCTGGTTCGATTTTCTGCGCGATTTGACTCCAAACCATCTCATTAGCGCAAACGTCGACGAGTACCCTGCCGGACTGCGTAAGTACAAAGATCAGCTCGAAGGCCGCTCCATGCTCGTTCACCGGGCGAAGATGGTAGAAATTGAGTGCGTCGCGCGCGGCTATCTGGCTGGGTCCGGAGCGAAGGAGTACAAGACCAGCCAATCAGTGTGCGGGATTCCCTTGCCCGCTGGTCTGCTCGACGGCAGCCGCCTGCCCGAAGCGCTTTTCACTCCGGCCTTCAAGGCACAGACCGGCCACGACGAGAACATTACTTTTGCCCGCACTTCCGAACTGGTTGGCGCTGAACTGGCGGGGCGCCTGCGTGACCTGACGCTGGCTATTTATTCCACCGCCGCGGCTTACGCCTTGACCCGCGGCATCCTGCTCGCGGACACGAAGTTTGAATTCGGCTTCCTCGGCGATCAACTGATCCTCGGCGACGAGGTGCTGACTCCCGATTCCTCACGTTTCTGGCCAGCAGACGAGTACCTGCCCGGAGGCGCACAGCCATCTTTCGACAAACAGTTCGTACGCGACTATCTGGAAACCCTCACTTGGGACAAGCGCCCGCCCGCCCCGGAACTCCCGGATGAGATTGTGCGTAAGACTCAGCAGAAGTATCTCGAGGCGTACACGCGCCTCACGGGCAGGAGTCTCACGTTGTGAATTGGCTCGATTTCGCCTTTTTGCTGTTTCTGGTTATCTTCGCCTTCCAAGGCCTCGCGGAGGGCTTCTCGCGCCTGATCGTCGGCCTTGTGGCCACGATCGCCGGGTTGCTGATCGCCTCGTGGTGCTACGACGTCCCGGCGGCCTGGCTGTTGCCTTACGTCAGTTCGAGGGCCGTGGCTAACGTTCTGGGGTTCGTAGTAGTTTTCGTTCTGATCCAGCTCCTGGGCGGCCTCATCGGGCTGGCGCTCTCGAAGATCTTTAAATGGACTGGATTGGGCTGGCTCGACAGGCTCCTCGGATTCGCGTTCGGTGCCCTGAAGGCAGTCGTGGTCGGGATCGTCCTGGTGCTGATACTGACCGCTTTCCCGATCAAGCCGGTGCCAGACTCAGTGGCGCGCTCCCAGATCGCTCCTTACCTCATCGACGCCGCGCACGCATTGACTTATTTGGCCCCACGCGAGTTGCGCGAGAGTTTTCGAGAGACGTCCGACCGCATCCACGACCTGTGGCGGAAGGAAGTGCCTGGCCACAAGAAGTTGGCGACGGAGAAGTTTTGAGGCCCCCAGGAGCCGGGGCCTCTGACCTTCACAGCAACGCCACGGAAAGGCGCTTGCAATCAGGCCGTGGACAAGCTGGGTAAAGAGCAAGCGAGTGATGATCGAATGACGCCCGGAGAGTGCTCCCAAAAGCAACTGCGGCTCATGTCCGTGAACATGAGCCGCAGTTGTTGTAAATGCGTTGGACTCTAACCTGCGCTGGTAACAGCACGAAAAGAAACTGCTGCAAGCTTCTTTCTCCCGGGATAGGCACTCCCGCTCCGTCACCCGACGCGCCCGAACCTGTTACCAACAATCTCTAATTAGTGCGGGCTGACAGAACCCTGGTCGAATCCGCCGGCGGCTGCAATTCCGCCGATAGTCGCCGCGGCCGCGATACCGATCACAATCAGCGCCGTTCCCGCCGGGCTCAGGCCACCACTCGCGCCATCGGAAGCGTACTCGCCCGACTCGCCGACCGAGATCGAGCCGTGCTTTTCAGTCGCGATATATCGGGTCTTCGCAACCTCAACGCTCAAAGACTTCCTGGAGTGCAGGTCCCAGCTCACCGAGCCCATATTCACCCGAAGCGTCGGCTGGTACCCGTTGGTGACGCTGACTGCGGCATTCTTTGAGAGAGTTACTTTAGTGCCATCGAGAAACTGAATGGTCGCCGGTCCCTTCACCAGTTCGCCGGACGTGAGCGCGCGTCCATTGACGGATGCCCACGCTTGGTCCCCGGCTATGAGCCCTGTCACCATCAATCCCACAAGCGCCAACAGTATCAGAACTTGTTTCAATTCACCCTCCTCCGAAGAAGAATACTAACATTAAGAAGTTTAACCGGAACCGGGTCTTCATTCAAGCCCCAAATTGCCAGTGAATCTCAGTCAGACGAACGACTTACGGCGTCTCCACGGCTTCCGCGATGACAGATTCGGCCATCCCAATTGAGGCCGCCACGTGATTTCGCCGTAACCGGCTGCAAGCAAGTCCGTTAGGCAACCAGGCGGCGCTACCCGCACTCCCTAAGCTCATATAATGAACTCGGGTATCCCTAAAAAAAACATGCAAATGTCATGCGTATTTATGGCATTTTTTTGTCGGGGGATGATGGGTTTCCCTGCTTGTACGCCTCGGCATCGCCCTTGAAGCGGGCAGGCGACCCTCCGCTCAGGTGCTCCTTCAGTATTCGCGGAGACCTGGGCTCACCGCCAGTCCACAGATCCACGCTAGCGTCATTGCGTTGGCCGGAATATAGAGGCTGAAGTCCGCCCCGCTATGGAGTAGAAGCGCCGTAATCGCTCCGGCCAATCCGACCGCAAGTTCCCATCCAAAACTCTCCTTATGGAACAGGGCGACACGGAGTACGCTGCTCACAATCCTCACAACGAGGGCCAGGCCAATAGCGAGCCCGACGATACCTAACTCAACCAGAATCTGGAGATAGTCGTTGTGCGCAAAGTCCACGCGAAACATCGGCGCGACTTTCTTAAACCGCATGAAGCCGCTTTCGTACGCCCCTAGACCGCACCCCACAAGCGGGTAGGCCTTTATCATCGGGATCGATTCGCGCCAGATGCCTAGCCGGGCGTCACCGATATCGCCACCACTGCTGGCCAGTAAGCCATATCGCTCAATCAGGGCTTTCGGGGGTACCAGCAAGAAAAGCAGCCCGACCGCCGCTAGAACCGCGCCGCCGGCCAGAAGCCGCCGGCCAATCGGGGCGGGCCTATAAACCCGCTGCTCCACTGCAGTGATTGAAATAATGCCCATCACGGCCAGCGAACAGAGTGCCCCTAAAAACGCCATCCGCGACTGCGAGGCGGCCAGGGCAGCGAGCATCAATGCTCCACATCCCATGAGCGCGCTAGCCTTGATCGCCGGAGCAGCGGGCCGGGCATGCGGGAGAAAGCCTGCTCGATATACGGCAGCGCCCGCGGCCAGCGCCAAAGGCAAGGTCATCTCGAGCAACGCCGCGTAGTGGTTCTTGTTCACATAGGAGCCGCTCACGCCGACCGGGCTATCGCTGGCGCCCTGCACATACGCCTGGGCGGCGCCAATAAGCGCTTCCACAATCCCCACTACGAGTAAAGGAGCGGCCGCAATCCAGGACCTGCCTCGCCACCACCAGCACAACTCACGAGCCAGAAGAAATGTAACAATGGCTCCGCCCAACTCCAACAGCCGGCTGAAAGTCTCGGCCGGAGCGATGGAGAGGGAGGTCCAACCCGTGGCGCCCACGGCCCGTGACAATTCGGCCCGCATCGGGCTCAGGACTCCAACCAGCCATGGCGGCAAGGGCACTATCTGGAAAACGCTCCAAGCGGCAAAAGCCGCCACCAGCCTTGTAGTCCACGGATCGCGAAGCGCGCGCTCCCGCGATCTCAAGGTGGCCCAGTATAAGATTCCGGCGACCGCGATCCCGAAGATCGACCAGTTCCACTGGTGTGGTACCGAGCCGCCCTTCAGATACAATCCGGTGGCAAGCGCACACGTAAGGATGACTAGCGTTATCCAGCGCACTCTGCCAACATAATCGAAAATGAGCCGCGGCGGGGAGTTGCTTCTCAGGTGTTGTGGTTCAGGACTGGACGGAAATCGGAGCCGGAGCGGGAGACGTTTCCCGGCGGCCGGCATTCAGCAGAGCACTTCAACACTTTCCGGATCGACCTCAAGGGCAACGCTCCGTTGCAGCAAATGGACCGACAGAACCAGGCGGCAATGATTCTTAATGCGCTCCAACCGCCCCTCCAGCCCCTTCATCGCTCCGCTTCGGATTCGAACGGGCACACCCGCCTTCAGGTAAGGGCAGGGCATAGCGGGTAAATCGCTTTCAAGTAGCCTTCGGATCGCCGCGATCTCGCCATCCGGCACCGGCGCCGGCTCCGATCCGTAACCTAACACGTGGATCACACCAGGAATGCTGAGGACGGGAACCACCGATCTGGGGTCTAGCCTGCAGAAAATGTAGCCGCCGAAGAGTGGCATTTCGACAACCCTGACACGGTCGCTCCACTCCCGGCGCGACTTGTACAACGGCAGGAACTCCTCAAGCCCTTGCAGTCGCAGACAGTTCGCAACAGCCTTCTCGTGGCGGGCCTTCGTCTGGAGGGCGTACCACGAAAGAGAGGCTGCCGTGCCGGTGACCCCACCGCTCACCGCTGTACGATCCTCATACTCTCTTATTGGCATCATGCGCGATTTCATTCACTCAAACGTCTCGAACCGCTCGAGATAAAGTGACGCGTCCTTCCCGCAAGTCGGCGATTCCTGCGACACCCTGCAGGAGCCTCACCCGATCAGGCGACTCAATGCCGGATTCTTCCTACAAATAATAGGTACTCTTGCCCTCGCACTTGATATACAAAAGGACTGAGCCTTTAATGATTAAGTTACGTTCGCGGTTCGACGAATGTCAATCGGCGGGGAGTCGCCCGAGCGCGAGCCTCCACCGCAGGACGAGTGGTCCGGAAAGATCCTGGCAATGAAGCTTCTCTTTTCCTGCATCTTATTGATTTCAGTCGCTTTTTCTATTTCTCTCGATTTCGTCAAGCCATCTCCGGAATGGCGGATTTGTGAATTCGGCCTATGTCGCGGAGACCAGTTGCCAACCAAGGCGTCATACAACCCGAAGACCACCAACATTCGGGAAATGACATTTGCCCTGCGTCGCGATCCTGCAAATGCCCTCCTCTGGGCGCAGGGCGGAGAGATTCTGGACAATCGCGGCGACGAAGCCCGCGCCGATGATTACTTCCGCCGGGCAGTGGAACTCGGGCCCGACATTACACCGGTCCTGATGGCTGCGGTCAATCACGACCTGATAGTCAACCGGATGGATGACGCCTTCAGGTGCGGAAGCCGGATTCTCAGCCTGACTCCGGATTTCGACACCGTTCTGTTTGACTTGTACGACACGCTCGGGCCGCCGGTGCCGGCCCTGCTCGGCCCCGCCATTCCCGCCGAACGCAGGGCTGCCAGTTCGTGGATGAGATGGCTGCTCAATCGTGGTTCGGACGAAGAACTGATGGCCTCCTGGGCTTGGGTCTCCAAGAACCACTTCGCCGATGACGACCTCGCCGGCAGGTTCGTCTGGCAGCTTTATAAGCGCGGTTCCGTCCGCGAGGCTTCCGAGATCTGGGCCCAGTGGCTGGGCGCGAATCGCGGCGACTACCTGAGTCCCGATTTGCTGGCAAACCGCCGTTTCGCGATGGACCCTCGAATCAGCCCGTTCGATTGGAACCTGGAACCAAGCCGCAGCGTGCAAACAGCGCGGAACGATGGGCTCGAGTTCGTGTTTTCCGGCGCGGAAAACGTGAACTTCGCGAGCATGTATCAGTACCCTGCTGTCTCTCCTGGCGCCTATCGATTCTCAGCCGTGGTCGAGAGCCAGGACATCACCACGAAACAGTGTCCGCAGTTCCGCATCTTCAATACACAAGAGCCATACGGCCGTGTGAGCGCGGTAACACCCTCGACCTGCGGGACGACGCCCAGGCATAACGTCGACGCCGTCTTCACCGTTCCGCCCGGCGTAACCACGGTCACACTGCGGCTGGAGCGGCTCCCATCGGACAAGATCGACAATAAGATCTCTGGCACGTTCAAGGTCCACGAAGTTTCCTTGCGCCGCCAGTAATGGCGGGCGCGGCGGGAACCTCGCGCCGGCGGTCCATGGAACCAACCCGTGCCCCATGCGACAGCGCGAAAGGCAGATGCCCGAACGGGACGGCCCCCGCGCTGTACGTCTATACGCCGGGCGTCCGTGAGGCGTCTCGCCGCCGCCCCAACCATCCCAGGATTTCCGCCTCGTACACCGTGACCAGTAGCGTGCTTGCAAACACTACCGCTCCGCCGAAGAGCACCAGCGGCGTGATGGTTTCCTTCAACACGATCACGGCAAGCAAGCCGATGAAGAACGGCAGAACATAGTTGCTGAGCGTAGCCTGCGTTACGTCGAGCCGCTTCAGTATCGAGAAGAACAGCAGCATCGAGCCGCCGTAGACGATCAGGGCGAGTTCCAGGATGCCCCACATCGCGGCGCGGTCCAGGCTGAGAATTGTAGCGACGGGAAGCGGTTCCACCCAGATAAACAGCGGGATGCTGCACACGCTGGCAACCACGGAAGTGTAAACCAGGATCTCCAGTTCTGTGTATTTCTTGTCGATGAGCAGCTTGCAGTACGTGTTGTAAAAGGCCGAACCCGCGCATGCTCCCAGGAAGAGCACGTTGCCCACCAGGTACTTCCCTGCTCCGAAACTCGCGCCGCGGATATCGGGAACCGAAGTCATCAGAACGCCTCCTAGAGCCAGGACGAAGCCGAATACGCGCACCACGTTCAGCTTCTCGCCGAGCATGATGGACGCGGCCAGCGCTACCAGCACGGGAATGCTGAGCGTGATGACCGCGGCGTTGGCCGCAAGCGTCCGCTGGGCTCCCAGCGTGTAGGTGAGTTGCAGGAAGAAGAAGCCGAAGAGTCCCGCGATGGCAAAGTGCCGCGCGTCGCCCCAACGCCACTGCATCGGTCTGCCCAGCCGCCTGGCTTCGTACCAGAGCGCGGGCAGAAACAGGAGCGTGCTCAGAATCATGGGCACGAAAGCGATCGCGACCGGCCCGAGCCGGTTGCCGATCAACTTGATCACCGGCGCCTGCGTGGCCCACATGAAGTTGATCACCATCAGGCAGAGCCAGTCGAGAAGCTTTTGCGATTTTGGCGTCATGTTGAGTCTCACTTCATAGCCGAACCCATGGCAAGATAGGCGGTACAGGTTTACTCGAACACAGAGTGGAATCCCGATTGTACAAGCAGCGCGAGGCGCCGCGATGGCGGGAGCAATCCTCAGCCTGTCCGACGGCTATAATGCTTCGGTACCTGGAGGGAGTCTGATGCTGACACCAAACCGTCTGGCGGCCCTGATTGTCTTTTCCGCGATCGGCGCCCAAGTGTTGACAGGCTCCGCGCCGAGAGACGCGCTCGCAAATCAGGTCACGATCTATCGCGACAACTATGGCGTCCCGCACATCGTCGGCGAGACCGTAGAAGCCACGTTTTTCGGCTACGGATACGCGCAGGCGGAAGACCACCTGGAGCGCATGATGGTTCAATACCGCGATGCGCAAGGCCGCCGCGCGGAGGTCGAAGGTTTTGGTGCGCTGGGCGACGGCTACCTGCACTTCATCCCGTACGAATACCGCTGGGACGGCGACTACTTGCAGCGGTTGCTGCGCACGAAGAAGTGCGTGGTGGAGAACAAGGCCAGGATCGATCCCGCGGTGTACAAAATCCTCGATGGTTTCGCGCGCGGCGTGAACTACTTCATCGCCGAACATCGCAAGGACGTTCCGGCCTGGATCGACGATATCACGGCGGAGGACGTCGAGGCTCTGGAGCGCAGCCAGTATCTGCGGTTCTACAGCATCCACGACGCGCTCAAGAAGATGTCCGGGGAGACGTGGTCGTTCCCCGGCTTCGGCTCCAATCAATGGGCGATCGCGCCGGATAAGTCAGCCAATGGGCGCATCATTCACGTCGAGCACACGCACATGCCGTGGGCCAATCGCTTCCAGAACTACGAAGCCCACCTCATCACTCCCGGCAAGCTGGATGCCGCCGGCATCAGTTGGTTCGGCAGCCCGTTCTTCCTGATGGGGTTCACCGACAGGATCACGTGGTCCGCCACATGGAATGAGCCGAATATGTCGGACGTTTACGAGGAGAAGATCAACCCGGAAAACAACCTGCAATACCTCTACGACGGGCATTGGCGCGATATCCGCGTCGAGAGCGAGACCTTCCAAATAAAGGGGCCGAAGGGCATGGAGACCGTCACGCTTCCGACCTATTACACGCATCACGGCCCCATCGTGAAGTTCGACAAAGAGGGCCATCGCGCCTGGTCGGTAAAGCTGCCGAACTTCGACGGCGTGAACTACTCACTCGGTCTGTACGGCCTGATGAAGGCGGCCAATCTCGACGAATTCAAGAGCGCCGTTGCCCGGCAGCTCATGCCGCGCTGGAACCTATTGTTCTCTGACTCAAAAGACATCTTCTGGGTGCATAACGGAAACGTGGCGCGCCGCGACGCAAAGTACGACTGGTTCAAGCCGGTTCCCGGCTGGACGCACGAGACGGAATGGGGGACGTTCTTTCCATTCGACGAGTATCCGCAAATCACGAATCCCGCATCGGGATTTCTTCAAAACTGCAACAACCCGTATTGGGTCTCCACGCGTCACTCGGGCTTGAAGCCGCTCGTCCCCGCACCTTACTACCTCTCGTATCCCGTCAAGGGCGACGAGGGCGAGGAGTCATTGAATACCCGCGGCGAGCGCGTCACTCAGGTACTCACGCAAGAGAAGAAGTTTACGCTGGACGAGATGACCGATCTCGGGTGGGACACATACATGCTGCCGGCGGACGTGATCGTGCCGCTGATTCTGGAAGCGGCTTCGGGTCGTGCGACCGATGGCAAGGCGACGGCCGCGATCGAGCAGTTGCGGGTATGGAACCGGCGCTCCAGCACCGATTCGGTCGCGACGACATACATGTATTACTGGGCCAAGTCGTACGAAGAACTTTTCACGAAAGCGAAGTACGAGCGCTTTACCAGCTACGACCGCGGCAAGCTCGACATCCACTCCGCGCAGGAGCAGGACATGGCGTGGCGCGCGCTCCAGCAGGCATTGACGCAGATCGAACAGAAGTTCGGCAAGCCGGAAGTGCCCTGGGGGCAGATCAACGTCGTCGTGCGCGGCGGCGAGTTTCCCATGGATGGAATCAGCGTGGAGATGTTCGGTGTGCTGCATCCCGACGAAGGCCCGGAAGAAGACAACGGGCAGATCCACTCGAACGACGGCTGGGGGCATCTGATGATCGTCATGGAGGCCGACCCCGCGAAGGCCGAGCCCAAACAGATCTGGAGCCTGCTGCCCTACGGCGAGTCCGAGCACGCTTCTTCGCCGCATTTCAACGATCAGGCGAAACTGCACAGCCAGCGCAAAGCCAAACGCTTCTGGTTCACGCCGGCGGAGATTCAGAGTCATACAGAGTCCGTCTGGGGCGACAAGGACCGCATCGGCAGAATCGGGTCCGCGGGGAAGTAATCGACCCGCTGCGGCACACTACAGGGGCGACTCCTCTGCGAAGTCCAGCACCGCTCAAACTCAATCGGCGAGAGGGAAAAAGCAGCGGCTTGAATGCACCCACCCGCCGCGATACCATAGCCGCGAAGGAAAGATTCAAACATGCCCAACGATTCGACAAGCCGCCGGGATTTCATGCGCGCCAGCATTGTTGGTGTTGCCGCTGCCGGAGTCTCCAACGCCGCGGCGATCTCCGCATCCGGCCAGAGCGCATCCGCGCAACCCGTGGAGGGGCCGGTCCGGCTCGGCATTGTCGGCGCGGGGATTCGCGGACTCGAATTGATGCAGGCCGCGCTCAACGCGGGCGGGAAGATCGTCGCGGTCTGCGACCTCTACGATGGCCATTTCCGCCGGGCCCAGGAGATCCAGCCCAACACGCCCACCACAAAGGACTACCGCGAGATCGTCAACCGGAAAGACATCGATGCAGTGATCGTCGCCACCTCCGACCACTGGCACGCGCCGGTGGCGATCGCCGCGATGAAGGCCGGCAAGGACGTGTATTGCGAAAAGCCGATGGCGCACACGATTCCCGAGGCGCTCGAAATGGCGCACACCGCAAAACAGACCGGCAGGCTAGTGCAAGTAGGCAGCCAGAGCTTAAGCATGGAGTCGACCAAGAAGGGCAAACAGTGGCTCGACGCGGGAGAAATCGGGAACGTCTACATGGTCCAGTGCTCGATCTTCCGGCCGAGCGCGATCGGCGCGTGGCGCTATCCGGTGCCGCCCGATGCATCTCCGCAGACTGTGGATTGGGCCCGGTTCCTGGGCAATGCTCCCCAGCGTCCCTTCGACGCGCAACGGTTCTTCCAGTTCCGGAACTGGTGGGATTACGGCACGGGCATCGCAGGCGACGAATACGTGCACCTGCTGTCGCGTGTGCACTATTTGATGGGAGTGCAGTTTCCGTTGAGCGCGGTGGCCAACGGGGGCATCTACAAGTGGAGGGGCGATCGCGAGGTGCCTGACATTCACAACACGCAGTACGACTACGGCAAGTTCCAGGTGACCGTCAGCGCAAACCTCGTATCGAACTTCGAAGGCGGCGAGATTGTTCGCTTCATGGGCGATAAGGGGACGATCGAGCTGACTGAGGAAGGCGCTCGCCTGCTGCCCTACAACCCGGTGGAGGACTACCTGTATCCGCTGGAAAGCTGGCCGAAAGACACGAAAGATCGGTTTGCGGCCGAGCATAAAGACGACCCGCTCGCCGACCTCGGCACCGCGCGGCAGCAGCCGCAACGCCAAAACGTTGAGTTCAAGCAGGAGCGCGAGGGCACGGAAGACCATTTCAAGAACCTGTTCGCCGCGATGCGAACCAGGGAGCAGCCGGTGGAGAACGTCGAGTTCGGCTGTGGGACCGCGGTCGCGTGCCATATGGCAAACCTGTCGTACCGGCAGGGCGGCAAGCGCATGGTGTGGGATCGCGAGAAGCGCACGGTATCCGTGATGGCCTGAGATGGCGTGAGTTTGTCGGTCCTGCTCGCTCCGGCGCCGGCCCAAGCAAGCGACATGGAGTAGGCGCGGTCAAACGTTGCTTTGGCAAGTACCGAGCAGAACCGATTCTAACCAAAGCGCCCGATCCAGGATTTGACCGCGGGCCGAGCCATCTGGCCGGGTGATCCTGGCGGCGCGCCTCCGTTCTCGATAGAATCTCCGGCATGACCAGACGCATGCTTGTCGGCGCAGTGGCGCTCGCCCCTCTAGCCATGGCGCAGCGGAAAGTTCGCAAGGAGTGGAGACCCAAACTGGGCGTACTCGGCGACTACACGCCCGCGAATGTCGAGTTCGCGCATTCGCTCGGCTACACGAACATGATTCTCAATGGCGGCCCAGGCTCGAGTATCGATGCTCTGAAGGTCACGCCCGAACGCGCCCGGACGATCAGGGACACGCTGGCGAAGAACCAGATGTCCGTCTCGGCCCTCGAGATCGCCATCAACCACACGGACGCCGACCCCGCCAAGCGCGCGCAGGTCAACGAATACTTCGTGAAGGCGATCGAACTCGCGGGTCTGTTAGGCGTGCCCTACATCGGCACCATGTCGGGCAAGGACACGAGCAAGCCTTTCCCGCGGCAGGTCGACGAAGTTGTGCGCGTCTATACCGAGAAGTACTTCCCTGCGTGCGAGAAGTACAAGGTGCGCCTCTGCTGGGAGCCCTGGCCCGAAGGCCCGAACGTCGCCACCAGTCCGGTCGGCTACGACGCTCTGTTCAGAGCTTTCGGAAATTCGCCGTTCGTGGGTCTGCAGTACGATCCGTCGCACTTCGTGCGCCAGTTCATGGACCCCATGCAGACGGCGCGCGACTATGCGAGCTTCATTTACGATGTGCATTTGAAAGACACCGAAATCCTGTGGCCGGTGTTGCGCGCGGGCGGCATCACCCCGGTCAATCACGCATCGTGGTGGCGCTATCGCATTCCAGGCATGGGCTCGGTCAACTGGGTCGAGTTTTTCAGCATTCTGCAGGATGCCGGCTACCAGGGCGCTATGAGCGTCGAGCATGAAGATCCGCTCTACGGCGGGGACAACAATCCAGGTCCTGATTTCAGTGAGGAATTCAAGGTCGGCTTTGTCATGGCCAAGCGGTACCTGTCGCAATACGTGCCGTAGAGTTTGCGGGGCGGCGCAGGAACGCCGCCCCACTTCGCCCGCCGCAACAGGAGAGGCTATTAAGGCGCGACCTTCAGCACTCCCTTGAGCGGCAAGTCCTCCGACGACTTCCCCACCATGATCTCGAAGTCGCCCGGAACCACTCGCCAGTGCATGTCGCGGTCGAGCAACTGCAAATCTTCCGGCGTCAACGTCAGCGTGACGCTCTTCGTCTCGCCCGGTTTCAGGTCCAGGCGCTCGAATCCGCGCAGTTGCTTTACGGGTGTGGCAACTGGCCCCGTTGCTTCGTGAATGTAAAGCTGCACGGTCTCCGTTCCCGCGCGATCGCCCGTGTTCTTTACCTCGACACTGACGCGCGCCATGCCTTGCGGATGGATCTGCGGCGGGTCGATGCGAAGGTTACTGTACTCGTACTGGGTGTAACTCAAGCCATGCCCGAAGGGATAAAGCGGCGAAGCGGGCATATCGACGTAGTCGCGTTTCCACTCCCGCGTAAAGTAGCCTTTGCCGGGCTTGTAGTTGTAGTAGACCGGCAACTGGCCTACATGGCGGGGAATCGTAATCGCCAGCCGGCCGCTGGGGTTGTAATCGCCGAACAGGACATCGGCAACGGCTTCCCCGCCCCGCTCGCCGGGCCGCCACGCCTCTACGATCGCGGGCACATTCTCAGCGATCCAGCGGGTAGAAAGCGGCCTGCCGTTCACCAGCACGACGACGGTGGGCGTTCCCGTCTCGTAAACCGCCCGTACCAGATCCTCCTGCACGCCGGTGAGATCCAGGCTGGCTACGTCGTGGCTTTCTCCGTCCGTGGGAGGATCCTGCGCCTCGTCCACATCGTTCTGGCCCTGGTTCTCTCCCACTACCACGATTGCCACGTCCGCACTCTTCGCTGCGCGCGTAGCTTCTGCAAACCCGCTCTTGTCGTTGCCCAGCACTCCGCAGCCTTTCACCGCGACGATTTTGGTTTCCTGGCCGGCCTTGGCCTTGATCCCTTCCAAGATGCTGGTAACGTGTTGCAGGACCTTCTTCGGCGAATAGTCCCCGAGTTGGTTCATGAGGTTATCCGCGTCTGGGCCGATGACCGCAATCGACTTCAGGCCCTTCTTCAGCGGCAGAGCGTTGCGTTCATTCTTCAGCAGTACGATTCCTTCGCGGCCGGCCCGCAGAGCGAGATCCTGGTACGGCTGCGAGTGAACAACGTGCGTGGCGTGCTCCACGTCGACATAGGGATTCTCGAAAAGCCCCAGGCGAAACTTGAGATCCAAGACTCTTCGCAGCGCGCGGTCCACCAGCGCGATGTCCACGCGCCCCTCCTCCACGTTTTCTATCAGCGGGCCCATATAGGCGGGTTCATAGGTGATGTTCACATCGACCCCCGCCTTCAACGCCAGGGCGCCGGCTTCCTTCTGGGTTCGAACAAGGTGCTCGGAGATCAACGTGCCGAAGCCGCCGCCTTCGCTCACCACGACTCCCCGGAAGCCCAGTTCATTCCGAAGGACATCGTTCATCCACTTCTCGGAAGCGTGCGCGGGGATGTCCTCGACCTCCGGGTATCCGGCCATCACGCCCAGGCCGCCGGCTTTGGTGATGGCCGCGGCCCAAGGGAGTAAAAAGTTCTCGCGCAAAGCGCGGTCCGACAACTCGATGGCACCGCGTTCCAAACCGCTGGCGGGCTCGCTCTGAGTGGGAAAATCCGTCAGCACGGCGACTACCTTGTCCGGGGCCGCGATGTTGTTCCCCTGCGTGCCTTGCACAATGCGTTCCGCGATGCGCGAGTAAAGGTAGGGGTCTTCCGTGTAGGCTTCTTCGTTTCGGCCCATTCGCGGATCGCGATCCAACTCCAACACCAGGGTTGAGAGCATGTGGATGCCAACGGCTCGTGCCTCGGCCGCCGCGGCCGCATAAACGGATTTCACCAGGTCGAGATCGAAGCTGCTGCCAATGGCGAGGCCCTCGGGAAAGATCGTCCCGCCGGGAAACATGGCGCCGTGCGTGCCCTCTTCGTCCTCGAGGAGCGGTATCTTCAGGCGCGTCTGGGTGAGCGCGATCTTCTGCAGTTCGTTGAAGTACTCCGCTTGCTGGCGGGCGCCATTGCGCAGGATTTCATTCGCCAATGTGAAGAAACCGCAGCCAGGGCCGATCTCCTGCGTGTAGGTTCCCGCGGCGAATTTCCGGCACCCCTCCTGCTTCGAAGGGATGTCCTTTCCCAGATCCTCCACATAGACGCACGGCAGATTGAGCTGCCCGACTTTCTCTTTGAGCGTCATGCGGCCCATTAAGTCGTTGACTCGTTCCTCGACGGGTCGCTTCGCGTCGAGGTATGGCGGCAATCCACCGCCGGCCTGCGCAGAAAGCGCCGGAGCATGGAACAGCGCCGCGCTGACTGCCATGAGAAACAACAAGCACGAATGTTTCACAGTCATCCATCACCCCCCGCACCCATACAATGAACGGTGCCTGGCCAACTCTGAACCACCTTGGCCAAAGCCGATCCTTCGTAACGCGAGTGAACCTCTGCAGTATACCCGCCAGCCGCGGGAAGGTGCTTCGCGCTGGCGATCGATCTCACTCGCGCGCCGGTGTCCCTCCCGGTGATTCCCCCGAGGATCGGCGGCAAGTTGCACTGCGTTCCCCACGGCCATCATGCTCCAGAACTTAGAAGATGAAGCGTCTCGTTCTGGACGAGCGGACGCGCCCAGAAGCCAACTCCGAGAACCCATCCGAAGGTGAGATACAGCAGCAGCAGGCCGGTGCGCAGCCCGAAATGGTCGCCGATCTGGCCGATCCAGAGCGGCACCATGGCTCCGCCGACGATCGCCGTGCAGAGTATCCCGGCGAAGGCGCCGTGCGAATGTGACAGGGAGTTCAATGCCAGCGACATGATGACCGGCCACATCACCGAAGCGAAGAAGCCCACCGCAGGAAAAGCCAGCAGCGCCATCGCCGTGTTGCCGAAGAGCGCCGCCGTGAGCGCGGCCATCGCGCCGAAGGACGCGCCGATCAGTACCTTGCGGCTGTCCAGAAGTTTCAGCAGGCCAAGGCCCAGGCCGCAACCGATCGTGAGCAAGCCCCAGAACCAGGCCACTTCCATCGCGCCCTGGGTGTGCGGGTCGACGCCGTGATACTTCGAGAGGAACTCGGAGATCCAGTTGGCCGTGCCCTGCTCGCAGCCGACGTAGGCGAAGACGCTCACAAAGTAGAGCAGCACAATCGGGTTCCCGAATAACTGGCGGTGCAGCCGCAACGTGCCAATCGCTTCCTCTTCGGTTCGCTGGACCGGCGGGAACCTGAAGAGCACCACCAGCACCAGCATCGTTAGCGACAGCGCCGCGAAGAGCCAATACAGCGCGATCCAGGGCCATTCCGCCGGAGTCACGGCCGCGAGCAGCGCCAGTGCGCCCGCCTTCGGAGAGTGCGCCGCAAGGGCCTTGACCAGATATGAGTACACTTGCGGACTGACAAACGAAGCACCGCCGAACAGCAGTTGCGCGAGCGCGCAGTTGAAGGCGAAGTGCTCCTCGCCCCCAGCCACGCGCAGCAACGGATTGATCGCCACCTGCAAGACGGCCATGGCCACGCCAATCAGAAACACCGAGACCAGCGCGGTGGAGTAGCCGGGCTTGGACGCGACCAGTAATGAGCCTGCGAGACTGAGTGCGAATGCTCCCAGAATCACCGGCTTCTCGCCGTAGCGCTCGACCAGCAAGCCTGCCGGAATCGACATCACTCCATAGGCGATGAAGAACGAGAAGGGCAGCAGAGCCGCGGCCGAGAGGCTCAGCGAGAAGCTTTGAATGACATCGGGAATGATCGGCCCCAGGATGTTGGTCAGCAGCGAAATCGCGATGAAAATCAGGAACACAAGGGCCGCCACTCTGCGCGAGCGGCCCGCGGGATGAGAGTTCATTCCACCTCCGTGACCTTTGTGGCGCGCTCGAACCGGCCGGGTTCCCTGCCCTTGATGGCAGCCAAAGCCAGCGTCAGCATTTCGACCGGCAGCATCTCCATCAGCGGCTGGATTCGCTCCGCGCATTCCGGGATGCGGAAAATGCCCTCGGCCGTTGCGGAGACGAGTGCGCTCCTCCCGCCGGCTTCCCGAATGTCATCGACGAGCTTGCGGCTGAACGGGGCCGAACGCGCGTCGCCCTCCAGCACGAGAACGAACACGGCATCGCTCAGCATCTCGAAGGGACCGTGGCGGAACGCCGCCGCGCTGAGGCCCTCGGCATGGTAGTGCGTGGACTCCTTCAGGATCAGCCCGCCCGTTCCAGCGGCGGAGATGGACGGTCCGCGCCCAACGATGAAGATGTCATTGACGCCTTCCAACGCCGGCATCAGTTCGCCGACATGGGCAGGCCACTCGCTCAAGTAAGCCCGCATCGGCTCCACGGCCGCGCGCGCCTGCTCCAGCAGCGGCGCGCGATCCTCGCCGCTCAATAGATCGCCCAGCCAATCGAGCGCCAGCAAAGTCGCGAGATAGGTCTTGCAGGAGACGGTGTGCTCAGCGCCAGCGTCCGTCAACACTGCAGCCGTGCTCTGAGTGGCGAGCGGCGAGTCCGGGGTATTGGTCACGCCGATGATCTCGCATCGCTCGCGCGCATAGTCCAGCAGCCGCACGATCTCCACGCTGCGTCCCGACTGCGAGACGGCGATTACCAGGGTATCCGGGGTCAGCCAGTCGCGCTCATAATGGATGAGTTCGCTGGTCTCGACCATCACGGGCGTCAGGCCATCTTTCAACAGGCGCAGATAGAGCGGGCGGCACGCCCAGTAGGACGAGCCCATGCCAGTCAGCACCACGCGCCGCCAGCGCGCACCGCACAGGGCGCCCGCCAGAGGGTCGAGGGAATGTTCGTCCGCCAGCGCCGTTATAGTCCGGCTCAGGGCGTCGGGTTGCTCGATCAAGTCGTGCAAGTACGAGCACTCCCGCCATGTCACTGCAAGGTCCACTGCAATCTCTCCTTCATCCAGATCAATTGACGCCCGCCTGGTGGAACCACACGCAAGCTCCGCCCAGCAGACCGCATTGCGCGCCCAGTCCGGCGAGCACGATCGACGTGTTCTCCACCGGCACTTGCGTACAGATGCGCTTCACGAGGTCCAATGCCGGGGCAAGCAGGAGATCGGCGCTGCGCATCATGCCGCCGCCGAGCACGATGGTCTGCGGGCAGTACATCGTCACCAGGTTGGCGAGTCCCAGCCCGATGTAAAGCGCCTCGCGCTGGACTGCCTGCAGTGCCAACG
>Ga0302319_10010070_pt1 | contig 18083 bp, 14 predicted proteins | sample Bog_T0_2_FD_203319 | JGI IMG/M metagenome (GOLD analysis project Ga0302319, IMG submission 203319) | Peat permafrost microbial communities from Stordalen Mire near Abisko, Sweden - Bog_T0_2 | ecosystem: Environmental > Terrestrial > Soil > Wetlands > Peat | place: Sweden: Abisko, Stordalen Mire...
GCCTGCACCGTGGCCGTCTTCGACGCCGCCCAGCACACCGATCTCGCCTTCGACCGAGATGCCGCGCTCATGCGCGTAATCGACCACCTGCTTGGTGACGGCTACGTTCTCTTCAAAGCTGGCCGGGGTCTTGCCGTCGGCCTTCAGCGAACCGTCCATCATGACGCTGGTAAAGCCCAGCTTGATGGCGCTCTCGCAGGTTTCGAAGCTGTTGCCGTGATCCAGGTGCATGGCCAGCGGAATCTGCGGATAAAGCTCGGCGGCGGCCAGCATCAGGTGATAAAGGTAGTTGTCCTGCGCAAAGGCGCGGGCGCCGCGGCTGGCCTGGATGATGACCGGCGAATTGGTTTCCTTCGCGGCCTCCATGATGGCCTGTATCTGTTCCATATCGTTGACGTTGAATGCGCCGACGCCGTAACCGCCCTTGGCGGCCTCGTCGAGGAGTTGCCGCGTAGAGACTAAAGGCATGGAAAACTCTCCTGTTCGCCGGTTCAACCGGCAAGGTTGGGTTGGCTCCCTCCGCCACCGCGCTCGCGAACTCAGAGCTGGCAATCAGCCTGTCGGGCGGCAGGAACCGCAATCATCCTTATGGTAGCAGAGCCGCGCAAGCGAGAAGTGTGCCCTCGAACACACACGGGGGCACGGTGTTCTTCTAGACCGATTCAGGATAGGTGCGTCCCGGAATGGCATCGTCGCGCGACTCTCCTCGTGATGCGGTCCCGTGTGGAATAATCTGGCAGTGACCTTCGCCGCCGCTTCCGCCCACGACTGGTTCCTGCTCGCCTGCGCCGCGGGAACCGTCTTGCTGCTGCTTCTGCTGATCGCCAGGGCGCGGCTGCATCCGGCGCTGGCGCTGAGCGCGGCGGCGCTCACGCTGGGCGTGGTTTCGGGAATGCCGCTCAGCCAGGTTCCGCTCTCCTTTACGGCGGGCGTGGGCAACCTGATGGGCCGCATCGCCATTGTTCTGGCTCTGGGAGCAGTTCTCGGACGTCTCGTCGCCTCCTCCGGCGGCGCTGCTTCGCTGGGAAAACTCCTGGTTGAGGGCTGCCGTCCGCAACTGCTTCCCTGGGCGCTGCTGGCGCTGGGCATCTTCGTCGGAATGCCGGTCTTCTTCGAGGTTGGCCTGGTTCTGCTGATGCCGATTGTGGCCGAGACGGCGCGGCGCAGCCGGCGGCCGGCGATTCTGGTGGCTCTGCCGATGCTCGCCGGGCTTTCCATCGTGCATGGCACGCTTCCGCCCCATCCGGCGGCGATGCTGGCGGTCGCGCAGTTTCACGCCGATCTGGGACGCACCATTCTCTGGGGGCTGGCTGCCGGATTGCCCGCCGCCGCGCTCGCCGGACCTGGCTTGAGCTGGTTCCTCGTGCGCCGCTGGGAGCGCTCAGCCGCCGGCATGGCTGCCCGAACCGAGCCTCCAGCGCCCGCATCGGTCGAAGTGGCTTTGAGCTTTCCTCAGGACGAGAAAGCTGGGGCCTTCGCCATTCCCGCTCCGGCTGGTCCCATCCGTGCAGCGGCGGCGATTCTGCTTCCCGTGGCGCTGATCTTTCTGGGCAGTTGGGCCGACACGCTCACCGCGCCGGGCGGTGTTGCGAACCTTACCCTGCACTTTGTGGGCAGCGCGGATGTCGCTCTGCTGATCGCCGTGCTGGTCGCGCTGCTCACATTGGGCGGACACATTCAGACCGGCCAGCATCATGGTCGTGAACTTTTACGCAAGCTGACCAGCGAATCCTTCGAGCCAATCGCTAATGTGCTGGTGATTCTGGCCGCAGCCGGAGGGCTGAGCGGCATTTTGCGCGACTCGGGAGCCGCCCAGTCCACGGTTGCGCTGGCGCTGGGCGCACAGATGCCGCCGCTACTGCTGGCCTGGCTGATGGCCGCAGTGATTCGCGTCGCCATGGGGTCCTCGACGGTGGCCATGGCCGTGGCCTCGGCGGTGCTGGCGCCCATGGCCGCTCACCTCGGCGTCCGGCCTGAACTGCTGGTGCTGGCCACCGGCACCGGCTCGCTCATCCTCTCCCATGTGAACGACCCCGGATTTTGGCTGATTCAGTCCTTCTTCAAGCTGGAGTTGAAGGAGACGCTCTCTACCTGGACGGTGCTGGAGACGGTGCTCTCTGTGGCCGGGCTGGGCATGACGCTCGCCCTCTCGGCGGTGCTGCAGTAGGGGCACACGACTCAACGTCCCGCCACTACTTGGCTGTCAGCGCTTCCACCGGCGCCAGCATATCTTCCTTGCGCATCACCAGATTGGTGGCGTTCAGCGTGGCCAGCTCGAAGCCGTGGCCGTGGGTGATGGCGTCGGTGGGGCAAGCCTCCACGCAGTAGCCGCAGAAGATGCAGCGGTTGTAGTCGATGTTATAGACCTTGGCGTAGCGCTCGGACGAAGAGATGCGCTGCTCGGCGGTATTTTCAGCGGCCTCAATGTAAATGCAATTGGAGGGGCAGGCGGCGGCGCAGAGGAAGCAGGCCACGCACTTCTCCAAGCCATTCTCATCGCGTTGCAAGACGTGCGCGCCGCGGTAGCGCTGCTCCAAAACCGCGCCGCGCAGCGGGCCGTCGCCGTCGGGATAGTTCTCCACGCGGGTCGGCTGCACCATCTCCCGCAGGGTGATGCTCATGCCCGTGGCGACACCCTTGATGTTGTCCACAATCGACATGAGGCCAGTATACGACGGATTGCGGCCATTCACCTGCCTGGTGCGCAAAGTGGCAGCCGTCCAGACGCGAACGGCACTGCCAACTGCGCACCAGTTGATTGAGCAGAGTGCGGCTGCTCGGCGCGAGCTACTTCTTGGGACGCTCCTCCGCTGAATGTTGCGCGGGCGCCTGACGCTGCGGCGCAGCTTGATGCTGTTGCGGAGCTGCCTGCCGTTGCGGAGCAGCCTGACGTTGCGGAGCAGCCTGACGTTGCGGAGCAGCTTGACGTTGTTGTGGAGCAGCTTGACGTTGTTGTGGAGCAGCCTGACGTTGCTGGGGCGAAGCCTGACGCTGTTGCGGAGCTGCTTGACGTTGTTGTGGAGCAGCCTGACGTTGTTGTTGTGGCGCAATTTGACGTTGTTGTTGCGGCGCAATTTGACGTTGTTGTTGCGGCGCAACTTGTTGATGCTGTTGCTGTCCCGGCACATTCCGGACCGGCTCATTCCGGTTCATCGGATTCTGGCCAGGCTGGTTGCGGGCGGGTGCGACGCCGCGCTCTGGTTGGGCTGAGTTCGAATGCGTCTGCACCGCGGTGCGCTGCTGCGCTTCCATCTGATTGTGTGCCTGCAATGCCGCTGGAGCCCTCACATTGCGATCTGCCGCAAGCGGCTGGGCGACGGCCAGGTTGGCCGGGCGGCCATGGTTCACGTTGGCGAACTGGGCGCGATTTGTGCTGGCAACGTGCTCATTCTGGAGCTGAGCATGCATGGGCGCGGCGTGCGTCTCTTGGCGAGCCGCCAGTTCCGCCGGCCGGGCGCGCACCTGCAGCCCGCCCGATCCGCCGTTGAAGCTCACACGGGCGCCGCCGCGGTTTTCACTGACGGAGCGATTGTAGACGTTGTGGACTACGGTGACGTTGATATTGTTGACCGAGCGGTTGTAGTTGAAGTGGCCGCCGCCCCAGTAGCCGCCCTGGTAGCCGATGCCGATATAGCCAAAGCCGTAGTTGACGCCGCCATAGAACCCGATATGCGGACCCCAGTAGCCACGGTAAAAGCCATAGCGGTGATTGTGGTAGCCCCAGTATCCGGGTGTCCAGAGCGCGCCCTCATAGGGAGCCTGCACCCAAACGCCGGGAACCCAGTAATAGCCGCCTGAACCCCATGCCCAGTAGCCGGGCGTCCAGAGATAGCCGTCGCCGGGAGCCGAGGGCTGCTCGTAGTCGGGCAAGGGCGGAGGCGGCTGATCGGCATAGGCCACGGGCTGCACGCCATAGCCGGGATCGTCCGCACCCTGATCAGAGGTTTGAACGGGGGCTTGATTTGCAGCCTGATCGTAGGAGCCACTCGCCTGAGGCGGAGCGCTCTGCTGGGCGGCAGAGACTGTGTTTGAATCGGCTGGGGCCAAATTGGCCGAGGCCGGGTCCGATGCCTGATTCGCGCCTTGATCCTGCGCGCCGCTCTGGGCGGAGTTGTCGGCGGCAACCTGATCTTGATGCTGAGGGCATCCAGCGATAAAAAACACTGCCATCATGGCTAGCGACGGCAACAGCCAAAATCTGTGCAAACGATTCATTTCAGTCTCCATTCAGCTTACATAGTAGTGCAATCGAATAGAGCAAACAGCCCTCTATTGACCACTCATAGAGAATTAGCGATGCGCGCCCGGCGGCACTGATTGGCCGTGGTTGCCGGCCGGTGTGGTGGTGACGGGCTTGCGCTCCGGGTGCGTATTAAGCGTTTGCTGGCAGAGCGCGGAATCCTGCCCGCGCTTGAAGGCGGTTTGCGCGGCGCAGAGCCGCTGCTCCATGGCCTCGGCATCCTTGCCAACGAGCGGCAAGGTGCGCTCCAGGCCGCTGTAGGGGTCAATGTCGAAGCGGTAGACGCTGTCTTCGGCTGGCTCCTGCTTGCCGTGGTCGATGTGGTTCCATGTGGCGACGAATTGCCGCTCGTTCGGCTCAGCCAGAACGGCGTAGACCTGGGTGAGAGCGACGCCTGCGGTTGGATTGGCGATCCAAACCGGCACAGTCCGGCTGCCGCGCATCCAGCGCGCGGCCCACATGCGGTGCGGCATATCGTAGTAAAAGGCGGTGATGTAGGTGGTCGCATCGCACTCGATGCAGTCGTCGTAGAGAGCGCCGAGTTCGCGCGGCGCGCCCTCGACAAAGAGCATCCAGTCAAGCAGGCGCAGGTTGACGCCGGTAAGCAGCGGCGCAACCACATGGCTGGTGAGCGAGAGATTCCAGACGGTGAAGGTGTCCGCCGCAGGCTCCGATTGCGGGGTGGCGCGCAGTGTAGTGACGACCAGCGCCGCGTCGTACTCCACGCCGATCTCGCGGATCGCCGTCCACTTCTCCGGCGCCAGCGAACGCGTGACCCAGGCCACCACGTCCTGGTCCTTTGCGGAGTGGAAGTCGATCCAGCGAAAGCTGTCAGGGGCTTGCTGGGCTTGGAGCGGAGCTGCAACCAGCAGTGCAGCGATCATGGAATATAAAAGACGAGTGAGAACGAGCCGCATGAGTTTAGGGTATCGCAGAGACCACCTCCGGTGGGGCCGGCCGCTCGCTCTTCGCTCGCATGGGTTTTGTGGTCTCACAGTTCCGAGAATCCGGAGCTCCACACCACGGACAAAGACCTGTCCGTGGGGACCTCGGAGCTGGGGCACCGGGCTTGCGGTTGAGGAACGGGGCGGAATCGCTTCTCCTTTCGGCCATTGAGCAGAACAGACCACCTTGACGCGGACCAGGGACAGTAAACTGCGAGGGAAGAAGATCCCGGCAAAGAGGCTCCGTCCGAATGATCCATCGAACAATGATTGAAAGCTCTCGCAGGATAAGGTTTTTTCAGATCACAACCGTGCTGTTCTGCCTCTTTGCGGCGGCCAACTACTGCCACGCGTCTGCCGCGCTGCTGATGGAAGAGCCTTACGGCAAGTTCGGGGGAGCGAATCCAACCGGCCACGCCGCTGTTTACCTGAATCACATCTGCGCGGATTCACCCATCGTCCTTCGGCCCTGCCACAACGGCGAATTTGGCGTGGTCATCAGCCGTTATCACAAGATGGACGGCTATGATTGGATCGCCATCCCGCTGGTCGGTTATCTCTACGCCGTCGATGAGCTGAGCGAGATTCCCGCCGCGGTGGACAAGCAACAGGTTGAAGCGTTGCGCGACGCCTATCGCAGGGCGCATCTGCGCGAGCTTGCCCCTGACAACAGCGAAGGCGGGGCGCCCAAAGGGGAGTGGACCCAGCTGGTGGGATCGTCTTTCGACCGGAGCATCCACGGTTTCCAAGTTGACAGCTCCCCGGCGCAGGACCAAGCCTTTATCGGCATCTTCAATGACCGCAAGAATACCGGGCACTTCAACCTGCTCTTCCACAACTGCGCGGACTTCTCTCGCGTGGTCTTCGATACCTACATGCCGCACTCGATCCACCGCAACTTCTTTGCGGACGTGGGCCTCATGACCCCCAAGCAGGTTGCGCGTTCGCTGGTGAAATATGGCAAGAAACACCCCGAAGTCAACATGACCGCCTTCGTTATTTATCAGGTTGCAGGCTCAATGCCCAGAAGTCACCCCGTCGACGGTGTCGCCGAATCGCTGGTCAAGAGCAAGAAATATCTGATCCCAATGACCTTCCTTGCACCGGAGTTGACTGGAGGGGTGGTCGTTACCTATCTGGCCGACGGCCGCCTGAAGCTGCCGGAAGGTACGCCCGTCTTCGCAATCGGCGATGAAGAGACCACCGGAGTGCCTGTGCCGGCGGTTGCTCCGCATCGAAAGCGTCTCCCGCTGCACCCAGCGCCGGCAACCACGGCCTCTTCTCCCTCGCCAACTCAACCATGACCCATATGCAGGGACTTGCCGTCCAGGCGGAGGCGCTCACTCTTCGCTCGCATGGCGTTCGTGGTCTCCGATATCCGAAAATCCAACCTTGGGCACTCGACTACCCAATCAAGTCGATTCCTTCGAGCTTGGCGGCCGCAATCAATTCCTTGTCGAAGGTAGCCAGCGGGAGTCCTTTGCGCTTGGCCAATTCCAGGTAGGCTGCATCATAAGCCGTCAGGCCATAGCGCCATACCAGGGGCAGCAAAACCTTACCGTCCACCACGGGTAATGATCTGTCAATGCGAATATCGAGGCCCGAGGGTTTGCAGGAACTCGATAGAGGCTGCTTTCGTGAGACGCTGCCTCTTTTCATTCACGGCCAATACGTTGGCGATCTCGAAGGTCCAAAGCGCGGGAACTTCGGCATAAGAATCGAGAAGCGAGTCCAATACCAGGCGACTGTAAGGGGTGCTCTCATCGGCAAAACACCAGCTCATGGTCATCGAGGCATCGAGAACAAACGGCATCAGTATTTGTGCCCTTCATGCACCATGCTCTTCAGGTCGAGTCCGCCCAGCGTTGCGCCAAGCCTCTCGGAAAAGCCTCGCATGGCCTCGACCGCCTGACGCCGCTGCCCGTCTCGAATCGGCTCCTGAATCGGCTCCAGGGAAAACTTTTCCTCCATCAGCTCGCGCAGACAGGTCTCGAGCGCAAACCCGCGCGCCTGTATCTGCGCCGCCAATTCATCCGGAATGTTGACCAGAACCTGCATAATTCAAGCCTAGCAGGAGTTTGGATAAAATGCCATGCCAGGGAACAGTGATCAGGGGCCAGAGATCGGAGATCAAAAAACGCTGGTTGGGGTTCGTGGTCTCCCTAATCCCTAATCTCTACTCTCTGCCCTTCTTGCGAATCTCGATGTTGAGGCGCTTGATCTTCTGGTTAAGCGTGGAGAGGGGAATGTGGAACTGCTCGGCGGCGTCGGTCTGGTTGCCGTTGCAGCGCTCCAGCTTCTCGACGATGATGCGGCGCTCGATGTCTTCGAGGATGTCAAAGAGCGAGGCGTCGGGGTTGTGTTCGAGCAGGGCGTCCTGGAAGCGGCGTCCGGTGATTTGGCCGGGAAGCAGTTCAGAGCCGATGACCGGGCCGGTGGAGAGCACCACGCCGCGTTCGATTGAATTTTCGAGTTCGCGGACGTTGCCCGGCCAATCGTAATCCATGAGGGCGCGCAGGGCGTCGGCGGAGAGCTTGCGCGGCTCGAAGCCGTTCTCGTTGGCGTAGAAATCGAGAAAATGCTGGGCGAGCAGGGGAATGTCTTCGCGGCGGGCGCGCAGCGGCGGCAGGTCAACGGTGATGACGTTGAGGCGATAGAAGAGGTCTTCGCGGAAGCGGCCCTCCTGCACCTCCTTGCGGAGATCGACATTGGTGGCGGCCAGAATGCGCACGTCCACCTGAATCTCCTGCACGCCGCCGAGGTGCATGAAGCGGCGATCCTGCAAGACGCGCAGAATCTTGGCCTGGGTATCCATGCCCATGGTGGCGATCTCGTCCATAAAGAGCGTGCCGCCGTTGGCCACCTCGAAGAGGCCTTTTTTGGAGGCGACTGCCGAAGTGAAGGCGCCCTTGACGTGGCCGAAGAGCGTGGATTCGAGCAGCTCGCTGGGCATGGCGCCGGTGTTGATGGGGACGAAAGGCTTATCTTTGCGCGGCGAGTTGGCGTGAATGGCCTTGGCGATGAGTTCCTTGCCGGTGCCGCTCTCGCCCTGAATCAGAATCGTAGACCGGCTGGGCGCGACCTGGGCGACGAGATCAAAGACCTTGAGCATGATCTCGCTTTTGCCCACGATGTTGCTGAAGTTGTAGCGCTGCTTGAGGGTGCGCTTGAGCTGGAGGTTCTCTTCCTCGGCGCGATGGCGGGCGACGGCGGAGCGGATGTCGGCCAGTAGCTTCTCATTGTCCCAGGGCTTCTGGACGAAGTTTTCCGCGCCGGCGCGCACCGCCTCGACGACGTTTTCCACGGTTCCGTAGGCGGTAATCATGATGACCGGCAGATCGGGCTGGCGCTCCTTGATCAGGGGCAGCAGCTCCATGCCGGATTGCCCGGGCAGGGCCAGGTCGAGCAGCACCAGATCGAAGTTCTCCGCATCCAGGGTGCGCAGGCCCTGCTCGCCGTCCACGGCCAGGGTGACATTGTAGCCTTCGAGCGAGAGCAGAACATCGAGCGAGTCGCGAATGGCGGCCTCGTCGTCGATGACCAGAATGGAGGCCAGGCTGGAGCTGGCGGAGAACGGGGATGAATTCAAAGTTGATTCGACCTCAGGCATGAACGGAATTCCTCAGCAGCGGAAACTCAAGATGGAAGGTTGTGCCGGCGCCGAGGGCGCTCTCGACATGAATTTTTCCGGCGTGCTCCTGGATGATGCCGTAGGAGACGGAGAGTCCCAGGCCTGTGCCGCGGCGGTCGCCGGCCTTGGGGGTGGTCTTGGTGGTGAAGAACGGGTCGTAGATGCGCTTGAGGTGCTCGGCGGCAATGCCGCTGCCGGAGTCGGCCACCAGCGCGGCGACGTAGTGATCGTTCTTGTTGGCCAGCGTGGCCACGCGCAGGCTTCCGCCGCCCGGCATGGCCTCCTTGGCGTTGAGCAGCAGATTGAGAAAGACCTGTTGCAGCTTGCCGGGGTTGCCGTGGATGGCGGGCAATTCGTTGGCCAGCTCCAGATCGACAGCAATCTTGGCGGTTTTGAACTGATGTTCGAGCAGCGAGAGCGTGTCGCGGATGACCTGATTGAGATCGGTTTCGCGGAATTCGGTGGTCGAAGTGCGCGAAAAGTTCAGCAGCCCGTTGGCTATCTCGGCGGCGCGGAAGCTCTGCTGGGTGATCTTGTCCAGTACCGGAGCCAGGCGGGCGTCGTCCTTGAGCTGCTTGGAGAGCATTTGCGCATAGGAGGAGATGACGGCCAGCGGGGTGTTGATCTCGTGGGCGACGCCGGCGGCCAGCAGGCCGATGGAGCTGAGCTTGTCAGCCTGCGCCAGTTGCGTCTCCAGCGTGACGCGCTCGGTGATGTCGTCAACCAGAATGATGCGGCCCACGGAGACAAAATCCCTTGACAGCAGCGGCGCCACGGCGATGTTGGCGGTGCGCTGCTCGCCGGCGCGGGTGGTCAGGCGGAACTTGTAGAGGTGATGAACGCCCTGCTCGTTGCGGAAGCTGTCAATCGCTTCAACAAACTCCAAAGGGAAGACGTCGTGCAGCAATTGGCCGATGGCCTCGGCGCGGCTGAGGGCATACATGGCCTCCATCTGCGCATTCCAGCTTTCGATGCGGTCGTCGAGATCGAGGGCGAGAATGCCGACGTTGATGGACTCGACGATGTTTTCGTTGAACTCCTTGAGGCGCTCGAACTCACCGATTTTTTCTTGCAGCCGGGCGTAGAGGCTGGCGTTTTGCAAGGCGATGCCGATGTAGCTGGCCAGGGATTCGAGCAGTTCGACATCTTCGCTGGAGAGGAAGTCGCCGCCGATGGTGCGGCCCAGTCCGATGACCGCAATGGTGCGCGTGCTGGAGCCATCCTGAACGCGGCAGGGCAGATAGTAGTTGAGGTCGAGCAGGGCGGCGGCGCGCTGCTGCGCGGCGGGCAGATGGAGCGCGGCTTGGGCGTTTTCCAGGAAGATGTGCGAGTGGTCGGCGGCCCGGTCGAAGTCGAGGAAGCCGAGGTCGAGGACGGCGCCATCGAAATCCCTCGCAACCTGCGCCTCGGCCGGCAGCCCGTGCGAGGCGGCCAGAGAAAGGCAGGCGTTATCGCGGGCCAAAAAGACCGCAACGCGCGCCACCAGTAGCGTGCTTGGCAGCCGTTCGACGATGGATTCGAGCAGGGCGGCCAGATCGGTCTCGGAGCTGAGGCCGCGGCCAAACTCGATGAGCGCCTTGCGATAGTCGTAGCGCTGGCGGTCGAAGACGCGGTCCACCCAGCTCTGGATGCGGCGCTTGAGGGGGTCGAAGATGGCCGCCACCACCAGAATCGAGAGACCGACGCCCCACTCGCGCACGTTATCGGGCAGGCGGGTGTGGACGACAACGGTAATCAAGGCGATCACACCAAAATAGCCACCCAGGATGAAACTGGTGGCCAGTGAATAGGCGACGCCGCGCTTGAAGATCAGGTCGGTGTCCATCAGCCGGTAGCGAATGATCGCCCAACTGAAGGTGAGCGGCAAAATCACGATGGAAAGCCCGGCCAGATTGGTGTAGAGGCTGGGCACGGGTATATCGAAGAGAAAGGGTATGGCGTAAAAGAGCGTGAAGGGAACCACCGCCAGCAGCGCGCCGCGATAAAGCCACTTCAACTGCTGGCGCTGCAAGGGAGCTTTGGCCAGCGAGTAACTGCGCACGAAGAGGACGGCGGCCAGCACGTAGTAGAAGGCATCATAGGCGGTGCTGACCTGCTCCAGATGATGCTTGAGCAGAGCCGTGGCTTGCAGGAAGTTGATGGCGTAAAGCCACACGCCCAGTAGCATAGCGCCGGGCAGATAGATGAGCGGCAGCAGCCAGCGGCGGCCAAACTTCTTGAGCCGTTCTTCGGGAAAGCTCAAGGCAAAGTGGAGAAAGAGCGCCGGTTGCAGGGATTCAGCCGCGGCGTTGCACCAGAAGACGGTCCAGTCCAGTGTTCCAAAGGCGCCGGTGTACTTGAGCGCGTACAGAGCGAAGGAGACCAGGCAGAAGAGGTAGAAGTGGGTGGCGCGCGGCGCGGTCCAGCGGCGGAAGAGGACGTAGATGCCGATGGTCAGGTAGATCAGCCCGATGACGCGCAGAACCGAGGCCATCACGCGGTCGGCCGGCTCCGGGATCACCTCGACCGGCCTGCCCAGTTGAACGCCGTTGCGGGAGATCTGGTAGTAAATCTGAAAGTAGATGCCTGTGCGGTAGAGGGCGTGCTCCAGTTCTTCGACGCGCGCCACGGGGGTGTACTTGATGTTGGGCGGCAGTGGCTCCGGCTCGGCCTCGCGGCTCGGGACACTCTCTTCGGGCAGTTCCTTGACCCCCGCCAGCAGGGGATGCGCCTTGATCCCGGAGTGCAAATCGGAGCCGGCGCTTACACCGGTCAGCAGGTCATGCTCCTGGATGCCGGCGCGCGCTCCGGGAGTGTTGGGCAGCACCTTGTCGGCCACCAGACCGCTGCCGCCGACCGCCTCGCGCCACCAGACGCCGTCGTCGGGTTGCTGGGTGTTGCGCTCCTGATTGAAGTTCAACGCCGCCAGCAGCACCAGCCCAGCCGTCGCCACGGCCAGCAGCGTCAACTGCAAACGGTTGTTGAAACTCGGCTCCATGAAGGGAGTACCCTTTATCATTCTGCTCCTAGCACGTCCTCTGCCATCTGGGAAACCGGCGCTGGAAATGAAAAGCCAAGGGCAATCGATTGAGAATACGCAAGATAAGGACGCCTTGTTGGAGAAAATGTCAACTGGTTTCAAGAGAATTCTACCAGAAAATACGGGATTTTGCAGGTTGTATACAGAGAATGGGATTGACCTACCGATAATGGTAGATTCAGATGCGGCAGATTCGGCGGGGTTTGCACACGAGGTGGGAGCATACAGCCGCAATTATGAATGCGGGAGCAGGGGCAGAGCATTTCTCCGGCGCTGTAAACTTGCGCGCACAGCAAGCGTCTACCTGAGTGATGGCAGCCGGCGTAACATTGAACGCGATGAGAATGACCACGGCAGAGGAGATCGCCGACGAGGAGTTCACGGCTATTGTGACGCGGCACCGCGCGCGCATCTTCCGTTTTCTGCTCTCTTCGTCGCGCGACGTAGACCTGGCAGAGACGCTGACTCAGGAGTGCTTCTTGAAGGCGCATCGGAATTGGGCGAGCTTTCGCGGCGAATCGACGGCGATGACCTGGCTAATGCGCATCGCCATCAACTTGCAGAAGGACCACTGGCGCAACCGCCGGGTGCAGTTCTGGAAGCAGGCGCGGACCTACGCGGTGGATGTGAACGAGGCGGGCGAGTGGTTGCCCAGCGGGGAGCGCTCGGCAGAGCAGCAGTTACTGGCGCGGGAGCGGGTGCGGCAGGTGAGCAAGGTAGTAGCGGAGTTGAGCGAGCGGCAGCGGAGCATCTTTCTGCTGCGCTACGTGGAAGAGATGGAATTGGGCGAGATTGCCAGGGCCACCGGACTGTCAGAGGGCACGGTGAAAGCGCACCTCTCGCGGGCTGTAACCAGAGTGCGCGCGGAGTTAGGGGAAAAACGATGAGCTTGATGGATGAAGAGAACGGGGTTGACGGAGTGGGCGACAGCGCTGGCGAGTTGGATGAGGCGTTGCGCGACTACCGCTTGAGCGTTCATGCCTGGAGCGAGGCCGCTTATGGCCGTGCCCGGACGGCAGCGGCGGCGGCGGCTCCTAATTGGCGGCTGGCGGCGGGGTGGGCGCTGGGCTGTGTGCTGATTGCCGGCGGCGCTTCCGCGGGGGTCTGGGGACATCATCGGCAGGAGATGAAGGCGGCAGCGGCGCGCGTGGCAGAGCACGAGCGGCTGGCGGCCGAGCAGCGGATGCAGTTGGCGCGGGAGGAAGATGAGGATTTGCTGGCTCGAGTGGACAGCGATGTAGCCCGGGAGGTTCCCAGCGCCCTGGAGCCGCTGGCGCAACTGATGGCGGCGGACGAAAGCCGCTACGAGCGCAATCAGAAAAAATCAAGCAGTTCCTCGTTCTAGCGAGGAAAAGGAGAAGAAGATGAGGATTATCAGTGCGATGCGGTTGGGATGGGCAGTGACGGGAGTCTTGCTGGCGGGAACGGTGGCGATGGCGCAGGGGCCGAGTGCTGATGTTGGGCCGGGGAATGGAGCTGGGCCGGGCTTCGGGGAGCATCGGCCTCCGATGGAGCGGGCCTTCGGGCCGCAGGGCGACCGCGGCCGCTGGTGGAACAACCCCAAGGTCGTGGAGCGGTTGAAGCTGACCGACGAGCAGCGGAAGACCTTTGACAGCATTCTGCTGGAGCACCGGGAGAAGCTGATCGATCTGCGCGGCGGGGTGGAGAAGGCGGAGTTGGAGATGGAGCCGCTGATGGGCGCCGAGCAGCCGAACGAGGCGAAAATTCTTGCTCAGATCGACAAGGTGGCGCAGGCCCGGGCCGAGCTGGAAAAGGCGAATGCGCGTTTTCTGCTGGCCATTCGCGCCAGACTTACGCCGGAACAGTGGAAGCAGTTGCAGGCCGACCGCGCCAACCATGAGCAGCCGCGCGGCGGCTGGGGGGCAGGACGCGGCACGGGAGCGGACCGGCCAGGATCGAGTGACAGGAAGCCGGGCGGCCAGTTCCACCATCAGGCGGCGCCACTGCCACCACCGCCCCCGCCGAGCACCGGAGGAGCCGATGCGGCGCCCGGAGCGGGAGCCGGAGACGAGCAGTAAAAGGGCTTTTTAGAACACCATTCAGGCAGAGAGCAGAATACGGTTGCAGTCAAAACCGATGGCGGCAGGAGGCGAACCTCTTGCCGCCGTTTTTTGTAAGCGCAAGGCTTGCAGAGCGGGCGTGGAAGGCATTCCAGTGAGCAGGAGTCCACGCCCGCTGAAGCGAAACGCGACAAACTCGTGCAGCGAAACGAAGCAGCAAATGAATCACTTCAAGACAGCAAATGAACCGCTTTAGGACAGGGGTTGAACCAAAGCCGGACAGCTTGAATCGGTGCGCGACAGACAAGGGCAAAAACGCTTTGAAGATTTATGACTAAAGTTATTTTCAGTTGGACCGATGAAAGGTGTGGATGCGGAATCGCCCATCCGGTTGGAACGGAAAGCCTGGCGGCAGGATGGATTCACTCCCCAGGCGGAGGGCGATTCAAGGCATCAAGAAGGAGCACACTCATGGCCCTCGGTGTTTTGAACAACCTGTCAGCGATGTATGCAGAGAACAACCTGAACAACACCAACAACAGTTTGCAGACGGTCTTGCAGCAGTTGTCGTCGGGTTCAAAGATCAACTCCGGCGCGGACGATGCCGCGGGCCTCTCGCTGGTAAACGGCTTGCAGGCGAACTCGACAGCTCTGATCCAGTCGTCGACCAACGCCACGGAGGGCGTGGGGCTGTTGGATGTGGCTGATGGCGCGCTGTCGCAGGTAACGAGCCTGCTAGACCGCGCCATCACGCTGGCCACCGAAGCCTCCAACGGAACACTCAACACCTCCCAGGAGTCGGCGGCCAATCAGGAGTACACGTCGATACTGTCAGAGGTCAACAATATCGGTTCGACGACGACCTACAACCAGGAGCAGGTTTTTGCCGGCAACACGGTGGCAATTTATACCGGTGACTCATCGCCGCAAGGTTCGTCAGTCAACGACCTGTATATTCGCACCCTCTCCAGTTCCAGCGTGGGCGATACCGGCGGCGCGATGTCCTACAGCAATGGCCAGAACAATGTTTTCATCAATCTGTCCAACGGGGGCACCAACGCCGGCGTCTCCGATAGCCTGAATGCCAGCGGCGCAACGACCATCACGGTGAACTATATGGCCAAGGGCGCGAGCGGGGCAGCGACCATGGCGACCGCCAACATTACCGTTGGCACCGGCACTATCTATGCCAATACTGCGCAGGGATTGATCAGTGCCGTCAACAACTCGGGCCTCGGCCTGAGCGCCACCTTCACCACGGCGGCGCAGGCCGGCAGCGTGGCCGTAAGCGCGGCTAAGGCGGGCAACACCTCCGGCGGCAGCGGCGCCGAAACCGGCATCGAAATCTCCGGTATCGGCCTGGGAACAGGAACCAATGGAGCCGGCGAAATCGGCACTCTGGCGGTGGCCAATGACTCGGATACGCTGGGTGGCGGCCTCACGATTGTTGGGCCGGATGGAAAGAGCCACACCGTTGCACTGGGCGCCGCGAACTCCACTGACACGCTGGCCAACCTGGCAGCAACCATCAACTCAGACGATCTCGGAGTTCAGGCCTCCTATAACGCGGCGAACCACAACATCGTCTTCACCTCGTCAAACGCCTCTGAGACCATCTCCGGCACTGCCATTACCGACACGCCGACGAACGCCACTCCAGTGCTGGCCGCGGTGGTCAATCCCGCCCCGGTGGTGGCCTCGCTGGGAAGCACATTGTCGGTAGTCAATGCCACCGATATTCTGGGCGGCACACTGACGCTCTACAACGCGGCCGGAGTAGCCCAGCCGCCGCTGGTTCTCGGCACGCCGGGCAGTACCGATACGCTGGCCAACCTGAAGGCCACTATCAACGGGTTGGGCTATGGCATTACGGCCCACGTCGTCGGAACTGCGATGACCTTTACCGGCGGAGGTTTGAATAATGTCGTGGGCGCCAACCTCACCGACACCACTCCGGGCATTGACGGTACGCTGACGATTTCCCAGAGCGGAGATCTTCTGGGCGGATCAATGACGGTGACCGATACCGCAGGAGTGGCACACACCTTTGCCCTTGGCTTGACGGGTCAAACCGATACACTGGTCAACCTGAAGACCTATCTCAACACGACCAATGCGCCCTGGGGAGTGACGGCAGCCATCAACGGCGCGGGAACGTCGATGACTTTCACCGGGACGAATTCCAAGAATAATGTGACCGGCACAAACCTGACGGATACCAGCGCGGCCGTGGGCATCGCGTTAACCGGCACGCCGGCCTCCAGTGATGTTGCCTATTCCGGGCAAGTGGGAACTTTAACCATTGGCGGAGCCGGCACGGCCACCGATACGCTGGGCGGCACGTTGACCATCGGCTCGAACACCATCACGCTGGGCGTCAGCACGGGTGTGAGCAAGACCGATACACTCACCGATCTGGCCACGACCATCAACGCCGGAGACTATGGCGTGACAGCCGTCTACAGCGCCGCGAACAAGGACATTGTGTTTACCTCGGCCAATACCGCGATCAACTTCTATGGTGCGCCCACGGATGCCACGGGAGGTTCAACCATCACCGCTACCACCAACGCGCCCTACACGACACAGGTCGGCACACTGACCATCGGCACAGGCGGCGCATCCACCGACATCCTTGGCGGCACACTCAAGATCGGATCGAGCACCATCACTCTGGGCACACCGGGAACGACCGACACGCTGGCCCACCTGTATGCCACCATCAACTCCGGCAACTATGGGGTTACGGCTTCGCTGGACTCGACCGGCAAGATCATGACTTTTACCTCGACAACCGGACTTCTGACGACCATAGCCGGCGCGCCGACCGACACCACCACGGGCGCTCCCACTACGGCAGTCACCGACACCCCCGCCGTGGATTTCTCAGCGTATTACAGCGCCGGATTATCGGGTGTTGTGACCGACAGCTCGACCGGCGGCGGAACCAACAATACCGGCATGGTCGTGGACTCAAACGGCGCGGGCGGCAGCGCAACCACCAGCTATACGGATGGCGACGGCGCGAATTTGAGCAGCACCAATCTGCTCAGCCAGGCCGATTCACAGATCGCTCTGGGCGACCTCAACCAGGCTATTACCGACGTGGCGGCAATGGACGGCTATATCGGCGCACAGATCAACACGCTGAACTCGGTCAGCTCGGTGATGACCACGCAGCAGGAGAACGTGGTTTCGGCGCAGAACGCTATTCAGGCCACGGACTACGCTTCCGCTACGTCGAATATGTCCAAGTATGAAATTCTCAGCCAGACGGGCATCGCCGCATTAGCGCAGGCTAACAGTGTTGAGCAGGAAGTGACCAAGCTATTGCAGTAAGATCAGGTATGCAGTAAACGCAAGCTTGCAGTAATTTCAAGACAACCCAGGGACGGGCGGCGGCAGGAGAAAACTCTTGCCGCCCATTTTTTGCGGCCCACTCTGGGGAAGCTATAGCCGCTTCATGAAGGCTTGCGCCTCTTTCAACTGCGGAAAAAGTTTCTCGTCGGCCTTGAACTCGCGCGAGTGGACGCAGCGGCGCAGGCCGCGCAGCGTGACCCGGTGCTTCAGGTGAAGCATCTCGTGGTAAAGCAGGTACTCGATGGCGTAGCGCGGGCTGGAGGGCCGGTCAAAGACGCGGCTGACAACGATAGTGTTGTGCGCGGCGTCGTAGTGGCCCAGCGACCGCTTGGCAATTTTTTCGCTCCAGGTGAGTTCGGGCCGTCCCAGCATCCCGCCAAAGAAGCGCGCGTTGAGCGCGTCGAAGACCTCTTCGAGATGGTAGAAGTGGCCTTCGGGGCCGAAGCCCCGTTTGTTGCCGCGCGCGCCGCGAATCAGCTCCGTCTGGCGGGTGACGGCGGCGCTCATGGTAAACCGCTTGTAGCGAAGTTCTTGCGCAGGATCGAGCTTCTTCTTGTCGTAAAGCTTGGCGAGCAGAATGTGCGCGATAGCGCGGATCGCGTACTCTGGCGCGCCTTCCAGCAGATCCGAAAGACTGACCTGAATCTGCCCATCGCGAAGGCGAATCCGAGTGTTCAACGAGGTATATCGCCGGAAACGAACGAAGACGGGCGGCATTGGCGCCCTGGGGCGCAACAATCGGTACTCCTCCTGAAAGATGGGAACAAAATCGGCAGCCACTAAGAACAGCTTACAGCTTTCAGCCTTCAGCTATCAGCTTCTTGCTGTGACCCTCAGGCACACTGATAGCTGAAAGCTGACGGCTGAC
>Ga0302319_10010071_pt1 | contig 18081 bp, 11 predicted proteins | sample Bog_T0_2_FD_203319 | JGI IMG/M metagenome (GOLD analysis project Ga0302319, IMG submission 203319) | Peat permafrost microbial communities from Stordalen Mire near Abisko, Sweden - Bog_T0_2 | ecosystem: Environmental > Terrestrial > Soil > Wetlands > Peat | place: Sweden: Abisko, Stordalen Mire...
GGATGAGCAAACGGTCGGCCGCAAGGCGACCGAGGCATTGATGGCGCTGCGGCTCGAGTCGCATTACTCCAAGGATGAGATACTCGTCGCGTATCTCAACGAGGTGTACTTGGGGCAGGATGGGTCCCGCGCGATTCACGGCTTCGGGCTCGGCGCCGAATACTATTTCGCGAAGCCGCTGGCGGAACTCGACAGCGGTGAACTCGCCACGTTGATCGGACTCGTCAAGGGGCCGTCCTATTACGATCCGCGCAAACATCCCGACCGCGCGCAGGCGCGGCGCAATTTGGTGCTGCAGGAACTCGGGCACGCGCATCTGATCGACGCCGAGGCGGCGAAACGCGCCGCCACCGCGCCGCTCAAAGTCAAGGCGCCGGGCGGCGGTTACGTGCCGGCGTATCTCGATCTCGTGCGCCGACATCTCAAACGCGATTACGCCGAAGCCGATCTCGCGGCCGCGGGCCTCGCCGTGTACACCAGCCTCGATCCGCGCGCGCAAGCCGCCGCCGAGCGCGCATTGATGCAGAACTTGAAGCGTCTCGATGCCGCGAGCAAGGTTCGCGGCGCCACCCTCGAAGGTGCGGTGATCGTCGCCGAGCCCAACAGCGGCGATGTCGTGGCGGTGGTCGGCGGCCGCGATATCGGCACGGACGGTTTCAATCGCGCGCTCGATGCACACCGGCCGATCGGCTCGCTGGTGAAGCCCGCCGTATACCTCACGGCGCTCGAGACCGGCAAGTACACCGCGGCCACGCTGCTCGAGGATTCGCCGCTCGAGCTCAAGCTCAAAGACGGCAGCGTCTGGGCGCCGCAAAACTTCGATCACGAGTTCCATGGCCAGGTGCCGATGGCGCGGGCGCTCGCGGAGTCGCTGAATCTCGCGACCGTTCGCCTCGGACTCGAGTTGGGCTTGCCGAAGGTGGCCGACACCTTGCAGCGGCTCGGGCTCGAAACGGCGCCGGCGTTGAATCCCTCGATGCTGCTCGGCACGGTGGAGATGACGCCGCTCGAGGTCGTGCAGGTGTACACGGCGCTCGCGAACGGCGGTTTTCGGGCGCGTCTGCGCGCCGTGCGCGCGGTCGTCGATGAGCACGGGCGGCCGCTCAAGAGCTTCAAGGTGCAGGTCGAGCAGGCCGCGCCCCCCGCCGCGGTGTACCAACTCGATCGGATGCTGACCCTGGTGACCACCCACGGCACCGGCCGCGAGGCGGCAGCCCGCTTGCAGCCGGGCATCGTCGTCGCCGGCAAAACGGGCACCTCGTCCGACACGCGCGACAGCTGGTTCGCGGGATTCACCGGCAGCTATCTCGCCGTCGCGTGGGTGGGCTACGACGACAATCGCGTCACCGGACTCACCGGTGCCGCGGGAGCGCTGCCCGTGTGGGCCGACACCATGGCGACGCTCAACTCGACTTCCTTTCAGCCCGTGCCGCCGGAACTCATCGAGGAGCGCTGGATCGGTTTTGCGGATGGTCTCGAGACCACTCCGGCTTGCAGCGCGGACGCGGTGGCGATCGCCGTGCCGACCGGCACGACCCTGCCCGCCAACCTTGAGTGCGCTCCGCGGCCTGCCGATAATTCGCCATCCCGCACCATGGGTGACAAGATCAAGACATGGCTCAAGCACATCGTTCACTGACCATGCTCGCCGCGAGCGTGGCGGCGGCCGTGCTCTTGAGCGGCTGTCCGGCGCCCGAGCCGCGCCCCCTGCCGCCGACCGGCTCGTTTCCGGAGTCGCCGCCCTCAGGTGCGCCGCCTCAGAGCTCGCAGCCGGCACCCACGCCGCTCCCGCCGCGCGAGAATCATCTGTCGCCGGCCACGCGCTCGCTCGTCGCCCAGGCGCGAACGCTGCAGTCGCGCGGCGATCTCGACGGCGCTTCTTCGACTCTCGATCGCGCCTTGCGCATCGAGCCCAACAATCCACTGCTGTGGATCGAGATCGGGCGGCTGCGGCTCGCCGAAAACGACGCCCATCAGGCCGAGGGCTGCGGCCGCAAGGCGCTCGCGTTGGCGAGCGGCGATCGGCGCGCGCAGGCGCAGGCAGGCCGGCTGCTGGCCGACGCGCTGCGCGCCGAGCAGCGCAATCAGGAGGCGAGCGAGATCGAGCGTCAACCGTTCATGCACTAGTTTGACAGGCGGTGAAGCTTGCAGGTAGAAGAGGGGCGATGAAGTCTCGCCTCGCATCGACATTGCTCGTGTTTGCGTTGGGAATTCACAGTCAGAGCGCGCCGGCGGCGGGCGCCGACAGCGTCGATGCACAGGCCGAAGTCGCCGCGGTTTTGTATGCCGCGTCGGCCACCCAGGCGGCGCTCGCAAAATCCGTCGACGCTCAACTGCGCAGCCAGCAAGACAAGATCGCGGCGCTGAGCGCGGAACTCAAGGCCGGCAATACGCGCCACCGCGCCGAAATGACCGCAGCCGAAGAGTCCTTCGTCGCCGCACTGGCAGCCAAGGATCGCGAATACGCTGCGCAGATCGGCGCATTTCGCAGCAGCGTCGATGACATTGCGTCGACGCCGGAAGGCATCAAGGCGCTGGCACGCTTCAATGCCGGCGACGAAGTCGGCGCGCTCGCCATACTCGATAAGTTGCGCCAGGCCAACGAACGCATGCGACAGGCCCGTGCGAAGCTCGAGGACGCCGCCGAGGCGAGGCGCATCGCCCGCCTCGCGCTCGAGGCGCACGATCGCGGCAAATTACCGGTCGCGCCGGTGATCGCGCGCTTCGAAGAAGTCGTTGCGCTCGATCCGGGAGTGGTGGACGATTGGTTTGAGCTCGGCGTTCTGTATCGCGACGCCGGCCGGTTCGCGGAATCGAAGAAGGCGGCCGATGGGCTGATGGCGGCCGCCAAGGACGATCATGATCGCTCGATTGCGTTCTCCGAATTGAGTACCACCTTGCTGGCGCAGGCCGATCTCACCGGCGCTCGCAGCGCGGCTGAACAAGCGGTCGCCTTGAGTCGCCGGGTCGCGGCCGCCGAGCCAAAAAATGCCGAGCTCCAAGATACCGTGTCGCGCACGCTGATCTCTTTCGGCGAGGTTGCGCGTCGCCAAGGCGACTTGGACGCGGCGCAGGCCGCGTACCAGGAAGACATCGGCATGTGGCGCGGCCGCGTGGCGGCAGATCCCGCGAATGTACACAATCGCGAGTTCTTGGACGTCGCACTCTTGCACCTTGCCGACGTCCTGTTTCAGCGTTCCGACCTTCGGGCCGCTCGCCCACCGATCGAGGAGGGCCTCGGTATCCTGCGCCAGCTGGCGGTCGAGTTTCCCGAAAAAACGGGCTATCAGCGCCGGATAGCCGTCAAGCTGATGTGGCTGAGCGATGTATTGGTCGCGCAGGTCAAATTGGCGGATGCGCGCAAGGCCGACGCGGAGATCATCGCCACCGCGTCCCGGCTCATTGCCGCCGACCCCGGGAATCCTACGCTGCAGCGATATCTCGGCTTCGGCTACAGTAAAACGTCGGCCGTGCAGCGCATCGACGGTGACTTCGACGGTGCGATCGCCTCGGACGAGCGCGCGGTCGGCATTTTTCGCGAATTGGCAGAGCGGCCCGCCGCGGGTCTCGATGCAAAAACCGATGTCGGCAGCTCGCTGAGTGATTTGGCCTCGGTCAAATTGGTTCACCACGACGCCGACGGCTCGCTCAAAGATGCGGCAGAGGCCGTCGCGCTGATGCGCAGTTTCTCAGCCACCGACGCGACCAACATCGTATCCCAGCAGTATCTCGGCATTGCGCTCGACAACGTCGGTGCCGCCTTGGCGGCTAAAAAGGACGATGCGGGCGCGCGCAAAGCCTTCGAAGAAAGCCTCGCGATCAATCAAACCCTGGACAGGAAATCACCCGGTGAGGACAATTTTCAAGTCGAGATTTCCACCGCGCTGCTGGGGTTGGGCACGCTGCCGAGCGCAGATCCCGGCAAGGCGCTTGCGATGCTCGAGCAAAGCCTCGATATCCGCCGCAAATTTGCGGCCGCCCATCCTGGGGATGGGGCGGCACAGCGCGGCATCGCCGAAGTGATGCGCGCGCTCGTGGACATGCCGGGATCACCAGTGGGGTGGCCTGAATTCCGCGCGCAAGTCGAGGCCATGGACAAGAGCGGACTGTTGTGGCCGGCCGATCGCGAATGGCTCAAGGAAGCGCGCCGGCATGGCGCAGCGGCGAAGCCGTGAGCCACGTATTCATTTCTTATAAGCGCGAGGACGAGCTGCGTGTCGGGCGCCTCGCGCGCGCGCTCGAAGCCGAGGGGCTTGCGGTGTGGTGGGATCGGGGCCTGCCGGGGGGCGAGAGCTGGCACGCCAATATCGAAGCGAAGCTGCACGCCGCCGGATGCGTGGTGGTGGTGTGGTCGAGCGCCAGCACCGGTAGCGACGGCGGCTTCGTGCGCGAGGAGGCGCGGCGTGGCTTGAGCCTCAATATCTTGGTGCCCGTGTTGTTCGACCGAATCGACGTGTTGCCGCTCGGCTTCGGGGAAATTCAGGCCCTCGATCTGACCCGTTGGCGCGGCGATCGGCGGGCGGCCGATTTTCAGGATCTCGTCGGCACCATTCGCGCGAAGCTCGACAACGCCCCCCTGCCGCCGCCCAAGGGGCCCGCGAAAAGAGTCGCGCGGCGGCTGATGTGGGGCAGCGTATCCGCAACGACCTTGATCGGCGCCGCGCTGATCGCGTTCAATACCTTCGGCCTCGCCGCGAAACTTTGTACCGTCCCCGGACCGCAGCCCGGGCTCTCGGATGGTTGCGGCGGTTTGGGCCTGGGGGGACGGCCGGAGCGTGCGGAACGCCTGGCGTGGGAGGCGCGGACTCCCGGCAGCTGCCCGGCGTTGCGCGAACACATCAACCGCTTTCCGAACGGCGCCTATCGCAGCCAAGCCGCGGATCTTCTCACCGCCCGTCAGACCTCGAGCGTCGAGACCTGGGAGCCGGCGAGCCGCACCCTGGCCTTGTTCGAGCCGGCGGGTGCTCCGGCGAAAGACGCTGGGGTTGCGCAGGCGAGCGCCCTCGAGAGCGCGAAACCCGATGCCGAGCGGCTATGTCGCGGATTTGGCGCGGGTTCACTGTATCGCTACGTTTCGTCTTCCGCCGTCGCGGAGCATTGGAATTGTATTAAGAGTGTGCAAGGAACCGCATGCGGCTTCGATGGGCGAGCGATGTGCGAATTGAGCATGAGCCGCCGTACTGAACAAGAACATTGCGGCTGATCGCAGCGTGTGCAGCGGCGCAAGCTGCCGCACGTCATGTCCGCATGACACGTGCATTCTTCGACACGCAGAGCGACCAATAGTTGCGTCGGACCGCTGCTCTCGCACGAACCGCATTCATCGGTCAGGCGGAGTACAATGCATCCAGGAGGCCGTCACATTCGAATCCTTTGGAGGAGGCAGTAATGCGACGCACATCGCACATTATTCTTTTCGGACTTGCAGGCAAGTTCACCTTCTTGAGTTTGCGCCGCTACGAATAATGCGTTACACATATTCTTGGGAGAGGCGGATAAGGAATATTTTCCGTTTGGCGCACCTTGTGAGGTCTAACCGTGACAACGAGCGCAGTGATTTTTGACGATTTCAAGACTTCCTACGACCGGAGCGCAGCTGCGAACTTCACGCTCGCCGAGTACTTCGAGCTGTGCCGCAAAGAACCCCTGACTTACGGACTCGCCGCGGAGCGCATGATCAAGGCGATCGGCGAGCCCAACCTGGTCCAAACCAAGTCCGACCCGCGGCTGCTGCGGTTGTTCGGCAATCGAACTCTCAAGTACTACGACGCGTTTTCCGACTTCTACGGCATGGAAGGCGGCATCATCGAGGAAATCGTGTCCTTCTATCGCCACGCCGCACAGGGCTTGGAGGAGCGCAAGCAGGTGCTGTATCTGCTGGGCCCGGTGGGCAGCGCGAAGAGCACGCTCGCCATCAAACTCAAGAGCCTGATGGAACGCTACCCCATCTACACGCTGGTCGACGGCGATACCGGCGAGCGCAGTCCCTTGCTCGAGTCGCCGCTCGGTATCTTCGATCCGGAGAAGTTCGGCGCACGCCTCGAGGGGGAATACGGCATATCGCCGCGCTACCTGACGGGTATATCGAGTCCCTGGGTGCAGAAGCGCATGCGCGCCTTCAACGGCGATCTGACGCGCTTCAAAGTGCAGCGTCTGTACCCCTCGGTGCTCAACCAGCTGGCGGTTGCGAAGACCGAACCCGGCGATGAGAACACCCAGGATATCAGCTCGCTGGTCGGCAAGGTCGACATGCGCAAGCTGAGCAAGCTCGGCCAGGACGATCCGGATGCCTACAGCTATTCGGGCGGCCTGTGCTTGACGACGCAGGGTTTGCTCGAGTTCGTGGAAATGTTCAAGGCGCCGATCAAGGTATTGCACCCGCTGCTGACGGCGACCCAGGAAGGCAATTTCAAAGGCACCGAAGGGTTTGGCGCCATGCCCTACCAGGGCACCGTACTCGCCCATTCGAACGAGAGCGAGTGGAATAAATTCCGCACCAACCGGGACAACGAAGCGTTCCTGGACCGCATTTTCATCGTCAAGGTGCCGTATTGCCTGCGGGTGACCGAGGAAGTGCAGATCTATCAAAAGCTGCTGCGCGAATCGACCCTGTCGAATGCGCCGTGCGCGCCGGGTACGCTGCCGATGTTGGCGCGCTACATGGTGCTGTCGCGGCTCAAGGCGCCGTCGAATTCCAGCATTTACTCGAAACTCCGCGTTTACGACGGCGAGAACTTGCGCGAGTCCGATCCGCAGGCGAAAAGCGTTGCCGAATACCGCGAAATGGGCGGCAGCGACGAGGGCATGACCGGGTTTTCGACTCGCTATGCCTTCAAGTTGATTTCCAAGGCCTTCAACCGCGATGCGTCGGAGGAATCCGCGGATCCCGTGACCCTGCTCCGGGTGATCGAGGAGAGCATCGGCACCTCGGATTTTAGCCCAGACCTGCAGAAGCAGTGCATGGTGCACCTCAAGGATTTCCTGATTCCCCGGTATCTCGAGGAGTTGACCAAGGAGATCCAGGCCGCGTACCTCGAATCCTATGCGGACTATGGGCAGGAGTTGTTCGACCGCTACGTCGCATTTGCCGATTTTTGGATACAGGAGGAAGTCTACGTCGATCCGGCGACCGGCGTGGCCTTCGACAAGTCCGCGCTCAATTCCGAATTGGAAAAAATGGAAAAGCCGGCCGGCATCGGCAATCCGAAGGACTTCCGCCACGAAATCGTCAATCACGTGCTGCGCGCTCAGAACAAGAGCGGCGGCGACAAGCTGGTCTGGACCAGCTATCAAAAGCTTCGCGAGGTCATCGAGAAGCGGATGTTCGCGGCGACCGACGATCTATTGCCGGTGGTCTCCTACTTCGCCAAGGGCAACGCCGAGGATGAGAAGAAGCATGAGGCGTTCGTGGCGCGCATGAAGGCGCGAGGTCACACTCCGACGCAAGTGCGCCGTCAAGTAGAATGGTGGACGATGGCTCGACGTCAGTGAGCCGACCACCGCTTGAGGTACTTGCACCGTGACCAGCGTCATCGTCGATCGGCGACCTGATAAGGGCAAGAGCGTCGCCAACCGGCAGCGCGTATTGAAACGGCTCGACGGCGCACTCAAGGCGCAGGTCGATAAACTGATCGCACGGCGCAAGCTTCGGGAGCACGACCAGGGCGTCGAGGTCACGGTCGAGCGAAAAGACGTCAAAGAGCCGAGTTTCGCACTCGACCCGGCCACCGGCGTCGCGGGCCGCATCATCCCCGGAAACGATCGCTACCGCGTGGGCGACAAAATACCGCGCGATCCCGCGCAGGGCCAAGGCCGCGGCGCCGGGTCCGGCACCGGCGAAGGCTCCTCCGATGACGAAGACGTGTTTCGTTTTGCGCTGTCGCGCGAGGAGTACTTGTCGCTTTTGTTCGATGAACTCGAATTGCCGCCGCTGCTAAAAAAAGAGCTGCTGGAAATCGATGAGAATCGATTTCGGCGCGGCGGTGTGGTGCGCTACGGCAGTCCGGGAACGGTGTGCGTGGCCCGCACCTTCAAGGCGTCGATCGGCCGGCGCGTGGCCGCCGAAGCGCAGCACGAGGAAGCCTTGGAAGCGGCGGAGGCGGAGCTGGTTCTGGCGCGCGCCAGCGGCCTGCCCGCGCGCGTCGAGGCTGCGGAGCAGACTCTTCTGGAAGTGCGCCAGGGCGGCGCGGCGATTCCCTTTTTGGATCCGGTGGACCTGCGGCACCGCAGCTTGATCGAGGTGCAGGCACCGCGCAGCGCGGCGGTGATGTTCTGCCTCATGGATGTGTCCTCGTCCATGGATGAATCGCGCAAGGATCTGGCGAAGCGCTTCTTTACGCTGCTGTATTTGTTCCTGAGCCGCAAATATCAAAAGGTCGAACTGGTCTTCATCCGCCACACCGATCAGGCGCAAGAGGTCGACGAGGACACGTTTTTCAACGGCACGCAGGCCGGCAGCACCCGCGTCCTGTCCGCCCTCGAGAAAATGCACGAGATCATCGGCCTGCGCTATCCCGCCTCGCACTATAATATCTTCGGCGCGCAGGCGAGCGACGGCGATTCGTTCGGCGCCGACTCGACGGAATCCTCGACTTACCTGCTGTCGCAGCTGCTGCCGCTGTCGCGTTACTTCGTGTACGCCGAAGTCGGTGAAAAGGCGGCGCCGGGCACCACGCGCCTGTGGGCCGCGTACGATGACATCGAGTCCGACCATTTCAACATGGCGACGGTGGGCGCGCGCGACGAGGTGTATCCCGCGCTCGCGAAGCTGTTTCAGAAGGAGCAGCCGGCCTGATGAAACAGCAGGGCATGTTGAGCGGCAGCGAGTGGACATTGGACGATCTGCTCAATATCGAGCAAATCTGCGCGAGCCACGCCGAGCGCTATGGGCTCGATACCTTTCCCAATCAGCTGGAAGTCATCACCAGCGAGCAGATGCTCGACAGCTATGTGTCGAGCGGGCTGCCGGTGAACTACGGTCACTGGAGCTTCGGTAAGCATTATCTGATCGAGAGCGGCAAATATCGCTCCGGCGCGAATGCGCTCGCCTACGAAATCGTCATCAACACCAATCCCTGCATCGCTTTCTTGATGGAGGGCAATTCCCTCGCCATGCAGGCGCTCGTCATTCCGCACGCCTGCTTCGGCCACAACAGCTTCTCCAAGGGCAACTACCTCTTCAAGCAATGGACCCAGCCGGACGCCGTGCTCGACTACATGCTGTTCGCGCGCAATTACATCGCGGATTGCGAGGAGCATTTCGGACTCGACCGGGTCGAGCAGACGCTCGATGCGCTGCACGCGCTGCGCGATCAAGGGCTCGACAAATATAAGCGGCCGCGCAAGCTCGACACCCGCAAGGAGCGCGCCGAACAGGCGAAGCGCCTGGCGGTGGCCCAGGAGAACATGCGCCAGGGTGAGAATTACAGCGTCGTGCCGCACGCCGCCAAGGCGGAGGCCGCGGCGGCGGTGTTTCCGGCGAGTCCGGAGGAGAACGTGCTGTATTTCCTCGAGAAGCACGCGCCGAAACTCGAGCCCTGGCAGCGCGAGCTCGCGCGCATCGTGCGCAAGATCGCCCAATACTTCTATCCGCAGCGCCAGACCCAGGTGATGAACGAGGGCTGGGCGACGTTCTGGCATCATCGCTTGATCAACGACATGTACGATGCCAAGCAAATCGATCAGGGCATACTGTTGGAATGCCTGCATTCGCATACCAATGTCATCCGGCAGCACGAATACTCGAGAATGAATCCCTACGCGCTCGGCTTTGCCGCCTGGCACGAGATCAAGCGTGTGTGCGAGGCGCCGACCGCGGAGGATCGGGAATACCTGCCCGATGTCGCCGGCAAGGATTGGCTGGAAACCTTTCACGACATCATGCAGAACTACCGGGACGAGAGCTTCTTGCTGCAGTTCCTGACGCCGAAACTGGTGCGCGAATTTCGCATGATGAACATTCAGACCGACGAAGGGCTCGACCATTGGAATGTCAACAACACGGCGAGCGGCGAAGGATTTCGGGCCATTCGCAGCCAGCTGGCGGCCAACTACCGGCTCGAGTCGATGATGCCGGAAATTTCGGTGGTTCGGTATGGACGCGATACCGACCGCAAGCTGGTGCTGCAGCACCAAGTGTATAACGGCAGGACGCTGGACGAATCCGAGACCGAGCAAACCTTAAAGCACTTGCGCGCCTTGTGGGGATTCGAGGTGGCGCTCGAGGCCGTCGACCAAAACGGCTCGATTCTCAAAACTTACTGAGCCCATGCCAGCGTCCCTGCGCCCGTCGATGGGTGCGACTCCTTATGCGGATTCCTCGGGAAGCGGCGTCACTTTCCGGGTATGGGCACCGTTCGCAGCGGCGCTCAATGTGGCCGGCGATTTCAATGCCTGGTCGCCGGCGGCGACGCCGCTCACCGCCGAGGGCAACGGCTACTGGTCGGCGGATGTCGCCGCGGCAGCGGTCGGCTCGCAGTATAAATTCGTGGTGGGCACGGGCGGCGCCGCGCCGCTGTGGCGCGTCGACCCGTACGCCCGTTCCATCACTCGGTCGAACGGTGTCCTCAACGGCTTGGTGGCGGCCGCGGATCAGCCCTACAGCACGCCGGGTTATTCCACCCCGCCCTGGAATCAACTGGTCATCTATGAGATGCACATCAGGACTTTTCTCTATTGCCCCGACGGCGTCGACGGCACGGGGAGCTTCAAGTCTGCAATGTCCAAACTTCCTTACTTGAGCGCGCTCGGCATCAACGCCATCGAACTTTTGCCGATCGGCGAATTCATCGGTGACATTTCCGCCGGCTACAATCCGGCCTACATATTCGCCATCGAGGACGAGTACGGCGGTCCCGACGGCTTCCGGCAATTCGTCAATGCCGCGCACGACCTAGGCATCGCGGTCATCATCGATGTGGTTTACAACCACTTAGGGGTACCCGCGGGCGACATGTGGACTTTCGACGGCTGGTCGCAGGACGGCAAGGGCGGGATCTACTTCTACAACGATTGGCGCAGCACCACCGATTGGGGCGAGACCCGCTTCGACTACGGACGCCCCGAAGTGCGCGCATTCCTGCGCGACAACGCGTTGCGCTGGCTCGAGTCGCGCTTTGCCGACGGACTGCGCTGGGATTCGACCGGATCCATCCGCAACGTCTACGACCAAAATAACGACCCCGCGAACGACATTGCGGACGGCTGGAGTCTGATGCAGTGGATCACGGGACTCATCGCAGAGCGCCAACCGTGGAAGATCTGCATCGCGGAGGACATGAACGAGAATGAGTGGATCACCAAGGATATAGGGTCCGGAGGCGCCGGGTTCGGCGCGCAGTGGAGCCAAGCCTTCGTCTCGACGCTGCGCGAGACCCTTATCGGCAGCGAGGACGGCAGCCGCGACATGGACGCGCTCGCCGCCGTCATCGGCACGCGCTACAACGGCAATGCCTTCCAACGCGTGATCTACACCGAATCCCACGATGCCGATTCGAACGGCGCGCAGCGCCTGCCCGAGATGATCTGGCCCGGCAACGCCCAGAGCTGGTACTCGAAGAAGCGCTCGACGCTCGGCGCTGCGCTCGTGATGACGGCGCCCGGCATACCCATGCTGTTCATGGGACAGGAATTCCTGAGCGGCGGATGGTTCAACGACGACGCGCCGCTCGTCTGGGCGAATGCCGCGGCCTTTCCCGGAATCATCATGCTGTACCGCGATGTGATCCGCTTGCGCCGCAATTGGTACGACAGTACGCGCGGCCTCACCGGCCAGAACGTGCACGTTCACCACGTCAACCAGCAGGACAAGCTGATCGCGTTTCACCGCTGGGATCAGGGCGGCAGCGGCGACGATGTGGTCACGTTGCTGAACTTCAGCGCTCGAGGGTTCGGCAACTATACGATCGGCCTGCCGCGGACCGGCCTGTGGCGGGTGCGCTTCAATTCCGACTGGAGCGGCTACGACGGATCATTCGGCAATGCGCCGAGCTTCGACACCACGGCCGGGGCTGTCCCCTATGACTCGATGCCGGCGAGCGCCGGCCTTGCAATCGGGCCCTATAGCGCCATCATCCTTTCACAAGACTGACGTATTTTGCCGCAAAACGCTGGCGGCAGCGGGCGCGACAAACGCCACCTGGCCGGCGAGTATTTCACCATCAGGGATGCGAATGCCGCTCACGCCGGACCAAATGGCAGAGATGAGCCGCCTGCTCGATGCGGCGCGGCCGCTCAACGAGGCGGGGCGCCGGCGTTGGCTGGGCGCGCTCGCACCCGAACATCGGCAGCTTCTCCCGGAGCTGCGCAAAGCGCTGCTGTCCGAGTACACCGAGCTGCCGCCGAGTGCTTCCGAGGACAGCGGCGCACCCCCGGCGACCGGGCTCGAGCCCGGCGCGCAGGTGGGGCCGTACGAGCTGATTCGACTCCTCGGGGCCGGCGGCATGGCGGAGGTCTGGCTCGCCAGGCGCGCCGACGGCGTGCTGCGGCGCGAGGTGGCGCTCAAATTGCCGCTGCTGACCCGCGTGCGTCGGCATTTCGAGCAACGCTTCGCGCGCGAGCGCGATATTCTGGCGGGCCTCGAGCATCCGCACATCGCCCGCTTGTACGATGCGGGCATCGATGCCGACGGCCTGCCGTATTTGTCGATGGAATATGTGCAAGGCCGGCTGCTGACCGACTGGTGCGACGGTGAGTGCCTCGACATCCGCCAGCGGCTGCAGTTGTTTCTGCAAGTGCTCGAAGCGGTGCAGTACGCGCACGACCGCCACGTCATCCATCTCGATATCAAGCCGTCGAATATTCTGGTGAGCGACACCGGTCAATCGCGGCTGTTGGATTTTGGCGTGGCGCGGCTCTTGGAAAACGAGGAGGCGACCGGACAGACGCCGCTCACCAAAGTCTACGGACACGTGATCACCGTGGTCTATGCCAGTCCCGAAGTGCTGCGCGGCGATCCGGTCGATGCGCGCAGCGACATTTATTCCCTCGGCGTGGTGCTGTTCGAACTGCTCACCGGCGCGCGGCCCTACCGGTTGCAGGCCGGTGCCTCGCGCGGCGTGTTGGAACAGGCCATCGCAACGGTGGAGGTGCAGCGCCCGAGCACGCAGCTCGCCGAGGATGCCGGCATGGTTCGCTCCGCCACGCACGAGCAGCTGGTGCGACAGCTGCGCGGCGATTTGGATTTGATCGTGCTCAAGGCGCTCGCCAAGGATCCCGAGGCACGTTACGCGAGCGCCCGCGCGCTCGCCGACGATATCCGCGCCTACTTGGGCGGAAAACCCATCGCGGCCAAGCCGCCGCGCTTGGGCTATCGCCTGGAGAAATTCATCCTGCGCAATCGCGCCGCGGTGATCATGACGACGGTCGCGGCGATCGTCCTTTGCGCCATGGCCGCCTACGAGATCGAGCGGCGCGCCGACGAACGCACGCACATCGCGCTGGTCGCCGCCCTGAACTCGATCTATCCGCGCCGGCCCGTGAGCGACAAATCCATCGCCGTGCTGCCGTTCTTGGATATGAGCGAGAAACACGACCAGAGTTACTTCTCGGACGGATTGACCGAGGAGATGATCAATTTGCTGGCGCAAATCCCGGATTTGCAGGTCATCGCCCGTACCTCCTCGTTTCACTTCCAGGGCAAGCAGGTGCCGATCGCGGAAATCGGCGCAATTTTGGGCGTCGCCAACGTGCTCGAGGGCAGCGTGCGCCGTTCCGGCACTACGGTGCGGGTGACCGCGCAGCTGATCCGCGCCGACAGCGGCGTGCACCTTTGGTCACAGACCTACGATCGCGACGTCAAGGACATTTTCGAGCTGCAGGACGAAATCGCGGATGCCGTGGTCGCGGCGCTCAAGCTCAAATTGCTCGCCTCGCCCGTCGTCGATCTGCATCGCAGCGACAATCCGGAAGCCTACAACGACTACTTGCTCGGCCGGCAGCTCGGGCGCCGCGGCAACTTGAAGGACTATGAACGGGCGATTGCCGCCTATCGCAGGGCCATCGAACTCGACCCCGGCTATGCGGCGGCGTATGCCGGTCTGTCCTTCAATGAAACGGCGCTGGCCAACTACAACCAGGACCGCACCGGGTTCGCCCGCGCCAACGAGGCGGCCGAGAAGGCCTTGGCGTTGGCACCGCAACTGGCCGACGCTTATCGCGCCCGCGCGGGTTATCGGCTCGAGATGTTGGATTTTGCCGGCGCCCGCGCCGATGGCGAGCGAGCCTTGACGCTCGCGCCCGGCGACAGCGCGGTGCAAAGCCTGTACGGCGTGCAGATAGCGGCCTTCGGCAAAATTCGCCAGGCCATCACCGCCATGGGCAAAGCCGTCGAGCTCGATCCGTTGAATTCCTACGCCTGGGGCAACATGGGATTGTTCCTCACCATGGACCGCGACTATCCGGCGGCGCGCCGTGCGCTCAATCGCGCATTGGCCATCAGTCCCGACAGCGATGCGCTGCACTTTGCGCTCGGGCAACTCGACATGCTGGAGGGCCGGTTCCCGGATGCGATGGCGGAATTCGCCAAGGAAGGCAATGCCGGCGCGCGCCGCATGAGTGATGCGCTGCTCGAGCATGCGCGCGGCGACGAGCCCAAGTCCGAGCAGGCACTCAACGACTTGATCGCGGCTCACGCCGGCGACATGGCCTACCAGGTCGGCGATGTCTACGCGTGGCGCGGCGACAAAGACAAGGCCTTCGAGTGGCTGGAGCGCGCCTACCAGCAGCGCGACAGCGGCCTCAATGGAATCGCCTACGATCCGTTATTGGCGGGTCTTGCGGGCGATCCGCGCCGCGACAAGCTGCTGAAAGAATTGGCGCTAGCCAACTAAAGCCGGCGTTGCCTAGAGCGTGCGCGCCAGCACGATGAGCGCAAGTCCGGTGAGGAAACTCGCGAACATCGCCGCGAGCAGCACCGAGGTGCCGGGCGGCGCGGTGCGAAATTCCTTCCAAATGAAGACGCCCCAGAAAGCCGCGACCATGGTGGCACCCTGGCCCAAGCCATACGAAATCGCGAAGCCGGCGCGCCCGGAGGCGATGAGGTTTAGCGACATGCCCACTCCCCAGATCACCCCGCCCAGGATGCCCGTCATGTGCGTGCGCAGACTCCCGGCGAAATAATCGCGAAAGTCGACCGCAGCGCCGACGAAGGGCTTTTTCATCGCAAAGGTATTCCAGGCGAAGCTGCTGAGGAAAATTCCGACGGCGAACACGAACACCGCCGCATACGAGCCCATCATGCCGGCGGTGGCGTGTGCGGGATCGGCATACATGGCCGCCGCCACGAAGCGATAGAACATCCCCATGAAAATGCCGCACGCCAGCGACAGCACCAGGCCGGTGTTGCTGCGCTTGCGGCCGACCTCGGGGGTCGCGCCCGGCACCCGGCGATAGGCCGCCGCATCCAACACGATGGCGAGCGTCACGAGCGCCACGCCCGTGGCGAGCAGCGTCACGTTGCCCACCGGGGCGGCGAGGTAATTGACGATCACGCCCAAGATCAACGCGAGTCCAATCCCCACCGGAAACGCCACCGCCATCCCGGCAACCTCGATCGCGGCCACCAGCAGAATATTGGCGAGATTGAAGATCGCGCCGCCGAGCAGCGCCGATGCGATGGAGGTGGTCGAGGCCTGCGCGAGGTCGGCCACGAATCCGCGGCCCTCGGTGCCGGCGTTGCCGAGCGTCAGGCCGAAAATAAAGGTCAAGAGCAGAACGCCGAGCGTGTAGTCCCAATAGAAAAGCGCAAACCCCCAATCCGGACGCGCCAATTTTTTGGTGGTCGCCCAAGATCCCCAACAAAACATGGTGATCACGCAAAACAGCACCGCCAACGCATAACTATGCACCACGAACATGGCGTCAGTCCTTGCCGCCGCGTCGTGCCCACTCGGCATCGAACGCAGCGCGGCGCGGAAACGATTTCTGGGTGCCGACGCGGGTGGTCGACAGCGCGGCGTACAAGTTGGCGCGCGCCAGCGCCGCTCTTTCCGGCAGGCCCTGCGCCAGGAACACCGCAAAACTGCCGATGAAGGCATCGCCCGCGCCCGTCGTATCGATGGCCTCGACCGCGAACGGCGGCACCCAGGTGTGCCCTTCAGGCGCTGCCAGCAGCGAACCGCGCGAGCCCAGTGTCACGACCACGCGGTTAAATCCCAGAGCGAGTAGGCGGGCGGCGGCGGCCGCCGCCTCGGCTTCGGAACTCGCCGGCAAGCCCGTGATCTTCTCGGCTTCGGTCTCGTTCGGGATGAAGTAGTGCGCCGCCGCCAATTCGGACAGATCGGCGGGGAGCGCCGGCGCCGGATTGACGATGCAGCGAATGCCGTGCTTTCGCGCAAATCGAATGGTGTAGTACACCGTCTCGAGCGGCACTTCGAATTGCAGGATGATGGCATCGACCTGCGTCAAGTCCGGGGCGGCGGCGTCGATGTCCGCGGGCACGAGCCGGTCGTTGGCACCCTTGACGACGATGATGCGGTTCTGGCCGTTCGGCTCGACGAAGATCGGCGCGACGCCGGTGGGCGCATCCTCGACGATGCCGACATGCCGCGTGTCGATGCCGAAGGAGGCGAAATTATCGATCGTTGCTTGGCCGAACAAATCGCGGCCGACCTTGGCGACCATCAAAACTTCCGCGCCGCAGAGCCGTGCCGCAACCGCCTGGTTCGCGCCCTTGCCGCCGAACCCCAAATCGAAGCTCTTGCCGAAGAGAGTTTCTCCGGGGCGCGGGAACACGTCGGTGAAGGTCGTAAGATCGGTATTGGCGCTACCGACCACGGCGATGCGCGGTGTATTAGGCATTCTTGTTTCTCGCAGCGGGCGCTTTGCGGGTCGCGCGCGCGGCGAGTTTAGCATGGGCCACGCACCGCGACGCAGGGCCTCATTCGCGAAATTACTGGCTCATTCAGTCGCCGCCGGCAACGCCCGCAACAATTCCTTGAACAAGCCGGAGGCGCCGATGCGAAAATTGGCGGGCGTGGCTGCGCCGAATCTCGCCTCGAAGCCGCGCAAATAGATCGCGGCAGCGTCGAGCGAGCGGATGCCGCCCGACGCCTTGAAGCCGATCGCGTGAGCGCGTGCGGCCTCCTCTGCGATCACGTCCCACAACACGGCCGCCGCCGCGGGTGTTGCCGCCGGTTGCGTCTTGCCGGTCGAGGTCTTGAGAAAATGCGCGCCGCCGGCGACCGCGATTTGCGCGGCGTGGCGGATGGTGGCGGCGTCGCCCAATTGCCCCGTCTCCAAGATCACCTTGAGCCGCGCGCGATCCGCGCAGGCCTGACGGCAGGCGCGCACCAGGTCGAGGCCGACGCGCGCATCGCCGGCGAGCAGCGCGCGGTACGGAAACACCACATCGACCTCGGCAGCCCCGGCGGCAACCGCCGCGGCAGTTTCCTCGGCCGCGATCCCGGGCGCCGCCGCACCGTCCGGAAAATTGGCGACGGCGCAGACCGGGATGCCGCTGCCGTCGAGCGATCGCAGCGCCACCGGGATGAATCGCGCCCAGATGCAAACTGCCGCCGGTTTGACCGCGGCGCTGCGGGCAAGCTGCGCCAGCGCCTCGACCGCAGCGTCATCGTCCGAGTCATTGAGACTGGTCAAATCTACGAGCGACAGCACGCGTCGCGCAAGTTGCGATTCGGTCATGGAGGTTCCTCAAAACGTCGATCAACAGATCTGCGATCCGATATTCGGCGAGCGTCGCGCGGCGCTCTCGACTTGAGCCGGCTCGAGGGTTGCGCCATATTGTCGGAAACACCCGGGATGCAATCATGCTCAAGAGTATAGTCGTCGCGCTGTTATGCGTGATCGCGACTGTCGCGCGCGCCGCGGCCGGCGCGACGCCCATCGAAATCAAGGTGGTGGTCGTCACCATGTTCGAGATTGGTGCGGACACCGGCGATACGGCCGGCGAGTTCCAGCTGTGGTACGAACGGCAGAAATTGAGCGTCCGTTATCCGTTTGCCCACTACCACGATCTATTCCTGAACCCGCAAAGCGGCGTGCTCGGCATGGTCACGGGCGAGGGCAGCATCAATTCGGCCAGCGCGGTGATGGAGTTGGGGATGGACCCGCGCTTCGATCTGT
>Ga0302319_10010073_pt1 | contig 18080 bp, 10 predicted proteins | sample Bog_T0_2_FD_203319 | JGI IMG/M metagenome (GOLD analysis project Ga0302319, IMG submission 203319) | Peat permafrost microbial communities from Stordalen Mire near Abisko, Sweden - Bog_T0_2 | ecosystem: Environmental > Terrestrial > Soil > Wetlands > Peat | place: Sweden: Abisko, Stordalen Mire...
CCCACAAACCTTGGAAATCGATGAAGCCGATTCCCACATTCCCACCGCCACGACGATGACGAGGATGAATTAAATATCCTCAAAACCCGGCCGGTTAAGAGATACGCATTCTGAGGGCAAGGTCAGTAATGTGTGCAGCCTGCCTTCTACTTTTAAAAAGAATTACGAGACGAGCTGCGCCAATTTCAAGGTCACCTTTGGGATCGATAAACGAGTTATTTGACCGCATTCATGTCCAGATACGGAGCCTTCTTGAGCGCGAAGAGGGCCAGGACCTGGTTGAATATGGGCTGCTGGTACCATTGGCCAGCCTCGCCGCTGTCACCGGGGTGAGGAAAGTCGCGGATGCAGTCAACCTGTTGTACAGCAATATAAGCTCCACTTTGTAATCCTGGAATCCCTCCGGTTTGGCCCGACGCGGCTCGCCTCTTTTGCCGGTATTTGCCCCTTCTTCAACTCAGATCGATCCCCTCAGCGGTAGCGGCGCGTGGCTTTGACGACCATGGAGAAAACCCCTGATTCGTCTCGAGCCACCACCAGCGAAACGTGCCTGTTGATCGCCACCTCGGCTTGCAACAACTGCTGGCCGGTGGTGTTGACGTCGGTTGCGTAAGTGAGTGTCACGTTGCGGCCCAACTGCTCCTCGACGGTAATGCGAGAAGTGGAGTTTCCGAACGCCCCCAGATAGTTTGGATCCACTTTGACTGAACCGGCCCCGAATAGCTTTTGTACGCGGCTGCTCACCGAGGCATTGAGCGCGCCGCCCAGCAGCGCGTCGGTTGTGGGGTTGGCGAGGGCCTGTTCCTGCTGCTGAGTGTACAGGCGCTGCTGACTCTCTGTGTGACCAAGAGCCAATAACGAGACGACGTCAGCTTCCGGCAAGGGCGGATCGCTGCGGTAAGTGACGGCCAGCTTGCTGGGGATGCCGTGGAGACCAAGAGTGACGTCGTAATCCTCCGCATGAGCAGTGGCGGTGAGGTCGATGACAGGCTCGATGCGGACCGGGTTGGTGAAGGAGACTTCGCCGCGCTGCAACTCGTAGTGGGTCCCAGCGATCATGGCGTTGCCCTCGGTGATCGAGACGCGGCCGAGCAGGGAAGGCGAAGCGATGGTCCCGCGCAAGCGCAGGTCAACGTCGCCGGCCAGTTTGGCGAAGGCGTTCTGGAAGTTCAATTGGGGCGAGGAAAGAACGTGCACATCGAGTCGCACATGGTTGGAGGGCGCGCCGACCGGAACCACGGCTTGTACTGAGTTGGCCTGAGCGGCCAGCGCGGCAAGGTCGAGATCGGCGCTGGCGGTGAAGCGGGTGATGAGCACGTTGCCCGAGAGCAGAAGGTTCGATTGCGACCCCTCGAGCCGCAGTGTCGCATCGGCAAGCGAACTGACGCCTTGCGGATAGCGAATGCGAATTCCCTTGCCGGTGGCTTCGAGATTGGCGTAGATGCCGTGCTGGTACGCGAGCGAGCCGGTGACCGAGAGCAGGCCGCCGCCGCTCATGGCGGTGAGGGTCTTGACCTCGAGCCGATTCTGCGTGAAGGCTAGTGTGCCGTGCAGCTGACTGAGACCGTTGGGCAGGTCCTCAAGGGAGAGCGATCCGTTTTCGAAGTCGATGCGGCCCTGGAAGGCGGGATTGGCGAGCGGCCCGTGGGCCTCGACCTGGAAGGTGGAAATGCCGCTCGAGGTCAGATCGGAGTCGAGGGTTTCGGCGAGTTTCAGGTTGATGGAGCCGCTGGCGGCAAGGTCGAGCTGTTGCGCGTCAAGGAGGCTGAGGCTCCCCTGGGCGTGCATGTCGGTGTTGTCGCCGGTGACGTGGAGCGGGTCAAGATGGATGCGGCCATCGGCGAGCGTGGCGTGGACGCTGCCTTCGCTCTCGATCCGGACACCGGAAAGCGTGACAGCCAGTTCCTGGAGCCGGGCTTCGCCGCGCATTTGCGCTGGGTGTTCGAGCGATCCGGCGACGGTGACGGTTCCGGCCAGCGATGACTGGCCGCTGATGGCCTGGACGTGCGCCAGCCTGAGCAAGGCACCGATGTCGAAATGCTCGAAGCTCATCTCAGCCTGGGTGGCGTAGTCGCCCTGGAGCGCAATCTGCCCGTGGAGATGGACTTCGGCGCCTTCAAGATGCGAGGCCATCTCGTAATTGAGCTGCTGGCTCGCGGTATGGGCTTGAAACTCGAGGCCGCCCAGCGGTTCGCCGCCGAGGGCAAAGCCGGTGAGGGTGGCATGGCTCTCAATGCGCGGCGAGTCGAGGGTGCCTGAGCCGGTAATGTTTGCAGTGAGCCGGCCGGCAGCTTCCAGGTTCCGGCTGCGCAGCGCATGGATGCGGGAGATGTCGATGCCAGTGCCGCTTGCCCTGGCTTCAAAGCTCTTGTCGCGCAGGTCGTAGCTGAGCGCGGCGGTGATGGCGCCGCTTTCCGCGCTCAAAGTCATCGAGGAGAGCTTGAGGACCTGGTTGGAAAGCAATCCCTGGGCGCGCAAGCGAGCTACCGGTTCGCCGCAGATGCTGCCGCCGTCGAGTTCGGCCCAGCCCGAACCGGATGGCGCGCGGAGCGGCCCGTCGGCCTGAATCTCGGCATCGATGGTTCCGGTGGCCTGAAGGCTGCGACTCAGGAATGGCTGGATGTCGGCTACGCCGACCTTGCTGACCTGGGCGCGCAGGTGCATCACCGAATCGAGGTCGAAACTCGGACCATTGCCGCCTGACCCGTCGAGCTTTCCGGCAAAAACAATCTTCGATTTGTCGCGCTGCGCCATGGCATGGAGAAATGCCACGCGTTCGGAGCTATAGCTGCCGTCGGCTTCGAACGAGTCGACACGGACGTAGCGGGGCTGGCTCAAGGGAATTTGGTCTGGCGCAGGGGGCATTTCGATGTTGAGCCCAGTGGCGTTCAGGTGCCCGGCAAGGCGGGGGCTCAACAGCGAGCCGGCCCATGTGCCATCGAAATCCGCCTGTCCGCGCAGGGAGACGGGAAGGGCCGCCGCGCCGGCTCGTCCATTACGTTGAAGGCCCAGATCGCGCAGGATCGAGTCGAACTCGGCGAAGTTGCCGGAGTGGAAGTGAACAGAGAGCGCAGTGGGACTGGTGAGCGGGTATGCGCCCAGTTGTCCGTGTGCCGCGATCTCGCTGGAGGGCAGGTGAAGCTCGAGTTTGCGCACCTCGACCGAGCCGTGACGCTGCTCATATGTGGCGTCGATGGCGCCGGTGGCAGGGGCTTCCTGGGATCGCGCCGAACCGGCCGCGGGGGGCCGTGCGGGCGCGGAGAGTCCCAGAGCCGCGTTCACGACCAGTGTGTTCTGATCTCCTTTGACCCAGTTGGCCAGGGCGGTGCCGTTCACTTGGGTGTCGATCCCGATGCGCTGGAAGGGCCGCTGGCCGACTATATCGAGAATCGTGTCCAGGGAAACGTCTTTGAACTCCGCCGTGACTTTTCCGTCGACGGGTATCTGGATGACGTCGGGGGATAAAGCACGGACCCCCCGGGGCTTTGGCTCGTTTACGGAGTGCCGGGCGATGGAAAACCGGGCCGCATGGAGCATGGCAGCGGGATCGGACGGCGCTGCGGTTGGGAGCCAGTGAGCAAGGTCGACTACGCCCTCCACGCGTCCGCCCTGAGGGAGCCGCGCGACGACGGATCCGATCAGCAGGCGAGCGGCATCGGCATGAACATGCGCATCGAGCACGACGCCCCGCTCCACGACGCCGGGGCCGATATACGCGCCGCCGTCGATGTGAACGTTGCCGTCGATCTTGAACTCCGCAGCTTGGCCGCCGGCGACGAGGCCGAGGCGCGCGATGCCTTCCGGTGCGAATGGGTAGCCGGTGATGGACTCGAGCAGCCGCATGTCGAGTTCGCCGTCGAGTTTTGCGCTCCAGACTGGATGGGAGAAGTCGTCCAGCGAGCCTGAGACATCAAATGAGTGGTCTTTGCCTTTTTGGCTGTGTGCCGCGAGCCGGAGGCTGCGAAGATAAACCGCGTTGTGAGTCAGGTCGAGCGTGGCCTTCAGTAACCCCTGAACCGGCGGGGTCTTGCTCCTGGGGATGGCGCGGGCCAAGATCAGGTCAGTCGCGCCGGCTTCAATGCGATAGATCTCGGGAGTCTTGCCGGCTGCCGCGACGTAGCTCATGCGCAGCGAAACGTCGTTGGCTTCGAAGTCGAGCGGCAAGCGGCGGTTCTGAAAATCGAAGGCGGCGGCTCGATTGTCGTAATCCAGCATCCCGCCGGCAACGGAGATGCGCCCTGCCTCAAGGTCGAAGAGGCGATCGATGGGCGGCTCTTTGGCCTTGGGTTTTCGGCGTGGGTGCGGCTGGTTGGTTTCGCCGCCGGGGTAGACGATGATGTGAACCCGCGGCTCGGTAACTTCCAGGTCGGTGAGCAGCAGCCGCGGGCTGAAAAAGCCCAGAATGCTCATGCGCCCGCGCAGATGCGCGACCTGGGCGTAGGGCGCCTCGCCGGGAGCTTCGAGTCCGTGAATCGTTACGCCGCCCACGTCGGCCTCAAGGTCGATCAGGCGCCAGTGGAAGGAGCCGATCTCGGCGCGACCGCCAGTTAGGTCTTCGATGGAGGCGATCAGGCGGCCGCGTACGATGTTTTCAAATGTCGCCGAACTGGCGTAGAAGTAGGCGCAGGCTGCGGCGACGATCACGAGCACAGTGAGGCCGCCGACGCTCAGTGGAAGATGACGCATCAAGAAGCGGCGCAACCGGGTTTCGGTTGCGCGGAGAACTTTCCGGCGCGTCTGCGGTTCGGTCATTCGCTTCCCTTCGCAGCCTGCGATTCGAGCGCCGGGTCGAGAACCTCGACATCGCCCTGCTTGCGCAGATTGGTGAGCCAGTCGTCGAAAAGCGCATTCACGCGCTGCTGCAGCAGGATCTCCTGAATGCGCGGCGACACCTTCTCAAGTGGCGGAGGTGTCTCGCCGGCCGCATATTGCGGAAGCAGCGTGTTGTTGTAATAGGTCGCGATCTCCTGCGACGAGATTTGGATGCCCTGGCGGAATCTTTGCTCAATAAACGCCAGGATCTCGAGGCGGTAGCGCAGATAGGCTTCCACACGTTCCAAGGCGAGTCCGTGAGCGGCGAGAAACGCCTTCCAGCCTTCGCCGGTGGCGCAGTTATTGCGAACGCAGGCGGGCAGTTCCTTGCGGATTTCCGCCAGTCGCGCATCCACTTCAGCTTGCGCGGGCTGAGCCGCCTGCTCGTCTTCCTGGCGAATCTGCTGCTCGATCAGGGTGCGGCTGATCAACTGCTCGAGAGCGTGCGGGCGCGTGAGCACGCCTTCCCCGACGTTATTCGGGTCGAGCACGGAGAGGCGAATCTCGTCGTCCAGGTCGCTGGCCAGAATGACATGGCGATTGACCACGGCGACGACGCGATCGAGGACCACCGGGCCTGGAGCGCCGGGCGCCGCGGCTTGCGCCAATTGCGCATTCGGGAACAGTGACTTTGCCTGGGCTCCGGCCGATGCGACCGGTGCCAGGAAGCAAGCCAGCGCGGGGATTGAAATTCGGATTAAGAGTCGTTGCTCCATTAGAATGCCTGCCCCAGGCTAAAGAAGAAGTTGAAGTGTGGCGCGTTGCCAACGGAAGGGTTTTGGTAGTCGGGGCTGCGGGAGTAGTCGATGTTGACGGGATAAATGGGCGGATTCAGATCGTAGCTGAAATCGAGACGGATAGGCCCCACCGGCGTATGGTATCGCAGTCCCAGTCCGGGCGCGTGGGAGAAGTAGTTGAAACTGCACAGGCCCTGCCTGCCGATTGAAGTGAAAGGACCGCCGGGAATGGGATTAGCGAGGGGTGGATTATTGGTAACCTTGCAGTTTTCAATCTCCGGCTGGCGAAACCGGGTCGCACTGATCCAGGCATCGCCGGCATTGGCGAAGACGTTTCCCATGTCGTGAAACAGCACGAAGCTAAGGGTGTTGCCGAAGAAGGGCAGCATGGGCGGAGGCAGGCGTAGTTCGGTGCTATTGATGAGCGCGCCCGCGCCGCCGATGGGGAATCCTGTCTCGGGGTCGCGCGGTCCGGCTGCGTTGAACGAAAAACCGCGCAGGGAGGTGGGGCCTCCAGCATAGAGACGCTCGGGCAACGGAATCAGCAGGCCGGAGCCGGCTCTGAACTCCCGCAATTGACCGTAGCGGGTGTCGCGGGCCAGCACGAACTGGCCCTTATCGAAGCTGTAGTAGCTGGAGTTCGAGACGTCGAGGCGGTTGAAATCAACCTGCGCGCCGGCGAACCGGTCGGAGAGGAAATCCTGAAAGCTGGTGTATGTGCCGCGGTGTGCGTCCATGGGCTCGTCGCGGGTGTCGCGGATCCATGTGAAGGCGGGTCCGCCGACGCGCGTGGCGGTCGCCAGCTCGGAGATCTCGGCGGGATACACCTGCAATGTGTCAGAGGCGACCTTGACTCGCCGGAAGTTGATTTCATAGATGAAGGTGTTGGCCTTGGAAAAGAATGAGCCGGGATTGGGAAAGCTTTCCGTCACGCGAAAGCCTGCAGCCAGGCGCGATGCCACGTAGGTGGCCACATCTTCGCTGTTGGCGTAGCCGCCGGAGAAGCTGAAGGCGAAATTGCGCGCGCCCTCGACATGCGGGATCTGGTAGAGGAGCCCGATACTCTGCTCAAGCAGGCCGTAGGTGCCTTGTAGGGAGGCCGACTGCTCTCTGCCGAACAGGCCGTTGCGAGTGATGTCGGCCAGCACGCGGGGACTGACGCCGGTCTTGCCGTTGGGGCTGCATGGAACGCCGCCCGCGCTGGCACCTGCGCAGTTGTTTTGAGGCTGGCCAGTCTGCACCTCAAAACCGAAGCCGTAGGTGAGCGTCCAGCGGCGCGCCTCGTTCAACTGGAGCAGGACCGTCTTGCGGTCTTCTCCGCCGGTGGGATTTTCGACCGCGGTATTGACCTGGCTGAAGAGCGCGTAGTCGTACAGGTTGCGCTGCGTTTCGAGGAGAGCGTTTTCGTTGAGAGGGTCGTCAGAATGCATTGCGATGGCGCCGGCCACGGTTCCGGGCCTCGTGAAATGTAGGCCTGTAACCAATACCTTGCGGACAAAAACCTGTTCTCCTTCCATAATGCGGAATGAGACGTCGACTTTGCCCGGGTCCGCGGCTTCGATCTGCTGGCCGACCTCCACCGTTGCCTGCTCAAAGCCGCGGTTCATGTAGGCGGTCAGCAGCGCGTCGCGATCTCCGGCCAGGTTCTGAGGAGAAAGCAGCTGACCCGGCGCGGTGTTCATCAGCGCACGAAGTGCATCCGCATCGACGTGCCGGTTGCCGTCAATGCGAACCGAGCCTACTTTCCTTTGCCTGCCTTCTTCGATGTGGTAGGTCACCGCGAGAGGAGCCGTTTTTGAGGTAGCTGGATTGGCAGTGCCGCCCGCAGGTCTCGTGTCGGCGAGCATCGTTTCAGGGGTGCTGGTCTCAGGCGTCACCTTCACGTCGGCGAAGCCATTGTTCTGGTAAACGGCCTGCAGGGCACTCACATCGCCGGCCACCAGCGACTGGCTGTAGGCCCCATGACGGTCGAGGGTGTTGGCGGCGCGAACGTTCAGCAGCTCCTTCAATGTGCCGGTGTCAAAGTAGTGATTGCCCGCGACGTTGACCTGCTCGACGCGCCGCCGGGTCCCCAACTGGACGGTATAAGCGATGGTCACCCGGTCGTTGCCCGGCGATTGCGTTTGGTGATCGACCTTGGCATCGAAGTAGCCGAGCCGCTGGCAGTAGTCGCGCAGGCGGCGATTCCCCTCGTTGAGCAGGTCCTCGTCCACCGTTCCCTCTTCGTAGACAGGGAGGAGGCGCTTGACGCGCTCAGGGCCGATCTTGGCGCCTTCGACTACCACCTTCACCAGCGGGCCGCGCGTGGCGGAGAAGCGGAGGTTCACCAGTCTGGTTTTGGGATCGTAGACCGCCGATTCGAGTTTGATATCGGCCTCCAAACGTTCGCCACTCTGGTAGTGCTTGAGAACGCCGTCCAGGGCTCTGTTGACGGTGTCGTGGTCGACATGGGAGCCGCTTCTGAGGTGCGCGGCGCGGCGGAACTCTTCATTGCTCATGCCCGGATCGCCGGTCACGACCAGGCTGCCTACCCGCGCCTGGGGCCCTGAAGTGACGTGAAACTCGATGTCCACCAGCTGGTCGGCGGCGCGGTGAGTGAGCTTGTGTGTGATGGTGGGCTGATGGAAGCCGTTTTGGGCCAGGGTGTCACGCATCTGATCGAGGGCACGGTTCAGCTTGTCCTGCGTGAAGCGGGTTCCCGGAGCGAGTTGGCCTGAACTCTCGAGCTGCGTGTTCATCGTTGCCCCGGTGGCTCCGTACACGCCTACCGTTCCGATGAAGGTGCGCGGGGCTCCGCGAAAGATCAGCGCTACGCCGTCCGCGCGGCGCTCCGCATCCACTTCGACGTCATCGAAGAGGCCTGTTGAATAAAGCTGGCGCAGGGATCGCCTAAGGTCCTCGGCGTTGAGCGGGCTGTTTACAGCCTGGGGAAGATCGGCAGCCAGTGGGGCGGCGCGGTCGGGGGAGACGCCTTGAACCGAGATTGCGCGCACTGGAAGTCCCAACCACCCGAGCACAGCGTCCTGGCCGGGTTCACCGAACAGCGGGCCCTGCTCCGGCTGGGCGGCAGGCTCAGTTTTGGCGGTAGGAGCCTGGGCCGGGCCGACCATGCGGCTTGCGAAGGCAAGTAGGGAAGCCAGAAAAAGGGTCAGAACGGTTTCGGGGATACGCCTGCGCCCAACCGCCGAAGGCCGATCATCCTTCAGCCGGGTTAGGTTGCCGCGTTCAACGGCCGGCCTTGTCCGCAATGTGCAATCTCCCAAAAGCGAGGTGATTGAAAGAATCCCGTAAAAGTGCTCCTGGAACCACACGGCCCGTTGGCAAGCGGGTCTCAAACTGATTCGAATCCGGGCACAGACCCTAACGCAGTCCGCCGGGGCTCAGCCTGCACGCTGTTGGGACTCTTTTCGGAGCGGGTCGCAACCGTGAGGGCCAGCATTTCTCCGAAAGTTTGTTCCCTGGGAGAAAATAATGTTGTGAGCACGGCGGCGTAAGCAACCTTACAGGGTCTGGGACACTCCACACATGTGAAGCAAAAACGTAAAACGCCGCTTCTGTTTATACTAGCTACTAAGGAAGCCAAGCGCACGAACACCGGTTTCAATTGCAAACCGAAGGAAGTGCATGTCCGATTCCCCGTTCCCCACGCAGGTATCTTCCGCACCACGCAACAGCCGCACTGAGACCCCTTCGGCGCCGGCTCGAGGTAACCGACCCGCGTCTTTCGCGCCTGCGGCAGCACCCGTTCCGGGTGAAGCCGAGGCGCTGGCACGCGCGCAGGCCGGCGACCACCAGGCCTTTGCCCAACTCTACTCCCTTCACAAGCGCCGAATTTATTCCCTTTGCCTGCGAATGGTCGGCAACATCGCTGAAGCAGAAGACCTGACCCAGGAGGCGTTCCTGCAGCTGCACCGCAAGATCGCCACCTTCCGCGGCGACTCGGCCTTTTCCACCTGGCTGCACCGGCTGGCCATCAACGTGGTGCTGATGCAGTTGCGCAAGAAGGGCCTCTCGCTGATCTCGCTTGACGAGGCAATGGAACCGGCCCCCGAAGAGGGTCCGGGCCGGAGCTTTGGCGCACCCGACCTGACGCTGACCGGGGCCATCGACCGGCTGGCCCTGGAACGGGCGGTTGGCGACCTGCCTGCCGGCTACCGGCTGATTTTTATCCTTCACGACGTCGAGGGTTTCGAACATAATGAGATTGCGGCCATGCTGGACTGCTCGATCGGCAACAGCAAGTCTCAACTGCACAAGGCTCGCCTGAAGCTGCGTGACGCCCTGCGCATCGGTCCTCAGCAGGAGGTGCGGCCTTGATCGACGGAAAGAACACCATGAGCTGTGCCGAGTTCCAGGACCGTATGCCGGAGCTGATCGGCTCAGGAGAGAAGGCGGCCCACCATCCGCACATCCAGACCTGCGAACTTTGCCGGGCGCTCCTGGCCGATCTTGAAACCATCGCAGAGGCTGCCCGTCAGCTGTTCCCAGTGGTAGAACCACCGGAGAAGCTCTGGGCCAAGATCGAATCGGCCATCAAGAGCGAAGATGCCGGAGAAGATAGCGTTGGTGTGATGCAACCCAATTAGGATCAGACAGAACCCAAGTTGTCCGAAATGGTCATTGGAAGGGGCGGGAATGCCACTATCCCGCCCCTTATTCTTTTTGTTTCAAAGGGTGTCCTTTCAACCAGCAATACCGGCGGGTGATCAGTGTGAAAATTGAACCATGCTGTACACTTCAGACTCCGCACGGTTTGGCCGATATAGGCCTCGAAGAGGAGTTGCGACATCCAACGTCGCAGCAGCTATCGTGCCATCCAACCTCAGGGTCGGAACCGGAAGGCCGCGAGGGACGTAAAAGGGCACCAAAGGAGGAGGATTGGGGATTTCTTCGAAGTTGGAAGTCTCGCAACGAAGGAAATGTGAATCTTTTCCACTTCTTCGCGGTCTAATTAAGAAAAGCTGATACGAGGGCACTCAATGTCAAATCCGTCCGTTACACCCCGTGACCCAGAAGCCAACGCCTCTTTCCAGGGAAGAACCATCCCGGTACTGCCGGTAAGGGAAACCGTACTCTTCCCTCACGCCGTCCTCCCGCTCACGGTCGGCCGGGAGAGTTCGATCCAGTTAATTGAATCGCTGGGCGAGGAGCGCACCATTATCGTGGTGGCGCAGTTGGATGCGCGCCAGGACGCGCCGCAGCCGGGCGATATGCACGCCATTGGGACCCTGGCAACAGTGCATAAAGTTGTGCGCATGCCCAACCAGAGCCGGTTTGTGTTTACCGAGGGAATAAGCCGGGTGCGGCTGACGCGCTATACCAAGACCGAGCCGTTCATGGTGGCCGAGATCGAGCCGCTTGAGGATATCGAGCCGGCGGCTTCGTCGGGATTTGACGCGCTGGAGCGCAATGTCATCGCGCAATTCCAGCAGATTGTCGCCGAGTCGCCCACGCTCTCCGACGAGCTGCGCACCATCGCCTCCAATATTGAAGAGCCGGGCCGGCTGGTGGATTTTGTGGCTTCGTCGCTGCCTTTCCTGACCACCGACGACAAGCAGCAACTGCTTGAAACGCGGAGCGTGGTTGAGAGGCTGGAACAGTTAAACCGCCTGCTGGCCAAGGAGATCGAGGTCCAGCAGTTGCGCGCCAAGATCCAGACCGAAGTGCAGGACCAGGTGCAGCAGTCGCAGCGCGACTACTATTTGCGCGAGCAGATGAAGGCCATTCAGAAGGAGCTTGGCGAGCAGGACGAGGGTCAGCGCGAGATCGACGAATTGCGCCAGAAGATCGATGCGGCCGGAATGCCGGAAGATGTGAAGAAAGAGGCGCTGAAGGAGTTGACGCGGCTGTCGCGGATGTCCGCCATGGCGGCCGACTACTCGCTCACCCGCAACTACATTGAGTGGCTGGCGCTGCTGCCTTGGGCCAAAAGCTCCGGTTCCAAGATCGATATTTCCAAGGCCAAGGAGATTCTGGACGAAGACCACTACGAACTGAAGAAGGTCAAGGACCGCATCCTCGATTACCTGAGCGTGCTCGAGCTGAAGCCCGATATGAAGGGGCCGATCCTTTGTTTTGTGGGGCCACCCGGGGTGGGTAAGACCAGCCTGGGGCGGTCGATCGCGCGCGCCCTGGGACGGAAGTTCCAGCGCGTCTCCCTGGGCGGCATGCACGACGAGGCCGAGATCCGCGGTCACCGCCGGACCTATATTGGAGCCTTGCCCGGGCAGATCATCCAGAGCATCCGGCGGGCGGAGACCAACGACCCGGTGATTATGCTGGACGAGATCGACAAGCTCGGCCGGGACTTCCGCGGCGATCCCTCTTCGGCGCTGCTTGAGACTCTGGACCCGGAGCAGAACAACACGTTCCGCGACAACTATCTCGATGTGCCGTTTGACCTGTCCAAGGTGCTGTTCATCTGCACCGCGAACATGCTCGACTCGGTGCCTGCACCGCTTCTGGACAGGATGGAGATCATACCTCTGCAGGGCTATAGCGAGGAAGAGAAGGTGCACATCGCGAACAGGTACCTGATTCCGCGGCAGATCAAGGAGAATGGAATCACTCCGGAGCAGATCGAGTTTCCCGAGGAGGCGGTGCGGCAGATTGTGCGCCACTACACCCGGGAGGCGGGGGTGCGCAAGCTGGAGCAAGTGATCGGCACGGTGTGCCGCAAGCAGGCTCGCCGCGTGGTCGAGGGCCACCCGGAAAAGCTGGTGGTGACGCGCGAGACGCTCAAGGAGTTCCTGGGTGGATTCCAGGTGCGCGTCGAGACGGAGCTGGCCGAGCGCGTGAAGCGGCCCGGGGTGGCGGTGGGCTTGGCGTGGACGCCCGCCGGCGGCGACATTCTCTTCATCGAGGCCAACAAGATGAAGGGCAAGGGCGGCTTTACCATGACTGGCCAGATCGGCGAGGTGATGCAGGAATCGATGCAGGCCGCGCTGACCTGGGTGCGCTCGAACGCCGCCAGCCTGGGACTGGCCGAGGACTTCACCAAGGAGATCGACCTGCACATTCACGTGCCGGCGGGAGCGATTCCCAAAGACGGCCCTTCGGCCGGCGTAACCATGGCCACGGTGCTGGCCTCGCTTTTGACGGATACCCCGGTGCGGCCGCTGACGGCGATGACCGGGGAGATCACGCTGAGCGGAAATGTGTTGCCGGTAGGCGGCATCAAGGAGAAGTTCCTGGCGGCGCGCAGAGCGGGAGTGGAAACCATCATTCTGCCGGCGGAAAACCGCCAGGACGTGGAAGAGGATCTGACGCCGGAGATGACGGAAGGTGTCTCGGTGCACTATGCGCGTCACATCGAAGACGTGCTGGCCGTAGCTTTGCCGCTATGGAAAGCGAGGCCGGGCACGCAGCTCATTGCGCCGGCGCTGGCCGTGACCGAGCGCGCAGCCTGAGGGAGCCCCCGAGAAGCAACTGAGAAGGCCGGCGAACCTGCCGGCCTTTTTTATGCCTGTCCACGCCGGCCGGCGAAGAACTAAAGTACCGTGCGATTTCGCCGATGAATCCTGCAGAACGCGGCAGAGCAAGGATCAGGCGGTGCTATGGCGACGACTTCACTTTCGATGGTTCCACTTCATCTGTCGGGAAACACGACGGAAGAACAGAACAGGCTGCTCCAGGAATTGCTGGGCGATGCTGTGCAAAAGGCCTATAAGTTGGCGATCGAGCAACTCGACCAGCAGAGCGTCCAGGCGGTTCTTGACGGACGCGTTCAATTGAAGGCCGACGTGGCCGGGCTGGTGGTGGAGATGATCCAGCGCCACACCGTGAGCAACAAGTACAAGAACGAAGAGGTGGGATCGAACCGAAGCTACCCGGCCAGCTACCGGGTAAAGCCGATTGAGGCGCAGGTGACGGAGTTGAAAAAGCTGTTCCCCGGCCTGGGCTATGCGAACGAAAGGCTGGCGCGGCTCAAGGTGCCGGAGGGAGCCGAGGCGTGGTTTGCGATTCCGCGCTGGCAGGCCCTGGCCCCGACGTATAACGAAGCGGTCGAGATGGCGATCGGAATTCTGGAATCGAAGCGCCGCTTTTCAAACCGCATCATCGGGAAGCTGGGAACGATCTATCTGCGCCAGAGCGAACGCTCCAAGCTGGCGGAATCGATTCTGGCCGACCAGCAGCAGGGCTGCGACATCCTGGTGGTGGCAGCGCAGGCCGGCATGCTCCATCGCGGCTCCTCGGCGCGGCGCACGCGCGTGGCCATGGCCGGAAACGAATTTGGTCTGGGCGTGTTTTCCTTTGTCGCCATGTTATTGACGCATCCCGAGCGGCTTTCCAACGGCGAAACCCTGATGGTGGACTGCAGCGGAGACGAGTATTCGGTGCGCGGCGATTACACCTTCGACCGCGTCCCGCTGTTTGACTTCGACCTGGGCGGAATTGAATTCAGCATATTCTATGAAGACCGCGCCCGCAACCTGTGGGGTTCGCCGACCGGGTTCCTATACAAGCTGGTGTGACTCGGGGAGCAGCGAAGGCACAGCGAAGGGACCGAGTAGAATTCGGCTGGTTTTGGGCCCGTTTTGCGTCAAAAATCGACACGAAGGGGCCAAAAATGAACCAAAAACACGGGTTTTGTTTACCGTATAGTAACTGTGCGTGGATCATAATCATATGATTCCATGATCCTTACAAAGGATCGTACTGCCGTACTGGCCCAGTTTGGGGCATGGGGGGGGTAGGGGGGGGCGAAAAATGCTGACCGGGCCCATCCCTGACAGACGGAATTGCACATGAGATTCCTCATACTTTGAGTGTGCGCGCCGGGCGGTTAATCTTGCGCAAATGGCTCGGCTGATTTCGAGCGGGCTACGGATTCGCAGCGCTCCCTATGGGGCGCGAAGGGACTTTTCGGGGCTTGTCCCAGGGTTTCCGTTTCTTTCGCCAAGGCGAACGAAACGTCCGCCCTGGGCTATTTTCGTCTCGTCCCTCCGGGACGAACGCCCTACTCCGCGTGCGGGATGGGCCGATTGCAGGGAATTGGAAGGCGGCTTTTTCGGACGATCCTTGGCCTGACCCGCGAGGAGTTTGCGCAATCGACCATCTGGGCGGGACTACCTGCCGGGCTCCCGGCCCTCACCGCCGGGAAGATCGATTCAATGGAGCGGTTTGGCTCGGCAACAACAGTAGACCAGGCGAAAGCCGCAGCCAAAACGCGGTACCGGCGGTCCGTACCCGTTTTTCGGCCCCCCTACCCCACCAGCCCAATATTGGGCCTGTACGGCAGTCTCATCCAGTGTAAGTATCATGGAATCAGCTTATTAAGATCGGCCGGCAGTTACCGGACGGTACACAAAACCACCTCTTTTCGTTCGTATCAGGCCTGTTTTCTTCCATTTTCGCGCAAAGACAAGGGCCTTCATGTGGATTTTTCGATGCGGTTGTTTCGCCCCGCCTTCGCTTCTCGCCGGGGCGCAAGATCAAAACGGAATCCTCAGCCCACTAGAACATCAGGATGAACCCGGGGAAGAGTCTCGAGCCCGCTTCGCTGCGATGAAATGTCGGTTAAACTTTAGGAATAAGCTCGCAAGTCTGCGCGCTTCGTTTCCAAGGGAGTACCGAACCAGCGCATGAACGAAGCCGCCGCACGCCTGCTAGTCACCGATTACCCAGCCGATTTGATTCCCGGCGCGCGTTCGGCCGTCGTCACCTGCCTGCGCATCGATCCATCCGAGAAGGTCACACTCATCGCGGATCGCGTCACCGAGCCCATCGCCGCGTCCCTGGCCGCGCAACTCGCCGAGCGTGGATCCGAGTGGAACGCCTTCATCCTCGAAGATCTTGCCCCGCGACCGCTGATCGATATGCCCTCGCCCGTGCTCGCCGACATGGAGAGCTCGCAGGTCTCCATCTTCGCCGTTCATGTGCAGCCCAACGAACTCCGCTCGCGCATGCAGATGACCGACGTGGTGAATCGCCGCCACATGCGCCACGCCCACATGGTCAACATCACTCCTGAGATCATGTGCCAGGGCATGAGGGCCGACTTCAATCTCGTCGACCGGCTCTCTCAGAAAGTGTTGGATCTTGTCCGCCGCGCCACCCGCATTCGCGCCACAACCGCGGCCGGTACCGATATTACCGCGGAGATGAATCCCAAGTACAAGTGGTTCAAGACCTCGGGCATCATCTCCCCGGAGAAATGGGGCAATCTCCCCGGCGGCGAGTGCTTCACCGCCCCCGGCGAAGTGAACGGCATCTTTGTAGTCGACGGCGTAGTCGGCGACTGGCTCTGCGCCCGCTACGGCCTGCTGGCAACCACCCCCCTGACCATCGAGATCGCCGGGAACCGCATCGTCCGTTGCTCGAGCGACAACAAGCAGCTCGAATCTGACTTCTGGGCCTACACCCATACCGACGAAAATTCCGACCGCGTAGGCGAATTCGCCATCGGCACCAACCTCGGCGTCGAGCGCGTCATCGGGAACATCCTTCAGGATGAAAAGTTTCCCGGCATCCACATCGCCTTCGGCAATCCCTACGGAGAGCACACCGGCGCACCCTGGCGCTCCGGCACGCATATCGACGTGGTCGGCCTGGGCTTCAATATCTGGCTGGAGTCGGAAGGAGGCGAGGAGCAGATCATGCGCGATGGCCGCTTCCTCATCGCCGCCTGAGTGACCTTCAAATTTTTTTCCTGTTGCGGGGCCCTTCTTGAAGCTTGGTCGGCCTTGTCTCATCTATTATTTTTGTGATGACGACTCTCGTGGACCAAACCAAGCTTCGCACTCTCGGCAACTCCGACCTTCAACTCACCGCCATCGGTTTTGGCGCCTGGGCCGTGGGCGGCGGCGACTGGAAGTTCGCGTGGGGACCACAGGACGACAACGATTCGATCGCCGCCATTCGGCGGGCGCTGGATCTCGGCATCAACTGGATCGATACGGCTGCGGTCTACGGCCTGGGACACTCCGAAGAAGTGGTGGCAATGGCCGTCAAAGACTCCGGTCACAAGCCTTCCATCTTTACCAAGTGCTCGCTTCGCTGGCATGCCGACCGGTCTATTTATCACTCGCTCAAGGCAGGCTCGGTGGCGGAGGAACTCGAAGCCTCGCTGCGCCGTTTGCGCGTCGACACGATCGATCTTTACCAGGTCCACTGGCCCATTCCCGAAGATGAGATCGAGGAGGGTTGGGAAGCGCTGGCCCGTCTGCGCGAACAAGGCAAGATCCGCTGGATTGGAGTCTCCAATTTCTCGGTCGAGCAGATGGAGCGCATTCAGAAGATCGCGCCGGTCACCAGCCTCCAGCCTCCGTACTCGATGCTCCGCCGCGCCATCGAAGAGCAGGTTTTGCCCTTTGCCCAGCGTAATGGCATCGGCGTCATCAATTACTCACCGATGGTTTCCGGACTTCTCACCGGCAAAATGAATGCCGCCCGGGTGGCAGCCATGCCCGAAGACGACTGGCGCCGGAAGGCGGTGGAATTCAATGAGCCGCGGCTCAGCCGCAACCTGCGCCTCGTAGAACTGCTGCGCGAGATCGGCTACGGTCACGGTGTTAGTCCTGGAGTTGTGGCCGTAGCCTGGACCCTCCACCACCCCGCCATCACGGCTGCGATCGTGGGCGGCCGCAGCGCAAGACAGGTGGAAGAGATGGTCCCCGCGCTTGATTTCCGTGTCAGTGAGAGCGAATTCGCAACGATCAACGAGTTTCTTGCCGCGAATACAACATAATTTCGATCAAACAGGAAAAAAGAAGACCCCGTCCGTGGACGGGGTCTTCGATCGAAGGAATAAACCGAACTACATTGCAGCGACAAAATCGGGAATCATGACAGCGGCGTGATCCTGCAATAATTGAGTCATCCGCGCGGCCATTCCCGTATACATTGAGGCAGCCCGGAATGCGTTGATCCGCACCCCTTCGCCGGCTTTACTAAATGCGTACTGTGCAAGGGCCATGATCACGCAAACGCGAATCTGCATGGCGTCGCTGTGGAGCGTCTCCACCAGCAGTCGGTCAACGCCCTCACAATTTTTAGCGGCATAGTCGGCCATTTCCAACATGACCTTTGCGTTCTGGTACATCACCCACAGGCCCTTTGGTCCTTCCATACGGCGCCACGCGTCGTCGGGCGTTGCATTCAGGCCCTCTTTCCACAAGAAATGGTTGCTCAACTCGCGAGCGCTCCAATCCGGACGGAGACGTGCCACCAAGCTCTCCCAGGTTTGTGCATTACAGCGGCGCAGTACAATGCGCCGGCGACCAAGGTAGAAAGCCACGGCCGAAATCGCCGCAATTTGAAGCAAAGCTAGAATCATCGGTGATCCTTAAAGCCAGACATCAGTAACCACGCAACTCGGTCCGATGTGGCTCTGGTTCATTTTTTGGGTTACTCACTACTAGTAACAGAAAAGAGTCCAAAACACTATCTAAAAATAGCCCGAAAGTGACCTTGCCCCCGCAAAACGTATCCCTTAGCAAGCTGCTCTAATAGCGAAAGGGAAACGAAGATGAGGCAGGGAACGCGTGGTCGTTACACGCTTGAGTTCAAGCAAGAAGCGGTCCGACTTGT
>Ga0302319_10010076_pt1 | contig 18079 bp, 19 predicted proteins | sample Bog_T0_2_FD_203319 | JGI IMG/M metagenome (GOLD analysis project Ga0302319, IMG submission 203319) | Peat permafrost microbial communities from Stordalen Mire near Abisko, Sweden - Bog_T0_2 | ecosystem: Environmental > Terrestrial > Soil > Wetlands > Peat | place: Sweden: Abisko, Stordalen Mire...
CCTTCGAGAATATAGCTGATCTCCTCGCCCGGATGCGTGTGCCGTCCGGCAAAGGATTCCGGCGCGATCTCTACCCGCGCGATAACGGCCTCGCGGCCTGGCACCGAGATGTCTTTCCTTTGCAGGATCGTGCGTTGGATCGTGGGTTTCGCTGCCGGAGTCTGCGCAAAGAGAACGCCCGCCGCTACGGCCACCATGACGGCGGACCATTTGGAAATAGATGTCATTTCAGTATTCTCCTACAGCTTTATGGCCCGAGCCAACAACCTCGCCTTTACGGCTCCTCGCCCTTCGGCGGCGCATTCACATTCACAGGCCCGCGCCCGCGACCCTGCGGAACGTACCCATCGTTCGACGGCCCATTCTGGAAGAACCTCGCGTCATAGCTGTACGGCCCCGTCGCGTAGGTCGCCGCAGCCTGCCCGAAGATCTTGCCTGCGCGAATCGTATCGTCGTGCACCTTCTTCACCATCGCCTGATACCGATCGTCCGACTGCGGGTAACCCGAGAACGAACTCAGATCGTTGTTCCCCGTAATCATCACATCCACGCCGGGCACCGACGCGATGTCAAACGCATTCGCCACACCGGTTGGCGTCTCGATCATGATCACCACCAGCATGTTGTCGTTGATCGTTTGCCGGTAGTTGATTCCATTGATTCCCCAGATACCCGGCGCTTGTCCCTGACCCGAACTGCGCCGCGCCACTGGCGGATAGCGCGACCACTTGGCGCCTTCGCGAGCGCGGTCCACATCGTCGACCGTTGGAATAATCACGCCGAGGACACCGATATCGGTGGCATGCTGGATGTGCCATTCCTGCGCGTCCGGCAGCCGGATCATCGGCGTCGCCGCAACGTGCGGGCAGGCCGCGATCATCGCTTCAATATCCTTAAACTCCAGCGTGCTGTGCTGCATCTCGAACCACGTGTAGTCGTAATGCTTAGCCTTCTCGCAATAGCCCGCGGGATCCGCGGTGGATTGCGTAAAGCTGAATACCTGTTTGCCAGCCAGAAGCTTCGCCTTGGCCGTGTTGTACAGGGGTGCTGGAGCCTTGGCTCCCGCCACCGGCGCAGGTTGTTGCGCCGAAGCCACCACCCCCACGAATGCGGCCACGGCCGCGACCAACCCCACTGCAAGCAACTTTCCTGACACTCTCATCGGTTTCCCTCTCGTTCGTTTTCCGGCAGGTGCAAGTATATAACATATTGGTCCGGACAATCCAGCTTCGCCTCAGCCGCATCGGTCGCACCCGATTCGACTTCGCCTTCTGCGCGCTCGTCCTCGCCCTGCTCGTCTGGCAACTCTTCGTGCCGCCCGCTCTCAGCGTCGCCAACGATCACGATTTCGAAAAAATCCTCGGGCATGAGTGCCTGGGCCCGGCCGATACCGCAAAGACACCCTACTTCGACTACACCGTCCTGCACTTCGTCAAAGACCCCGATTACTGCATCGAATGGCCCATGCGCACCACCAACGAAGCGGCCTATCAGGCGGGCCAGATTCTCAACCGCATCTTCTACTCCAAAACCGATTTCGATCTGCGCTTCATGGGTGTCGTCTACAGTCTGATCTTCATGGCCGGATTCCTGACTCTGCAACGCGCACTCCGATACCTGCCACTGCCGCTCTCCCTCGTAACGCAGTCGGTTTGGATTGTTATCGTTTGCAACGCGGTTTATGTGCCGATCTTCAACACCCTCTATTTCGACGCCCTCTCCATCGCCACCCTCACCGGCGCACTCGCCAGCCTCGGAGTCGTCGCCCTCCGCAAAGAAGTCACCGCCGGATCAATGGTCACAGCATCCCTCTGGCTCGCCATTCTGGCCGGATCCAAGGGCCAGCATGCGCCCCTGGCCGTACTCTGCATCCCGGGACTGTGGATTGGCTGGATCGTGAACCAGCCACGCCTCTATGCCGCGCGAATCGTCGGCACCGCGATGATTCTCGCGGGCGCGTGGCTCTCCATCAGCACCATGCCGCACTTCTACCAGGGCGAGGCAACCTTCAATGCACTCTTCTACCGAATCCTCCCCACCGTCCAGAATCCCGCCGCATATCTTGCCGAAACGCGCATCCCGCCTACCTGGGCACGCTATTCCGGTGAAGTCGCATTCGCCGAAGACGTTCCGTTGCGCGATCCCTACTACGAGGAACAGTTCGGCAACTGGTTTGGCCCCGTGGATCTCATTCGCCTCTACCTGCGTCACCCCTCGGCCGCATGGCTGATCGCGCGCGAAAACCTCGACGAAGCCTCCATGGATCGCGTGCGCATCCGTATGTCGGGCATACCGCACCGCCTGGGCAACTACGAAGAAACGCTCGGCAAACCGCCGCAGGCGATAAGTCACTTCTTCACCGTGTGGGCCGCCCTCAAAGACGCAATCTTCGGCGATCGCCCGCTGGTCTATCTCGCGTACATTGTGGCCGTCATCGCCTTAGCGTGGATCCTCGCCCCGCCCGGTGTGCCAATGAAGGTATTGCTTGCCAGCCTCACCCTGTCGCTCGCCGTCGAGTTCGCCATTTGCATGCTGGACGGCGCCGATGGCGGCCGCCACCTCACGCTCTTCTGCTTCCTGCTGGATCTCCTCGTCTGCTGCGATATCGTGCTCGCCCTGCGACGCTTTGTCTTCAAACCTGCAGCGACTTCAGATACGGCACGCTATCCTTCATCAAATCGTAGTTCATCTCAACGAAGTAGTTCTTAATCCCGCCGGTCTTCGCGGCCGTGAAGATTTTCTTCCAGTCGAGCGAATCCTTCCCCACCGCCATCTGCTGCTTTGTCTCCATATTCCAGCCCTGCACGTGCATGGAGATGAACCGCCCCGGATACTTCGTGAAGTACTCCACCGAGTCGAAGCCCTGCGCGATGGTCGAAATCTGAAACTGAAACTTCACCAGCTTCGGATCCAGCATTTCGAACAGGGTGTCGTAAACCCGCTTATCGCCAACCATGCTGGTCTCGAAGTTCTCGTTGTGCAGCGTCTGTTGGATGCCGCTTTTCGCAGCAATTTCGCCCATCTTGTTGTATTCGTCCGAAACGCGCTTCACATCGTCCATGGTCGGATTGCGTGGACCACTCAGGCTCGCAATCGCCATCTGCGTCATCCCCATATCGCTCGCCCACGCGATGCGCTCCGCCTGGTTGTCCCGCAGCTCCTTCAGGCCGAAGTGGGCGCTGACGCATTGCAGGCCCATGTCGTTGAGCATCTTGCGGAGTTCTTTGCCGCTGTATTTCGCCAAGCCATTAAATTCGCGATAGCCCACCGGCGAACACAATTCAATGGCGGAAAACCCGGCGTCGGTCAGCATCTTCATCGTGCCGGGGAAGTCGGCTGCGAGATTCGTCCGCACCGGATACGTCTGGCATCCGATGGGCATGCCCAGAGGATTGGCCCGCATCTCAAGCCCAAACGCCGCCAGACACCCGGCCGCAGCCACAAACTGTCTTCTCGAAATCTCAGCCATAACGTTTAGCCCTTCTTCTTTGCCGTCGGTTTCGGCTTCAATCCGCCCACGTACTCAAAGCTGGAATCGAAGTACTTCTTCAGTTCCGCCGTTTTGGCCAGCAGCGAATCCGGTACCTCGACATATTCCGCCTGCACAACCCCATAAGCCTCGCACAACTTCGCCTTGTACTTCTTCAAAAACGCCTCCCGCACATCCGCCGGCAGACGCAACGCCAGCTTACCTTCCTTACTCAGGTAGCTGAACATGTGCCCGTTCCGCGACGTGTACGGAACCGTCGCGCCCTTCCTCTCGGCACCCGGATTCGTGGCCACCAGCTTCTCGTAAAGCGCCACCCTGTCAGCCGGTGCGCCAGCCTCCTGCGACTTTGCCATATGGCTTAACCCGCGTTCACCTTCGCGATCAGCGTCCGCAACTCCGCGCACAACCGCGGAACGTCCGCCACCGCATTCGTGGTCTCATACTCCAGCCCGACATATCCCCGATACCCCGACTTCGCAATCATATTCAGCAACCGCGGCCAATCCGCGGGATTATGCTTCCCATTCTCATCCGTCATCTCGGTCTTGAAGTGAATGCTCGTCGCATACGGCAGCAGCGTCTCAAACTGCGCGTAGCCGTTCTTCGGAAGATTGCCGGAATCGGCGTTGATCCCCGCCCACGGCGATTCCGTCTGCTTCGCGATCGCGATCGTCGGCTCGGCCGTTGCCGTCAGGCCCCCATCGTCTTCCACGCCAAGCGTAATGCCTTTCGATCCCGAATACTCTGCCCCGCGCTTCAACACCTCGACAGCCCACGCAATCGCCTGATCCTGCGTCGCACCCTTGGGAATTGCGCCGCCGAACACGCGCACGTGGCTCGAACCCAGCCGATCCGCGACATCCACCCATTTCTTGATGCTCTCCACCTGGGCATCCTGCAGTTCTTTCGTCGGTTGCGACAACTGCACCCGCACACCGGTGTTATAGAGCGCCACGCCGCAACGTTGCGCCGTTCGCCGCAGACCCGCCAGGTACTTATCGGACGTATCGGGAAACCAATAGACCGTCACATCCACACCATCCAAACCCCAATCGGCAGCCATTCGGATCACGTCGTCGTACGTCAGCGTCTTCGCAGCCAACTCGGTCCGATAAGAATACGCGACCAGTCCCGCCTTCAGGTGGAACACTTTATTGGCCGCAGGCGACATCGAAGCAGGCTGCGCATCGAGCGCCCGCTCGAGGGAAGACACCAGCGGTAAACCCGCCAAACCAGTCAGCAATTGTCGGCGATTCATAATCCCTGGAGTATATACCGAATCGCATCCGCTACGCTGGTTCCATATGGTGAAAAATGTTTTGGGCGGCGTCCTGCAAACCTGTTGTACCGATCCGCTGACCGGCTACTACCGCGACGGCAAATGCAACTCCGGCCAGGACGACCTCGGCCGCCACACCGTCTGCGTCATCGTCAATGACGCTTTTCTGCAGCACCAGAAGTCGATTGGTAATGACCTGATCACGCCGCATCCCGAATGGGGTTTCCCCGGCCTGAAAGCGGGCGATAGCTGGTGTGTCTGCGTCGAACCCTGGAAGGCGACTTTCGAAGCCGGCATCATCGCGCCCGTGCGCCTGGAAGCGACCCACGAACGCGCTCTCGAAGTGGTTACGCTCGAAATGCTGACGAAGTGTGCGCGCCTGAACTGACGGGCGTGCTGCGAGAGTCCGCTACAATAGTGTTTTGCCCAAAGTAACCTTTTTACCCGCCAACGAGACATTCGAATTTGAGTCCGGCAAGCTGCCCTATAAGAACCACGGCAAGCCCGGATCGCTGCTGGATGTCGCCATGAACTTCGGCTTTCATCTGGAGCACGCCTGCGGAGGCAGTTGTGCCTGCACCACGTGCCATGTAGTGGTGAAGGATGGAGTGAGCAACCTCTCGGAGATGGATGACGACGAGTTCGACCGCGTGGAACAGGCCTCGGACTTCCAGCTGAATTCACGGCTGGGCTGTCAGGCGATCGTGAAGGGCGATGTCACGGTGAGCATTCCGGCGTGGAACCGGAATTACGTGAGCGAAGGGCACTAAGCGCCATTTTCGCGACGGCCGCATCCCAATAGTTTCATTTGGCAGCCCTCACATTTGGCAGCCCTCAAGTGATAGGCAACAGGTCAGATGGCTATACCCGACACAATCCGCGCGCGGCGCCATGCCATCCTGCTTGTAACCGAGAAGTACGGTGCGAGGCAGGTACGCGTCTTCGGATCGTTCGCGTGCGGCGAACCGCGACCGGACAGCGATCTCAATCTCCTCGTTACCTGGGTCGAAGGAACAAGCCTGTTTGATCATTTTGTCCTGGCGGACAAGTTGGAAAATCTCCTCGGTCTCAAAGTGGCTATCGCGAGCGACGGCTGGGTGAAGAAAAGGCTCCGGGAATCGGTGTACCGGGACGCAATACCTTTGTGACAAGCGATACGGATCGCCCAGTCTGGTTCTAGTGATCGCGGCCGGCGGCGATCCGACCAAGAATTGCCGCGAGGTCGCCGGACTCGATGTCCGACACATCGACGCCATACAGATCCTTGATTCTGGCGATAAGGACCTCATTTGTCTCGCCGGTGTGGAAGTCCCACAAACTGGACTGGTCCGAAACAAAAGCCCAATCCAGGCCGAGCACGCGACGGACAAAATCGTCCGTTAACTCGGGATTGGCATAAACCTGGTTTGACGGGGCAAACTCAATAGGCACCTTGGCTCCCGGACGAGGCATCGGCTTCCCTTCTTGCTTCCGGCACTCCCTCATACGGGCAAATCCAGCCGCGAGGTCTTGCGCTGCTTCCTCCGGCGTATTTCCAAGTCCGGTCATTACCCACCAATTCACAATGCGGGCCGAATACGGTGGCGGAGACTGATGGGCATCAGCGGATCCGGGATCAGGTACTTGCTTGCGGATGACTATCGGATAGTCGGCAAGACCCCAGTCGTTCTTCGCGAACGACAAGCAGAGCTTCCATTTCGCCGTCAGCATTTCCCTTGCAGACATCCAATTGAGTGTACTGCGACGATCCCGCGGGGGTCCCTGCTGCGTTCGTTGCGAACCCGGAAAATACCATCAACACCGCAAGCCGCCCCCCTACTTCCCCCCCAGCGCAAACGCCACATAAACCCCACCCGAAGGCGCCCCCCGACCCCCCTTGCCCCCCGTCGCATAAATCACCACATACTGCCGCCCGCCCACCTCATAAGTAATCGGCGTCGCATTTCCCGCCATCGGCAGCGTCGTCTCCCACAGCAACTTCCCCGTCCGCTTATCGAACGCGTGAAACTTCCGGTCGAAATTCGTCGCCCCGATAAACACCAGCCCTCCCGCCGTCACAATCGGACCGCCGTAATTCTCTGACCCCGTATCCTTCATCCCCTTCGCCGCCAGTTCCGGATACTCGCCCAGCGGAATCTTCCACGCATACTCGCCCGTGTTCAGATTGATCGCATTCAGTGTGCCCCACGGCGGCGCAGTCGCCGGATACCCATCCGGATCCAGCCACTTGTGATACCCACTGAACCGATACGCCTGATTGATCCGGGGATCCGTCACGGGCCCCGAACTCGCAAACTCCTTGTTATCTCCCGTCAAAACATACTGCGCCAGCGCCGTCGCATCCGCCGCGCTCAGCCCCGGAAACCCAGCCATCCGCCCACCACCCTGCCGGATCATCGCCACCACCTGCTGTTCCGTGCGCTTCCCGCGAATCTCCGTGAGCGAAGGAAACTGCGGAGGCTGCCCCGAAAAATCCTCCCGATGGCATCCCGCGCAATTCGCCCCATACAACTGCTGCGTCGAACGAACGCGCGCAGGAGGCGCGGCGTTCATGCTCGATGTCCACGCCAGATCGTTGGCATTCACGTAATAAATCCCGGTCTCGGGATCGAATGCCGATCCACCCCACTCCGCGCCGCCATCAAACCCCGGAAACACCACCGTCTCCTGCCCCACCTTCAGCGGCATAAACTGACCGCCACTCGCAAGCGTCGCGAACTGCTCCACCGCCCACTTGTGCGCTTCCGGCGTACGATTCGTCAGCAGATCCGCCGTAAGCACTTGCCGCGCATAAGGCGCAGGCTTGGTCGGCAGCGTCTGTGTTTCCGCCGTCACCTCACCCGGCACCGTGCTCGCCGGATACTTGCGGCTCTCCATCGGAAACAGCGGCGCGCCCGTAGCCCGATCGAACAAATACAGCCATCCCTGCTTGCTCGCCTGCGCCACCGCGTCAATCGACTTGCCATCGCGCTTCACGGTCACCAGCGTCGGTGGCGAAGGAAAATCGCGATCCCACAAATCGTGCTTCACCGCCTGAAAATGCCACACCCGCTCGCCGGTATCCGCCTTCAACGCCAGCATCGTATTCGCAAACAGGTTGTCGCCAATGCGATCCGCCCCATAAAAATCCGTCGCTGCCGACCCCGTCGGCACGAACACCAGTCCGCGCTTCTCATCCACCGCCATGCCGGGCCAGTTGTTGGCGGCGCCCGTGTACTCCCACGCATCTTTCGGCCAAGTCTCATAGCCGAACTCGCCCGGATGCGGAATCGTGTGGAACTGCCAGCGCAGCTTGCCGGTGCGCACGTCGTAAGCGCGTATGTCGCCGGGCGGCGCCGGCAAAGCCTCGGGATTGCGCCCACCCACAATCAGCAGATCCTTATAGATGATTCCCGGACTCGTAATCACCCACGATTGCTTCGCCGGATCGCGACCCAAATCCTCGCGCAGATCGATCCGCCCATCCTTGCCGAAACTCCTGATCGCCTCACCCGTCTGCGCATTCAGCGCATAGACGAAACTCTGAACATCGCCGAAAATCCGCTGATCCGCGCCCGCGGCCCAATAGACCACCGACCGGTTCGGCCCGCGTCCGCGCACCCCGGAATCGAACTGCCATTTGCGTTTCCCGGTCGCAGCGTCAATGGCAACGATCTTGTGCGTGGGCGTCACGCCGTAGAGCGTGCCCTTAATCATGATGGGCTGATTCTGCGTATCGCCCGCGCCGTCCTGCGTGTCGTAGGTCCATGCCACCTGTAACTGGCTCACGTTCGCGGTATTGATCTGCTTCAGCGGCGAGTAGCGGTTATCCGCAGGACCCCCGCCATACGCGGGCCACGGATGCTCAGGATTCGCGGCATGCAATACGGCGTAGGCCAGAGACAAAGCAGCAAAAGCAACGGCAATTCGCATCTTCACGTGCAGGTCCTCATCGGGGCAAAACCCCTGTGTGAAATCCGATCCTGCGTCTGGTAACCGGCGGCAGTGTCTTCATCGCTTTCACCTCGGCGCCGATGCGGTCGATATCATCCACCAGCATCTCCAGTATCGATGCCGTGTGCTTGTGATTGCGCTCCAGTTGCTCAATCCGCGTCCCCAATTGTCTGGTGGATTCCACGATCTGGCGCATGCGCACAAACGCCCGCATGATCGCAACATTCATCTGTGCCGCGCGCTCACTGCGCAGCACCGACGACAGCATCGCCACTCCTTGTTCCGTGAATGCGTGCGGCAGATAGCGCCTTCCGCCTCTCCCCTCCTTTGAGGTTTCATCCTGAAACCTCAAACAATCCGCCTCTTCCTTCTCCAACTGGAAAACAAAGTCTTCGGGAAACCGAGTGAGATTCCTGCGCACCGCGAGATTCAGCGCTTTCGTCGGCACTCCGTACAACCCGGCCAGCGTACTATCCAGCATGACTTTCTGTCCGCGAATGATATGAATTAAACTCTCAACGGGAGCGAGGGCGGCAACGGCCTTCGCCGGTCGTCTGACTGCTTTGGCGGCAGCAACGGACTTCCGAGGTTTCTTCCTGACGGTCAACGCTGACAGTCTATCGCAACTGTACGCTGCCGCCAAATACAAAGGCCGCCGTCACTCCACACGAAATGTGCAGGGGAACGGCGGCCGGAATTGCGCAGATAACCTTTGACTCACTTCTTGTGGATCAGAATATTGCCGTTCATCGTCTGGAACGTATACTCCGGCCCGCCTCCGTTGATCGTGCCGGTAACCGACCGGTCAACCGTGATCTTGTACTTACCCGACTGTCCACGCGTATCCTCCACCACCGGCTTATTCGAATCCGCTTCCAGCTTCACATCGAAATCGCTGAAGATCGCCCCATTGTCCGTCTTCAGCCGCAACCGCGCCTTCGTGTCCCCCGGCAGCGTCACATCCACCTTCCCGTTCAGCGACGTGAACGACATCGGCTTATTCCCCGTCACCCGATCCAGCGACGCCGTCACCGCGCCGTTCAACGTGTGCGCTACCACCGATCCCGAAACATTCGTCAGCTTGATCGATCCATTCGTATTCTCAATCTCCAGATCGCCGCTCACGCCTGTCACCTCGATTGCCGCGCCGCTCATCGTCTTGAGTTGGAGATTCGTATTCACCGGCGTCTCGATCGTCAGATCTGAACTCCCCGTCATCGACCCCGCTGAGATTGTCACCACGTTGTGATCCTCTTCGATGTTCAGCGCGGGTCGCCCGCCAATCCGCGTCATCCCCGGAGGCGCCGCGTCGCGGGCGCGGTCCCTTCCTCTTCCTCCGTCCGTCGCAGTCACGAACAGTTCGTGGCCCGCACCCGCCGTCACCTTGATGCTACCCATCATCATGTTCGCCTTAATCGTCACCGGCTGCGACGGGTTCGAAATCGGCACCGTGATCTTGTCCTGCGCCAGCGCGCCAAAACTGCAAACCGCCGCAACAAATACAACCTTATGAATCCGCATAATTTTGCTCCTTGAACCTACTTCGTAGCCTTCTTAATCGAAATCGCCCCGTTCACCGTCTCCAGCCGGATATGAGGTCCACCCGACCCCACCCGTACATGCGATTCCCCGCGCGCTTTATAAACAAACCTGCCATTTTCCTTCGATGCCGTGCCCGCCGCCGCCGCCAACATCGTCGTCTCAAAATCCGTAAACATTCCGCCATTCACCGTCTTCAGATCGAAGTCGGCCGCAAGACTCGGCGGAAATGTCACCTCAATCCGCCCGTTCACCGACGTGAACGCACTATCCGACTTCGGACTCTCCCGGAATGAAACCGTGTTCGCCCCATTGACCGCCGCCGCCGTCCCGGATCCCACAATGTCCGTCATCGAAATTGCCCCATTCACGCTCTTCACATCGAACGCGCCCGACGTATCCCGCGCCGTCACGCCGCCGTTCACCGTTCGCAGATGCAGCGCAGTCTCGCGTGGCACGTGCACGGTGATCTCGTAGTTCACCGAGTAATGCCGGTCCGTATTCTCGTGAAACCCGTGATTCTCACTCGAATGGTTATTGCTGTCTCGATACGGCCCGTTCTCATAAATCTGCGCCGTCCCGTTCTTCTCATTCATGTCGAGCGCGATTTCCTTCTTCGCCCGCGCCATCTCCTCCTGGTTCAACGCCCGAATCACGCGCTCGCCCTCCACGCGCATCCCGCTACCGCCGTCTCCCACCACCGTCACACCGCCATTCACCAGATCCACGTCAATCGTTTTATCGCCGGCAAACGTGTGATGAATCGGCTCCCGATCCACCGCTGTGTAATCCCGATCCGAAGCCGCACTAAGCGCAGCAGCCAAACCAACAATCGCCCAACCGAGTTTGTAAGTCATAAGTCCTCTCCTATTGCTCCAGTTGCCGCACCGCATACGTCGCCCGCTCCCGCACCGTCGGATTCACATCCGGCCGCGCCCCCAGTTCCCGAATCGCCCCTACCGCCCCACGCTCCCGTGCATCCACCATGTAATCGATCAGCGCCGCCTGCACCATGGGCGAATCCTGCTGCGTGAGCGCCTGCTCCAGCGATGCCCGCACATGCGAATCGTTCGCAACCTTCCCCAGCGCATCCACAGCCGCCAGCCGAACGTTAACGTTTGAATCCCGATTCACCCGCTCGATCAGCGCAGTCACAATCTGCGGCTCCAGCGACCCCATCCGCGAGCTGTAATCCACTCCGCGCAACCGGTCCGACGCCGATTGCTGCTGCAGCAACGAAAGCGCCACCAGTTCCTTCGTGCTCGAGACCTCTTCCCGCAGTTTTGCCACCTCATCGCGCTCGCCGCGACCACGCTCCAGCACCGCACCGCCACCCAAACCCGCTGCAAGACACAATCCCGCGATCGCCATCTGCCACGCAGGCTGCGTCGGCCAAACTCTCTGCCACCAGGCCGTTCGCGGTTCTGCCGCGACAAACCCAGCCAGCGTCCGCTCCCACCGCATCCGCAGCGCCGGACTCGGCTCCGGCGCCGGCAAATCCCCCAGCTTTTCCCACATCGTGCCCAGTTGCGCCATCTCCGCCGCGCAGTCCGCGCAACCATCCAGATGCGAATGCAACGCACCCGCCGACGCATCATCCAGCTGCGCCATCCACGCCCCGGCCATCAACTCTTTAGCCTGCTCGCAGGAACAATCCATCACGACGCCTTCTCCTTCCGCAGGCCGTGAAACACCTGCGCCATTTCCTTCATCGCGCGAAACACCCGAACCTTTGCCGTTCCGGTCTCGCAACCCAAAATCCGTCCGATCTCTTCGTATGGCAATCCCTGATACCGGCTCATCACAATCAACTCCCGCTTTTCGTCCGGCAAATTTCGCAGCGCCCTGTGCAGCAACGCCAGATCCTGCTGCCTCACCACGCCATCCAGCGCCGAAGGTCGCGAGCTTTCCACCAACTCCAACTGGCCCTCCAGCGCCGGCGTCTCCAGCCGATGCTTCTTCGTGTGATCCGCGAACACATTCCGCGCGATCCGGTACATCCATGCCTCGAACAACTCGCCCGCCCGATACGTTTGCCGATACCGCATCATCCGCAGAAACACTTCATGCGTCAGATCCTCGGCCGCCGCCTGCCGCCCCAGCATCCGGAAAAAGAAACGGAACAGCGACCGGTTCCGGCGCTCGTAGATCTCGCTCATCGCCGCCAGATCGCCGCCCGCCACCGCCACCATCAGCTCGTGGTCCGTAATATTATTCACCGTGTTCATACAGGCTAACCGCGCACCCGCGGGAAAGTTACAACAAAGCGCACGGGCCATACGCGACGTACGCGGCCAAAAACGTTCGCGTTTGCTAAACAGCGTTACAGTGGAAGCTTACATGCCCGTCCGCTCGTCCGCATCCTTTACCTTTATCGATCTTTTCGCGGGCATCGGTGGTTTCCGCGTCGCCCTCGAAAAACTCGGTGGCCAGTGCCTCTTCTCCTCCGAGTGGGATAAATACTCCCGCCAGACCTATGAAGCCTGGTTCGGCGAAGCCCCCCACGGCGACATAAACGACGTCAACATCGCCGCCATTCCCGATCACGACCTCCTCGCCGCCGGCTTCCCCTGCCAGCCCTTCTCCCTGGCCGGCGTCTCCAAGAAGAACAGCCTGGGCCGCGAGCACGGCTTCCGCGACGCCACCCAGGGCACGCTCTTCTTCCGCCTCGCCGAGATCATCGAGGCCAAGCGCCCCGCCGCCATCCTCCTCGAAAACGTCAAGAACCTGCGCTCTCACGACAAAGGCCGCACCTGGCGCGTCGTCCGCGATACTCTCGAAGAGCTCAACTACTGGGTTTTTACCGAAGTCATCGACGCCGCCGGCTGGGTTCCGCAACACCGCGAACGCGTCTACATCGCCGGTTTCGACAAGCGCCGTTTCCCGGGCATCCCGCACTTCACCTTCCCCGGTCCGCCGCCGTCGCGCCCGGCCTTCGGCGCCATCCTCGAACCCTCGCCCGACCCCAAATACACCCTTAGCGCTCATCTCTGGGAGTATCTTCAAACCTACGCCGAAAAGCACCGGGCCAAAGGCAACGGTTTCGGCTTCGGCATCGCCGATCCCAAAGGAATCTCCCGCACCCTCAGCGCGCGCTATCACAAGGATGGCGCCGAAATCCTGATCGCCCAAGGCGAAAGAGAACCGCCGCGCCGCCTCACCCCTGCCGAATGCGCCCGTCTCATGGGCTTCGACATCGCCAACGGTAAGCAGATCGTAGTTTCGGACACCCAGGCCTATCGCCAATTCGGCAACGCAGTCGTGCCCAGGGTAATCGAGGCCATCGGCCGCGAAATCATCACTGTGTTAGAAAGCCCGCCAAGGCCCGAGGTCCCCTTCGAACTCACATGACAAACAGAGTGCAGAGCTTCCGCATTCCACACCGAAGCCCGTGCCATGCCAGTGGAACATGCTTTAGCTTGTTGGTCGAGCGAAGCTCGACGACGCGGCGGCAGCCGCGATCTCACTCGCAGGCAACAAAACGAACCTCTACCCGCAATTCCCCGTTAACCCCAACCCCGTGACCGACGTCCACACTCCAGCCCAACGCAGCCACAATATGTCGGCGATCCACGGCCGCGACACCCAGCCCGAAATGCGTGTCCGCCGCCTACTCCACTCGCTCGGCTTCCGCTACCGACTCCACGTCAAAGACCTCCCCGGCAAGCCCGACCTCGTCTTTCCCCGCTCCCGAGCCATCCTCTTCGTCCACGGCTGCTTCTGGCACATGCACCGCTGCAAATACGGCAAACCAGCCCCCGCAACCAACAAAACCTTCTGGGCCGAAAAGCGCCGCTCCAACGTCGAACGCGACAAACGCAACCGCCGCCAACTCCGCGCCGCCGGCTGGCAGGTCTTCGAAATCTGGGAATGCCAAACCCGCCAGCCCGACGCCATGCAGGCCAAGCTCACGCTCCTGATCGAACACCTCTCCACTTAAACCCCCTCCCACACCCCCGCGAAAAGCTGTATCCTTACCTGAGGTCCCCATGAAACTACTCCGTCTCCTCCCCTTGGCCCTGATCGCCCTCTCCGCCGCCCCGCTCCACGCCGCCGCGCCCGCCATCTCCTGCACCGCCCTCGCCGCCAAATCCTTCGGCGACCAGGTCAAGATCAACTCCGCCACCCTCGTCCCCGCCAAAGGCAACCTCCCCGAACATTGCGACATCCGCGGTGTCATTTGGCCCGAAGCAGGCTTCGCCATCAAGCTCCCCACCGCCTGGAATGACCGCTTCGAAATGGTCGGCAACGGAGGCACAGCCGGCACCATCAGCCTCGGCGCGGTCGATACCGCCGTCCGCAACGGTTTCGCCGCATCCTCCACCGATACCGGCCATGACGCCGCCAAAGAAGCCCTCGCCACCTTCGCGTACGAAACCCCCACCAACCCCAACGCGCACCGCAAGTTCCTCGACTTCGCCTACCTCTCAGTCCACGAAACCGCTGTCCTCTCGAAGCAGATCATCGCGGCTTACTACGGCTCCGCCCCGCGCTATTCCTACTGGGTCGGCTGCTCCACCGGCGGTCGCCAGGGCCTCCAGGAAGCCCAGCGCTATCCCGACGATTTCGACGGCCTCGTCGTTGGTGCCCCCGGCCTCTTCAACACCGGCAACTCCATGCGCCGCATCTGGATCGCCCAGACTCAGGTCGGCCCCGGCATCATCCCCGCCGAAAAACTCCCCGCCCTCACGAAGGCCATCTACGAAAAATGCGACACCCTCGACGGTCTCAAAGACGGCCTCATTGACGACCCCCGCCAATGCCACTTCGATCCCGCCAAAGACGTCGCCAAATGCTCGGGAGCAGACTCACCAGACTGCTTCACGGCTGGCCAGATCACTGCCCTCACCAAAATCTACCAGGGTCCCCGCAACTCCAAAGGCGTCCAGCTCTTCCCCGGCGAACTGGTCGGCAGCGAGCCCATGTGGCCCGACAACTTCATCCTTCCCGACAAGACCGTCCTCCCCCGCGCCGAAAGTCAGATGAAATTCGAAATGCTAGACCCCGCCCCCGGACCCTCCTGGACCTTCAACCTCTTCAACTTCGATACCGACCCCCCGCGTCTCCTCAAAGCCGCCGCCGCGCTCAACGCCCAGAACCCCGACCTCTCACCGCTCAAAAAGCGCGGCGGCAAAATCGTCCAGTATTCCGGCTGGGCCGATAACCAGGTCAACCCGCTCCCCGGCATTGAATACTACGAAACCGTCAGCAATCGCTTCGGCGCCACCGAAACCCGCGATTTCTACCGCCTCTTCATGGTTCCCGGCATGTTCCACTGTTCCGGCGGACCCGGCTGCGGCAACGCCAACTGGCTCGCCACCGTCCAGGCGTGGGTAGAAAACGGCAAGGCCCCCGACCAGATCGTCGGCTCCCACGTAGAATCCGGAACCACCACCCGCACGAGACCCCTCTGCCCCTATCCAACAGTGGCCCGCTACAAGGGCACCGGCAGCACTGACGACGCCGCCAACTTCACCTGCGCCGGCGCCCGCTGACTCTTTCAACCTGGGGCTGACTCGGGTACCTGCCAGTGCCCCCAGCGCCGGTGGCGCATGTGAGGGCCGTCGCGGTGGGTGTTACGGTAGCTGGCGTTCCGATGGTGGCACCCCCTCCTATGACCATGAACGCCATCGATGGCTGGCTCATAGTGCAGGAGTCCAGCGACACGACGACGTTGAGGTTCCCGAAGCCCAGCGAGAGGCTCCCGTCGTTGGTATTGCCAGGGGGGAGGGGAGATACTTTGGAGCTAAGTAATACGGGTTCCCTCTGACAATATTGCCGCCGTTGAAGCCCCCAGGCGTGGACGTTGGAATCAGCGTCAGAGCAAACGTACCCAGGGCTCCAGGCGTAACGGGTGCGTAGTGTCCTGGCAACTGTTTCCGGCGCCGCTCGCTGTCCAGCAGGTCACAGCAGATGCCGCGCCAGGGACGGCCATCATCTGGGGGTAACAAACGGTTCCGCAGGCAGTCTGCCCGGGGACGACTCATCAGCGGCTTACTGGCACCTCATGTGAATGTTGTAGTAGCTGATGGCGGTGCTGTTAGTCGCAGACGGTTCGGCGAGTCTTAACGAGAGCGTATCGCCCGCCGCGATAGAAACCGTGTGGCTGTTGTCCGTGCAGCTTTGCTGGGTTCCCGCCGTGGTACCGACCGTGCCGGTGGTGCAGGTGAGGGCTGACGCGGTGGGTGTCACGGTGTTGTGTCCCTGCATCAGGGTGATGGTCGCCGCACCGGTTGTGGCGCCGGCGGAATAGACCATGGAACCAACCGCCAGCTGGCTCACGGTACAGGCCAGCGGCGACACAACGACGTTGCCGTTCGTGAAGCTGAGAGCGGTGCTGCCATTGGTGTTGGCGGAATGCAGCGAGGGGAAGTAATAGGAACTACCGCTTGAGATAATGCTGTCGTTGAAACTGATGTTGAACTCGAAATAGTTTGTCGAGACCGCGCCTGAAGCTGGTTGCGGATCACGACGGTCGGATCCGTGCAATCGAACAGCGTACGCGCTGACCTTCCAACCGCAGCGGATGCAAACCGGCGGGCGGCCCCGAGCACACCCTTCCACGCGGCAGCGGTTGCGGGCAATGTTAAACAAAACCTTGTCGCCGACGATATCGGCATCGCGAAAGGTCGCCAGTAAAGCAGCGGGAGATGCCCATTCGGCATTCCGAACTTCCTTGGTCGAGGGAGACCGGGCTGGAGTTGCTGGATCGGCTGGATCGGGCCTTCGATGGGGATGCTATTGACCAGGAGAAAGGTCCCGTGCCGTTGTTACCGGTGTTGCCCAGGATGACGTGAGCGTCCTGTGTGAAGGGGGGCGGATTGGGCAAAGGCGGTGATCCCTTACCGAGGCGGTGCTCCGGCAACACTTTCCCGAGGCGTGCGTGGGCGGCTATGAGGGCCTTATTTCCGAGATGAGGAACGATGCCGGGGACCGCCATGTTCTGGCGGCAAGCTGTCCGCGCAAACGTGGCGGCGATCATGACCGATAACAAACGGCGCTTTCCGGCGGACCTGGTGGGGCCGCTGAGGATCGGAGTGCGTTTCTCCGTCAACTGTACGAGGCCAATCCGGGACTACTCGTTGAAAAGCACTCAAACCGCCCGAAACGACCGAACCCGCCACGGGGTTGCTTGTACCGTTCACGGCGTTTTCGGTCCACGATTCGTTGGCAATCGGGATTTGATGGTTCCCGCGGGGCCGACCGACGAGGTTTACTGGCAAACCAGGCTTATAGTCAGGATGTTAATCGGATTGAGATTGCTTTCCTTAAAGGCAATACTGAGCGTATCGCCGGCTGAGACGCTGAAGGTGTGTGTCGTATCGTTGGCAAGATATGAACCAACAGCGTTCGATGTGATGGCCGCTGTCATCGATGTAGCCGCTCCGTTGTGATAGACAGTGACTGTCGTCGTGTCGGATCCCGAGGCGGTGGCGACGACCAGTGCGGCATACATGGCCTTCGTGGTGCAGGCGGTCGGAGCGACCAGCATATTCGTAGTGATAGAGGTTTGGGAAAGGTAATTGGCCTGAGCCTTGCCCTCGCTCGGATTAAAGTAATAGTTCGAATTGAGCGTCTCGCCCGGGCCATAATTTGCAATCGTAACCTGCGAGCTGAAGCCGGTTGTTGACACGCCTCCGGTCGCGCCAGTGGCTCCGGCAGATCCAGCCGAGCCGTTGGTTCCGTTGGATCCTGCGGCACCCGTCGGACCGGTGCTGCCGTTGGTCCCGTTCGAACCCGTCGCGCCGGTGCTCCCACTGCTCCCGTTCGAGCCCGTCGCACCGGTGCTCCCATTGCTCCCGTTCGAACCCGTCGCGCCGGTGCTCCCACTGCTCCCG
>Ga0302319_10010078_pt1 | contig 18077 bp, 20 predicted proteins | sample Bog_T0_2_FD_203319 | JGI IMG/M metagenome (GOLD analysis project Ga0302319, IMG submission 203319) | Peat permafrost microbial communities from Stordalen Mire near Abisko, Sweden - Bog_T0_2 | ecosystem: Environmental > Terrestrial > Soil > Wetlands > Peat | place: Sweden: Abisko, Stordalen Mire...
CGTCGTCACCACCAGCGCCGCGTCGTACTGCACGCCGATCTCGCGAATCGACGTCCACTTCTCCGGTTCCAAAGACCGCGTCACCCAGGCAACGATGTCCTGATCCTTGGGCGAGTGAAAGTCCACCCAGCGGAAGGGGTCCGGCTGCTGCGCCGGCAACGGAGCCGCAACCGCCAGAACCGCCGCGATCAAAACCATCAGATGCCTGGGGAAGACGCCGCGCATAAGTTTAGGTATATCAGAGGAACGCCGCCGGGCAGCGAGTTCAGAGAATCGGGAGATGGGGCGCAGGCGCAAAAGAAGCCGAACCGTAGAACGCGAACGAAGATGACGCCGAGAACCTCCCACGGTAGCGAAAATGAAAACTCAAATGTCTGATCCCTCGTACTTACATCAGGTTATGGCATACTCGTTGTTGTTTGCGCACAAGGGGAAATATGAACACGAAACGGAAGATCAGCATTGCCTTGGGAGCATTTGGCCGCTTATTCACGTTATCTGCTCCTTGCGAATTGTCAGCACAGCAAACAATGGCCCCAGCCGACGCGGGAGTTTCGCAAGCGCATCACGATTCAATAGCCGAACTGCCCCCGGAACAACACGCTCTTTTCGACGCCTTGCGAGAAGCCGTCCAGCAGGGGCACGACGCTGATGTGCTTGCCGACGGTAAAAAGCTCCTTCTCGATTTGCAGGCAAACACGTCCCTTGCCGATTTCGTCACCCAGGTTACTGCGGGAGCAGCGATTGAAACTGGCGATACAAATTATGCTTTAACCCTTATCAAGCCCTTTGTCGACGCGCACCGTAAGGATTGGCATGCCGCTGCATTGCTTGTGCGGATTTACGCCGAGAGCGGCGAAAAGGCTTTGCGCGATCAGCAAAGCCCATCTTCTTGACCTGCATAAACAGACTTCCGATTCGGACTTCGCCAAGCTGCATATCTTTCCGATTCAAGAGATAAAGCTTCATTCCGGCTATGCTGTTTTTCTCTATCCTTTTGAACCGTTGAAACCCTACAACACGTATCTGGTCGCTATGATCTACACGAGCGATGGCAAATCGGACTATCGTCTCCATATTGGAAGCGAGGATGCGGACCAGGCCTTCTTCAAGCCAAAGAAGCCCGGGGAAAGGCGCTTCTCCATCGATTCTTACCGAAAGAATGAGAAGAATGCCAATTGGCCCGAGTCACAGGCTTTGCATGGTTTTATCGATGGCGTTTTCGACTACGACACCATGCGGGACAGCATGATGAAGATCGCCAACGCTGAGGAATCTCCGCGCAAATAGTACAAGACCAACAACAAAAGGCCCCCAGCCGAAGCTAGAGGCCTCCTGATCTTGTTCCTTGCAAAGATCGCCTGAGAGCGGGGCCAGGCTCTTACTGATCCCGCCCCCTGATCTCTGATAACTGTCTTAGTACATGCCATCCATGCCGCCGCCGTGGCCGCCGCCTGCCGGAGCAGCCTTGGGCTCCGGAATCTCGACCACCAAAGCTTCGGTGGTGAGCAGCAGCCCTGCGATCGAAGCTGCGTTCTGCAGCGCCGTGCGGGTTACCTTGGTGGGGTCGATGACGCCGGCCTTGACCAAGTCTTCAAAGACGCCAGTGGCAGCGTTGTAGCCGTAGTGCGGTTCCTTCGACTCCAGCACTTTGGCAACCACCACAGCGCCCTCTTCGCCGGCATTGGCGACGATCTGGCGGAGTGGCTCTTCGAGCGAGCGGCGAACGATCTGCGCGCCGATCTTCTCGTCGCCTTCGAGTGTCTTGATGAGGGCGTCAACCGCCGGGATGGCGCGAACCAGAGCCACGCCGCCGCCGGGGACGATGCCTTCCTCGACTGCCGCGCGCGTGGCGTGCAGAGCATCCTCAACGCGAGCCTTCTTCTCCTTCAACTCGGTCTCGGTAGCCGCACCCACCTTGATGATGGCAACGCCGCCGACCAGCTTGGCAAGCCGCTCCTGGAGCTTCTCCTTGTCGTAGTCCGAGGTGGTCTTCTCGATCTGCGAACGGATCTCCTTCACGCGGCCTTCAATGTCGCTGGACTTGCCTGCGCCGTCAACAATGGTGGTGTTGTCCTTGTCGATGGTGATGCGCTTGGCCCTGCCCAAATCATCGAGCTTCACGCCTTCCAGCTTGATGCCCAGATCTTCGGTGATGGCCTTGCCGCCGGTGAGGATGGCAATGTCGCCCAGGATGGCCTTGCGACGATCGCCGAAGCCAGGAGCCTTGACTGCAGCCACGTTCAAGGTGCCGCGCAGCTTGTTCACCACCAGAGTCGCCAGGGCTTCGCCCTCAACGTCTTCGGCAATGATCAGGAGGGGCTTGCCGCCGCGAGCAACCTGCTCGAGCAGAGGCAACAGATCCTTCATGGCGCTGATCTTCTTTTCGAAAATCAGAATGTAAGGATCTTCGAGGATCACTTCAAGGCGCTCTGCGTCGGTGACGAAGTAGGGGCTGAGATAGCCGCGGTCAAACTGCATGCCGTCCACAGTCTCCAGGCCGGTGTGCATGGTCTTGGACTCCTCGATGGTGATGACGCCATCCTTGCCCACAACCTTCACCGCGTGAGCGATAATATCGCCGATTTCCTGGTCGCCGTTGGCCGAGATAGCGCCCACCTGGGCGACCGAACCTTCGTCCACGGGCTTCGACAGCTTGCCGAGAGCGCCGCCGTCTGTCCACTTGCCGTCCTTGTCGCGGGTGCCGATGATGACGGTAACGGCCTTTTCAATGCCGCGCTTGAGGGCGGTCGGATTTGCGCCGGCAGCCACGGTCTTTACGCCTTCTTTGAAGATGGACTGGGCCAGAACCGTTGCAGTCGTGGTGCCGTCGCCGGCTACGTCGCTGGTCTTGGAGGCGACTTCACGAACCAGTTGCGCGCCCACGTTCTCAACCGGGTCTTGCAGGTCGATCTCTTTGGCCACCGTCACGCCATCCTTGGTGATGGTGGGCGAACCGAACTTCTTTTCAATCACAACATTGCGGCCTTTGGGGCCGAGTGTCGCCTTGACGGCGTCCGCCAGCGTGTTTACGCCGCGCAGGATCGCCTGACGGGATTCTTCACCGTGCAGAATCTGCTTTGCCATGTCTGTAATTCTCCTAATTCAGTTGTCAGTGAACAGTGAACAGCTGTCAGTGGCCGATGGTGCCGACTAGCTGACTCGCGCCAGGCTTACTTCTTCACGATGCCGAGGACTTCTTCTTCGCGCATGATGAGGAACTCTTCGCCGTCGATCTTGATCTCGGTGCCGGAGTACTTGCCGAAAAGAACCTTGTCGCCCGCCTTTACATCCAGGGGGAAGACCTTGCCTTCGTCGTTGGACTTGCCTTTGCCGACGGAGATCACTTCGCCTTCCTGGGGCTTCTCTTTGGCGCTGTCGGGGATGATGATTCCACCACGGACGGTTTCGCCCTCTTCCAGACGGCGGACGAGGATGCGGTCATGGAGCGGTGTGAATGTAGTCGCTACAGATGTTGATGCCATTGCTTCGCTTCTCCTTCACACGCTTGCGGGGTTGAGCCCCGCAAGCGGGATTTGAGTGGTAATACAAGAAAACCCTTGGAAAGGTCTGAATGCGTTCCCTTGGGTCCGAGGCGTGGAGCGTCTAAGCAGTTCCAGCAAAAGTGTGCTAGCACTCATGCCTTCCAATTGCTAACGATAGGCAAGCGGGCTGCAATTTGTCAAGGGGCTAGGTGGATATATGAGCGGAACACACTCATATAGTATGACAGCTCGGATAATTTTTCAGCACTAACCCTTTGATTGATGGATTTATAGATCAATTTGGTACTCTATGGCGCAGGAAGTTGCCCTGATCGGCCTCTTGTTCGCTTTCTTTCGCTGGCTAAGGAGCTTATGGCGCAGTCTGGAATTTCACCCCAAAATCGCAGAAATTTCCTATCAAAAGCCGCGAAGGCAACCGGAGCGGCGCTGGCCGCCGGTTCCTTGCAAGCCATGGCCCAGATTGCGGCAATTCCCCCTGCCGATACGCCCCCGAACAAGGCAGATTGGAAGCGCGCTTGGGATGCGGCTCTGGCTACCCTCGCGGGCAATATTCGCACCGTGCCCAACTACGCACATCCGCTTCTGTTTGAGGGCAGCACCTATCAGGGCATTTGGCAGGAGTGCGGGCCACATGAAGGGCTGGTCTACGCCACTTTGGCTAAATATGTACCCGTGAGTCAGGGAAGCATTCCGCCGGTGCAGGCCGCCCGCAACAACCACATGGCTTTCTTTGACCTCCAGCGTCCCGACGGGCAGCTCCCCGCCAGCGTCAAGATCACCGACACCGGCTTCGGCCAGATTCAGATGGTTGTTCCCATCGCCGCCACGGCCTGGGAGCTGGCTCAACTTACCGGCGATGAACCGTTTCTGGCCACCGCATACGGCGCGTGCAGCCGCTGGGACGCATGGCTGCGGCAATATCGCGACACCCGCAAAACCGGGCTCGTGGAAGGCTTTTGCACCTACGACACCGGGCACGACAACAGCCCACGCTGGAGCGGGATTCCCAATCGCTGCCCCGATGCCGACGCGCGCAAAGCTCCGCAAATCGCGTCTATGCCCAGGCTTTGCCCGGATCTTTCCGCAACGGTCTATGGTGGCCGCATAGCGCTGGCGGCGATGGCCAAGGCGCTGGGAAAGACCGCCGACGCCTCCCGCTGGCAGAGCGATGCGGAGGCCCTGCGTCAGTTGATACTCGACAAGCTTTATAGCCCTGAAGATGCGGCCTTCTACGACCTGGACGCGCAGGGCAAGTTTGTGCGGGTGCGATCTGATGTCATCGGCAGGGTTCTGGGTGAGCACGTTCTCGATCTCACCCATGCTCGCGACCGCGAGATTTTCGAGGCAGTCTGGTTTCGCCAGCTTCACAATCCCAAAGCGTTCTGGGCGACGTTTCCTCTTTCCAGCATCGCCATGGACGACCCCAGTTTTGTCCGCCCCATTCCGCGCAATTCCTGGGGCGGAGCGTCGCAGGCGCTGACCGCTCTGCGCGCGCCCCGCTGGATGGCGCACTATGGCAAGCAGGCGGAACTGGAACACCTGATGCGGCAATGGTGCGTGGCTATTCTGCGCCACATGGAGTTTCGCCAGCAGATGGATCCGCTGACCGGCGAATTCACGCAGCCAGACCCCGGCGGATACTCGCCTGCCGCCTTGGTCTTTCTGTTGTTTGCCAGCGCGCTGGGTGAAACTTTCTAGGAGGCATGGCAGCCATCTATAATGGTTCCATGCAACGCCGTTCACTCCTTCGATTCACTCTCTTCGTGGCCGCATTGGGCCTGATTGTCACGCTCCTCGCCGCCAGCGCCCAGGACGCGCCGAGGCGCGGCCGCAAGTATAAGTCTCCGCCGCCTACGGCGCGTATCGAGGTTACGATTCTGCGCGATGTGAATGGCAAGCCCATCGAGAACGCCGCGGTGATCTTTCACCCCATGGAAGGCGAGCGGGACAAAGGCAACATGGAGCTGAAGACCAACGAAGACGGCAAGTCCATCATCGATGTGCTGCCCATGGGCGGCACGGTTCGGCTGCAGGTGATTGCCAAAGGCTTTCAGACCTATGGCGAAGACTACAAGATCGATCAGGCCGCGATGGCCATCGAGATCCGGATGAAGCGGCCGGGCGAGCAGTACTCGATTTACAAGAGTCATGCCATCGCGCCGGATGCAAGCAAAAGCCCCGATGCGGACAAACCGGCGGCTCCCGCGAAGGATGCGGCGCCGGCTTCATCGGCGACCCCGGCCCCGGACAAGCCGGCGGACGCTGGCAAGCCGCCGGACGCACAGTATAACCAGCCGAAGTAGTCTGTCTTCGATCTTCGCTTTGGCCGGGTGGAACTTTCTGGCTAACTCGATGACAGTTCGCAAGCTCTTGTTTATTCCCGGCCTCTGCGCTTAGAATTCTCCCGACCGCAACAAGGGGTTGGCGCGAGGACGCCCTCTGGCCGGCTCGATGGACCGCGAGATACTCCGGAGATCGATCACGCAGATTGCGGTTCATCCCGGCAACAACGAGGAGATTTTGATGGACGGCGGTTTGGCAAACCCTCTTTTGGACATCATCATCAGTGTGAGCACCGTCTGCGTTGCAGTCTATAATTTCTTCAAGTGGCTTTTTCGCAAGCAGTCGAGCCGCTGGCTGGTTGTGATCTTCGCCGCGGCTGCAACAACCGTCGGTGGCATCTTATGGAATCTTCTTTGTCATGTCATGGTCCGGATGGGCCATTGCGAATGGCATTATTACATGGGAGGGAGCGGCAACGAACCGCATGGGATGCATGCCTTTATTTGGGGATCTCTAACACTGACTCCAGTGGCACTGTTTGCCATCCTTTTCACGCAAAGAGAGAAGATTCCTGACTGGCCGGCAGTGCTCAATTGGCTGGGAGCGAAATACCTCCTATGCATCTCGCTATATGGCGTTCTGGGAGGGCTTGGGGCACATCTCTTCTATGATTTCGGCTTGCGTCCAGGAATCGAGGCGGCCAAATTGGGAGGCGACCTGCAGGAGCTCATTATCGTCGTGCTTTGGGCAGGGATATTGTCAGCGGCGACTTATTTGGCTTTTCCCGGATCCTGGCTGGTTCTTAGGAAACCCGATATGCCGTTCCGTTCCATGCTACAGATTCCTTTCGCCGTTTTTCTATCGTTTTTCGCGATCTTGTTCTTCCTTTCTGTTTTTGACTTCACGCCAATGTTCGATATGCTCCGAGGCCTGGCGGCCGGCTGTGCGCTCAGATTTGGCCTGTATTGTGGATTGATTGCCGCGCCACTCATTCATGCAAAAAAGTTGCAGCTGTCTTCGACTTAGTTATTGCCCACTGCTACCCCCTAGTGGTGTCCGCCACACAGATGGTCATTTATGTTTTGAAAGGGCACGACTTCAGTCGTGCCGTAAATGGCATAAAACGAGCTGGGCTTTAGCCACTGAGGGACGGACTCTGGCGATTGAATGCAAATATTGAGGAATCCGCGAATGACCCTATTTCCGGCGGGCACCACTAGATGGACCACAAGACCTGGGCGATGACCAGCCAACCTCTTCACGGAAAATCCGCACTGGTGACCGGCGGCGCGCGGCGCATCGGCCGGGCTATCGCCTTGTCGCTGGCGCAGGCCGGGGCGGATGTGACGATTACCTACCGCACCTCCAGCGCCGAGGCCTCACAAACTGTACACGAGATTGAGACTTTAGGCAGCCGCGCCCTGGCGGTGGAATGCGATGTGCGTTCCGAGGCCTCGGTGCGCGGCGCGATCGCTGCCACAATGGACCGCTTTGGCCGGCTGGATGTTGTGGTCAACAATGCCGCCGTATTCGAGTCCGCTCCGCTGGATCGTATCAGCCTGGAGGCATGGGACGCCGTCTTTGAGACCAATGCGCGCGGACCATTTCTGGTGGCTCGTGAGGCGCTTCCACACCTGCGCGCTGTTCAGGGCAGGATCGTGAACATCGGCTCGCTGGGAGGCATTCATGCCTGGGCCGGCCACGGCCACTACTGCGCATCCAAGGCCGCTCTGCACATGCTTACCCAGGCCATGGCCAAAGCTTTTGCTCCGGAGGTGAGCGTGAATTGCGTAGCGCCGGGCTGGATCGACCTGGAGAGCGATCCAGCCGAGCACGCCGCGCGCTTTGCCGTCCGCACACCGATGCAGCGGAACGGTACGCTGGAGGATGTGGCGCAAGCGGTGCTGTTTTTTGCCTCGGGCCCCAGCTTCGTCACCGGCCAGATCCTGGCTGTCGATGGCGGCTTGGGGCTGTAGCCAGGGGTCTCTCGTGTTGAAGGCAAGGGTGAGAGGAAGGGCTGGTTGGTTCTTCAATCTTGGCCGGCGAGAAGATGATCGAGGCAGGAGGCGTCAAGTTCCTTGCGCTTGCTCAGGTCAAACGTCACTTGATCGATCGGAATCTGTCCAATGCAAGCCATTGGCGTATTGCTGAGGAACGCCGGTGTGCACACCGGCTGAGAGTCATCGGCCAACTCGGGCACCACATAAACTGAGTACTCGCTGGGGTATTCTTCAAGGTCGTCATCGAATCTGCTCTGCAACACAAACCGCCTTCCCTTGTAACGAAGCGAAATGCATCGTGGCACATCGTAGAACCAGCCCCATTTAAACGGTGTCATTTCGGCCATTAAGTTTGTCCTTCCCATCTGCACCAGGAGTCTCCAATTGCCTGTGGAGGTCGAGAACTACCGGGCAAACAGCCGCTCCCAAAAACCGCCTGCGCCCGTCTTGGGAGCGTCTTTGCCGTTCTCCGGCTTGCGGCTGGCGCCGTAGCGCTTGGGATCGATCTTCAGCGGCACATTCTCCCACAGTCCCAGCGGTTCGGGCTGCTCGGGCCACTTTGCGCCCTCCACCGCTGCGAGGGGATTGGTAACGCACAGCCGCCGCGCGGTTTCCTCTCCGCAGCGCGCGGTCACGTAGTCATACCCTTTCTTGAGGTGCGGCGGACGCCAGTCGGGATTGTGGGCGTCAGTGGCCAGAAAATGAATCCAGTTGCGCTCCAAAAGTTCGTTGGCAATGGCTTGCGCCATGGGGCCGAAGCGTCCGTACAAGGCGCTTGCGGTCACCTGGACGAGGCAGCCCTTGCGCATCCAGTCCGCCAGCATCTCAGGCTGGCGCTGCAGCGCCGGATAGCGCTCGGGATGGGTGACGATGAGGGTATAGCCGGCCGACTGTAGCCTGAAGATGGCATCGATCATTTGCGGCGGGATCGTCATGTTGGGGAACTCGATCAGCAGGTACCCCTTGCCGTCGATCGAGTAGCGCAAAGGATTAGCCACCGCCTCGACGACGTTATCAGCGTTCATGTGGAAGTCGCATCCCAGGCTCAATTCCACCACTCCGCTGAGCAGCCCGCGCAGCTCGGCAAGCCGCTCGTGGACGATCTCATCCCGATAGGAGAAGTTGTCGCTGGCATGGGGTGTGCAGACGATGCGGGTCACGCCCTCGGCCGCGGCTTCGCGCGCCATGGCTAGAGACATCTCCAGATCGGCGGCCCCGTCGTCAACCCCGTAGATCAGGTGATGGTGAATGTCGATCATCGAGAGTGCATCTCCAACTCCAACGGCGAGGGGTCTCAGTGCGTTGCCAGGGCTTGAACCATGGAGGCAAAAACCTTCCAGCCGTCCGCCGATCCCAGCAGCCTTTCACTTGACCGGTCAGGATGCGGCATCATGCCCAGTACGTTCCTCTTCTCGTTCAGGATGCCCGCGATGTTGCTGAGTGAGCCATTGGGGTTGGCTTCCTGTGTAATTTCGCCGCCGGGAGTGGAATAACGGAATGCAATCCGATCCTCGGCTTCCAGGCGGCGCAACTCCTCCGGCTCACAAAAATAGTTGCCCTCCATGTGCCCAATGGGCATTTGCAGCACGTCGCCCTTGGCCATCGCGCTTGTGAATGGACTATCGGCGGTTTCCACGCGAAGATGAACCTGCTTGCAGATGTACTTGAGCCCTGCATTGCGCATGAGCGCGCCGGGCAGCAAGCCGGCCTCGGTCAAAATCTGGAAGCCGTTGCAGATGCCCAGCACCAGGCCGCCGCCATCGGCGAAGCGCTTCACAGCCTGCATCACGGGAGAAAAACGCGCAATGGCGCCGGTGCGCAGGTAATCGCCGTAGGCAAAACCGCCCGGAACAATCACCGCGTCCACACTCTGCAAATCCTCGGAATCGTGCCAGAGAAAAGTGACCGGCTGATGGGCCACTTCGGCAATCACATGGAACGTATCGTGATCGCAGTTGGAACCAGGAAAGACCAAAACCCCGAATTTCATGCTTCTAGGGTATCAGTTTCGGGGCAGGTCGATCAGCGGTTTTTGGCGTTGGGGCTACCACAAGCGTTGCACGGCGAAGGAATCGAATGCGGTGTCGATTGAGACAAAGGTGAGAGTCTCAAGCAATGCCTGCGCTGCCAAGAGGCGGTCGAAAGGATCCTTGTGCGAACCTTCGAGCGTCCCGCCGAGCTTGGCATGGCTCAACTTGACCTGTAGATCGCGATAGCCCAATTTCATCAGTGTATGGCGAGGGTCATCCAGCAGGTCTTCAGGTTTATCCAGCTTTCCGATCCTCACCTTTGTTGCGATCTCCCATATAGATACAACTGAAACAAAGACCTCATTGGAAGGAGATACGATCACGGACGCGGCCCGGCGGCTCATTGAGCATTGCCCACAGGAGTGTGTGAGTGTCAAGCAGGAGTCTCATGCCGGACCGAACAACTTATCGTCGTTTTCACCGTGTTCCCAAAGTACGAGCTCTTCTTCAGGCAGAGGTTCAAAGAATTCGGGTCCGATCTCAAACTGGCCTTTATATAGGCCAAGAGGACGTTCGCCCTTCTTAAGCGCTTCCGCCGCGGAGATCTCCCCGAGCGGCAAGGCGGAATCAATGGGTACGATTCGCGCAACGGGAATCCGCTTTTGGCCGCGGGTGAGGATGACTTCCCCTCCGGAAATCGCAGTCTCCACGAGCTTTGAGAGCTGTGTTTTTGCCTCGTGCATCGTCGCTTCCATGAGCGCTCCTTCTTGCAAACTTAGCTAAGAATAGATTAGCTAAAAATCGTGCGCTCGGCAAGAACTTCCTCCCGCATCCGCCTGTGCGAGTCGCGTGCAAATCTGTGCTGAAAGGCGCGTGTCACTGGCCCACTGTGGCGTCCGATTCACAACGTTTCCGGATAACGGCCAAAATCTGCTTCTGGATTGCCTTCATCACGGCGTCCGTCCACTGGCCTGCATACGGATTGAAGTGGGTAGAGAGCCGTTCGCGGCTGCTTAAGTGCAGTAGAACTCCGTCCGGGCGCTGTTCCAGGCGATATTCTCCGTCCAGAACATCAAAAAACGCTCCGCCAATTGTCACATGCTCATCAAGTGTCGATCGCGGAATCGAATCTGTGTTAGCGTGTATCGAAAATCGAAGATCATGATCAGGTTCCCATTCATTGACGGTTTCGGTAAAGATCAGCCCGCCGGTGAAACTTGCCTGGCGGACCCCGCCTATTCCATCATGCGAGAGCGTTGCTGCAACAGGAGCAGGGAAGCCAATCCGCCTCACCCATGAGCCCGGCAACTCGGCTGGATCGATGGCGCGAACGCTCTTGATGTTATTCCAGACCACGCTGGCCGGGGCATGAATCAGAATCTCCGTGTTGACTGTTTGAATCTCATACGGGGCCGGAATGTGGGCTTCTACGATCAGCAGCAGCAAGGGCAGCGCAAAGGCACTTAAGGTTCCAGGAGAACGGCTCTTAAGCTTGCCCCAAGCCAGTCTTGCAGCCACCCCGCCGAGTAGTGAAAAGAACAGCATGATTGGTCCAGCGAAGATCAAGCAAATATATCCTTCCCACTTCACCAGTACGGAGACGAGCATCGTGAGCAAGACTGAGGCCCAGGGAAGAAAAAGCCAGTTATACCATCGAATGCCGTCGGGATCGGACACATGCAAGTAGCGACGGACGCAAAGATAGCCCATTGAGAACGGCACAACGAAAAGGAAGGCTATTGTCATGATCAAAGTAGCCGCGAAAAACTTATCGAATTGAACTGAGAGGCGGAAGATGCCGCCAAGAAAAGCGCCTGCCAGAACGCTCATGATCCAAACCTTCCAACGCACCCAAACTTCATCGAATTTGTTCATTCGGCCTCCGTACACGCAAGGAGTTTACCGCGTAAGGCATCGCTTTGCCCCGCCCATTCGCAGGTGTTGCCTGTAACCAGCATTCTGGCAATTCTGTCTGTCTTCTGCCCACCCCTCCCAGTGGTATACTCACAACGTCAGGCGCGGGTCCGCGCCGGCATCTTTTTCTAATACTGAGGTTCCCATGTCCGGCCATTCAAAATGGGCCACAATCAAGCACAAGAAGGGCGCGCTGGATGCCAAGCGCGGCAAGATATTCACCCGCCTGCTCAAGGAAATCGCAGTCGCCGCCAAGGGCGGCGGCAACCCTGACAGCAATGCCCGGCTGCGCACCGCCGTCCTGGCTGCCAAAGCGGAAAACATGCCGCAGGAGAATATCAAGCGCGCCATCCTGCGCGGCACCGGCGAGCTGGAAGGCGTCAACTACGAGGAGATCAGCTTCGAGGGCTACGGCCCTGGCGGCGTGGCCATCATCGTCGATGTCATGACCGACAACCGCAACCGCGCCGTCAGCGAGATCCGCCATGCCTTCGCGAAGAATGGCGGCAACCTGGGCGAGTCGGGCTCGGTCCGATTCATGTTCTCAAAGAAGGGACTCATCGCTGTTGAGAAATCCGCTGGCACTGAAGAGCAGTTGATGGACATCGTGCTCGAACACGGCGGCGAAGACTTGAATGACGAAGGCGACACCTGGGAGATTCTCACCGACCCCGCGTCGTATGACGCCGTACTTGCAGCGGTAAAGGCCGCCGGCATTCCCACGGTCATGAGCGAAGTCACGCTGGTCGCCTCCACCTACACCAAGCTCGAGGGCGGGCCAGCCAATCAGATGGTGCGTTTGCTCGAAGTTCTGGAAGACCTCGACGACACGCAAAACGTGTACTCGAACTTCGACATGGACGCCGAGCAGATGGAACACGCGGCCGGCTGATCCGGCTTCAGGCAGGCATTCAAAAGGCCGCCCGGATGTGGCGGCCTTTTTTTGAGGATTCATCATTTTTGATGGAGGGAAGGGAAGAACATTGACCCGAACTGCACGGTTGCTTTTGTTTGTATCGATGGCGGGGGCGTTAATGTCCTCAGCGCAAACGCCGAGCGCGGCCTCAGCAGGCCAGGCTGGTACGGATGACCCGATAGCCCGGGTTCGCAATGCGAAGAGCTGGGAATACGGCCCATTCGTCAACTGGGGAACCGGCGTGGGCGACCGCTCGGACTTCAAGTTCTTCTGGGCTGGTTTTGAGGCCGGCAAGCCGCTGTCGCCGGTGGTTCATGCGGGCGTCTTCAGCGGCCAGTTCGAGCTCGGCGCCAACATCATGCCGCTGTGGCAGGCCTATACTCCGGCTCCGCACAAGGAGGATTTTCCCTGCGTGGTGAGTGGGCAGAACACAAACTGTCTGCTGCCGGTCGGGGGCGGCACCTTCCGCGGTGTCAGTCTTACCCCGGTGATCCTGCGTTGGAACTTTCTTACCAGGTCGCGGCGCTTTCAGCCCTGGCTCCAGGGCGCGGGCGGGCTGATCTACACCACCCACAAGTTCCCCCCGAACATTCTGAGCACCCCTACGGTCAACGGCGTGCCGGGAATCGACGGCGGAACCTCCGTGTGGAACTTTACCCCCCAGGGCGGAATCGGCGTCCATTGGTTCACACGCCCCAAGCGGTCCATCGATCTCGGCGTCAACGGCGTCCATATCTCCTCGGCCTCGCTGGGCGACCGCAATCCGGGCGTGAATGCCAGTATTCAGGTGCAGGTGGGATACACGTTTTGGAAGTAGGTAACCAGGAGTCGCCGGCAAGGAATCTTCACAGCCGCGGCGGAGCAACGATCAACAAATGAGCGAGCCGGTAGTCGAGTGCGTTCCGAACTTCTCAGAGGGCACGGATGCCCGGCGGGTCGAGGCGATTGTGGCCGCGATGCGTGTGGAGGAAGTGCGCCTGCTGGACTGGTCAATGGACGCAGACCACAATCGTTCAGTTGTCACCATCGCCGGGGCGCCTTCTGCTGTGGTCGAGGCGGCGGTGCGCGGAGTGGGCAAAGCAGTCGAACTGATCGATCTGACCCGCCAGAGGGGAGCTCATCCGCGCATCGGCGCCGCGGACGTGGTCCCGTTTGTTCCGATCGCCGGCATCAAGCTGGAGCAATGCGCCTTGCTGGCGCGTCAGGCTGGCTTGGAGATCTGGAGGCGGTACGGGGTGCCCGTGTATTTCTACGAAGCGGCGGCAGCGCGGCCCGATCGCGCCAACCTCGAGGAGGTTCGCCGCGGGCAGTTTGAGGGTCTCAGGGACGCGGTCAATAAGGAGACGGCTCTTCGGCCCGACCTGGGCGGCCCCGGCCTGCATCCCACAGCCGGCGCATGCGCCGTGGGAGCGCGCAAGTTCCTGGTGGCCTACAACATTTATTTCGACTCCGCGGACGTTGCCATTGTGAGGGCGATTGCCCGCGAGATTCGCGCTGCTTCCGGCGGGCTGAAGGGTGTAAAGGCCCTAGGGCTGCTTGCCCACGGGCGGGCGCAGCTCTCGATGAATATCACCGACTTCCGGGCTACGCCGATCAGCCAGGTTTATAGCGCGGTGTCAAGCCTTGCCCTGCGCCACAAGGTGGCGCTGGCCGAGGGCGAGGTCATTGGCCTGCTGCCTGAAGCCGCATGTGAGCGGGAAAGCGAATGGATGCGTCAATTAAGTGGGTTCGATCCCGAAACCAAGATTCTGGAGCGCAGATTGCAAGCTCCGCTGGCCTGGCCGGGAGAGAGTACTGGAGCGGTCTAGCCGGCCGGGTTTGTGAGCGGGAATTGGCTGGGCAAGCACCGATGTACCAAGCGACTAGAATATCAACGTGAGCGTTTTCCTGGGTTTCCTGACCAGGAACAGAGATGGAATTGCAGGCGATACCCAGTCGCTCGATTTGAAAAGCGATTGGATTCCGGAGGATGAAATTGTTCAAGGCTTTGATAAAGGCTTCAATTGCCCCGATGTTGCTGTCGGTGGCTACTTTGGCGTCGGCGGCGCAGTTGTCTACCGATGCCCGCACGGCGATTCCTCATGAAGTGCAGCAGTTGGTGGTGATTGACTACCGGGCGATGCAGAATTCGCAAGCCGCGATGGACCTGCGCGATCGCGTGATGCCGCCCGAACTGAAGCAGTTTGACGACGCTCTGCGCAAGTCCGGCTTGAACGACAACCACGACGTGGACGAGCTGGCTTTCGCGCTCTTCCGTACCTCGGCTTCGAGCGATGTGCTGGCGACTGTCGGCATTGCGCAGGGCCAGTTTTCCACGCAGGACATTCTGGCCAACTTCCGCAAGCAGAAGGTCATTCCCGTCCGGATTCGCACCAATAGGGTTTATCCACTGGCCAAGACGGGCATGGTTCTGTGCTTTGTCGATCCCTCGACCCTGGTCTTTGGCGGCAAGGAGGCTGTCGAGAAGGCTCTCGATGCGCGCGACGGAGTCACCCCCAGCCTGCTGACCAACGGAACCATGATGGATGCAATGAAGTCCGTTGACACCGAGCCGCTGTGGAGCATCCTGGACGAGAAGGGCACCCAGACCATGATGCGCCAGGTGCTTGGCGAGGCCGGATCGGTTACCGACTTCGAGACAGTGCGCAAGCGTCTGCAATCCTCTTGGTACGGTATGGACTTTCAGCACGGCGTCAAGTTCAACCTCACCATCTCGACCGGCGATTCATTTGCCGCTGCCACCATCTCGTCGCTGCTGACCGCGGCTGTGATGGTGCGCAAGATGAGTGGATCGGATGTGGAAAAGCAAGCCTTGAGCGATACGTCCATTGCCTCCGATTCAGGCCGGATGTCCATTCACTTTGCCTCGACCGACGCGGATTTTGGCAGCCTTTTGCACTCGCCGCTTTTTCAAAGCATGGTGCATTGACGCCTCTCTTGGGTTGTAGCTTGGTCTTCAGAGCGAATGGGACATGGATGTCCGCATACCCTCGCCGCATGTCGCAACTGCGACTTGCGGCGTGCGGGGTTCACCAGCAACCGGGTCGTTTGAATCAGGGGGCCGGAGTCAGCGCGGGATGAAACTCGGCCTTGCCCCCAGGCAGCAGTACGATCTCCAGACGGCCCTCCTGCGGCTCGGAGACTGTAGGCCCATCAATCTGTATTTGCCGCTGCACCGGGGTGCCGTCGCTGGCCGTATAAAGGACCTTGAGCGGGCCACTGCCGCGCAACTGGATGCGGTAGTGGAAGGTTGCGTTCGCGGCTAGGCTGTCTGCGCCAAAACTGGCGCTGGGGTAGTTCACTTCAAGTAGTTGAATAGGTGCGCCGGTCCGGTTTTCCACCGTGGTTTCAATATGATAGGAGTGGCAGCCGGTCATGGAGATCAGCGTCGGCAGCGCGACTGCGGCGAAAAACCAGATCTGTTTGCGAAATCGACTCTTCATTTCAGGTTCACGCTTTCATCCTGAACGCCTACCGGCGTGGCCTGCGCAGCGACCTTCTTTTCCAGCCGGTCCAGGCGCTTGAGCAGATCCGGCAGCCGCTGAAAGATGGCGACAGCGCGCAGCCAGACGCGGTTGTCAAAGCCCGGCGAGCCAGAGACCACCTTGCCCGGCGGCACATCGTGCGAGACCGCCGATTGCGCCGTTAGAATCACGCCATCGCCCACTGTGCAGTGGCCCGCAATGCCCGTCTGGCCCGCGAGAATCACGTTGTTCCCCACCACCGAGGAACCGGCCAGCCCCGTCTGCGCGCATAGAAGCGTGTTCTCGCCTATCCGGGAACCATGGCCCACCTGGACCAGATTGTCTACCTTGGTGCCGTCTCCGATCTCGGTCGCGCCCACGGTGGCCCGGTCGATGCAGGCGTTGGCCTGCACGTCCACGCGATTGCCCAGCCGCACCGGGCCTGACTGGGGAATCTTCTCCCAGTGTCCGGCTTCGTTCTTGGCGAAGCCGAAGCCGTCCGCGCCTATGATCGCTCCATTCTCCAGCGTCACGTGGTCGCCTAGAATGCAGTTCTCGCGGACTACCGCGTGAGCATGCGCGAAGAGATGGCTGCCCGCCCGCACTCCTGGGTACAGCACGACGTGGGGAAGCAGCGTGGCGTGGTCACCGAGGCTGACTTGGGGGCCGACAACGACATAGGCTCCGATGTGCGCCCCTTCGCCGATCTCCGCCGTTGGATCGATCACCGCCGTGGGGTGAATGCCGGGAGCATACGCCGGAGGCTGGTAAAAAAGCCCCAGGGCTCGGGAGAAGGCCAGATAGGGATTCTTGATGCGCAGCGTCGCCGCCGCAATCTCCTGAAACTCGGGCTCGACCAGCACGGCGGCGGCTTGCGTCTTGCGCGCCAGTCCGGTGTACTTAGGGTTGGCCACAAAGGTGATCTCTGTGGGGCCAGCCTCCTCAATTCCTTTTACACCAGTAACTTCCAGCTCCGCGTCCCCACGCAGCTCCGCGCCCAACCGGGTTGCCAACTCGCCTAGCTTCATCGAATGAGATTGTACCGGAAGGGAGCCGACTATGCTGTGTCGGTAGGGAACAGTTCCGGTTGGTCTGTAACCTGTCCGGCAGCGCCCGTCCGCCTGCGTGCTGCCGCGCCAATCAGGCTCACTACCTCCAGGGTTTGGATGGCCTGACGGGGCACGTAGATCCTCTGCGTATTGGAGCGCGTGTCGGGTGGGGTGAGCAGCAGGCCCGCGCCCTCGATCAGGGAGCGGTCATTGGCGGCCAAACCCTCCAGTTCCTCCCCATCGGTCAAGGTCATCCGCAGCCAGAGTCCCTCGGTGCGGGGCCGGACGGTGAAGCGCTTGTGCAGGAGCCGCTCGGGGTTGGCCGGATCGCTGGAGGGGGCAGGGAAGTCGCGGACATAGCAGACCCATTTCACCTGGTCCCAGCCAATCCGCTGCACCTTGCCGGTGAGGTCGAGGATCTCCAACTCCGGCGCGACAGGGCTGAAACCGGCTCCGGCGTAGCCAGCGCACCAGTCGCGTGAGAACTTGCGGACAATCACGGGTTTGCGCGCAGAGGCCATCGCTTTGGATTGTCGCACGTGGCGGGGGAAGACTGTGAGTGAGAAAAGTGCCGAATCGAAAGCGCGCACGGGGACTCGGCGATTTACAATTGCTGGCGGGTTGGCGACCGGATATCGTTCTATCTCAGATTGAACCGGTCGAGTTGGAACGCGCAAAGGGGGCGTCATGATTTCTGCGGGCGGTAGGCGCGTGAATCGCGCTCTTGCATCCGCTGTGGCGGGTTGCCTGCTGGCAATTTGCTGGGGCTGCGGAGGCGGCGGTTCCTCTACGACAGTCACGAAGGTGATTCCTGTTGCGCCGGTGATTACCTGGCCAACGCCGGCGGCGATCTCGCAGGGAACGCCGCTGAGCGCAACGCAGTTGGACGCGACGGCCAATGTGGCAGGTACGTTTTTCTATACGCCTGCCGCCGGAACCGTTCTGGCAGAGGGCAACGCTACGCTTTCGGTAACA
>Ga0302319_10010082_pt1 | contig 18072 bp, 21 predicted proteins | sample Bog_T0_2_FD_203319 | JGI IMG/M metagenome (GOLD analysis project Ga0302319, IMG submission 203319) | Peat permafrost microbial communities from Stordalen Mire near Abisko, Sweden - Bog_T0_2 | ecosystem: Environmental > Terrestrial > Soil > Wetlands > Peat | place: Sweden: Abisko, Stordalen Mire...
CGGCGTCCAATTCCTCTTGGCTGGCATCGCCAAGGGCGAACCTTTCCGCCACGTCGAGAGCATCTTTCGACCGTTGGTCGGTCATCAAGTGCGCTACCTGACGCGCGCACCACACGGCGTAGAGCCGCCACTCCTTTGCATATTGAGGTTCGGCGCGACAGCACCAAAGCGCGTCGTCGAGGCCGTTGCTTTCGGCGATGACGACGTAGGGGATGGGCGTATCGTCGCCGTAATCCGGTCCGAGGAAGGCTTTCAGCTTTTGGTAGCCTTTCAGCGGCTTTTTGCGCGGGTCAATTCCGCAAGGGTGGCACGCGCGGATGCGGTTGAGCGTGGTCGTGTACTTCGTCATGGCGTGCTCCTTGATTGCGCCCCGTAGGGCGCTGTTGGGGTTAGACGGTCAGCACCAAACCAACGCGCCGCGTTGGGGATGTTGACCGAAAAGCTGTTCGCAGGCCCACTTGTCGGCCGCGCGGGTTTCTTCGGCCAGGAAGGCCCAATAACCACTGTAGAGGTTGTCCATTTTCATTCCCCTTTGATAGGAGCCCCGAAGGGCTCCGGTTGAGTTCTGGCGAGGCCGGCGGATATGTCAGAGGATGTTGAGCTACAGCCAAAAATGGCGGCTGGCGGGCCTCTCTCCCACGTCCCCGCACCTCGTCGGCGCGGCGCTCTAGGCTACCTCTTGGTTCTCCATTTCGTTTCCGTCGCGGGATTTCCTGGACCGGCGCTTTGCTGGTAGTCCAGGCCCCTAACGATCGGTCGGGCCTCGTCAGTGCCGGCGTAACCGGCATACCGGGCGACTGCCCGGTTTCGGCCTATAACCACATGCGGCCCATGTACTCCTGGGCCTAATCGGCGAGGGCGGCCTTTCGGATGTCCTCCCAATACTGCTGCTGGGCGGCCCGCCAGCAGTGTGCCCAGCCGACAGGGTCGGAACAAACCCCGTCTTGGTAGAATTTTGCGTACCAGAACCTAACGCGGCGGTCATGGTTCTCAGCAGCTTCGTCTTTAGTCATTTTCATTCTCCTGGTTAGGAGCCCCGAAGGGCTCCGGTTTAGTGTCAGATGCGGACCATGCCGAAGCAATCGTCGCCTTGGGTTTTGTAAAGGCCAGCTCGCTGGAGCGCTCGGAGGTAGCCAGCGAAAGATCGGCGGCTCATGCCGGTCGGGATGGCGTTGTCGAGATAGATTTGCGCCCACTCATTCCCGTCCGCGTCGGTCTCGCGGAAGCTATCGGTCGTTTCGAGCATTGTTTCGCGAATGCGGGCGGCGGGTTCCGAAATGCCCCAGATAGCGGCCATTGCCGGGGCGAGGTCGATTTTGCGAGTTTTGGTCATTTGCTTGCTCCGTTTCGATGATTTGGTATGCGGCAAATGCCGCATAAAGTCAAGCGCCGAATGAAAAATAGTTTCGCGGTGCGAAGCCCGAAACGGATATTGACGACGCGCTCGCAAAGCAATATTGTTCAACACGTTGCCCGATTAGGTCGTGCCGGAAACGGCAATTCCGTCATCGGGTTAGCGAAGACGAAGCTCGGTCCATGCCCCCTTTGGATCGATCCTTCGTGCGGGGCGGCAGGTTGAGTTCCTGTGTCGAAGCCGCCACGGTCCCTATTGCGCGGTGGAGCAGCCCGGTAGCTCGTCTGGCTCATAACCAGAAGGCCGACAGTTCGAATCTGTCCTGCGCAACCAGTTTCTAGTTCGTCGTGGCGCTCGCTCCCGCGGCGTCTTCCCAGGCGGACCGCGCAAATAACGCCGCATTCGATAGCGCCACGCCGGTAGGGTACGCCGGTCGCATGACGAGCAAATGCGGAAGCCTGGATTTATTCGGAGTGCATGTGAATCGCCCGTCTCGCGACCGCCACTCAATCCCGGAAGGGGAAGCCGAAGGCGATATGTGTGACATCAACACGCCGTGCTTGTGCTGGCGAGAGGCGATGGACGAAGCTCAAATCTCTGGCAAGCCCGTCGACCCCCCCAAGGCATGTCGTCATATCGAATACCGTGATAGGCAGAGACATGTCCGCATTGGATAACGCCAGACAGGAATTGTTCGCTCAAGCGATTGTTAAGGGTCTCAACGGCCGGGACGCTTACAAAAGCGCGGGATATAGCGTAAGATCGATTCCGGCCGCTGACGCAAGCGCGTCCAGAATGCTAAGGGACGTTAAGGTACGCGCCAGAATTGTAGAGCTTCAAAACAAGGGGGCGAAACGCGCCGAGGTGACGGTCGAAAGCCTACTCGCTGAGTTGGAAACCGCGCGAAAGCTCGCTGAGGAACTTCGGCAACCCGCCGCGATGATTTCCGCATCAATGGGCAAGGGCAAGGTTGCCGGCTTGATCGTCGAGAAGAGAGAAAATGGCAAGCCGGGCGATTTCTCAGACATGAGCGACGATGAGCTATACAGAATCGCAGCAACGGGCCGCACGGGAGATATTACGCCGCCGCCGCGTCCGGGGAAGCTTAACTGAATTTGCGGATAGCCAAGGATTCAAGCCCGCCGCTCATCACGCTTTGCTCATTGGCGAGTTAGAGGCAGTCGAGCGCGGTGAGACGGAAATCCTGCTTATCGAAATGCCTCCAGGTTCGGCCAAGTCGACATATGTGAACTACCTGTTCCCGACTTGGGCGATTGCGAGAAACAAGGGATGGAACGTCATATCCGCTTCGCACTCGAGCGAACTTGCCGAGCGATGGGGAAGGCGAACGCGAAACCTTGTTTCAGAAGCCAGACCGGTGCTTGGATATGGTCTCGCTGGCGACAGTTCCGCGGCATACCGATGGGCGACGACGAACGGATGCGAGTATTACGCGGTCGGCGTCGGCGTTGGCATTATGGGATTTCGCGGCGATCTTGGAATAATCGACGACCCGTTTGGGTCGCGTGAGGATGCGGAAAGCAGGCGGATTCGAGACCGCGTTTGGGAGTGGTACACGTCTGATTTCTCGTCGCGTCTCAAGCCCGGTGCGCGGCGCGTCATCATGCACCAGCGATTTCATGAGGACGATCTTGCCGGGCGGCTTGTAGCGCAACTCGACGCAATCGGCAGGCCATATCGGAGGCTGAAAGTCCGGGCCGAAAGCCTTGGGCGGGAAAGCGACCCTCTTGGCAGGCCAATTGGCACAATGCTTTGGGATGATCCGACCGGCTACGATTATGGTAGGTTCCTTCGTGATCGGAAGTCCGAACTCGCTGGCGATCCGCGCACATGGCAGGCGCTCTATCAGCAAGAGCCGACGCCCGACACTGGCGACTATTTCAAGCGCGAATGGCTCATTCCCGTCACGCAACTTCCGCCTAAGGACAGCCTGCGGATCTACGGCGGGTCCGACTATGCCGTCACAGCGGGCGGCGGCGATTACACGGTCCATGCGGTGCTCGGGATCGATCCTGACGGCAATCCGTGGGTCGTGGACCTCTGGCGCAAGCAGGCGGCGGCTGACGAGTGGGTCGACGCGTTCTGCGATCTTGTCATCAAGTGGAAGCCGATGGGATGGGCGGAAGAATCGGGGCAAATAAAGAGCGGCGTAGGGCCATTTCTGCTGCGTGAGATGAACGCCCGCAACGCTTTCGTCGCTCGGGAGCAATTCACGCCGAGGGCTGACAAGGCCGTCATGGCGCAGTCTTTTCGAGGGCTCATCGCCACGAAGGGCCTGCGTATCCTAGCCGACGCGCCATATCGAGCGGACCTCGAAGCGGAAATGCTCAAGTTCCCGGCCGGGGTCCACGACGATCAGGTCGACGCGCTTGGAAAGATTGGCCTACTCGTCGACAAGATGCTGTCTGGCCAAGGACCGAGCGCTGAGAAGCCCAAGGCTCGCGATGGATATTCGGACGTCCATCGCGAACATGAGGAATATGATGTATTAACTATTTAACGAAAAACCATGCTTCCTTAGTAAATTCTCTAAATCAATGAGGACATCGTCCTCGGTAGACTCTGTATTCTGTTTTTTATCAGATTGTTCATTGCATATATGATTAGCGATGGTTTCTAGCGCTTTCATCTGACGATAAGCGATTAAAGCTTTGTAGTCATGCGGTGGAATAACTTCGGCAATGCCGTCGTGTTTGGTAAATTCAGCCAATACGGCTCTCGCCGCATCGCGAAGTGTGCTTGCCATTATACTGTCGCCGGGTATTGCCCCGTCATAACCAGGGATTGTTTTACCGATAGCCGCCGCTATGATGTCGATCATTTCTCTTCCTTCCTTCTACGATACCAAGTCGATCGGCTCATGAGCCCGGCCCATGGCTTTTGCGCCGTCAATGTGTCGGCCGCTTCCTCAATGCGGGGTCGCCCCCTCTTCGCAGGAACCGCATGTAGCTCACCCAACGGTTCCGCTCGCGCGGATGTTGACACTTTCGGGGCGTGCGGTAGGACACTTGTGGTAGTGTTTCCTCGTAACACCGGCACGGATGGAACTGTCCCTGGCAGGTCCATCCGCTGTCGCCCAGGCTTTTCATTATCCGGCGCTCCGTCGCCATCGCGGCTGTCCACATTGAGAAATCTCCGTCCGATGTTACTCATAAGACAATTACGGGACAATTCTGAGACAAGCGCAAGGACTGAATTGTGATCATCGGCGAAAGCATCTATCTTCGCCCTCCGTTCCTGGCCGACTATGAGGCATGGGCGGCGCTCCGAACCGGGTCGCGCGACTTCGTGTCGCCATACGAGGCAGAATTCGGTGAGCCGACGCCAGAGGCGTTCACGCGCAATCTCGTCCGATGGCATGACGAACTCGCGCACGACCGAGCCTATTCGCTTTTCGCCTTCCGAAAGCGAGACGATGCGCTCTTTGGCTTCCTGTCTTTTCAAGGCGTCCGGCGTGGTGGCGCTCAGAGTGCTGTTGTCGAGGGATGGATCGGTCGTGAGTTTGCCGGTTCCGGCCTCGCTTATCACGCGACCGTTGCCGGCTTGCGCTGGGCGCTCGGGCCGATAGGACTTCACCGGGTAGAGGCGTCAACCCTGCCGTCGAACGCGCCTTCCCAGCGGCTCCTCAAGGCGTGCGGATTCTCATACGAGGGCGACGCTCGATCCTATGGGAAAGTCAATGATGTTTGGCGGGACCACACTCTTTGGGCTATTGTCGCGGGCGACCAAATCGGCTATGCCAGACGCGGCCACGGATGACGACGAGCTTCTTATCATCATCCCCGACGACGAAGACGCCTTCGATCGGCCCGACGAATGGCTAGATTACGCCGACGATGAGGACGAAGACGATGGCTCAATCGGCGACCTCGACGAATAATAAATCGGTTACATTCTCTGGCAAGCCGAAGCGTCTTCCCAAGGGCGCGAAGAAACTCGCCTTCCGCGGCGTGATCAGCCCGAAGCAGCTCGACAAAATGAAGGGCGATCCAGGTGAACGATGAAGTGACGCTCGGCAAGAGAATCCACATGCAGGGCTTCGCCTTGCGCGGCCAGCGGCGCGAATGGGACTGGCGCGCATTTCTTATGGACCTAACTTTCGCGCTCGGGATGACGCCAGCCGGCGACGCTACTGTGTGGCGTTATCCGACTGAGGACGGCAAGGGAGGCCAAGGGACGACTATTATTCAGCCAATTAGCGAGAGTTTCCTTGCTCTCGACACGTGGGATTTACATACAGGGGCCTATCTCCTCATCGCGTCCTGCCGTCATTTCAGCGCCGACCAAATCGCGCCGATCGTCGAGGGCTACGGGCTTGAGTTTATCGACCGGAGCGACTTTTCCATGCTGAGGCTCGCGTGATGGCCGACTTCGATCCGAAACGCCTCACGGTCTTGGTCTACGATTCAGGCATCTTCGTCGAGATCGCGCGCCGGCTCGCTGAGGACTTCGGACGCGTGCTATATTTCGCACCTTGGGCCAGTGGATACCCTACCTCGCGCGGCCTCTTGATCGGCGGCGGAGACGAGACTATCGAGCGCGTAACCGACCCGTGGCCGTTCATCGAGAACAACGAGATCGACCTGTACGTTTTCCCCGACTGCTACGAAGGCGACCTCCAAAGCTATCTTGCGTCTCAGGGCAAGCGGGTTTGGGGTTGCCGCCGCGGCGCCGAGCTTGAACTCGACCGCCCCAAGGCGAAGGAGATCATGGCGAAGGCCGGAATCCCGATCGGCGACTATAAGGAGATCATCGGCCTCGACGCGCTGCGCAAATATCTCAAGACCCATGAAGATTATTGGATCAAGATCAACTCGACGCGCGGCGACATGGAAACGTTTCACTCGCCGACGTATGAGAAGATCGAGCCGCGGCTTGACGAGCTTGAGCACAATCTTGGCGCGAAAAAGAAGATCATGAAGTTCATCGTCGAGAAAGGAATTTCCGACGCGACTGAGACCGGATACGACGGATTCTGCATTGACGGGCAATTCCCGCGCGTCGGGCTTGTCGGGATCGAAGTCAAGGACAAGGGCTACGTTGGCCGGACGATCAAGTACGCCGACCTTCCCGAGCAAGTTCGCACCGTCAACGACGGGTTGAAGCCGGCGCTCAAGGGCTACAATTATCGCGGCTTCTGGTCGACCGAGGTCCGTATCGACAAAAACGGAGTCGGCTATCCGATCGACATGACGGCGCGCGCCGGCTCGCCGCCGAGCGAGCTTTACCAAAACATGATCACGAACCTCGCCGAGGTCATCTGGTTTGGCGCTGAGGGCATCATGATCGAGCCCGAGTATAGCGCGCCGTGGGGGGCCGAAGTCATCCTTCATTGCGAATGGGCCGACAAGAATTGGGCGCACATCACGTTCCCGCCCGAGCTTCGCCGCAACGTCAAACTCCGCAATTACACGGTGATTGAAGGTGAACATTACATAGTCCCGCAACTCTGTGGTATGCCGGAAGTCGGTGCGGTTGTGGCGACGGGCAAGACGGCGGCAGAAGCGATCAAAGAGGCCAAGCGCATTGCCGGGCTCGTCGAAGGCTATTACCTCGAGGCGCCCGTAGAAGTGCTCGACGAGGCGCTGGCGGACTTGAAAGAAATCCTCGGCGCGAAGGGCGAAAGCAAGCCGGCGTCGGAAGAGCAGACGGCGGCGGAAGCCGCATTGAAGTCGGGCAAAATTTCTCAGCGCCAGTTCGACAAGCTGGCCGATCGCAACGATTGGACATGACTATGCCCCGCCCTCCGAACGCAACCGAATCCGAACCTCACAAATACGTCGAGCCGCATGAGCGCAAAGACGGTCCGTGGGACGAATACGAACTCGACGACGCCGGCCGGCATATCGAGCGCGCCGAGAAGATCAAGGGCAATCCGAAGTTCGTCGAGGCCATCGCCAAGCACCACGAGAAGAAGGCCAAGACGCATAGCGAGTTGGCCGACAAGACGCGCGGCCTGCGCAAGTCGGGGCATATCTCCGAGAAGGCGCTCATGAACGCCGAAGCCAAGCGGCACGGCAAGCAAGAGTAGTTCTGACGCATGGCTGAAATTCTCGATCATCTTCAAGCGGCGGACACAGCTAGGCTCACCCCGCTGATTAACGCCGAGCCGAAGGTGGCCGCGCGTCCGGTCCCGGCCCAAGATGACGACGAGCAGTTTCTCGACGTGCGCAAATTGCGCGATCAATACGTGGATTATCTGACCACGAAGGTCGACGAGATCGAAGAGCAGAAAGACAGCCGGCGCTATTATCATGGTGCGCAATACACGGCGAAGCAAATAGAAATCTTGCGCAAGCGTCGCCAGCCCGCGACGACGTGGAACCGCACGAACGAAAAGATCAATCAAATTGTCGGCGTCGTCGAGCGCCAGCGCTCCGACCCGAAAGCCGTCCCTAGGTCGGCCAAGAGCGAGCAAGGCTCCGCTCTCGCGACGCAAGTCATTCGCTTCGTGCTGGAGGAAAACGACTGGAAGGGCATCGAGCCGTGGTGCTTGCTGCAATCCGGGATCGATGGCATTGCCGGCGTTCAGATGATCCTCACGCAAGGCGATCAGCAAGACCCTGACATCGGCCTGACTTGGGTTATCGGCGACGAATATTTCTACGATCCGAAGTCGTATCGGCAGGATTTCCGCGACAATCGATATGAGGGCATATCGAAGTGGATGGACCTCGACGAGGCGCAGTCGCTCTTTCCCGACAAGGCCGAACAGATTCGCGGGCTCGTCGAGGGTGATAGCGACCTGACGACGAACGCCGACCGCGAATACAAGTGGGTAATGACGGCGCAGCAACGCGTCCGCATGGTCGAGCACTGGTACAAGTTCAAAGGGCAGTGGCGTTGGGCGTTCTACGTCTCGACGGTTCTGCTCGACCAGGGGCTGTCGCCATTCTTCGACGACAAGGGGAATCGGGTTTCGCCATTCCACATGTATTCGGTCGCGGTCGACCATGACGGCGACCGCTACGGGTTCGTCCGCAATCTTCGCGGGCCGCAGGACAGCCTAAATCAGTCCAAGAGCAAGGCGCTTCACCTCGCCAACTCGCGCCGGCTCATCGGCGAAAAGGGCGCAGTCGACGACGTTGAAAAGGCGCGCATCGAGTGGTCGCGGCCGGACGGCTATGTCGAGTTGAATCCCGGCAAGAAGCTCATCCCCGACGACAAGACTGGCGACCTCACGGCGTTCATCAAGTTTGGCGAGGATGCAGGCGGCGAGATCGACCGATTCGCCAACATCAACGTTGCCTCGATTTCCGGCGCTCCGATCGCCAACATTTCGGGGCGCGCGATCGAACTGCTTCGCCAGCCCGGCATGGCCTCGCTTGGGCCTTTCATTCTGGCGAGACGACAGTGGGTTCTCGGACTGTACCGTGCGATTTGGACGACGGCGCAGCGCTATTGGAAAACCGAGCGTTGGCTTCGGATGCTCGATAACGACCAACAGAAGGCGCAGTTTATTCAGGTCAACGGGGTTGGCTTCGACCAATGGGGCCGACCGGCGATGGTCAACGCGCTCGGCGCTCTCGACGTCGATATCATCTTGGAGGAAGGTGCTGACGTCGCCAACATGATGCAGGACACTTACGACGCGCTGAAGGGCTATCCGCCCGGCACGTTCCCGCCGCAAGTGCTCATCGAACTCTCGCCGCTTCCGCGCGCGGAGAAACAGCGCATCCTCTCGATTATGCAGCCGCCGCCGAACCCGCAAGCGCAGCAACTCGCCCAGGTCGCTGCGAAGCTCAAGATGGAAGGCGAGGTCGCGAAGAACGCCAAGACGGCGGCCGACGCTCGTCAGTCAGACGCCAAAGCTCAGAAGGCCATTGCGGAAACCGGACAGGTAGCCGGCGAGACGCAACTCGCCGCGGCGCAGTTCCAAAAGGACATATGGACCGAGGCGATGGGCCTCATGCATCCGCAACAGCCTCAGCAGCCGCAAGGCCAGCCGCAGCCGGGGCAAGGTCAGCAAGCCCCGCAGATGCAGCCTCAGCAAGCTCAGTCGCTCATGAACGCCGTCATGCAGCGCGCGCGCCGCGCACCGGACGGCAAGATGTATATCCAGGACAAGTCGGGCCGCTATCACCGGCTCGACCCGAGGGGCGCGCAGAAGGTGGGCAATGCCTGACTTCGGCGATTACACACTGACGCCGGTCGGCCATGATCCATTCGCTGGTCAGCCGTCACCGTTCGATCGCGCGCCGCCGACATTTGCCGATAGCCCGTTCGCATCGAGCGGAACATTGTCGAGCTATGAGCCAAATGCGGCGGATCGATTGCGGGTTGACGCTGGCGAGGGAATGAAGGCGCTCGGCGCGTCGCGCGCTAGTGCCGAGAACTTTGGAACTGGTTTGGCGAACGTCGTCAGCAATTCGCCTCTCGGTGTGGGCATGTCGATCCACGACGCCGGGCGAGACTTCGGACAGGGCGACTATCGTGGGGCGGCGCTCAACGCGGGCGCATCGGTATTGGCGATCTTCGCTGGGCCGATGTCGCGGACGGCGGACCTCGTGGCGCTTGATATAGCCAAAGGAATGGCGGCGAAAGGTGCGGAGCGAGAGGCAATCCGCGACGCTACGGGATGGTTCACCGGTGCGGACGGAAAATGGCGCTATGAGATTTCCGACCATGCGGCCTCGCTCGCGCCGAGGGGCATGGCCGATATCGACGCCGGCAAGACAGGACTCCTCCCCGATGTCCTTGAGCACAAGGCCCTTTATGACGCCTATCCGCAGTTGAATTACACACAGGTCTCGGCGATCCCCGAGAACATGCGAGCGCGTACAGCGGGCGACATGCTGGGTCACTCCGAAATGCGTCTCGATCCAGGCGGCGAAGATGTTTTCAGGACATCGCTGCATGAGACGCAGCATGGCGTCCAGGATATCGAAGGATTTGGGAAAGGCGCTTCGGTGTCTCAGTCGCCGCTCGCATTGACGCCGGACTTGGAGCGGGCATGGGCCAACTTGAAGGCGATCAAAGGCGAGGCGGCCGATATTGTGCGGGCTGATCCGAACTATCTGAGCAATCCTCGATACCAAGCAATTCAGGGTGTCGTCGAGAGGACGCTGCCAGACTTTGAGGCGCAAGCCCGATATGAAGGCTATCGTCGGTTGATGGGCGAGACCGAGGCCCGGAACGTCGAGAGCCGGGCATGGCTGACGCCAAGCGAGCGCTCCAGCCTCTCGCCGAAACTGACGCAAGACTATCCCGACGAAATGCAGTTGCGACCGAGAGGTCCGGGAGGTGCGGCGTCGAGCGCGTCGGAACCCGAGCCGGGCATCATCGCCTATCATGGCTCGCCTCATTCCTTCGATAAGTTCGACCTCAGCAAGATAGGGACTGGCGAGGGCAATCAGGCTTACGGGCATGGGCTCTATTTCGCTGAAAATGAGGGGATTGCGAAAAATTATCGAGACCAACTTAGTGGGATTAACCAACTAACGGCAGGCAACACGGCTAATGGAATAGACATCGCTAGCCGATTGTCCGCAATGTTCCGAGATGATGGATCATCGTTTGACCATCCGAGTGGAAGAAATATTGAGAAAATAGCGAATAGTATTTCCGTAAAGAATTATGATGACCCATCAGGATCTGGGGCTAAGATATCTGAGTTTAAGGATGGATCAAAATTTATCAATTTTGGCGACTATTGGGATGTGACATCAACCCCGCTAGAAGGGCATATGTATCAAGTCAAGATCGCCGCCAACCCCGAGCATTTTCTCGACTGGGATAAGCCGCTGAGTGAACAAAGCCAGCACGTAAGAGACAATTTATCTTTTCCTGTAGATGAAAGTGGTCGCGTTGAGTTGCCAAATGGTGAGCGTGCTACGCCGGATAAATGGAAAGGAGAAAGTTTATGGAGTGCCGTTACAGAAGGATTCAGAGGGGACCATGACAAAGCAGCCGAGGGGTTCCGCACGTCCGGCATCCCCGGAATCAAATATCTCGACGCCGGATCGCGCGGTTATGCGAACGTAAAAGTAGAGCCCGTAGACCCGAGCGAGTTTATGCATCACCCCGGCGAGCGGGAGTGGCGGGTCACAAACCGGGCAAATCAGTCGTCTACGTATTTCAGGGACGAGAAATCAGCCAACGCCTATGCATCAAACCTCGGCTCTCGCAACTACGTCGTGTTCGATGACAAGATTATCGACATCTTGAAGAAATACGCGATTCCTGCTCTAATGGCGACCGGCGCAGCCCACTACATCCTAACCCCCGTTGAGGGTGATCCCTTCAAGCAGAACACAATCTAGGGCGACACCATGAAGCGTCTTCTCACAATCCTTGCGGCTCTCACATGGCTGGCTCTCGGCGGGGATGCGTTCGCCGCGTCCACATTGTCGGCGACGCTTTCGCAGTCGTCCTACACCGATCTCGGCGCAGCGCCGGTACAGGTCCAGACGCTCAACGGCTACGCGCTCATCGTCGTTGCGGACAGCCCGCCGTCGAGCCCGAGCACGGGCGGTACGAGCCTCATTGTTGGCCCGCCGATCATTTTCCAGCAAGCGGACTCTGCCTCTCACGTCTACGCCTTGGCCTACGCTGGCGTTGCCGTTGTATCCTATGCGCCGTCGCTTCCGACCGGCAACAACGCCGCAACACCGATCTATGCCGTTGATCAGCCCCCGCCGCCCGCGAATCGGAACTTCCCCGGATGCACGGTTGCGGCGACGAGCGGAACTTGCTTGGCCGGGTCGACGGCTCAGAATTTCCTCCAGGCGCAAAACACTTCGACGAGCGCTCAAATCGCGTGCGCGTTCGGGGCGACGGCTGTTCTGAATTCGAGCACGTCGTTCCAGCTTGCCCCAGGCCAGTCCGTGTCCTGGGGGCCAAACACGTATGGCGTCCCGAAAGGGGCGATGAACTGCATCGCGAGCGTTGCGTCCTCGCCGCTTTACGTCGAGTGGTACTGACTTCATGGGAAGCTACTCGCGCGGTCTATCAGTTCGTCCGGCCAACGATACAGGCCTCCGATTGGCGTGGGTTATCGCCTATTCGCATCGTCACCGCGATACGGGACGCGTCTACTCGCTTCGGACGGAATCGAAGCGCCGCATCACTGCGATAACGTGAGAAACAAATGGCCACCGAACAGGACATCATTCGAGACGCAATCATAGGCACCGAAAATGAAATCTTCGGCGACGCGTTCGGGAAAGAAGAGTTGACGCTTGACGAAAGCGGCGACCGCGGACCCGAGCACATGGGCGACGGGCTGGAAGGCCAAGTCGAACCGGAAGAAGCTGAGGACGGCGAGACGGAAACCGAGGCCGAAACGGTCGAAGCGGAAGCCAAGCCGGAAAAGGACGAGACGGCAGAAAAGCCGGCCAAGCCAGACGCGACGAAGGTCGAAGAGACCCGAGGCCGCGTTCCTGCCGGCCGGTTGCGAGAGGAAAGTGAAGCCCGGCGAGCGGCGGAAGCCGAACGCGAAACGCTTCGCTCGAAACTCGCCGAGACGGAAGCCAACGGCAAAAAGCAAATCGACGAGTTGAATGCTCGTTTCGAGGAGCTTCGCGCCGCAGTTGCCAAGCCTCAGCCGGCTTTGCAACAGCAGGCCCAGGTCGAGCCCGCCAAAATCCCCGACCTTTTCGAGGACCCGCAAGGGTTCATCGCCCACATGAAGCGTCAGCAAGACGAAAGCCTTGCTCAACTGCGCGGACAAATGGAAGCGCAGCGCGTCGAAACAAGCCTGTCCATGGCGCACCAGAAGCACGGCGAGACGTTCATCGCCGCATTCGATGCGGTCAAGAAACTCGACCCTGCGAAGCCCGAAAACCGCGCTCTCGTCCAGAGCATGTATCGCGCGCCGAACCCCGGCGACGAGCTTGTGCGATGGCACAAGCGCAATGAGACCCTGCGAGAGGTCGGCGACGATCCCACGTCTTACAAGGCGAGGATCGCCGAAGAAACCCGCAAGGCGCTCATGGCGGACCCCGAGTTTAAACGGCAGGTTGTCGAAAGCCTACGGGCCGACGCGACCAACGGCGAGACGGGAAAGCCGAGAAACATCACCCGCCTTCCGCAGTCACTCAGCCGAGTGACCGGGGGCAACGGAAGATCGCCGAACGACCACGAAATCATTGATGGGTCGGAAAGCGCAACTTTCGAATCTGCTTGGCGATAGCCGTGATGGGCTCCCGCGTGTTGGCTGAAAGGCGCTAGCGCGGTCGAGCCCCACGGCCAACTGAAAGGTTAGGGCCGTGGCTTACACTGCGACTCAGGTAAACAACAAACTCATCGTTTTCCGCAAGGAAATCTTCAAGGAGTACGTTCGAGAAAACCTGTTTTCGCCGTACATGGGAACCGACGTCAACTCGATCATCCGCGTTGTCCCGGATCTCGACAAGGGCGGCAAGAATGGCGGCGAGCAGATCAACATTCCGTTGATGGCCCGCCTACAGGCCGAAGCCATCGGCGTCGGCCCGCTCGTCGGCAACGAAGAGGCGCTCGACAACTACGGAATGCGCGCATGGATCGATTGGGCGCGCAACGCGGTCGTCATCAACAACGCCGAAGAGCAGAAGTCGAGTATCGACCTGTTCGCCCAGGCGAAGCCCATGCTCGTCGATTGGGGCAAGGAACTCCAGCGCGATGAAATCTGCGATGCGTTCTATGCGCTCCCCTCGGAAAGCGCGCCGGCCGCTCTCGGGTCGACGAACGGCGGACGCGTCAACGGCTTGCTGTTCGATTCGGCGACGGCGGCGCAGCGAAATACGTGGATCACGGACAACGCCGACCGCGTGTTGATCGGCTCGTCGAACACCGCGAACTTGAGCGCCGGCAACTTCGCTACTTCCATGGCGAACATCACGTCGGCGATGACCCTCTCGGGCGCCATCGTGAATCGAGCCAAGCGCGCGGCGAAGGTCGCAAATCCGCGCATCCGTCCGTACAAGCTGAAGGAGAACGGCACGGAATGGTTCGTGATGTTCGTCGGCCAGCAGGCGTTCCGCGATGCGCAGAACGACACCGACATCAAGACGGCGAATCAGAACTCCCGTGCTCGTGAGCAGCAAGGCTATCTGAAAAACCCGATCTTCGTGGACGGCGACTTGCTCTACAACGGCGTGATCATCCGGGAAATCCCGGAACTCTCGCTTCGCCTCCCCGTCTTCTACCAGACGGCCGGCTCGACCGGCATTCAGGTCGCCCCGAACTTCCTGTGCGGACAGCAGGCGCAGGCTTGGGCTTGGGGCAAAATGCCGACGCCGACTTTCCGCAAGGAGGATGACTATCAGTTCATCCGCGGCGCTGGCCTCAAGATGGCCTATGGCGTGGCCAAAATGTTCAAGAAAACCGCGGCCGGCAACCTTCGCGAGTGGGGCGTTTTCACTTCGTTCACCGCCGCCGTCAACGACTGATCTCAATCATGGGCGGCGTTTCGCGCGCCGTCCTCTCAACCCTTCCGAAAGGCTTTCACCATGCTCAAGAAATTCCTTGCGGGCGCGCTGTTCGCGCTCCTCGCTCTGGCCTTCGCCGTTCCGGCGTCGGCTCTCAGCCTCGATCAGAAGCGTGTTCCCCAGGCGAGAAACTGCGTCGACGGGCAGGCGCTCTGCTACTATCAGGTGACGATCAACTTCAACGATACGAATATCTCGACCGGCCAGAACTTCGGCGCTCTTCCGAAAAACGCCTATATCCTGTCGATCGATTCGGACGTGACCACGGCGTTCAACGCGGCCACGACGAACGTGCTGACGATCGGCGCGACGCAGGCGAATGCGAATGAGATCGTCGCGGATGGAGCCAGCGCTACCGCGAACATCAGTAACAGCACGACCACGATCGCGACGGGCATTCGGCATCTGACCACGGCGGTCGGTCTCGCCTTGGCGGTCACGGGCAGTTCGACCTACCAGACGGCTCTCAATGGCGCTGTGCCGCTCTACGCCAAATATACGCAGACCGGAACCGCGGCAACGACGGGCTCGGTTACTATCGTGATTTGCTACACGATGGCGAACGACCTCTGACCAGAAATCGGCGTGGGGCTGCGGCCCCTCGCCTCACCCCGAGGGATGAAGATGGCGAAATCGAAATCCGATCTTGGCGAGCCTGCGGCCGAAGAAGGTCGGCTCGTGACCTATATCCCTGGCCGGGATGATCCGAGCGAGGCGAAATGGCGTGGCGTCGTGTTCAAAGCAAACGAGCCCGTTCGCATCAAAGAGGCCGACCATATCGAAGCGGCAAAGGGCAATCGGTTTTTCCGCGTCGAGGGCGAGGAAGATACGCCTGACCCGGCAAGGAAGCCGACGACGCATGACGAATATCGCGCGCATGTCGTCGGATGGGCGAAGCTGACGCGGGGCGTCGAGGAACTGATTTCCATGTGGGCGTCGGAGCGCCAGCTTCGCGTCGAATGCGAAGTCGGGTCCGACGATATCCAATGGCTCGGGACGATCATCGAGCCGCGGCTTCGCCAGATGCGCCTTGAGGAAGGGCTGACGGAAATGACCGTCGCCGGCCTTTGGGTGAAGCATGGCATTTTAGATCTTCCATGGCGCGCATAAGTGAGGTAACGGCATGACGCTCGCGACGCAGCCCTATCGAACTTCGACGGATCTCGTCGCGAAAGTCCTGTCGATTCTCGGCGTCGTCGCGGCGGGACAGACGGTTGAGGTCGAAGACTTCGAGACGGTCAGCCAAAACCTGGACAGCATCTTTCGGAAGCTCTCGGCGCTCGAATTGGTCTATGTCGCCGACCCGAACAATATTCCCGGCGAGTGGTTCAGCGACCTCGCCGACATTGTGGCGGGCGAGGTCTGTACGGACTTTGGTTCGTCGGCTGAGGACACCATGCGCTTCAAGGCGGCGGGACTCGGCGGGGGGGCTATCCCGATCTTGTCAGGAACGGCCGCGCAGTCGATCAAGATCATGAGCCGGGGCAGGCCGACCTATGAGATTTTGGCGACGGAGTCGTTCTAAATGGCAACCGGACGCCCCGTCCCTATCCCATTCCCGACCTCGACGGCTCCGGGGGCAAACCCGCAGGAAAGCGCCGGGCGTTTGGTGAACTGCCACGCCGAGCCGATCGGGGAAGACGGCAAGGCGGTCAAGTGGATTCGGGGCGCCGGCCTTTCTCAGTTCGCGGCAACGGCCTACAGCGGATATCGGGGCGGGCTGATTGTCGGAAGCCTGTCGTATGAGACATGGGCGAATGAGGCCGCGACCGTCAATGGGTCCGGTTCGGTCAGTTCGATAGGCGCATTCCCAGGCACGAATAAAATTTCCATCGCGAGAAACCAAGCATCGCCAACGGCTGACGTTGTGGCGGTCGATATCGACAACGGGGCTTATGTCCTGGGAAGCGCGACGGTCGCCGCGGCGACAATAACGGCGACGTTCTCAGGTTCGGCTCTCAACATCGGCGACGTTCTGGTCATCGATATCCTGAATGAATATCTCGACAATTTTCCGGTTTCGCTTTCGCACACGATTGTTTCGTCAGACACGCTGACGACGATCGCGGCGGCGTTCGCCACATTGATCGGCGCAAATTCAGTTCTCAGCAACGCCCACGTTGCCGCCACGTCGGCGGGCGCTGTGCTCACGATCACGCACCAAGGCGCGATCGGCAACTCGACTTCGGTGTTGTTCGCTCTTACCGCGATCGGCAACGTCGGTTATGCGACGACGATCTCAGGAACGCAAACCGGGACGGGGAATGAAACCGTCACGCTCGCGCCCATCGGAGGCGCGCTTGTGGCAACGGGCGGCGCACTGACGGCGACGTTGACGGCTTCAATTGGCGGTTCGACGTTCACAAGCGGAGATGTGGTTTCGCTGACGTTCACGAACGCGAACGTCTCGACGCTTCCCGTTACCGTGAGCCATACGCTCGGGGCGGGAGAGAGTGCGACGACGGTAGCCGCGGCTCTCAAAACCGCGATCAACGCCAACACGACCTTGGCGGCCATCGCCATCACGGCGACGGTGACTTCCGGCGTCGTGACCATTTCGCAGACGATCGGAACCGAGGCAGTCGTGTTCAACCCGGCCTCGGGAAACCTCGCGGGCGGGACGGGAACCTATGGCGCTTTCACGGGCTCGCCTACGGCATTCAATGGGCAGGGCAACCTTCCCGCCGTCAATTCCGTGTGCTTCCAAGACGGCTATTTCTTTTTCTCAACCGGCAAAAATAAGATGTACGCGACGGGGTTGAACGGGCTCACCGTCAATCCCTTGACCTATGTCACAGTCCAGGCGAAGGCCGACGTCAACCTCTCGCGCGTGATTGCGTTCTCTGGCCTCCTGCTCGCGTTCACGACGGGCTCTTGCGAGGTCTGGCAAGACGCGGCGATTGCTGCGCCAAACTTCCCCTACGCGCGCATCGCAATCCTGGAAGTCGGGCTCGCTCAAGCGAACGCGATCGACGGATGGGAAACCGGGTTTTCGCAACTGCTTTGGGTTGCCCAGGACAACGGCGTCTATTACCTGCCGCCGAGCACGTTGAGCCTTCCCACAAAGGTATCTCCGCCCGATCTCGACCGGCTTATCGAGGCGGCGATTCGCGCAGGCAAAACGCTAGAGGCGAGTTGCTACGCCTCGCAGGGCAAGAAATTTTGGTCGATTTCCTCGCCTGATTGGACGTGGGAGCTCAACCTCTCGACGAAGAAATGGAGCGAGCGCGTATCGCTCAACGCCGGGCAATTCGGACGATGGCGCGCGACGGGCGGCCATCCGGCTTT
>Ga0302319_10010083_pt1 | contig 18072 bp, 24 predicted proteins | sample Bog_T0_2_FD_203319 | JGI IMG/M metagenome (GOLD analysis project Ga0302319, IMG submission 203319) | Peat permafrost microbial communities from Stordalen Mire near Abisko, Sweden - Bog_T0_2 | ecosystem: Environmental > Terrestrial > Soil > Wetlands > Peat | place: Sweden: Abisko, Stordalen Mire...
GTTTTGACCTGTGATGCAGCAAAAAGGCCTTGATAGACCCAGTGCGCTCGAAGATATCCCAGAAAAACTCTCCCTTTTTTTCAGCGCTTTTCTTCATCGCCAACCTCAAGTCAATGTTCAACCGAAGTTTAGCAATGAAATATAGCTAAGTCAAGATTTTGGGTTAACAAAATTATTAATTTAACAAAATAACTGATATCCTTCATTTTAAAGGACTTTTTAACATTTCAAAAAGCAAAATTGAGCCAGCCACGCCCGCATTCAACGATTCAACAGTCCCGGGATAGCTGATCTTGACACGATATGAACAATTCTCAGCCAAACGTTCAGGCAAGCCCCGGCCCTCAGAACCCACCAGCACCAAGGCTCCCTTGGGCCCCATTTCAAGCTTGCGATGATCGATGCTTCCCTTCACCACCAGGGCCATAGTGGGGATGGACCGCTCTCGGCAGCGATCGATTAAGCCCTCAAGCGCCTCATCGCTGTGCACCTGCATGCCGAGCTGGGCCCCGGCGCCGGCCCGCAGGGCCTTGGGGGAGTAGGCATCCGCAGAGCCCGGGCTCAAGAAGGCCTGCGCCGCCCCGCAGGCCCGCGCGCTGCGCAGCAAGGTGCCCAGGTTGCCTGGGTCCTGCAGCTCATGGGCCGCCAGCATGAGGCCGCCGAGCGCGATGCCCGGGCTCAGCTTGGGCGGCTCAAGGCTCAGCATGATGCCCTGCGGGCTCTCAGCATCGGACACGTTCGCGAAGAGGGCCTCGGGCACCTGGCTGCCCCGCGCGCCGGCCCTGCGCAGGGCCTCCAAGAGCCCGGCCTGGCTGGGCTGGGCCAAGAATTCTGCGGTCACCAGGAATTCGCGGATCACGGCGCCGGCAGCCAGGGCCTCCTGCGCCAGCTTGGGCCCCTCGGCCACGCAGAGCCCAGCTTCCTTGCGCGCGCGCGCCTCGCGAGCGAGAGATCGGAACTTGCGCAGGCGGGGGTGGCGGGTTGAGCTCAGGGTTTCCATGAGGCCCTTAAATGGCCACAGCCCCCGCAAGGCGGAGGCTGTGGGATGTTCGTTGCTCTGGCGTCAGGCGGCCTTGGGGGCAGCCTTGGCAGCCACCAGCTTCTGGGCGGCCAGGGGCAGCGCCTTCTTGGCGGCCTCCACCAGGCTGGCGAAGGCGGTGGCGTCGCTCACCGCCAGCTCGGCCAGCATCTTGCGGTCCACCTCGACCTTGGCCAGCTTGAGGCCGGCCATCAGGCGGCTGTAGCTGATGCCATTGAGGCGGGCGGCGGCGTTGATGCGCGCGATCCACAGGTTGCGGTACTCGCGCTTCTTCTGCTTGCGGTCGCGGAAGGCGAAGGCGCCGGCGCGGGCCGATGTCTCCATCGCGTGGCGGTAGCGGTTCTTGTTGCCGCCCCAGTAGCCTTTGGTGGACTTGAAGAGCTTCTTCTTGCGGGCGCGGGTCTTCATCCCGCCTTTGACGCGTGCCATGTTCGGTCTCCTTCAAATAGCCGTGGGATCAGGCGTAGGGCAGCAGTTTGTGGATCATCTTGTTGTTGGCCGGGGACACCTGCTGTTGCAGGCGCTTCTTCCGCTTGCTCGAGGCGTTCTTGCTGATCATGCGGTGGCGCGCGCCGGTCTTCTTGAAGAGGACCTTGCCTTTCTTGCTGATCTTGACGCGCTTCTTGAAGCCGCTATGGCTCTTCTGCTTGGGCATCGCTCGCTTTCCTTTCTGTCTTGGGGTTGATCGCCGCTCATTCCGCGGGTTTGGTGGCTTCCGGCTTGGCCGCCTCGGGCTTGGCGGCCGCGGGCTTGGCGCCGGCCTTTGAGGAGAGGAGCATCCCCAGGGTGTTGCCCTCCATCTTGGGGGCCTGCTCGATGACCGCGCTCTCCACGAACTCGGCCATCAGCTTGTCGACCATGTCCCGGCCGATCTCCTGGTGCGCCATCTCGCGGCCCCTGAACTGCATGTTCACGCGAACCTTGCAGCCCTCAGCCAGGAACTCATGGATGTGCTTGATCTTGATGGAGAGGTCGTGGCGGTCGATCTTGGGGCGCAGCTTGATCTCTTTGGTGACCACCACATGCTGCTTCTTGCGCGCCTCCTTCTCCCTCTTCTCCGACTCGTACTTGTACTTGCCGTAATCCATCAGCTTGCAGACCGGGGGGCGCGCGGTGGGGGAGATCTCCACAAGGTCCAGGCCCTGCTCCTCAGCCATGCGCAGGGCATCCGGGGTGGCGATGATCCCCACCTGCTCGCCGGTGGCGGAGATGAGCCGCACTTCCCTGATCTTGATGCGCTGGTTGACTCTAAGGTCTTCCATCCTCGGGGGATCCCTCCAGAAAACAAAAAACGGGAGCATCCAATGCTCCCGCCAATGGCGTAAGAAGGCATCGATGCTGGCGACCCGGGCGCTCTAAGATGAGGCCGGGTGGGGGGCAGACACCCCCGCTTGTGCCCGCAAGTGCGGGCGGCTCCTCGAGAGGAGCGGGCTGCCCTGGGCAGCCGTGATGAAAGGTTATACCTGCGGCAAGCTCGCGCCGTCAAGCAGAATCAGCGCCTTCCTGGCCCCGGCCCAAGCCATAGAGCAGCAAGAGCAGGCTCAGGGCTGCCCAAGCCTGGTGGGCCAGGGGATGCGCACCGCCCAGGGCTGGGCCCAGCACCTGCGAGCGGGCCAGGGCCGCGCCAGCCACAAAGAGCAGGTCCAAGCCCAGCCGGCGCCAGGCTCCCATGAGCAGGGGGCGCAGCAGAAGCAGGGGCAGGGCGAGGCTGAGCGCCCTCAGCATCTGCAGGGCGCGGAATGGGATGAGCGGCGAGTCGGCCGGGTCAATCCATTCGCTCAGCCAGAACACGGCCTTGTACACGGCGTGCTGGTCCATGTAGAGCCAGTTGCACGCATAAGCCAGCAGGCCGCCGGCCAGGCCGGCCAGGGCCCAGGCCCAGGCGCGGGTCGCCTGCATCCAGCCCAGGGCCAGGCCCAGGCTCAGGCCGCTCAAGGCGAAGAAGGCCGCCTGGTGCAGCTCCTGGCCCGGGGGATAGAAGGCCCAGCCAAAGGGAAGGCTGTAGGCCATCAGCAGGGCCGGCAGGGCCAGGGCAGCCCGGGCCGCAAAGCGCGCCTCCTGCCGGCTGCCCAGGGCCAGGCCCGGCTTGAGCTGCGGCAGCAAGGCCCCGCAGCGGGCGCAGCAGGGGGCCGGGTCAGGGTTGGGGCTGCGGCATTCAGGGCAGCGGCGCATGGCGCCTCCCAGCAGGGCCCGGCTCTTCGGGCGAGAAGCCGGTGCGGTTGCGCCGCTGGCGCGGCGAGAGCTGGCTGGCTGGCTTGAGCGTGCCATCGCCATAGCGGGCGTTCAGGGCGTCCTGCGCGGCATCGGCGCGCCGGGCCTTCTCGCGCCGCGCCTCATCAAGGCTCAGCTGGCCATGGCCCTGCGCCAGGCCCGAGGCGCTCAGGCCCAGCAGGCGCACCTTGCGCCGGTCGCGGCCCAAGAGCTCAGCCAGCAGCGCCCGCCCGGCGGCGTGGATCTCGGGCCCGTGGCTGCTGGGCGGCTTGAGCGCGCGCTGGTGGGTGTGGGTCTCAAAGCCCTGCCAGCGCAGCTTGAGCATCAGGCGGCTGGCCTCCACGCCCTGCTGGCGCAGGCGCAGGGCCACATCCTCGGCCAGCTCGGCCAGGGTCATCTCCAGCAGGGCCCGGCTCTCCGTGTCCTGCTCAAAGGTGGTCTCGCGGCCGATGCTCTTGGCCTCGCCGCCCGGCTCCACCGGCCGCGCATCCTCGCCGCGCGCCAGCGCCGCCAGGTGCCGCGCCTGCTCCGCGCCCAGGCTGCGGGCCAGGGCCTCGGCGGGCCAGGCCTGCAGGTCGCCGATGCTAGCGATGCCCAGGGCCTTCAGCCGCTCCTCGCTCTTGGCGCCCACGCCCCAGAGCCGGCCCACCGGCATGGGGGCCAGCCAGGCCCGCGCCCCGCCCTCGGGCACCACCACCAGGCCGTCCGGCTTGCGCAGGTCTGAGGCCACCTTGGCCAGGAACTTGTTCTCGGCCACGCCCACCGAGCAGGTCAGCCGCGTCTCGTCCAGCACCTGCTTCTTGATCCTGGCGGCGATGGCGATGGCATTGCCATAGAGCAGGCGGCTGGCCCGCACATCCAAGAAGGCCTCATCCAGAGAGATCGGCTCCACCAGGGGCGTGGCGCGCAGGAACACCGCCTGTATCTGCTCTGACACCGCCGAGTACTTGGCCATGTCGGGCTCGATGAAGGCCGCCTGCGGGCAGAGCCTGTAGGCCTGGCTGATGGGCATGGCGGAATGCACGCCGAAGCGGCGGGCCAGGTAGTTGGCCGTGCTGACCACCCCGCGCCCCCTGCCCTGCTTGGGGTCCGAGCCGATGACCACGGGACGGCCCTTCAAACTCGGGTCGTCGCGCATCTCCACCGCGGCGTAGAACTGGTCCATGTCCACGTGCAATATGCCCAGCATCTCATCCCTCCCAGGCAGGGTTCATGGGCTCAAAGATAATGCGGAAACAGGGGCTTGTAAACCCGCAGGCACCAGCCAAAAACAAAGCCCCCGGGCCGTGAACCCGGGGGCTTTGCAGATGTGATTACTTGCCCAAGCGCTTGCGCTCGTGGCGCATCTTGCGACGGTGCTTCTTGCGCTTATGGGTCTTGATCTTCTGGCGATGCCTTTTCTTGCCGGAACCCATCGGTAGAATTCACCCCCCCTCGCGGCCATGGCCGATAGGCTGTGGCCAAGGGCCGCGGCCTAGAAAACGCCCAGCAGGCGCGAGCCTGCCGGTCCACTGATTCTTATTGCTGCCTGGAGCCCTTGATGACCTGGTCTATCCACTGGCTGAAGCTCTGGGGCTTGGACTTGGGAGCGGCCTTGCGGCCCTTCTCCACCAGCTTCTTGCCCGCCAGCTTCACCTCAAAGGTCCTCATCTTGTCGGATCTGTCTTTGGATTTGCTGCCCCAAAGGCCCACATTCCCTCCCACATGGCGGCAAAACCGCCGCATGACTTATACCATCCGATCATAGGCTTTTCAAGGCCAACTTGATGATGGCTTCCAGGGGCGAGCCAGGAGCCAGCTCATCCAGGGCCTGGCGGGCGGCCCGCTGGGCCTGGGCCGGCGCAAAGCCCAAGCTGCGCAATGCCTCCTCCACCTGCTCCAAGGGGCTCTGCGCGCCGCGGGGGGGCAAGCCTGGCGCCTGGCCCAGGGCCAGGCCATCCACCTTGTCCGAGAGCTCGAGCACGATGCGCTCGGCGATCTTCTTGCCCACACCCTGCAGGGCCACCAGCACCGCCACCTGCTTCTTCTGCACCGCAGCCCTGAGCTCGGCCGGGCCCAGGCCCGAGAGCACGGCCAGGGCCAGGCGCGGGCCCACGCCCTTGACGGTCTGCAGCAAGAGAAAAGCTTCTTTCTCCGCCGGCTGCAAGAAGCCGAAGAGATGCTGGCTGTCCTCGCGCACCTGGAAGCTGGTGAAGAGCGAGACCTCCTGGCCCAAGGCCGGGAGCAGGGCCGCAGTGCCAGCGCTCACCAGCACCTCATAGCCCAGGCCGCCCGCCTCGACCAGGCAGCTGCCTGGGCCCTTGTCCAAGAGCGTTCCGCGTATGCGCGCTATCATGACAGGGTCCTGGCCTTGGCTGGGGTTGGCTTGCGGGGCTTGGCGAGCGGGGCGAGGCGCGCCTGCAGGCGGCGCAAGGGGAGGCTGCGCAGGCCAGCCAGCGCCAGCGCCAGCGCATCGGCCGCGTCATCAGGCTTGGGCAGGCTCTTCAAGCCCAGCAGGCGCTGGGTCATGGCCTGCACCTGCGCCTTGCCCGCCTTGCCGCTGGCCGCCACCGCCATCTTCACATGCTGGGGGGACACTTCTAAAGGTGTGATGCCCGCCTGACAAAGAGCCAGAAGGATCACCCCGCGGGCCTGGGCCACGGCCATGGCCGTGCTGGTGTTGCGCGAGAAGAAGAGCGTCTCCACCGCGGCCTCAGCCCCGGGATGGCGCCGGGCCAAGCCCTGCACGAACTCATGCACCGCCAACAGCCGCACGCCAAAGGGCGCGCTGGCCGGGGTCTCGAAGGCCCCGTAGCCCAGGCTCACCAGGCTGCTGCCGCGCTGCTCCACCGCGGCCCAGCCCATGCGCCCGTATCCCGGGTCTAAGCCCAGCATGATGGTGGCTGCGCCTGCCGTGCTCAGAAGCTCACCTTGTACTTGAGGCTGGCGTAGAGCTCGCTGTACTGGTTCGAGAGGCTGCTGCCATCTGCCAGGCTGGCGCCATCGGCATCCACCAGCGACCAAGCCAGGTCAAGGCTGATGCGCTGCCAGCCCGTGGGGCTGTAGCCGCTGCCCACTGAGAAGGTGTGGCGCACGCTGCGCGCCTGGCTGGGGTCGTCAGAGGCCTGGCTGTTCAGGTCATAGCCCAGGCTGCCATCCACCACCCGCGGGATGAAGGCGCGCCCCAGATGGAGGCCGCAGCCCCAGATGGAGGCGAAGTAGCCGGGGATGGCGGTGGCCGTGTAGGTGACCCCGCCTGCCGCGATGCCCGCGTACTCGGTGCCGCCATAGCTGGCATTGGCCTGCCCGTTCCAGCGGCCCAGGCTGCCGCCCAGGCTCAAGGTGTGGCTGCGGTTGGTGAAGCTGCCCAGGCTGCGGTTCTCATTGTAGCTGAACGAGGCGTTGAGCGAGCCCTCCGCCAGGGGCCGGGCATAGCCCAGGGTGCCGCTCAGGCTGGGCGAGAGCTGGTCGCCCTGCAGGCTGCTGAAGGCGGTGTTGCCCTCGGCATCCACATGGGTGGCGTTGAGGCCATAGCCCAGGATGAGGTAGGGAAGGGCCGCAGGCTGCAGCGAGAGCGAGGCGTACTGGAAGTCGGTGGTGGTGGTGGGCTTGAGGCCGTTCTCCTGCAGGTTGTCGCGCCAGCGGTTCCAGGCATAGCTGGCCAGCACCTGGCCGCTGAAGAGCGACTGGCTGATGCCCGACTCGTAGCCGCGGTAGTCCAGCTGCAGGCTGGGGTCGCCCAGGGTGGCGTAGCCGCCCGGGAAGGTGAAGTCCTGCACATCCAGGGCACCGCCCAGGTCGCGCCACTCGAAGTCCAGCTTGGTGCCGATGGGCAGGGCGTTGAAATGGGCGCCGGCGGTGTAGGCGCCGCCCACCGAGAAGCCGGTCACCGAGCTGTCGCGGGCATAGATGTCGCCCGCGGCCTCGCCCTTCAAGGTCAGCCAGATGGGCCGCAGGTTGATGGCCATGTCGCTGCTCATCAGGGTGTTCTCCACCGGCAGGGGCGCGCCCTGCTGGTCGAGCCCGGTGGTATCGTCATTGATGGTCACGTTGTTGAGGCCCCAGGTGACCCACTTGCCAAAGCCCTCCTCCAGCCGCACGCCGTACACGATCTGGCCATTGGTGGCCGTGGAGGACACATCCAAGGCCCCGACATTGGCGTTGGCGCCGCGCCGGGTCTGGCCCCACACCGCGAAGAGCCGGCTGTGGCCCTCATCCAGCCCGCCGCTGCGCAGGTCCAGGGTGAGGCCGCGCAGGTCGTAGGGCGCGTCCAGCGAGAGCGGGCTGAAGACGGGCGAGGAATCGCCCAGGGTGAGGATGCCATCGTCAAAGCTGGCGATGGCGGTGTAGCGGTTCAGGGGCTGCTGCTCGGCGCGCTCCTCATCCGTGACGTAGGCCTTGAGCTCGTAGGTCTGCCCCGGCCCGCGCGCCGTCACGTCCATGGACTCGCGGTTGGCGCCGTAGGGCGCGTAGGGCAGGTTGACCTGGGGCAGGCCCTGGCGGGGCTGCTGAGTGACCAGGCCATACAGGGTCTGGGTGCTGGCCCAGCCATTGACCGCCCATTCGCTGGGCTTGGGCCGGGCCTCAAAGCGCGTGTCGTGCAGGCGCAGGGTGAACTTCCAGGTGGCCTCGCTCACCCCGGCGCCAGCCGTGGCTCGCACGGTGACGCTGTGCTCGCCCTCGGGGATGTCGTGGTCCGGCACCCAGGAGACCAGGGTCTCAAAGGCCTGAAAGCCGGCCACCGCCTTGCCGTCAAGCAGCAGTTGGATGCTCGAAGGGTCCACCGCCGGGCCCGCGGACCAGAAGCTGGCCGTGACCACCGGGCGCGAGCTGGCCAGGTTCTCGCCCTCCTCGGGCGAGAGGATGGTGATCTCTGGCCCCTTGCTCTCCTTGACCGTGCTGATGAAGTAGGGGTTCTGGTCTGGCTGGGCGGGCGGGGCGCTGACCACCCCGCTGTTGTCCGCCAGGCGCAGGTAGTATTCCACGCCCTGCGAGCCCACCACCGATGCCGGGATGCTGCCCGAGACCTGGCCGATCGAGATGTCCATCAGCACCGAGCTGTAGAGCTCCCTGCCCTTGGGCCGGTAATAGAGCCGAGCCTGGGCCGTGCCGCGCACGCCGATGGCCGTGGCCTGTATGAGGATGTCCTGGTCTGCGGGCGCCGAATAGACCGGCTGGTGGCTGAGCGTGGCGGCCTGCAGGCGGGCCGGGCCCAAGGCCAGGCCCAGGGCCATCCCGGCCAGCATGAGGATGCGGGATTTTCTCAAAGCTCGCTCCACAGTGGGTGGCGTCAGCGGTACTCGATGACCAGGGTCTTCTCGCTGCCGTCAGCGTCCTTCACCTTCACCTGCAGGGTGGCGGCTTCCACCCCGCCCAGGCTGGAGGACCAGCTGGAGGCGGGCGGCGTCCAGGGCGCGGGCGCGGGCGGGGCGAAGCCCTTGGCCACGCACATCTGCTGCAGGGCGCCCATCATCTGGCTGCCCAGGTCATTGCTCACCGCCAGCTTGCCCTCGCTCCACTGGATGCAGGTCTGGCCGGCATCCGCGCTCACCTCGCCCGAGGAACCCTTGACCGCGGCCACGGCCGAGGGGGTCTCGAACTCGAAGATGCTCTTCTTCTTGGTGATCTTGCTCCACAGGTCGCCCAGCAGTATCTTGATGGAGGCGATGCCGCGGTCGTTGGACTTGCCGGCCACCGTCTTGGCGTGCAGGACGATGTCGGTGTTGTAGTTGAGCTTGAGCTGGGTGCCATCGGTGAGCACCAGCGCGGCCCGGCCATTGGCGCCGGTGGTGATGCGGTCATCGGCAAAGACCGCGTCGCCCACCTTGAGGGCTGCGGGGGCGGCGGGCTTGGCCGCGCTGTCCAGCAGGCGGCTGACGCTTCCCTGCACCAGGGTGACGACGCCAGCGGGCTTTGAGGCCGCGGCAGGCAGGGCGCTCGCAGCGAGCAGCGCCCCAGCCAAAATCAGGCTCGTGATCTTCATGGTCTCCTCCTGATCGACAAGGTTGGGCTCACTGGAAGTAGAGGGTGCTCTCGGTCACGCTGGCCTTGCCGTCGCGGATGCGGCAGAGCAGCTCATCCGCCGCGCTGCCGTCAGACAGGCGCACCGCGCTAGGCTTGAGCCGGCTCAAGACCGGTATGTTCTCGCGGGCCGCAGCCGCCTTCTCGCGCATCAGCAGGTCGGCCTGCTGGGGGCTGAAGCTGCAAGGCGCAGCCGCCAGGCTGGGGGTGCTGAACAGCGAGGCAAGGCTCTGGCCCTGGCCGCCGGCGCCGCAGAAGGGCTGGCCCTGGGCATCCAGGCTGGTGACGCGCCACCAATAGAGAGTGGCGGGCGCCAGCGCCACATCCTTGCTGCCCCACTGGTAGTTGGAGATGCCAGAGGGCACATCCACGCGCGCCAGCGGCGCTGAGCCAGGGTCGCCTGTGCCGACCTCGAGCAGGTAGCTCACCTGCGAGGGCGGGGTGTTGCGCTGAAAGGCCGGGGTCCAGGCGAAGCCAGGGTAGAGGCTGGAGGACTGCTGGCCCTGGCCAGGATAGAGCGGGCTGGCGGGCCGGCAGTCGGCGTTGGGATTGCCCACCATGATGGTCATGTTGCAGCAAGAGCCCTGCGAGCCGCCGCCCGCCGGGCCGCTGCTGCTGCCTGCGGTGCAGCCGTTGCCGCCCTTGGGCAGCACGTTGGCGCAGACCGTGAAGGAGCGGGTGAGGAACTTGGAGGCGCTGCTGGCATCCAGCCCCTTCAGCTCATTGTTGGCGAAGTTCTGGTCGAAGCCGCCGCCAAAGCTGCTGCTCACATCAAAATCAAGGGCGCTCATCACCCGGGTCTCCCCCGGCTTGAGGGCCACCTTGGGCACCAGCGAGCTGCACCAGACGACCGGGTTGCCCTTGTCGTAGATCACCACTTGAAGGCAAGGCGAGTCTGGCGTGGTGCCGCTGTTGTGCAGGGTGACCCTGAGGGCGCTGGCCACCTGCTGAGCCGGAAAGCTTGAGAGCGTGAGGTTGCCGCTGCCGCCCTGGCCCGCCACCATGTTGTAGAGCTCGACCAGCACGCTCGAATTGAAGCTGAAGAAGACCACATCGCTCTGTGGGCCAGAAGTGGCCGCCCAAGCCGGGCCCGCTGTAGCCAGCGCCAGCCCCAAGGCCAGCGCCAAGGCCCACAATCCCCTTTTGCCCGTCGTTGTCATAGCTCCTCCAGAATGAGACCTCAGAATCTTGCTGAATATCCCAAGAGCACGCCCTGCCCATCCGGGGTCGGCGCCAGCGCCACCCGGCTTGCTTCCAGCGCCTGCCGCTGGTTGAACTTGTCTGCCGCAATGCCCGCCCCGCCCACGTCATCCAGCCAGGTGTCGATGAAGCCGAAGAGCGCCACGCTCACGATGCCCACGCGCGAGGTGATGGGCGCCAGGTTGCTGGGTATCTTGCCGTTGCTGCCGCTGTTGCTGAGGCTCTTCACATCATCCGCCAACGTCATGCTGTTGCTATAGCCCAGCCAAATGGAGGCACCTTCAAGAGCCAACAAGCTGAAGCCTTTGAAGTAGCTGCCAGCATAGATGTGGCCGCTGCCATGCAAGGCGATGCCCGGCAGCCAAGCCAAGGTCTCAGCCAGGGCCGGATAGCGGTGCGGCAGGCTGGAGGCCGTGCCAGTGAGGGCCTGGGCCGTGCCGCTGAGCGCCTTGGCTGTGCCAGTGAGCGCCTGAGCCGTGCCTGATAGGGGCTTGGCAGCAGCGGGCGAGGCCTTGGCCGTGCTGGTGAGGGCTTGAGCCGTGGCAGTCAGGGGCTTGACCAAGCTCTGCGCTGTGATGGTGGAGGCAGCTTGAGAAATACTGGGGAGGGCCAGCAGGGCTAGCAAGCAGAGGGAGCGGCAGAAAGGCACAAAATCCTCCAGGTCAAAGGCTGGTCTGATGATGCTATTAAACATCATAAACTGTCTTTGTCAAGGTGGCAATATCAGCTTTTGCAACGGAGAAAGCGCAGGCCAGCTTTCGCCAACCTGCGCTTTCTCTGCTTAAACTCCCTCTTGCTTAACGCTCTATCTTAACCTCTGCCACTTTGTAGCTGATCTTGCCTTCTCCGCTGGGCGCCAGGTTGAAGGTCTCAATGCGGCTCAGGTCTTGCTCGCCGCCCTTGGCCTGGGGCGGCTGATAGAAGGGGTTGAGCACAAAGGCGCTGAATGGCACCGACACGGTCTGCCAATCGCCAGCCTTGGCATGAAAGCGGGCCACGTAGGCATTCTGTCCCGCGTCATTGAAGCCCACGGTGTAATCGCCATCGCTTTCGGCCTTGAGCGTGACGAGCATGACCTTGGCCTTGCGCCAGTCCTGGCCGGTCCAGTCATCGCCAGCCCGCATCCAATAGCCAGCCCAGCCCTTGGCCGCGATGCTGGCCTTGAACGCCGCCACGCGGCGCGCCTGGTCCTTGTCTGTGCTGAAGTCTATGCTGATGCTGCTCTTGTCATCGGCAAAGGGGCCGCAGCTGCTCTTGTCCAAGAGCTGAAAGTCTTGCACCACCTCGCTGCCAGCCTTGGGCTCTTCTAAGCCAGTGCTGGCCTTGGCCTTGCCGCGCACGGCGCGGATGGGGCCCACCGCCACATCCACCTGGCCCAGGGTGATGGGGCTCAAAGAGATGTCATGCAGGCGGGCAGGGTCAAAGGCCTTGCTCTTGTCGCCGCCCGGGTTGGTCCAATCGGGCTTCTGGAAGAGGCTCAAGGGCACCTCAAACTCCGCCCATTCATCAGACAGCACCCGCACAAAGGCCACCTGCACCGACTTGGCTGAGTCGTTGAGGCCGATCTGGATCTTGCAAGGCTTGCTGGCGCGGGCCGAGAAGCGGATCGCGCTCACGCCCTCAAGGCTCCCAGGCGCCAGCACCCAAAGCCCGCCCCATTGCACCAGCTGGGCGCTGATCTTGGCGGCCATCTGGCCCTCAACCGGGCCGGCCACACGGTCAGCCAAGACCGTGCTTCCCAAGGCGTCAGCAAAAGTGCCTAGGTTCTTATCCATGTCCCAAGTCTTCCAGTCTGGCAGCACCAGCGCGCTGGCCCAGGCACTGAGGGGCAGCAGCACCAGCCCCAGCATCAACAGCTTCTTCATGGCATCCTCCTGAAAAGGTAAAGGCTCGCGGCTCTCTGCATCATGCCGCCCTCGCTGCATCTGACGCTAGGCGCTGGCTTGAAGTGTCGCATCTCAGCGCATGGGCGCAGCAATGGCCATGGCCGTGGGGTTCTCTGGGCTGGACCACAGGAGCTCATCCATGCGGCCATGGATCTGGTCATGCAGGCGCGAGAAGCGCTCTTGCTGGGCCGGCTTGAGCAGGCGCGCCACCTGGTCCTCGCCCTCGCGCGCCAGCTGCTGCACATCCAAGCGCCAGGCCTGGCGCCGCGTCTCCATGCGGCCGCGGGCCTCGGCCAGCACCAGGGCCACCCGCTCCCGCTGGTCCTGATCCAGGTCCAGCTGCTGGCCAAGCTCTGCCACCATGCGCTGAGCCGGGTCCCAGGCCGCCAGGGTGCGCTGAAAGTACCAGCGCATGCCCCAGGCGCCCAGGGCCAGGCCCAGCAGGCCTGCGCAGGCCAGGGCCAGGGGCAGCTTGATAGAGCCTCTCATCGCAGCTCTCCTTTCCACAAAGAAGCGGCGCGGGGCGCGCCTAGGTCGGCAAAGGCCTTGTCCGCCCGCACCCAGGCGCGCTCAGGGTGCCAGAAGGCGCCGGCCAAGAGCGCCAGGGAGAGCGCCGCTGCCGCGGGCATGGCCCAGCCCAACCTCATCTCCCTGCCCTGCGCAGGCCTCAAGCCTTCCAGCACCGCTGGCAACAGATTCGCCTCTGCCCCTTGCGGCCAGGCCTGGGCAATGCGACGGCAAGGCCCGCAATCAGCCAGGTGCGCCTGCACCTGCGCGCGCTGCTGTGGGCTTCCCTTGCCTGCCAGGTGCTCGGGCATAGAGCTCAATATCTCAGCGTGGTTCATGGCTCTCCTCCTCCTCTGCTGTAAAAGGCCTTCAATTTCTGGCGGGCGCGCTTCAGGCGGCCCCGCACCGCATCCAGGCTCAAGCTCAAGCGCGCGGCCAGGGCCTCATAGCTGATCCCTTCCTCATCCACCACCAGGGCCAGGATATCGCGCTCAGAGGCGCTGAGCAGGCCCGCGGCCTCGGGCAGCAGCAGAGCTGGCGCGGCCGGGCCAGGGGCATCCTGCACCAGGGCCGAAGGCAGGCTGGCTCCCTGCTCTAGCATGGCATCCAGGCTCAAGGCCCGCTGCCGCCGCCGCTGGCGCAGCTGGTCTTTGCACTGGTTGATGGCGATGCGCGTCAGCCACGTTCTAAAGCTGGCGCCCTGGCGAAAGCGGCCCAAGGCGCGGTGGGCCTTGATGAAAGCCACCTGGGCCGCCTCTTCCGCGTCCTGGGGATGCGCCAGCACAGCCAGGCAGAGCTGGTACAGGTAGGCCTGATGCGCTTGCACCAGCAGGCCGTAGGCCTCTTGGTCCCCTGCGAGCACCTGGCTGATGGTCTCTGCTTCTGTGATGGCGGCCTCCATGATGCCATGATGATACGCTCATTGGACGGCGCGGAAAAGCCCTAGGTGTCGCAAAGCAGGCATAAAAAAGCCACCCGGGGAGGGTGGCCAAAAATCAAGGAAGGAGATCTTCAAATTTTAACCAGCACCGACCTCACCCTAAGCCGTTCAATGATTAACAGGCATTCAGGGTCGATCTCAATGCCTGCCATGACGACTAGTGGCAATGAGTGATATGCCAATATACCGGACCGCTTTGCAAAGATGCTTAAAACTGTTTTTTCGCAAACCATGGGTAGATGAATCATCATATTCGTGCGAAAGGTCCATGCGTACTTTATTTATCTCGGCCACGGCTTTTGCTCTAGCGTCATCGGCATTTGCATTGGCGGAGCAATGCTCGATGTTCCACCTGGCGGAGCGCAAGTCCAAGAGCGCTTGCAGGTAATAAGGGCGTGCGTTTTCAAATGCCAGCAACTGGACGCTTGCAGCAAAAACAATCAGTGCCCATAACATGGGTGCGAAACATGTCTTCATTCGCTGCCTCAAAAAAGCCAGATGGGATTTATTGTTCCTTCGAGCCAAGCATCACCGCCGATGCCAAACCGCGTCAAACGGCTCACCTAAATTGTTCTTTATAGCAAGTCAATGTAGTACAGCTACTTTGAAAGCAGCTAAATGAGCTCCCTGGGCGCTAGTCGAATGCAAGACGGCCAAATAAATGCCAGAAGCCAGCCGGCTCATGTCAATAGGAGCTTGGTACTGGCCCGCGTCATGGTAACCCAATGGCATTTTATAGGTGCTAGATGCCTACAAATTCAAACCAGGAAGTTAAATTAAGGTATACCATAGCAACCGCGACACAGACCCAGCCAATAATAAGCGCCGTGGCCCACAGTGCTATTTTTCTCCAGCCAACCGAACCGCTGAATTTAAATATAAATATCAAAAAAAGTACCGTAGTAAAAACTTCTATCCAGCAAAGATAACGTCCCCACTCAGCTAAAAACACATATGTACCATTCAGAAAACAGAAGGGCAACACATTCATTAGACCGGTCCTATAGACAATCATTTTTTGCCAACCAAAAATATTTCCCACTGACAGTAGCCCTAATACTTGAATAATCAAAAGACTTCCGAATGCAATTTTATTGTGTTTTAAAAACATTGCTGCGCTCCTTACGTTGAGCCGCAGAATGACCATATAACTCCATCATTATTAGGTCCTCCGCCGCAACAGCATCGGCCTCAGAATTGCCACCCTGAGTAGCAAGATGACTAAACTGCTGGGTCTGGTCAATGTTTGACGTCTTTGGGCTGAATACCCTGCTTTAACTGTCGTTCGATGCTTGAAATCTTGTCGTTTAGGTTAGTAAAAGTCTCGACACCGCCCCGCTTGCCAAAGGCAACTTCAACCCATATCTCACCTTTTGCATCGGTGTATCTCACGGTCCAAGAATTTCCAGACTCTTGGGTAATCGTTCGATTTGTCAACATCGCCCTATTTACGTTCCATCGAGCACAAGCCCGTTCAACCTCGTTTTCAGCGGAGCGGATTGCTTTTTCTTCAGTCCACGTGGCATCTTTGTAAATCAGCCACCCTAATATCAGTGCAATAACTACACTGCTAAAAACCCAGAGACTTTTCTTCATTATTCAAAAACCTCTATTGTAGTGAGCCGCCGTCAGATACCGCAACCGGACCCTGTAGGAAGACATCCCTGCCCAGGATTCCAAAGGTCAACTGCCCTAGCACCATTCTCAACATTGTGAGGGCCGGACTTTTTCCCGGGCTGTCGTCGTCAGTAACGGGGACTCCAAATACGTTTACGCCCCAACCAACGATTATCCGACATTATTTCTCTTCAACCTCGCAAAAGGTCTCTGCTTGTGTCTCGCTTTTGGGGGCAGCTCAATTTTAAGCCATTTACCCTTCATTGCTGATTTCATTATTTTAAAAAAAAGATTTCTTGACCCCTCCCCCCCAGCCAAATCGCAATGTCCGCATCCCCTTTCACCTTTCCCCAAAATCAATTCATTATTCTTCCCAATTTTAGCGCAACTATATCCTGTAACCCATGCCTTATCATGACTTTTCCCGATTGAATATAATGCTAAGCCATCGCCTTTTCTAAATATTATACTAATACGACTTTTCTGTTCCTGATCTATAGAACTTTGAAACCGGAATTTGCCAAGCCTAATGATCAGTGTGGAAATTGTTGGAGGGTGTCGGGCATGAGTATTCCCTGATTTATGACCGCCAAATTCCATGACACACATATGCTTTTATGTTTATAAATATTTTTCTGGAATATATTTCTCAATGCACCTGTGTATTACCTCAGCAAAAATGAGCAATAATATCACGGGCTGTCTTTTAAGGCTGCTATAGGCTTCTGTAAAAACTATGATTCCTTTATTAACTAAAATTAGTTCGACATTAAATAAAACCAACAATATTGCCAATCTCCTATAATATTTATTATTCTTATTTCTATAACTCGGATCAAATTTCAATATAAATACGCTAAATATTATAACTGCAATATAACTAAAAATTAAATTAATGCCCGCTTGACTTATAAGATACGGCCAAGATAAACAGCAATTCCAAACCAATATTATACCTAATAATATTGAAGAAAAAATAATATAGCTCACATAACACCTCGTAGGTTTTATGGTTTCCCGCCAGAGCATGCCATGCATTTGTTATATCCCTGTTATGCGTCACGCGCCCGAAACCGTCCCCATGGGCCAGAGCATGTTCTAGCCAAGCCTGGTGCAGCGGGGGGAGCGGGTATTGTTGGAGGGTGGAGGGCATGGATAATCCGAGTAAAATTTTAATTGAGATTGAAGATGTTTTTAAATAAATCATTCCATTGGTTCGTCAATAATAAAATTGATATTCTAAAACAAAAAATGTTAATGCCAATAATAAGACTGGAGAATACAATCGGGTGTTTTTTTAACCATGTTAATTTATAACAAAGAAATACCAACAGCATATAGAAAATAAAAGAACCAACAAAAGAAAAAGTTGGCCGCCCGAAAACCAGCAGCATCAACTGGTACATTAAAATATATACACCCCCAAAAGCAGCACTAAAAATGGCTGAAAACCAAAATCCCTGAAGGAAAGCAGTTAATAGGGCAAGTGTGAAAAATACGAGGGGTAATATAACGAATATTAAAGAAGTATTCATTAGTAATACCTCCTTGTTGGTGTCGGTATTGATTTGGCACAAGGGGGACCGTGTGGATGTGGGCTGGTAGGCGTAGGACCTAACTATTATTTTAAAAAATCGGATAGCGGGGTTAAGAATAAATAACTAAATATTACCATTGTTACTACATTCAGGATCAGTATGGAACTGATAAACCAGCGAATAGATTTTCCCCTGAGGAATTGACCAAGAATCAAGAGTATTAGTAAATATACAACACGCGATAAGAAACTTGCGAGAAAATGGTTATTTATCCAGTAATTAAAAATATTATCACCTGCCATACAAACTGCGCCAAGTGTGCTTAATAGAAAAGTCCAAATTATGAAGGGCAGAAAAGTAAAGAGGTTTAGGACCGCCCCAATTATGGCGCAAACTACCGCAACCCAAACATTATATTTATTTTTAAACATCAGAAAGATCTCCTAGAAGGAGTTGGAATGGGCTTTGCGGCAGGCTCTTTCTCACAAGGTGAAGTTTTGCATGAGATAGTGCCATTGTTAAGGCTCTTGTTGTAGCAATCCTCAATCCTCTTAGCCGTGTCCCCCATACCAAAGGCTCCCTTCATTTTATTGAGCATATTCCGTAATTCGCCCATGGTGTTGCAACTCCACTCTTGCGCACCTGAAATTGTTGACTCTTTTCGTAGTTTTCCGCTAAAATCATCAATAGCCTTCTTGTTTAGAGCGTAGTAACTGGTCAGTAGAACTTTGTCGAAATTACGAATCGACCCTGGACACAAATTGCTGAAAAGTTGTAAGAAAAACTGCCAGTCTTCTAAATCCCTCGAACTATCCGAAGATGCTAAGCCAGTAGCGTCAAAGAACAGCACGGGAGATGCGTCGGCATATTTATACTGACAAAGCTCAAAAACAATATCGCTGGGGTCTCTACAAATCCACTGCCCTTGTTCAGCATCATACCAGCGGTGCCAATTTAGCACACGTCCAGAAAAACCATCAGTATATCCACCCCTACGACCACACAATCGACTTTTCCCCTTGTGCCAAGCTAGATGAGCTGTTCACCTCCCCGATAAATAAGGTAGTATTTGGGGCGGAGGAGAATAGCCATGACAGACGAGACGAAGAAAGAGGCGGGGGCCTCGGAGCGCAG
>Ga0302319_10010087_pt1 | contig 18071 bp, 10 predicted proteins | sample Bog_T0_2_FD_203319 | JGI IMG/M metagenome (GOLD analysis project Ga0302319, IMG submission 203319) | Peat permafrost microbial communities from Stordalen Mire near Abisko, Sweden - Bog_T0_2 | ecosystem: Environmental > Terrestrial > Soil > Wetlands > Peat | place: Sweden: Abisko, Stordalen Mire...
GGGAGGCCATTATGACCCCGCCGGATCTTGATTTTGAATCCCTCCTCCTCCAGCGCGAACTCCGATAGCTCCGAACGCTTCATCAATTCTATGATCTGCTTGATTTGTTTTAGATCCAAGGATTGGCCGGGGTTGAAGTTTGGGGACAGGGGGTTAGTCCGACTTGCGGGGCTGGCGTTCAAAACAAATCCCGCCAATGAAGCAACACCGATAATTACAACTAATTTGCATTAAGCACAAATTCCGCAAAAAACAGCCAAAAATGCAGGAATTGCATTAAAATTCATTAAATTCTGGGAAAAAGTTGGTCATTTTTCGAATCCAATTTATCCATTGAGCACCCTTGGGAATTCATGAGCCCCCCCGCGTTATCGCCTAAGACCCAAACCCATGCTTTTGCGGGCGTATTTGCCCTGCTGGCGCGGCAAATGGCCGAACTGGAGCGGTCCCTCCATGGGCAGTTGGAAGCCTTTGAGCCGGAAATCAGGGCCATGGCGGACTACTGCATCGACACCTCCGGCAAGCGCATTCGCCCCGCGCTGGTTTTTCTCAGCGGCTGGCGCGGGCCAGATGTGGTCCTCCCGGATCTGGTCCGGGCGGCGACCGTGGTCGAACTCGTCCACCTGGCCACCCTGGTCCACGACGACATTATGGATGAGGCGGAGTTGCGTCGAAACCGCAGCACCGCGGCCCGTGAATTTGGCGCGACGGCCGCCGTGCTCCTCGGCGACGCCCTGTTCGCGCATGCCCTCAACCTCGCCACCCAGTTTGGGACCACCGAGGTCTGCGCCGCGGTCTCCGAATCCACGCGTCGCGTGTGCGCCGGGGAGATCGTGCAGACCCTCCGCCGGGGCTCGACTAGTGTCACGCGGGCTGATTATCAACGAATTATAGATCTTAAGACCGCCGAATTGTTCCGGGTTTCCTGCTTCCTGGGGGCCCGCCTTTCCGGTTTCGATGCGGGCTATGCCGAGTCCGCGAGTATTTTTGGGCGCCATCTGGGGATCGCCTACCAGATGTATGACGACCTGGCGGATTTTTTTGGCGAGGAAAAGCGGATCGGAAAGACGTTGGGGACGGATTTGGCGAGCGGCAAACTGACGCTGCCCCTGTTCGTCCTGCTCGAGAGCCTGCCCGAGTCCGAGCGCGCGGCGCTGAATGAGGAAATCACCGGGCGCAGCCCGCCGCAGCCGGCCCTGCGACTGCGGCAGATGGACGAGTTGGACGTATATGCCGCCGTGGTGGACACTATCGATGGCGAGCTCAACGCGGCGGCGGCGGCCCTCCGGGGGCACGCCGCGCCGCAATTGCTGAGCCTGGCTGACGTGCTGCGGGCGCAGGTGGGGAATCTGCGGGGGTAGCGAGGGACCCCTCGTTTGGCCGCCCTCGTTTGCCCGCTGCACGCGGGCCCCGGCGGGCAAAAGGCGGCGCTTCGCTGCGCCGCATTTTGAATTTGCACAAAGTGGCCAATTGGGGCCTCTTTCCACTGTGCTGGAAGCGATCAAAGTAATCGGCAAATCGCTGGTGCCCTCGCCGGAGCGGGCGAGGGAAGCCGATGACGATTTCAGGGTGGTCCGCCAGGTGCAGGCGGGCGAGGTCGGTGCCTTCGATCGCGTGATAGTGAAATACCGCGGCCGGATCTACGGGGTCATTTACAACCTCACGTCGAACCGGGAGGACGCCGCGGATCTCACCCAGGACACTTTTATCAAGGCATTTCAGTCGATTCACCGCTTTCAGGGCCAGGCTTCATTCTTCACCTGGCTTTATCGCATCGCCATCAATTCGACGCTCAGCCACCTCCGCAAGAACCGGGGCCGGTCATTCTTCAGCCTCGAGGGCATCAACAGCGAGGAGCCGGCGTCGCGCGAGATCATCGCCGCCTTGACGGACAAAACGGGCGCCGACCGGGACACCCACGTCAGGGAGCTCCAGGAAAAATTGAACGAAGCGATGCAGAAATTGTCTATCAATCATCGCACTGTGATCACCTTATTCGAGATCGATGGCCTCAGCCACCAGGATATTGCCGAAGTCATGAACTGCTCCGTGGGCACGGTGCGCTCTCGGCTGCATTATGCGAAGCAGTTGCTGCAGGCTGAGTTGCAACCCTATATCGGCAAATGAATCAAAACGAGAAACGCGGCGTGACTATCGAACAGTTGATGCGCCTGAAGCGGGTGGAGCTGCCGGCGCCAGAATTTTGGAGCCAGTTTGACAAAGATTTACGGGCCAAGCAGTTGACAGCGATCTTGGACAAGCGTCCATGGTGGCGCTCGTTCCCGCGGGTCTACGGCTTTGCCGTGCGGCATCCGATGGCCCTGGGGACGGCCGCGGCCCTGTCGATCGCGTTTTTCAGCGTGAGCGAATATCGCGGCAATAATCGGGCCCCGATCTCAAGCTCCGGCGACGAGGTGGCATTTTCCGCGGTGGAGTCCGCCGCGCCGGTCCATGCGGGAGCGCCCGCGGCGCTGCCGGTGTCCGCGCCGCTGATGGAGCGGCCGGCCGCCCTGCCGATCCGGATGACGGTGACCAAGAAGTCCGAGGAATCCTTCAGCCAGGAGCTGGCGGCGATGATGGCGGCGCAGCGGACGTCGCCCCTGCTGACCTCGATCGCGAGCCGCGACGACATGCTGCAGGTGGAACGGGACGAGCGCATCGAGGCGCCGGTGGGAAGGACGCTGGGCCCGATCAATTTGGCGGCGATCCAGATGGACCAGCCCCAGTTCGTGCGCAATCAGCTTGGTTTCTCGCAGAACTTTCAGCCGGCGTCCTCCGCGGACCGCGGGCAGATCGCCGAGCCGCTGGCCCAGATGGCCTCGCCCTCTGAGGAACGCCGCTCGCGGCTGATGGCGGAGGGTCTTCCGGTGATGGCCTCGCTCGAGAGCGCCCCGGCGCCGGCCAATGACAGCGTGGTGAACCGGCTCTCGGACGACCGGGTGTATGAGTCGATCAGCCGGTACGACCTGGACGCCAATCGTCTGTCGATCAAGTTTTAGTTCGAGCGGTCGCTGCAGCACGCAGCATGGGCTTCCAGCCCATGTCATCGCCGACACGGGCTGGAAGCCCGTGCCACGTTGGCTGCCTCATCAGCCTTGAGTCCGTCCCGGACTTGTGCCGGTCTGTTCGCATCCTATGCGCACCGAAAAAGACTCGATGGGGGAGATGCCGGTTCCGGATGACGCGCTGTACGGCGCCTCGACGCAGCGCGCGGTCCTCAACTTCCCGATCAGCGGCCGGCCCATGCCCGCCGGATTCATTCGCGGGCTCGGCCTGGTCAAGCTGGCCTGCGCCCGGGCCAACGAGGAGCTTGGCCATCTCGCGCCGGTAAAGAGCCGCCTCATCCAGCAGGCGGCGCGGGAAGTGGCGGACGGCAAGCTGACGGCGCATTTTCCGGTGGACGTCTTTCAGACCGGATCGGGCACGTCGACCAACATGAACGCCAATGAGGTGATCGCGAACCGGGCGGCGCAGATCGCGGGCAGCCCGATCGGCCTGAAGAAACCGATCCACCCCAACGATGACGTCAATCTCGGCCAGTCATCGAACGACATCATCCCGACCACGCTGCATGTCAGCGTGGCTCTCGCGCTGCGGCATGACCTGATCCCCGGCCTGGAGTCGCTCGCCGCTGCGCTCGAGGAGAAGGCGGCCGCGTTCGCCGGGATCGTGAAGATCGGCCGCACCCACCTGATGGACGCCACGCCGATCACGCTCGGCCAGGAATTTTCCGGCTACGCCGCGCAGGTGCGCAAGGGCGTCGAGCGGGCGCGCAAGGGCATCGCGGCGCTCGGGGAGCTCGCCGTCGGCGGCACCGCCGTCGGCACGGGCATCAATTGCGACCTGAATTTTCCGCCGCTGGTCTGCCGGATCCTGTCCGAGGAGACGGGGATCGCCTTCCGCGAGGCGGCGAACCATTTCGAGGCGCAGGGGGGGCGCGACGACGCCGTGGAGGTCGCCGGCCTGCTCGCCACCATCGCCGCGAGCCTGGCCAAGGTGGCCAACGACGTCCGCCTGCTCGGCTCGGGACCGCGCGCGGGGCTGGCGGAACTGCGCCTGCCTGCCACCCAGCCGGGCTCATCCATCATGCCGGGAAAGGTGAATCCGGTGATGAGCGAGATGCTGGTGCAGGTCTGCCACTATACCCAGGGGCTGACCCAGACGGTCGCGGCGTGCGGCCGCGATGGGCAGTTCGAGCTGAACGTGACCATCCCCCTGATCGCGTTTGCGCTGCACGAGGCGATTCACTGCCTCGCCCGCGGCGCGCGGGTGTTTGGCGCGGCCTGCGTGAGCGGCATCGAGGCCGACGCCGCCCGGTGCCGGGAACTGATGGAGCGCTCGCTCATGCTGGTGACCGCCCTCAATCCCTTCATCGGCTACGACCAGGCGGCGGCGGTGGCCAAGGAGGCCTTTGCGACCGGTCGCACCCTGCGCGAGATCGTGCTGGCCAAGAAACTCATGGATGCCGCCGCCCTCGACCAGGCGCTCGACCCGCTTTCGATGACCCAGCCGGGCGCCGGCGGCGTGTCCGCCGGCGGCGGATAAAAGGTAGTGCAGGCGTCCCGCCTGCAATCTCGACGACGGCAGGCGGGACGCCTGCGCTACTCTTTCAAGGCACCGCGTAAATCTCCACCGTCGCTATCCCGGTGCCGCCGTTGACGCCCGTGATCTGCGCCGTGTAGTCGCCGGGCGGCAGCGTGACCAGCAGCGCGGAATCCTGGGATCCGGCCGGCAGGGCGTAAGCGCCGATGGTGGCAAAGATACTCGCGAGCGTCGGGTTGCCGCCCCAGCCCGTGTTGGAATCGAGCAATTGCTGGCCGGAGTTGAATAGGCTCAGGACCGGCTGGGCCAGGCTGCCGGTGAGGTTGAAGGGCGGCAGGGACAGGCTGGGGCCGATGGCGCGGATCAGGACGGTTTCCGAGGTGTTGCCGCCGATGGAAAAACCTCCGATGAGAAGATTGGCGCCCGGGCCCACGGGGGCCCGGACCGAGAGGTTGGTGAGCTGCGCCGGGGGTGGGGAGGTGTCCGCGTCGTAAAACTCGACCATGGCGATCCCCGTGGCGCCACCGATGCCGCTGACGGCGGCGCTGTAGTTGCCCGGCGCCAGCGGGGTCGGATACAGCATGGAGTCCAGGGAGTTGGTGGGAATGGGGAAGGCGCCGACCGCCGCATCAGCGGTCATGAGCGCGTTCCCACCCCCCCAGCCGTGGTTTTGGCCCAGCATCGCCTGGGCCCCGTTTTCCAACGTGAGCTGCGGGTCGGACAGCGCGCCGCTCAGATCAAAGGGGGCCAGGGCGAGGCTGGGACCGATGCCCCGGATGAGCAATTGCTTCGCGCCGCTGCCGCTGATGCTGAAGCCGCCAAACAGTCCGCTGGCCGGCCCCCCGCCGACCATGCCCCGCCCCGACAGATTGGTGAGGTAGCCAGGCGTCGACGTGGCGACGACCGCCAGCGTCGCGGCGGCGGTGGCGGCGCCGAGTGAGTTGGTCGCGACGCAGTAATATTCCCCGGCGTTGGCGGACGTGACTCCGGTCAGCAGCAGGGTGGAGTTGGTGGCCCCGGGAATGGCGACCCCGTCAAACCACCACTGGTAGCTGGGCGCCGGGATCGTGTCCGAAGCCACGCTGAACGCCATGGTCCCGCCCGCGGCCAGCGTCTGGGATGACGGTTGCGACAGGAACGACGGCTCGGTCGCCACCGACGGGCCGGCCGCCGGCGCGCCGACGCGGATGGTGTTGTTGTCGGCGTCGGCGATATAAACATTGCCCGCGGCGTCCACCGCCACGCCGCTGGGCGAGTTGAATTGCGCGGCCGAGCCGATGCCGTCCGCGCCCCCCGCCGGCGCGGGCGGGATCGGTACGCCTCCGCCCAGGGTGGTGACAACCCCGCCGGGAGCGATCATCCGGATCAGGTTGTTGCCGGTGTCGGCGACGTAGACATTGCCCGCGGTGTCGACCGACACGCCGCCGGGCGCACTGAACTGGGCGCCCGAACCGACGCCGTCGGCATGGCCGCTGTGTCCCGGGCTTCCGGCCAGGGTGGAGACGATGCCGCCGGGGGCGATCATCCGGATCGTGTCGTTGCCCGTATCGGCGACATAAAGGTTGCCCGCGGTATCGACGGCCACGCCGCTGGGTGAATTGAACTGGGCGGCGGAGCCGGTCCCGTTGGCGATCCCGCTCGTTCCCGGGGTGCCCGCCAGGGTGGTGACGACTCCCGCCGGCGTGACCTTGCGGATCGAATCGTACCCGGAATCCGCGACATAGATATTGCCGGCGCTGTCCACCGCGAGGCCGGCGGGATCGCCGAACTGGGCGGCGGAGCCGGTGCCGTCGCCGCCGTTGCCGCCGTTAATAGGAAAAAGCGGGATCGGAGTAGGGTTGCCCGGGACCAGGGTGGTGCTGACGCTTTCGCCGTTAGCGCTTTCGCCGTTAGCGATGGCAACGGCGTATGCGGGCGATCCGGCCAGGGTGGTCACGACGCCTGCGGAGGAGATCTTGCGGATGGCCGCATTGCCCGAATCGGCGACATAAACGTTGCCGGCGGCGTCCACCGCCACGCCGCACGGATCGTAGAAACTCGCCGCGGATCCCCTTCCGTCTGCGCTGCCCAGGACGCCGGCGCTGCCGGCCAGGGTGCTGACCGTTCCCCCGTATTCGATCTTGCGGATCGTGGAGTTCCGGGTGTCCGCGACGTAGGTGTTTCCGCTGGCATCCACGGCGACACCGCTGGGCACATTGAAGCGCGCGGCCGCGCCCGTGCCGTCCGCGCTGCCGGTGCCGCCCGCGACCCCGGCCACCAGGGTCACCGCCCCGCCCGGAGCGATTGCCAGGATTTCGCTGTCCCGGCCGTCGACGGCGTAGATATTGCCGCTGCCGTCGGCGACCAGGCCCGTCGCGTCGAAGCTGTATCCGATCGTGTCGGTCGTCGTGGCCACGGTGGTGACGATTCCGCCCGGGGCGATTTTTCGGATCCGCCCGAGGTCCGCCACATAGACATTGCCGTTGCCGTCGACCGTCAGCGCCGTGGGTTTGCCAAACCGCGCGGCGGAGCCGGTCCCGTCGGCGGTGCCAGTGATGCCGGCCACGCCCGCCAAGGTCGTGACCGTCCCGCCCGGCGCCATCACCCGCACCGTATAGTTTCCGGTATCGGTGATGTAGAGATTGCCAGCGCTGTCGATTGCGATGCCGGTGGGAGCTTTGAACCGGGCGGCGGATCCGAGGCCGTCGGCGCTGCCGCCGACGCCGACAGTGCCGGCCACGGTGGTGACGACCCCGCCCGGGGCGATTTCGCGGATCGTCTCGTTATCCGTGTCGACGGCGTAGAGGTTGCCGCCGCCGTCCGCGGCCAGGCCCCCGAGGTTGCCGAACCGGGCGGCCGAGCCGGTGCCGTCGGCGGTGCCTCCGAGCACGCTGCCCGCCAGCGAACTGACCATGCCTTGAGGTGAAATCTTGCCGATCGCGGTGGAGTTTACGAAGTAGACGTTGCCGTTGGCGGCCACCGCCAGGCTGGTCGGAAATCCCAGCACGGGGCCGGCGCCGGTGAACGGCGCCAGCGTATACGCGTAGCTGCCGCCGGCCAGCGTCGCCACCGCATCCGTCGGGCTGATCTTCAGGACCGCGCTGTAGCCCGAGCCGCCGAAGATCAGGTAATCAGTCAGCACGGTCCACTCCGATACCAACAAGTTGCCGTGTGCGTCCCGCGCGATGCCGACGGGATTGCTCAGCCGCACCGAGGCGCCGGGACCATTGTTACTGCCGTAGATGCCGGCCAGCGTCGTGAAATCGCAGGGGGTGTAAACGGACTGGGCCCGCAGCGACGGGCCCGGCCCAAAGGCGAGAACGGCGGCGGCGAGTAGGAGGGCGGCCCAGGCGCTGGCATGACGGGGTTTCAAATCCATAGTGTGTCAATAAATACGACCGCTCGGCGGGATTTGAGTCACGCCGTCGACTGAATGATATGCTGAATCCCCTGTATTTGAAGCTCATTTCCCCGGAGACATCATCCTAGGTGGAGCGCGTTGTCCCTAACGCGCTCGTTCGGCTGCTGGGTCGAGCGAGCGTATGGGGGACAATCCGCTCCACCTTTGCACAGATCGCCACTATCTGGTGGGCTCAATCAGTACACTTCGTAGATCTCAACGGTGGCAATGCCGGTGCCCCCGTTCACTCCAGTCACTTGCGCCGTGTAGTCGCCGGGCGGCAGCGTGACCAAGAGCGCGGAGTCCTGCGACGCGGCGGAGAGGGAGTAGGCGCCGACCGTGGCGAACACGCCGGCGAGGATTGCGTCGCCGCCCCACACAGTATTGGAGTAAATCTGCTGCTGGGAGGAGTTGAAGAGGCCCAAGACCGGTTGGGCCAGGGTGCCGGTCAGGCCAAAGGGGGCAATCAAACCCGGGCCGACGGCGCGGATGAGTACGGTCTCGGCAGTGGTGCCCCCGATGGCGAAGCCGCCGATCAGGAGGTTGTTTCCCACTCCCACGGGCGCCCGGACTGACACATTGGTGAGTCGCGCGGCGGGCGGCGAAGCATCCGCGTCGTAAAGCTCGAGCATGTCCAGGCCGGTGGCATTCCCGACTCCGGTCGTTCCAGCGTTGTACAAACCCACCGGCAGCGGAACGTCCAGCATGGAATCCAGCGAAGCGGTCGGCACCGGGAACGCGCCCACCGCGGCCTCGGCGGCAATAAGCGCGAGCGTTCCGCCCCAGCCGCTGTTCTGGCCGAGCACAGCCTGCGTCGAATTGTAGAGCGTCAGCTGCGTATCGGACAGATAGCCGGGGAGGCCGAAGGCGGTGCTGAGACTGGGTCCGATGCTGCGGATCAACAGCTGCTTCGAGCCGGCTCCCGAAATCGCGAAACCGGCAAACAGGGCATGGGCGGCCCCGGCGCCCACGGCGCCCCGTCCCGACAGGTTGCAGAGATAACCCGGGGTGGAGGTGGAAACGACGGTCAGGATGATCGAGGTGGTGACCGTGCCGCTCACGGCGCAGGTGTAGGTGCCGGCATTGGCCGGTGCCGCTCCACTCAGCAGGAAGATCGCATCGGTGGCGCCGGCGATGGGCGTGCCGTCAAAAGACCATTGGTAGGCCGGCGCCGACCCGCCGGCGAGGGCGATGGCGTCGAAGGCCATGCTGCGACCGCGGGCGACCGTCACCGCCACGGGAGCCACCGTGAATTGAAGTTGGGATCCGCCCACGATCGCGAAGGTTCCGGTCAGCCCGACCGGGAGGCTCGTGTAACTGAAGTCCAGGGGGCTGAACGCGGTATTCAGGAACGTGGCCAGGGTGTAGGTGGCCGGGTGGACCGAGCCCTGAAAATTGAACTTGAATGTCCCCGCCATGCCCTTGACCAGCGTCCCGGCAATCGCGAGCCGGTCGGACGTCGCGTCGGTGCCGCTCAGCTTGAATGGCATTGTCGCCGACCCGTCGGTCGAGCCATTCCAGGTGAAGCTGCCGCCGACGCTGAGTGTGCCGATGGTCGAGATGCTGCCCGGTGCGACGGACCCGCCGGGAGAAGCGACGACGCTGCCGTTGATGGTTCCCGAGCCGCCGAGGGTCGCGCCGCCGGCGACAGTCACGGCGCTTGCGGCGGTGAGAGAGCCGTTCACGAGCAGCGTGCCGGCATTGACGGTGGTGGGGCCCGTGTACGTGTTGGTGCCGGCGAGAATGAGGGTGCCCGCGCCGGTCTGGGCCACCGCGCCAGAGCCGGCGTTGGTGCCCGTGCCGCCATTGCCGGTCTGGTCGGAGATTTCATCGGAGAAAGTCTGGGTCTGCCCCGCGGCAGGCGAAAAAGTGACGGTGCCATTGCCTTGGATGAAGAGGCCGGCGCCGAAGGCCGACCCGGCGCCGACGTAGGAACCGTCGGCGCCGCCAGTCACAGAACTGCCGCTGACGGTGAGCGGACCGCTGAAGGCGAGCCCGCCGCCCTGTTGGACGAAGAGTGCGCCACCCATGCCGGCGCCCCCGCCGCCGGATGCGTTGCCACCGGCGGTCGCGCCGCCACCCCCGCCACCGAAGCCGGCGCTCCCACCGACGCCGCCACCTCCGCCGCCGAAGCCCCCGCTACCCCCGGCGTTGCCGCCGTCACCACCCCCGCCGCCGAAGCCACCGCCACCGCCGCCGACGACGCCTACGCCGCCTCCACCGCCAAACCCCCCGCCCCCGCCAAAGCCGATGAATCCGGACACCCCCGCCCCGCCGCCGATGCCGCCCCCGCCGCCTCCGCCACTATTGGGCGTGAGGGCTCCACCACCGCCTCCTCCCCCGCTGTTGCCTCCAGTTCCCGCATTCGTCCCGGTGGAGCCCGCCCCTCCGGGCGAGGCGCCTGCGGCAATTCCGGGCTCACCGGCCGAACCGTCGCTACCACCATTGGCCCCGATGCCCAACCCGCCGCCGCCGCCGTCGGCCCCGGTTCCGCCGTTGCCTCCCATCCCTCCACCAGCGGTGGCGTAGCTGGTGATGAGGCCGCCGCCGTTGCCGCCGGTGGCGTTGTTCGCCACGAGGTTGACGTCGCTCAGCGTGACGTTGGCGAGGTTGGCAACAAAGACGGCGCCACCAAGGCCCGCGCCACCCCCGCCGCCCGCGCCGCCCTGCGCCTTGGCGTTCTGAATCGTGAGGTCCTGGATCGTGACGGCCACGGGGATCATCGTTGCCGTGCCGGTCGTCCACGCACCGACGAGAAACCCGCGATAAGCACTGGCGCCGTTGAGCGTATTGTTGTTACCGAGGATGGTGACGTTGGCCTGGACGGCGGGCAGGTCGCCCGCGAGGGTGATCGTCGCCAGGCCCGGATCCAGCGTGATGGTGTTGGTCCCGCCGGCCGCATTGGAGTCGGTGATCGCCTGGCGGAGCGAGCCGGGGCCGCCGTCGGCATTGGTGCTGACGACAAAGTTCGCCGCGTCGGCCGGAACCTTGAGGACGCCGAGCAGCAGCGCGGCCGCCAGCAGACCGAAATAGGCGTTACGGCACTTCATAAATCTCGACTGCGGCGATGCCGGTGCCCCCGTTGACGCCGCTGACCTGCGCGGTGTAGTCGCCGGGCGGGAGGGTGACCAGCAGAAGTGAATCCTGGGATGCCGCCGCGATCGCGTAGGCGCCGACCGTGGCCTCGGTCGCCGCCAGAACCGGGTCGCCGCTCCAGACCGTGTTGGAAGCAAGGACCGCCGGGTTGGAATTATAAAGGGTCAGGACCGGCTGGGCGAGCACGCCGGTGAGGTTGAAGGGAGCGAGGGCCAGACTGGGGCCGATGGCGCGGATCAGAACCGTTTCGGCCGTGGTCCCTCCGATGACAAAGCCGCCGATGAGAATATTGGCGCCCGTTCCCACCGGGGCGCGCACCGACACATTGATCAGGCGGGTGGGGGGCGGGGAGGGATCCGCATCGTAGATTTCGACCACCGCGAGGCCGGTGGCCCCGCCCACACCGGTCACGGCCGCGCTGAAGGCACCGGGCCCGCTCAGCAGGACGTCCAGCATGGAGTCCAGAGAATTGGCTGGCACGGGATAGGCGCCCACGCCGGCGTCGGCCGCCATCAGGGCGGTCGTTCCGCCCCACGGACTGTTCTGGCCGAGCACCGCCTGCGTCGATGAAAGGAGCGTGAGCTGCGTATCGGACAAAACGCCGGGGAGGCTGAAGGGCGGCAATGCCAGGCTCGGGCCGATGCCCCGGATCAGCAGTTGCTTCGGGACCGGCGAAGCCGGGGAGCCGGAAATCCCGAATCCGCCTATGAGGGCGTTGGCCGCCCCGGGCCCAACCACTCCCCGCCCCGAGAGATTGGTGAGATAACCGGGATCGGTCGTGCCGACGACCGTGAGCGTGGCGACGCCGCTCGCGAGGGTTCCCGCCGAGGTGGTCGCGAGGCACGCATAGGTGCCGGCGTTGGCCGAGGTTGCGTCGGAAATCACCAGGATGCCGTCGGTCGCACCCGTGATCGGCGCCCCGTTGAAGGTCCATTGACAAGTCGCCGCTTCCGCTCCGGCAGCGGTGGCGTTGAATACGACGGTGTGTCCGCTGGCAACGGTCTGTGAGGCGGGCTGGAGGGTGAAACTCAGCGGCGCCACGAGAAAGCCATGCGCCGCAATGGCGCCGACCAGCGGCGAATCCAGCTGGACCGAGGTGGCGTCCTGGCCGTCGTCCGCGTAGGCATAGAGGATGTGATAGCCCGGCGCGAGGGGCGACAGGGTGGCGCTGAAGGCGGAGCCAAGGTTCGTCGCCTGCGTCCAGGGGCCCTGCCAGGTGTCCACCTGGTAAAAGACATTTTGGGGGGCGGGAGCAGTCGGACTGAATGAACTTTGCGCGTTGAACTGGTAGCCGGGTGTGGTGCCGCCCACTTGGTTTCCCGGGAGGGGAGTGATGACCGTGCTCAGCGGCACCGGCTGAACCGGCTGTTCCGTGATCACGGTGATACTCGCGCTGCCCGCATTGGCGACATAGATGTTTCCGGTGACCGGGTTGACCGCGACGGCGGCGGGGCTGGTTCCGGCCGCGACGGTGGCAGTCGCATTGGTGGCGCCATCGATCACGGTCACGCTCGCCTTGCCATAGTTGGGGACGTAAATCATGTCGGTCGCCGGATTGACCGCGAGGGCGATGAGGTTGGATCCGGCCGCGACGGTGGAGGTCGCCAGGGTGGCGCCATCGATCACCGTCACGTTGGCACTGGCGTCGTTGCCGACGTAGATCTTGTTGGTGACGGAGTCCACCGCCACGGCGATAGGGCTGCTCCCGGCAGCCACGACGGCCGAGGTGGTGTTCGTGGCGCCATCGATCACGGTCACGCAGGCGCCGTTGATGTCGGCGACATAGATTTTGTTGGTGACGGGATTGACCGCGACGGCGGCCGGGGTGGTTCCGGCTGCGACGGTGGAGGTCGTGTTGGTGGCGCCATTGATCACCGTCACGTTGTCGCTGCCATAGTTGGCGACGTAGACCGTGTTGGTCGCGGGATTGACGGCCAGGGCTTCGGGGTAGGTGCCGACCGCGACCGTGGCGGTGGCAAGAGTGGCGCCGTTGATCACCGTCACGTTGTTACTGCCGACGTTGGCGACGTAGATTTTATTTGTCACCGGGTCGACCGCGATGGCGTAGGGGGTGGTTCCGACGGCAATCGTGGAGGTTGCATTGGTGGCGCCATCAATCACCGTCACGGTCCCGCCCAGCTGGTTGGCGACGTAGATTTTATTGGTCGCCGCGTTAAGTGCGATGGCGAAAGGATTGGCTCCCACGGCGACGGTAGATGGCGCCGAGGTGATGCCGTCGATCACCGTCACATTGGCGCTTCCGTAGTTGGCGACGTAGGTCTTGTTGGTTGCAGGATTGACGACGATCGCCTCAGGGCTGGTTCCAACGGCGACAGAGGAGGATGTGTCCGTAGCGCCGTCGATGACCGTTACGTTGCTGCCGCTCGCGTTGGCGATGTAGATTTTGTCGGTCACCGGATTAACGGCAATGTCATAGGGCATGGACCCCGTGGGGATGGTGGAGGCTGTATTGGTGGCGCCATCGATAACCGCTACGCTGGACCCCGCTGCGTTGATGACGAAGATTTTGTCGGTCATCGGGTCAACCGCGATGCCGCTGGGGAAACCTCCCGTAGCGACGGTGGCGGTGGCACCGGTGGCACCGTTGATCACCGTCACACTATCACTGTCCGCGTCCGTGACGTAGATTTTGTCGGTCACCGGATTAACCGCAATGGACGTGAGGTTGGATCCGGCGGCGACGGTGGTCGTGGTATTGGAGGCACCGTCAATCACCGTCACGTTATTGCTCGCTTCGTTGGCGACGTAGATTTTGTTGGTCACCGGATTGACCGCGATGGACGCCGGCGTGGATCCGGCGGCGACGGTGACGGTGGCATCGGTGGCGCCGTCGATCACCGTCACGGTGCCGCTGGCTTCGTTGGCGGCGTAGATTTTATTGGTCACCGGATTGATCGCGATGCCGCCGGGGAAGCCTCCCGTGGCGACGGTGGAGATTGTGTTGGTCGCTCCGTCAATCACCGTCACCGTTGAGCTGGCAGCGTTGGGCAAACTTTCATTCCCGACGTAGATTTTATTGGTCACGGGATTAACCGCGATGGCGAATGGGCCGTTTCCTGCGGCGACGGTGGTGGTCGTATTGGTGGCACCGTCAATCACCGTCACGTTATTGCTCCTTTCGTTCGCGACGTAGATTTTGTTGGTGGCCGGATTGATGGCGATGGCCACTGGGAACGTGCCGGCGGCGACGGTGGAGGTCGCGTTGGTGGCGCCGTCGATCACCGTCACGGTACCACCATTGATGTTGGCGATATAGACTTTATTGGTCACCGGGTTCACGGCGGTGGCTTCCGGACTGAAGCCGGCGGCGATGGTGGCGGTCACATACTGCGCTTTTGCCGGTGATCCGCAGACGGAGGCGACACCGAGGAGGGCAATCGCGAATCGCGCTTGCTTCATGCTTGGCCTCATTTGGTAAGCCCAGGATTAAAGGTGAAGTGTAAGCGGTCGAAATCGACGATAGCGCGGTTTCCGACCATAGGGTGCGATGCGCCCGGTTACAGCGTCGCGGTGGCGAACGTCGGGGTTTCCTCCGTTTCCCGCCCAAAGTAGGGTGCGGCGGCCGCCAGCATGGATGGGACGATTTGGTCGAATCGGCCGGTCCGGGGCGCGCTGATCCGCGAGGACCAGAGGGGCACCACCTGGTGCCGGCGCCAGGCCGCATAGTCGAAGGCGACGAGCAGGACATAGGCCTGTGCCTGCCGGGTGGCGTCCCGCAGGTCCTTCTCCCGGGTCAGTGAGGTCGAGGCCATCCACGGGTCCAGGGGAGACAGCTTGTAGGCCTGCAGCTGACCGGGCGGCGACGGACGCGAGCGTTCCGGGGCCGCGTAGCCCCAGCCGAAAGTGAGGATGAGCGCGGGCGGCGACGCCTTGGTTGCAACCGAGTAGCCAGCGCCCGCCAGCGCGCCCATGATGGCGCGCTCGACCGTCGCGGCCGGCGGCGGAGTTGAGCGACTCCAGACACGGCCGACGTCCTTATAGCCGGTCGCGACTGGAATATAGTAGACGGGGTGTCCCGCCGTGGGGTGTTCGAGCTTTCTGCCCGCCGCGGTCAATTCGCCGGTCACGGCCACGGTGAGTGGCCGGGCCGGCACGGGCTCGCTGGCGGGTGCTTTCCAAGCAGGGGCCGCGGCGACGGGCGCCGGCAAAGCCACGACGGCCACGTGGGCCGACTGGACGGGCCCGGACAATTTGGCGGGAGCTGAGACTGGGGGCACGACCGGAAGCGAGGGGCGTGGGGCCGGCGCCGCGGTTATCCGCACAGGATGAGGCAGCGACACCTCGGGTGCGGCCAGGCGCGCAGGACCGGTCCGCGGGCCGGCGGCAATCGTCGAGGGCAGGGCAGGAGCCGCGGCGGAGACGAGCGGCGCGGCCGGGGCCGATGGGCGCCCGCTTCCCGTGGTCGGAGGCAGCACCGGCAGCTGCGCCGCGATGGGGAAACGTGCATTGGTGAGGCAGCCGATGCCGACCCCCGCGAGCAGGAGGAACGCGCAGACCGACCAGCGGGACGGCGGCTTGAAGTCCATGATCAGGGCGATCCGCATCCGCAGGTCCCCGGGAGCCTCCAGAACCCCGACGTGGCCGGGAACGGCCGGCTGGCGCATGCAACCCTCGAGCAGCTGGATGATGGTTTCGCCGTAACTGCGGTTGCGGCCGTCGCCCACGGCCTCGAGCACCGCTGCGTCGCAGGCGAGCTCGCGGTCGGCGCGCCAGCGCGTGAAACCGAACCACACCGCCGGGTTGAACCAATGGATCGCCTGCAACCCGGTGGTCAGCCAGTTGAGGATCAGGTCGCCGCGCTTGAAATGCACCATCTCGTGCAGCACGACGAAGCCAACCTCTTCGCGGTTGAACCTCTCGACAAACCCCCGGGGGAGGACCAGGCGCGGACGGAAGAGTCCGTACAGCACGGGGCTGGAGACCGCCCGGGTCTCATAGACGGCGAACCGGGTGCGGAGGCCGAGGCGCCGCGCACATTCCTGCACCAGCTCGATCACGGCCGGGTCCGTCACCTCGGGGGAGCCGGCAAAGCGGCGGACCCAGCGCAGCGCGCGGAAGGCCACTTGGAGCATAAAGGCCGTGAAGCCGGCGAGCCAGAGGAGGGCGAGGAAACGGGTGGAGTGAGTTGCTGGCCGCGGCGGAGCCAGGCGACGACGGATCCCTAACGCGCTGGCAGGACCCAACGTCCGGACAAGCGCGTTAGGGACAACGCGCTCCACCTGCTGGTGGCCGGCGGGGCCGTTGGCCGAGCTTGGCGAGAGATCGGAATCCCACGAGGTCCGGGCTGGGTCCGGCACGGACGCGGGCGCGGGTGGGGTCACCTGTTCGGCGGCGAGCGGCGGCACGCGGCGCAAGGCAACGAAATTGAATATGCTCACCGTGCTCTCGAGCGAAACGGGCAGGAGCAAACGCGCGATCAGTAGCAGCCAGAGGGCGCAGCGCCAGCGCGGCGTGAGCCACCGGCGAAAGGCCGCCTGCACCAGCAGAATCACCGCCACGACGACGGCCGCCTGGAGGGAGAGGCGCCCGAGGGTGGACAGCAGGTGCGTCGGACTCATCGCTACGCCTTCTCGTCGTCCGGCTTGGACTCCCGGAGCAGGCGCCGCAATTCGTCGGCGCCCTTTTTGCTCAGGCGATGCCGGCCGACGAAGTGCGCCAGCATCGGCTCGACCGCCCCGCCGAAAACCCGCGCGAGAAACGAATCCCCGGCCGCCGCGACGCACTCGCTCTCCGCCACCAGGGGATAATAGAAATACACCCGGCCGTGCGCCCGGTAGGCCAGCGCCTGTTTGGCGACCAGCCGGGCGAGCAGCGCCCGGACCGTCTTGCGATGCCACCCCGGCTCGGCGGCGTTCAGCCGCTCGATGATCTCAAAGGCGCTGATCGGGCCCGGCGCCTGCCAGATCACCTGCATGATTTCCCATTCCGTGTCCGTCACCCGTGGCACTGGTTTCATAGTTTGTCTTCCTGTATAGTCTTAGGACTAAAGTTGTAGTCATTGAGGTCAAGCCCGATCTGGGGCAGGCCCGGTCAGATCGCGCAGGGCCGGCGCCAGCGCGGGATACCGGAAGGCGAATCCCTCGGCGAGCAGGCGCCGCGGCACGGCCCGGCAGCCGGCCAGGATCAAGCTGGGCTCGACCCGCAGCACGAAGCGGGCGGCCAGCGCCAGGGCCCACGCGGGCGCGGGCGGGCTCCACGGCCGGCCGAGCACCTGCCGCAGTTCCCGCATGAATGCGGCGTTGGGGACCGGCGCCGGACCCGTCACATTATATATTCCCGCGCTTTCGGGGCGGTGGGTGACCCAGAGGCAAGCTTGGCAGAAGTCCCCGACATGCAGCCAGCTCAGGTATTGCCGACCGCTGCCGGCGGTTCCCCCGAGGAAGGCGCGAGTGAGGCGGATGAGCGGCGGCAGTGCGCCGCCCTCGCGGCCGAGGATGACGCCGCTGCGCAGTGCCACCCGGCGCGGTCCGCCGGCCGGCCCGCCGGAAAAGAACGCCGCCTCCCAGGTGGAGACCACCTCCGCCATAAAGTCCGTGGCCGCAGGGGAGCCCTCTTCGCAGATCCGGTCGCCGGGGTTGCCGTAGACGCCGATGGCCGAGGCCTGGACGAGGACGGGGGGAGGCTGGCGGCACCGGGCCGCCGCCGCGGCGATGGCGCGGACGGAGTCCACGCGCGAGGCGAGAATCTCGCGGCGGTGTTCCGGGGTGTGGAGGCAGGCGATGCTGCGGCCCGCGAGATTGATGACGGCGGCGGCGCCGTCCAGTTCGTCCGCCCACGGACCGGGTGTCCGGCCGTCCCAGGCCACGGTGCGGACCGACCCGGCCGGCGGCGCCGCCCGCCGCGAGAGCACGACCACGTCCCAGCCGTCGCGGGAGAATGCACGCGCCAGCGCCGTCCCGAGAAATCCGCTGCCTCCGGGCAGCACGAGTTTCGGCTTCATGCCCGCAGGATGTCCCGCGCCGCGGCGGGACGCAACCCGGGGAACGCGGTGGGTACAACGCGTCTACCTTGCGGAAGTAGCGCAGGCGTCCCG
>Ga0302319_10010089_pt1 | contig 18070 bp, 15 predicted proteins | sample Bog_T0_2_FD_203319 | JGI IMG/M metagenome (GOLD analysis project Ga0302319, IMG submission 203319) | Peat permafrost microbial communities from Stordalen Mire near Abisko, Sweden - Bog_T0_2 | ecosystem: Environmental > Terrestrial > Soil > Wetlands > Peat | place: Sweden: Abisko, Stordalen Mire...
TCTCCTCCGGGGCCGAGCGACCAAACAGTCCGGTGATCATCACCGCAACCTATGCGGGAGCGGGAGCCGGGAGTGCCGACGGTGTAATCACCTTCGATCCGATTCGACAAAATCAGCGGCCGGGCCTGGCGCTCGTCAACGGCACGGTTTATATCAGTTGGTCCTCGCACTGCGATAATGGTCCATATCACGGCTGGGTTATTGGTTATGATCAAACCACCCTGCAACAGGTCGCGGTTTACAACGACACCCCCAACGGCGCCGACGGCGGGATATGGATGAGCGGCCAGGCACCGGCGTTCGATGCGAGCGGCAATCTTTATCTGGCGGTGGGCAATGGCACGGTGGACACGACGGGGGGGCCGGATCGCGGCGAGAGCTTGCTCAAACTCGCCCGCAGCGGGACCAATCTGACCGTGGCAAGCTGGTTCACACCTTACGACTGGCAAAACCTGGAAAATAGCGACCTGGATCTTGGTTCGGGCGGATTGCTTTTGATACCCGGCACCACACTGGCGTTTTCCGGCGGCAAGGAAGGCATCATGTATTTGGTAAACCGTGACACGATGGGCGGCTTGACCACGTCCCCCACCACGAATGACAATATTGTCCAGAGTTTTGTTGTAACCACCGATGAAATCCACGGGGGGCCGATCTGGTGGGACGGCCCGGGTGTTTCCTACGGGTACCTTTGGCCGTCCTCGGTCTATCTGCAGCAGTACACTTTCAACCGTGGCACGGGCAAATTCACCCTGCCGGTCTTTGCGCAAAGTCCAACCGCGGCGCCGGGCGGGCAGCCCGGCGGCATCCTGGCGCTTTCTGCGAACGGCACGAATGCCGGCAGCGGCATCATCTGGGCAGTACATCAAGTGGGTGGCGATGCCAACCAGCAGGTGCTGCCGGGCATTCTCCATGCCTACAATGCCCAGAACGTTGGCATCGAGCTTTGGAACTCGGAACAACTCAGCCCGCGGGATACCGTGGGCAAATTCGCCAAATTTGTTCCGCCCACCGTGGCGAACGGGAAAGTTTACATGGCCACGTTTGCCAACCGGCTGAATGTTTATGGCCTCCAACCTCCGCCACCGGTGGCTGTTGCCTTGTCCGGCGCCAGCCTGATCATCACGTGGCCTACCAACACGCCAGCCAGCTACTCCCTGCAATCCACCACCAACCTGGTGATCGGTACCTGGGTTGCCGTCACCAATAATGTCAGCGCAGCAAACGGGGTTTATGAGGTCATGGTGCCGGCGACCAACCCGGCAAATTATTTTCGGCTAAAACTGTGAGGCGGGCCAGGCCTATTTGGAAAGCAAAGCATTATGGGTATTGGTATTGTAGTTGATGCAGACCGGAACGGTTGACATCACACCAATGGTATACCCCGCACCGCCAAGCGGGCAGATTGGCATAGCGGTGCCAGCATGCCCCATATAGATCACAATGTTCGAAGAACCCGGGGTGGCAGTCATTTGCTGGCCGGTTTCCAATGCCCACTGCTGTTTGGCGGCGTCGATTATGCGCAGGTTGTTGATGCAAGCATCGGTTTGGGAGATTTGTCTGGCCCGTATAAAATTGGGAATCGCAATGGCAGCCAGGAGGCCGATGATGGCCACGACGATCATGATCTCTACGAGAGTAAAGCCGGATTTAACCGGCACATCCATGCTCAGTTGGAGTACGTCAACGTCGTGATCTGCCAAAATCATGCCCCGGGGTTGACCCGGACACGCTTGCGCCAATGCGCCGGGCGGTTGCTCAACGGAAATAATATCGGGCTGGCTCATAGATCGTTGAAACATACGTGAACCTGAACCAGAAGCCATGGGGTGTTCACCCCATGGTTTGGCGGCTCAGCCGTTGAGACCGTGAACTCACTGGCAGGCTCTCAGAGATATTTTGGCGGCAACAACTCCATGTGACACCAATCAAACCGAATGCGGTTTCGAATGGGTAGACAGAGTGGCCGGAGGCTTGCCGGCCGGACAATTTCACTTATCTCCATGGATTTTGTGGGCGCGCCTGCCACTGCAAGGTGTGCTCATCGCGTGGGTGCCCTAAAGCGCGCGCCCCTTCAGAAGACAAATTCCGGAACGCCCGGCTGAACCCCAACTGTGCACTGGTTGCGATTTGAATGAATGTCTTCCCATTGGGCCCCAAAACTTCCGGGGCAGATCTTTCCGGTTATGGGGAGAAAACCCCATGGAAGCATTTCCCATGCAGGGCTATGGTCATTCAATGAACACTAAAATAAAAGCTCCCCGGCCGGCGCTTGGTCCGGTGATCGTGGTTACGACAAGCATTACCCTCTGTTACCTGACGTGCATTCTATTCGGTGCTTCGCTTGGATGGACTCCGGGGTTGCTTTTGTCAGCCATGGTTGCGCTGCTATGGATGGTCGTTCGGATTCTGAAAGATCCGTATTCGACGAACAAAACCTTCGACGAGTATATTTACTAGGATCGTCCAGACCTGCGCCGCAAGGGCGGAGAATAATTCCCCTGGCAGCGGGCTGCCAATCCCGAGGGATGCGGCCGAGAGCAACGTACGCTCGTCGCCGAGCCACAGGACAACGGTGACATTCTGGCCCCGTGAATGAACAATCCAGCGCGGTCGATGGTAGTGCTCCATCCGTTCGCACGCTTCGCGGTCTGGACTGGTTGAATTTTTTGCTCGCCGACGTTCAAACCGGCATGGGGCCATTCCTGGCCATTTACCTGGCGGGGTACCGATGGAACGAACAAAGCGTGGGAATCGCGCTCACAATTGGCGGCCTCGCCGGAATCCTCACCCAAACTCCGGCCGGGGCGCTGGTGGACCGTCTCCGCTCGAAACGAGCATTGATTGCCAGCGGGGTCGTAGCGCTGGCGGTTGGGGCGCTGCTGATCGCACTCCGACCAACCTTTCGGGCGGTGATGTCAGCTCAAGTGTTGATCGGGGGCACCTCGAGCGTATTTGGGCCCGCCATCTGCGCCATTTCCGTGGGGATTGTCGGACCCAAGCTGTTTGACCGCCGTCAAGGGCGCAACCAGACTTTTAACTCGGCTGGCAACGTCATTGCCGCGGTCTCAATGGGACTGCTCGGATATTTCATATCCAATCGCAGCATCTTCTTTTTTGTGGCCGCCTGCACGCTCCCAACTTTGCTAGCCCTTTTCCTGATCCGGCCAGAAGAGATTGATTACGAACTGGCGCGGGGCGCAAAGAAGACGAAAGACCAGGGTAGGCCCGTCGCAGCTTATGCTTTGCTCAAAGATAGACCGCTCGTCATTTTTCTGGTCTGCGCGGTGCTGTTTCACTTTGCCAATGCCGCCATGCTGCCGCTTTTGGGGGAGATGCTGGCCAAAGGCAAAGGGCGAGGCTCAATGATGTTCATGTCCGCCTGTGTGGTCACGACGCAATTGGTTGTCATGTTGCTGGCGGCGTGGGCCGGAAGGACCGCCGGAACCCGGGGTCGAAAACCATTGCTGCTCATCGCCTTTGGGGTGCTGCCAGTTCGCGCCGTGCTTTACACGCTAACGCAGGACACCGTCGCCCTGGTGGCAATTCAAATTCTGGACGGGGTGGCGGCGGGCATATTCGGCGTTGTTTCCGTCCTCGTAATTGCCGATCTCACGCGAGGTTCCGGCCGTTTCAATTTCACCATTGGGGTCATCGGCACGGCGGTCGGCATTGGGGCTGCGCTCAGCCAGGTCATCGCCGGTGCCATCGCCCATCACTTTGGCACCAACACAGGCTTTTTGTTCCTGGCGGCGATTGCGCTGGCTGCCTTCGAGATACTATATTTCTGCATGCCGGAAACGCGCGACAAACAATTTATAAAACTGAGCTGAACTTTTTATGAGCACAATTTTGATGCTGGGTTGTTCGAACGTCTTTATGACTTTCGCCTGGTATGGACACTTGAAGTACGGCCATGCCTGGCCGCTCTGGAAAGCGATTCTGGTTTCCTGGGGGATCGCGCTGTTTGAATACTGCCTGGCGGTGCCGGCCAATCGTTTTGGCTACACACACTTTTCGGGATACCAGCTCAAAATCATCCAGGAAGTCATCACCATCATGGTCTTCATTGTTTTCGCCACCACGTTTCTGAAGGAAAAGCTCGCGTGGAATTACCTCGTGGCTTTTATTTTTCTGGGGGTCGCCGCGTTTTTCGCCTTCGCGTTCAAGGCTCCCGGACCGGCCAACTGAACGAGCTGTTTAAACGACCAGCCGTCAGAATTCATCGCAATCGCCGATGGGCACCAGTCCGATGATCGGCACAACGGCGCGAACGGGATTAAGGCATTGGATTCTCTAACCACTTGTGAGAGTTTTTGAGGCATGAAACAAGTTGTCATTCACTCGGACGGGGGCTGTCACGGGAATCCGGGCCCGGGAGGCTGGGCGGCGATTCTTGCGCACGATCACCACCACCGGGAATTGAGCGGGGGTGAACCGGCCACCACGAACAACCGCATGGAACTTCGGGCGGCCATCGAAGCGCTGAATGCGCTCAAGGAACCGTGTGAGGTGGAGTTTTTCACGGACTCCGAATACGTAAAAAATGGGGTGACGGGCTGGCTGAAGACTTGGAAGATGAACGGCTGGCGGACCAAGGCAAAGAAACCGGTCAAGAATGAGGATCTTTGGCAGGCATTGGATTCAGCCACTGCGAGGCACAAAGTCATATGGCGCTGGCTTAAAGGTCATGCCGGCCATAACGGCAACGAACGCTGCGACTTGCTGGCCAATGAGGCGATTGCCAAAATCAAAAAAGACTTCACCCCGGATCAACTGAAGAGTGCGCTGGATCAATTCGTCGCGAACACTAAACCGGAGCAACTCAATTCGACCAGAGATTTGATAGATCTGAAGATCGGCACTATCGCACGGACGGCATAAATGCTTCGGAGATTTTATCGGAATTTTCTGACAGGATGAACAGGATGAACAGGATGAACAGGATGAACAGGATCATTTCTCACCAGAAAGGAACGTTGGCCGCTTGAACCGCCGGAGTGAATGTTGCATTTATTCTTCGTTGAAAGCTTTTGTGGCGGGGAAATTCATTGAAAGGCATTCGCGAGTTTGTTTTGATGGACCATTGAAATCTACCGGACTAAAAAAGTCATCCGGCGCCGGAATCGGGAGCGCCGGTGAGCCGGCCACGAGGAACAACTGCATGAGTCGCGCCGTCCCAAAACACGATGCTGGGGGCAAGGTCCGGCCGGCGTGGCCGGCGGACTCTGTCGTTACTGCCGTATTTTCGGATTGCGAAAAATATCGCTACCAGCTTCGGGAAATCTGGGATGCGTCCAGGCCGCTCGTCCTCTGGTTGCTGATGAATCCCAGCGTCGCCTGCACGTACTACAGCGACCCCACCCTGCGTCGGACGGGCAATTTCGCGCGTACCTGGGGCTACGGCGGTCAACTCGTCGGGAATGTCCACGCCTATCGCGCCACGGACAAAAACCGCCTGCTTAAAGTGGCTGATCCCATCGGCCCCAAGAACGACGCGATGATTTTGGAGATGGCCGGTGAGGCAAAGACCGTGGTGCTCGCTTATGGCCAGCCGCCGAAAGAATTGCGTGGCCGGGGTCAGGACCTTGAATTGTTGCTTTGCCGCCATCCAGGCCTGTGCAACCTGCGGCTAGCCCGAGACGGCACACCGGTTCATCCGCTATACCTGCCATCAAGCCTTTGGCCCAAACCGCACAAGGTAAAATGATGAGTTCAGCCGTCCCTACGGGACTGAACCGTTAATTGGCCGATCCTCGCAATTAAAAGTGCGGGCTATTGTAAGTTGCGCCCCTGGCGGAGGTGATACCTGGCACGTCCGTTTGGTCAAATGCCGTCCAACGCGCGAAAAATCTTGAAAATCTCCGAAAAGTTACGGGGTTGTGACGAATGGTGACGGCAAATGTTACGGGTTGATCAATCGCAAATACTTGGAAATCCATCAATTGCACGGCTGGAGGGCTTAAAACCCCTGCGGTTGCATCGGGGGGACCTGCTCCATCTCACACCTGCCCTTTCCCCCGCTGCGCGGCGGCGAAGGAGACGCATCATTCGCCCTCGTCCTAGCGCTGCGTTAATGACAAGCGGGCGGACAGTTTTCCAGGAGCACAACCCGGTTCCGGGGATTAATTTCGAGTGAGTCCAGCCCGTCAGGCACTACAATGCGGTCGTACTGGCAAAGTTGGATTTCCTCGTGTGGGGTGGCCACCGTACACGCTCCGGCCACGACCAAGAGAACAGTAAATCCACTCGGGCGCCATTGATGCCGGCCGATCAAGGTGGTTCGAATGACATTGAAACGCCCAGTCAGGCGGTCGTCCACCAATGATTCCCGGCGCAGGACAGCGTTCTCCTCAATGGTTCGCGGCTGGCAACGCCAGCGCGATTGCACGACGGACACCGGCAACGGCTCAAACGAAATCATGTCCAACGCGAAATCCACATCCCGGCCCATGAATCGCGCTGATTCCGGAATGATCCGGCCGGCGACGTTGAACTCAATACGCGCCACAAAATCCGTTGGCTCCATCACTTCGACCATCAGGACGCCGCCACCGATGGCGTGGGGCAGCGCGCCCGGCACGACATAGACGTCGCCGGGGTGCACCGGGATTTTATCAAAGCATCGTTCCAGCGCAGCGATATCCTGCTCCACAATCATGCGCCGCAAGTCCGAAGGGCCGGGAGGTCTTTGAAAGCCGAGATAGATGAAGGGTTCGGCCACCTGCGGCCGGGTGCCGAGAATATAATAGGCTTCGGTCTTGCCACTGGCGGCTTTGAGATGGTGCTGGGAAAACTCGACGGTGGGATGAACTTGAAAAGGCAAACGCACCGACGAGTCCAGGTACTTCACCAACACCATCGGGTTGGCGCCAAACAGACGAATATGCGCGGTGCCCAGAAAGTATTCCGGATCGGTAGCGACGAGATCGGCCAGCAGGGCTTCGCCACCGCTGAAGATGACGCGCGCCAACCCTTCGTCCTTACGCCCGGGAGGAGGATTGGTGGCCCGGACGGTTGAGCCAAGCCAATCTTCGGGAAACGGACCGTCCGCTGGGAGCGCGCGGCCTTCCATCCGGTCGAGCATCAGTCCACCGGAATAGGTTCGCCACACGCGATTGGGCGGCAGGCGAAGGATTCTTCCGCGATGGTCGTTCATTGGGATGCCAAACTACGGAAATATTATTTACCGTCAAATGAGGGCGGAGCTTTTGAGGGATCATTTCCCCATGGGGACTGCTTGGCGGCGAGGTCAAAGTCCAGGACCGACCCGTTTGACAGATCGGACCAGGGAATCCAGGGGCTTTCGCGGTCTTGACCGTTGAGTTGCAGGCGCTGCACATACGGATGAGACGGTGAAGCCTGCGCGCTGTTAATTTGCAGCGTATTTCCGTTTGCCAGACGAACGGTTGCCCGGGGAAAGAGCGGGCTGCCAACTACAAAACCGGCCACTCCCGGAATCTCCGGGTAAAGTCCCAGCACGGAAAAGACATACCAGGAAGACAAGGCGCCGGCGTCATCATTGCCGGGCAGTCCGGAGGGTTGGGTGGTGAAAAGCTCCGTCTGGATCCGGCGGACCACCGCCTGCGTTCGCCAGGGTGCGGCGGCAAAATCGTAAACCCAGGGCGTTTCTTCGCAGGGCTCATTGCCCAGATAAGCGAATTCCGTGTTTAGTCCATCATTGAGTTTGGTGAAAAAACGGTCCAGGCGGGCGACGGCCTGAGCGTTGCCGCCGAGTTTATCGATCAGTGTCCGGAAGTTGAAATTCACCAGCCAGAGGTATTGCGCGGCAGTTCCCTCAACAAAGCCGTCGCCGCTGGCAGGTGAAAAATCTTCCAGCCAGGCGCCATCCGAATGGCGGGGACGGAGATAGCCAGTGGAGGGATCGAAGAGATTTTGCCAATTTTGCGCCCGTTTTAAAAACGCCGCAGATTTCTGCCGGTCCCCGACGATTTCCGCGAATTGGGCCAGAGCGAAATCATCGTGGCAATACTCCAGTGTGACGGCGGCGTCATCCGGCACGTAACCCAAAGCCAGATAGTCATCGAGCTGCTCGCGCACGGGGTGTCCGTCGGAGGTGGTGCCGGGCCGGGTGGCGCCTTTATCCATGGCTGCCCAGGCGCCGTGGAGATCGAATTGAGTGGCGCCAAAAACATAGGACGAGGCGATAATGGTGTCATCGCCATCCCCCACCATCCCGCCAGAATTGCGATTAACCTGTTCCCAGCGGGGTAATCCGCCGCCATTCGTGCGCACACTGGCATCCTGTCGGGCGTAATTAACCAGCGATTGGATGACATCGCTGCTGGTCTTGGGGTCCAAAATGGCCATCAATGGAGCGTGCGAACGATGCTGGTCCCACGCCGGGACGTTTTGATACTGGTGGTGACCGGTGGGCACCTGGTGAATTTTCCGGTCCATCCCCAAATACTGGCCATTGGCGTCATCCAGTAAATTGGGGTGGATGAAGCAATGATAAAGCGCCGTATAGAAAACCTTCGTTTCGGCCTCCGTTCCTCCTTCCACCCGGATCAGATTCAGCTCATGATTCCAAAGCGACGCAGCCTGGTTGGTCACCGCCGCAAAATCCCAGCCGCGATTTTCCCGGTTCAGATTATCTTTGGCATTTTCCAAACTGGTGTAAGAAATTCCCACGCGCACTTGCACCACCGGATCCGAGGACGTATCAAACATGAGGAGCGCCCCACAGACCGCTCCCTTGGCGGCGGGCGCATCCCCAATCTGATCGGCGACCCAAGTCCGGACGCTTTTAAACGGTTGTGGAAATTGGGCGTTGAAATATATTTTATACTGCCCGCCGCCGGGAACCTTTGCATCGGCATGGCCGAATACTTCGTTGCCGAGGATCGTCACGGCGCCGTCAGCCCGAATCAGCAGCGTGGAGACGGATGACGGCGGAAACTTAAAGCGAGCCAGACCAGTCCTGGGCGTGACGGTCAACTCCGTTTCCAAGCCATTGTCAAACCTCACCCGGTAATAGCCGGGAGAGGCGGTCTCGTTCTGGTGCGAAAACACCGCCGCATATTGTTTCCAAGCCCTGCCGGGCGATGTCTCAGCCGACTGGACGAGTGGCATGAAGGCGATGTTTTTCAAGCACGGCACGCCGCGACCGCTAAAGTGGGTGAGGCTGAAGCCCTCGATTTTGTCATCGGGATACCAATAACCTCCTGCAATCTGGCTGTTATGAGTGGTATCGGGACTCCAGGCGACCATCCCGCGCGGGCAAACCGCTCCAGGAAAAACGTTGCCGGTGTCAAAGGAATAGCCGGCGCGGGTATAGGGATTGGGAGCGGTTCCGATCAAGGGGTCGACGAAGGAAGCCGGCGTCTGCGCTGCCAGCGGATGGGCGTCCCAAGCCAAAGCGACAGCCAGGAAAACAATGCGACTAATCATCCCATTCATAAATGCGAATATAGAATTAAATAGTCTTGGAATTTTGGTACTGTGGCAGAGTGGCGGAATCAAAGTCAAACCTCGAAGCAGGATCGATGTGCATATTGTTAGTTGTGTTGGGGCACCGGGTTGTCATCCAGGCCGATCATGGATCGGGTAAGGTTGCACAACACATGTAAGACGCGTGGCATGGTTGGAGATGTCGATCCTGACGGAACTGGAAAAGCATTTTTGCGTTGGGCTACAAAGATTTCGCGTCTAAGACGCTGCCACCGGAGAAAAGCGTAGCTCCTGGCAACTTTTTGCAAAATTCGCCCCGTGAGGGCACCGGGCCTACAAAGCAGGTGAGTTTCGGGGATACCATGCTGGCCACGTGGCCCACACCGCGTTTCGCGGACAATTCAACAGTCTGTCAGACTTCAAAACACGAACGCCCGTTTTGCTGGCAATCGTTTTTGTGAACCGGGCGGTCGTCCGGGCCGACCACGGTCTGGGTGCGGTTACACCACACATGGCAGGGGCCTTCGTGCTCGCCTTCGCGGTCGGCAAAGGCTTCGCGCGCGGTGGCGCCCACGTAGAGGGTTTTGGTGCGGAGATGTTTGCAGAAAGTGGCGTCCATGAGCATCAACCTTTCAATTCGAGCAGGGTGCGGCGGATGAGCGCGTGCGCCATGGGCACTTTATACGCATTGTGATCGAGCGGATGTGCGCCGGCCAGGATCAGGTCCGCGGCGGCGGCGACCGTGGCATCGTCCAGCGTCTTGCCTTCCAGAAACTGGTTGGCGGCTTCCACCTGATGCGGCACGGGAGAAATGCTGCCCAGGGCCACGCGCGGACTGGATAGTTTTCCGTCCGCATACCCGGCGGCGGCGGCGCAACTGACCAGGGCCCAGTCGAAGCTGTGCTTGTCGCTGACTTGCAGGTAAGCGCTGCGGGGACGGCTGACGGGGATTTCGACGCGCAGAATCAGGTCGCCAGGCTGGAGAGAGTTGTGGGCGAGCCGCATTTTCCAGGCGTCGGCATAAAATTGGGCCATGTTCCAGCGCAGTTCCGCGCCGTCGCGCAGGACCACGGCGGTTGCGTCGAGGGCGGCGAAGGTGGTGCCAAGGCTGGAAACGACGGGGCTGATGCAGTCGTTCCCGGAGAAAAGGCTATGGTAGCGATTGTCGCTATTGCGTGCGTAACAGAGGTCACCATCTTTTTTTAAGCACTTTACATCGCGCTGGCGGTAATACCAGCAGCGGGAATGCTGGGCGAGATTGCCGCCGACAGTGGCGACGTTACGGATCTGGGGCGAGGCGATCTCGGAGGCGGCGGCGTGGAGACCCGGCAAAGCCTTTTTGAGCTCCGGATCCTGTTTGAGTTGGGCGACGGTGACCAGCGCGCCGATAGTCCAAGTTTTCTCGCCGGGTTCGATCTGGTTCAGGCCCGGCAGCGACTTGATATTGACGAGAATGTCGGGGCTCTCAATGTATTCCTTGAGGCGGCCGAGCAGGTCGTTGCCGCCGGCCAGATAGGCGCCGCGACCCGCGACGAGGTCGCGGGCGGAGCCGGGGGACAAAGCAGTGGCGTATTCGAAGGCTTTCATGATTTCATGGCAGGCGGCACTTTGCCGAGGGCGGCCAGCACCTTGGCGGGAGTGATCGGCAGGCTGGTCACGCGGACGCCAAGGGCGTTGGCGACGGCATTGGCGATGGCGCCGGCCGTCGGCACGGTGGACGGTTCGCCGATGCCAATGACCCCGCGTTCGGGCATGTTCAGCAGGACGACCTCGATGTCCGGCACGTCGCTGATCCCGGGCAATTTATAGGTTTCGAAATTGGGGTTTAACAGAACGCCGGACAAATCATCCATGACACGCTCCTCATACAAGGCATAACCCATGCCCATGATGACGCCCCCGTTGATCTGGCTCTCCAGGGTGAGCTTGTCAATGATCAGGCCGCAGTCGTGCACGGCCACAATCTTGCGGACGGTGACCAGGCCGGTTTCGGTGTCCACATCCACCTCGGCAAATTGCACGCCGCAGGCGTGGTCGGCCGAGAGGCCGGGCTGCCACTGGCCGTGGACGGTCAGCGGCGAGACGCCCAGTTTTTTGCAGGCGGCAAACCAGTTATCCCCGCGCGCGTCCGGGATGCCCGAAAGCTGCTGCAATTGAGCGAGGGCGTTCTGGCAGATGTCGTAAACCGTGGGGGAAATCGAAGCGCAGGTGGTGCTGCCGCCGCTGCCGGGACCGGGTGGATAATTGGTGTCGCCCACGCGCACGGTGATCTGGGAAGGCTTCAGGCCAAGAATCTCGGCGGCCACAACCGCGATGACTGTCTTGGTGCCGGTGCCGATGTCCTGCACGCCTAGTCGGAATTCGATGCTGCCATCCGGACTGATCTGGGCATCACCCTGGGTCGATTTGGTCCCGCCGCCGGCCGGCCAAGCCGCCGCCGCGCAACCGAGGCCGGTTTTCACCACGCCGGGCGAACTGCCGGGGGCACGATAGTTTTCCGTCCAGCCGATCTTTTCCGCGCCGAGGCGATATTCGTGCTGGCGGATTTTATTGGGATCGTTCTTGAGGCGCAGTTCCAAGGGATCGATGCCCAGTTTGATCGCGAGATCGTCCATGGCAGATTCCATCCCAAAGGAAGCCGGGGGATTGCCCGGGGCGCGAAAGGCGCGCGAAGATCCGGCATTGACGGCCACGGACCACTGTTTCACGCGCGTATTGGGGACCTTGTAGAGATAAGGGGCCGGGATGTTGGCTCCCCCGCCCCCGCCACCGCCATCGCCGCCAGCGCCAATCCCCGCCGTGCCGTAATTTTCCATTTCGAAGGCGTGCAATTTGCCATCCGCAAGCGCGCCGATCTTGATTTTTTGAAAACTGGAAGGCCGATTGCCCACGGCCAGCGCCTGATCAAAGCGGGTGAGCATCAAGCGCACTGGCGCCTTGGCCTCGCGCGACAGCCGGGCGGCCAGGACACCTTCCACGCCGGGCCCGAATTTTGCCCCGAACCCGCCGCCCATGAAATCGGTCAGGACGCGGATCTGGCTTTGGTCGAGGCTCAATGCCCCGGACAGGCCGTCGCGCACACTGGAGATACCCTGCGTGGACGCCCAGGAAGTCAGCCCGTCGTCCGTCCATGAGGCGGTGGTGCCATGGGTTTCCATGGGGTTATGGATCTGGACCGGGGTGGAATAAAATCCCTCGATCACCGCGGCGCATTCCGCAAAAGCCGAATCCACCTGGCCGTTCTCGCGCGTGCGCGGGGTGGAGGTGTTGGGCGAGCCTTCCCACACCGCCGGGGCACCCGGTTGTTTCGCGTCGTCTTCGTTGACCACAAACTGGTCATTGGGTTCGGCCTTGACGACGATGGCGCGCAGGGCGTCGAGGCAGGCTTGTTTGGAAACGCCCGCGACGGCGGCAATTTCCTCGCCGTAGTAACGCACGGTAAAGGAGCCGTCGCGCACGAGCACCGCCGCTTTGATGCCCGGAATTTTGCGGGCAGGCTCGATGTCCACGGACAAAATTTTGGCCGCCGGCCAAGGGGAACGGAGGATCATGCCGTAGAGCCGGCCTTCGGCTTGGATGTCCGAGGAATAGCGAGCCCGGCCAGTGACCTTGGCCACCGCATCGATGCGGGTGGTGGACTGGCTGATGTATTTATTGTTGGTCGGCCAGGCTGGCATAATTCACGACCTCGGTTTTGTTTTGAGTTTCGATACCCGCCGCCTGTTGGACGGCCGCCACGATGTGCGGATGGGTGCCGCAGCGACACAAGTTACCGGAGCAGGCATGCTTGATTTCAGACGGGCTTGGCCGGGGATTGTTGGCGAGCAACGCGGTGGCGCTCAGGACAAAGCCCGGGGTGCAGTAACCGCATTGCAACGCGTCTTTATCGACGAACGCTTTTTGGACCGTGGATAATTCTCCGTCCGGCGCGAGCCCTTCGACAGTGGTGATCGCCTGTCCCTGCGACTCAATGGCCAGTTTCTGGCAGGAATAGATGGGAGACCCATCCACGAGCACCGTGCAGGCACCACAACTGGCCCGATCGCAGCCTTCCTTGGCGCCGGTGAGGCTGGAATAATTCCGCAGGGCATCGAGCAAAGTGACGCGAGGTTCCAGCACGAGCTTGAGTTTTTGTCCGTTGACATTGAGCACGACGGGGACGGCTCCCGGGCCGATGACTTTTTCCGCGTTCGCCTTTTCCAGTTCATCCGCCACGGCGGCAGTCTGGGCGGCGACGGCGGTAACGGCGGTAGTGCCCAGGCCCTTAAGAAAAGTTCGACGGGAGAATCCGCCAGTTTTTTGGCCGCCGGCAAATTTGCGGTCCTTGATTTCAGCGTTTTTCATTGGGCGGATGCTTTGCTTTCAAACGGTTGTAATCCTCGGGGGTGTCCAAGTCAAGGGACAACCCGGGGTCGGTTACCAGACATTGGACGGTGCAGCCCGAGTTTTGTTTCAAGAAAACGTTCAAAGTTTCGGCCGAGGTGTTTTTCAACTCCGCAAAAGCCCGGGACGGGAGCAAGATCGGGTGCCCGGCATGCCCACCCCGAATCGGCTGACAGATGGCCAGCGGATTTTGGGCGTGTGCGGCCAGCAGTGTCCGGATGGTTTCGGGTTCCAGGTGCGGCTGATCTCCCAGGGCGATGGCCCAGGCCGTCAGACCCGGCTGCCACCCGTCCCACTCGGCGGCGCATTGGATCGAACTGAACATCCCGCGCTCCGCATGGGGATTAATGATGCGATTTTGAGGCGAGAATGACCGGTGATCCAGTTCGGCAAGGAGGGTGTCGTCGCCGGAGCGGCACACCACGGTGATCTGGGCAGCAGTCACGGCCTGCCATTGGTGGATGAGATGGGCGATGACCGTTGTGCCTTGCCAGGGGAGCAGCAATTTAGGGCGCCCCATGCGGGCGGAAATGCCTGCGGCGAGGATAATCACACCTAAGGAGGGGGGATTGGTTGGTGGGCGAGGATGTTTCATTGGGGGGTTAATACGATCTCTCGATGGCATTCGGCATACAGTCCGCATGGTAGGGCAGAGCTGCTGCTCTGCCGCATGCCCAGCGACGCGAATGCCGCGTCCTAACCCGGCGACGCGGCAGCGCCTCCCTACCTTTTATACCGATAATGATAAGCGATTGGTATAAGATAATGTTCTTTTACCATACGAACGAGCAGACGGCGGATGCAATTTCAGATCAACTATCCCCTCACTTCTCCGTCCCGAGTTCGGCCCGTTTTTGGATATACTGTGACAAAATGCTTACGGCGATTTCGTGGGTGGTTTGGGCCTGGATTGCCAGGCCCACCGGACAGGCAACCCGGTCCAATTCTTCCGCGGTGGCTACTTTTTGGCGGATAAATTGGTCGCGAATGACCCGCGCTTTGCGGCGGCTGCCGATCATGCCCAGAAAAGCAAACGGCCGATGGATCCATTCCGTGAGCACCAGGGCGTCGTGTTGATGACCGCGGGTGACGATGAGGCCGAACGCCAGTGAGTCGGGCGCGGGTTCCGCCAAAAGCTCGTGCCAGGGCCCCACCCGCAGCCGGGTTTCCGGCGGGAAAAACTGGTGATTCGCCAGCCCGGGTCGATCGTCAAACACGGTCACCGCGAAATCCAACTGCAAGGCAAGCGGCACGACGGCCTGGGCCACGTGGCCGGAACCGGCGATCCAAAACGCAGCAGGGGGCGAAACCGTTTCACGATAAAGCCAGTCGTCCCGGACGACTTCTTTTTCGTGAGCAACGATGGGGGCGCAGGAGAAATCCTTTTTGACGCCCCAGGAAACGGGTTGGGTCACGTTGACCAGCGTGGGCCATAGGTCAGCTGCCTGGCGGGCACAGGGGAGGATCAAACCAGACACGCTACCGCCGCAAATCAGGCCGTCGTCCCAGCCAAAATCGTGGTCGAGCACCATTTCGAACGTGGCCGATTCGCGGGTCTGCAAGGCGCGGTGCGCGCGGGCTTGAACCTCGGCTTCCAGACAACCGCCGCCCAGGGTGCCAACCATGCGGCCGTCCGGAAAAAAGAGTGCCTTGGCGCCCACACGCTGCGGGCTGGAGCCTTTGGCGCCGGAGATCAGCGCCAGGGCAAAGGGCCGGGGACCGGCCACGGCGGCCACAAGCTGTTCGTAGAATCCGCGCATTCGCGTGCTTCAACGCCCACCCAGGGCATTGTTGACGATCTGGCGGGCCTCACCCACAATCGCCTGTAAGTGGGCTTCGTTGCGGAAACTTTCCGCGTAAATCTTGTAGATGTTTTCCGTGCCGGACGGGCGGGCGGCGAACCAGCCGTCAGCCGTGACAACTTTCAAGCCACCGACGGCGGCATTGTTGCCCGGAGCGCGCGTGAGTTTGGCGGTGATGGGCGAGCCGGCCATGCTGGTTTCTTTCACGGCCTCGGGCGAGAGCCTGGAGAGTTTTGCTTTCTCCTCAGGCGTGGCGGCGGCATCGATGCGGGTGTAATAGGGCACGCCGAACTCGGCCGTCAAGGCCTGGAAATGTTCACCCGGATCTTTGCCGGTGACGGCGGTGATTTCGGCGGCGAGCAGATTCATGATGGGACCGTCCTTGTCGGTGGTCCAGACCCTGCCATCACGCCGGAGGAAACTGGCGCCGGCGCTTTCCTCGCCGCCAAAGCCGAGGGATCCCTCAAATAATCCGGGAGCAAACCACTTGAAACCGACGGGCACTTCGCACAAGGTGCGGCCGAGCTTTTTGACGACGCGATCAATCATGCTGCTGCTGACCAGCGTCTTGCCAATCGCCACGCTGGCCGGCCATTGGGGACGGTGGGTGAGCAGATAACCGATGGCCACCGCGAGATAATGGTTTGGGTTCATCAAGCCCGCCGAAGGCGTCACGATGCCGTGACGGTCCGCGTCGGGATCGTTCGCGAAGGCGACGCGGAACTGATCTTTGAGCCGGACCAATCCGGCCATGGCATAGGGACTGGAACAGTCCATGCGGATTTTGCCGTCATGATCGACGCACATGAAGGAAAATGAGGGATCGAGCTTGGGATTGACGACCTTGATGTCGAGACCGTAAACAGAATTGATGGGCTCCCAGTAAGGCAACGACGCGCCACCGAGGGGATCGACGCCCAGTTGTAAACCGCTCGCGCGAATGGCGTCCATGTCCACCACGTGGCGCAGGTCCTCGACGTAAGGGAGAATAAAATCGTGCTGATGGGTGGAGGCTGCGGTCAGAGCCCGGCCGATGGGAATGCGCTTCACGCCGGCATTTTTGCCGCGCAACAATTCGTTGGCGCGATCCTGGACCCAGCGCGTGACGTCCGTGTCGGCGGGGCCGCCGTTGGTGGCGTTGTATTTGAAGCCGCCGTCCTCGGGTGGATTATGGGACGGGGTGATGACGATGCCATCGGCCAGACCGGAGGATCGTCCGCGGTTGTGCGTGATAATCGCGCGGGAAATGACCGGGGTGGGCGTGACGCCATCGTCTTTCTGGATCACGGTCTGGATGTTATTCGCGGCCAGCACTTCCAGGGCGGTGCGCTGGGCGGCGGCGGACAAGGCATGGGTGTCGCGCCCCATTTGCAACGGGCCGTCGATGTTTTGGGCGGCGCGGTAATCGCAGATGGCCTGGGTCACGGCGAGAATATGGGTTTCGGTGAAGGTGCCGTTGAGCGAGGAGCCGCGGTGACCGCTGGTGCCAAAGGCCACCATTTGATTCGGGTCACTGACGTCGGGCTGCCGCTGATAATAATCGCGTTCCAGCCGGGAAAGATCAATCAACAGGGATTGGGGTGCCGGTTTGCCGGCGAGCGGAGAGATTGCCATAAAAAACCTTATCGTTTTGTTTTCCGGCAATGATCTTAGTAAAAGCGGTGCTTGGTTCCAAACGTAAAGCGAAGCTGGGGCACAGTTTTTGCCGAGGCAGAGTGCGCACTCCGCTGCGCGCCGCGGCGGGCAACGGCCCCGATGATCGGGAGCAGTCCCACCCACATTTATGCCAATTAATATTGGCAGATGGGTCACCTTCCCTACCCTGGCTGATAAAAATCATTTGTCATTTGACGCCGGGTAGCCGATTTTAGAGTACATTACCGTTGATCCATGCTGATGATGCGTCGTCAAATTTACCTTTGGCTATTGCTGCTGGGCGGGGCTTTTTGGCCGGCCATGCCGCGAGCGGCCACGCTTTTCAGTCCCGACAATTTTCCCGGATTCTGGACGATTGCGACCAACGCGGAAGGAACAGTTTACGCGACAGAGACGGCGATCCATCGCCAGGGTCGGGAGGTTTATTGCCGCGTGCTGGATCTGGAGCCGCTGCCGCCGGAATTGGTCCCGGTCAATCCGGACGCGGCAACGGAAGCGTCGATCCGGCGTTTCATTACAGCCTATCGCCCGCCCCCGATTCCTTACACCAGCGAAAGCACCGCGCTCAAAACCGGTCGGGAAAAGTTCAATTGCCTGGAATTTGCCGAGGATTTGGTGAAGCAGGCGATCGCGAACGGGATACCGGCCCAGGTGATCGGTATTGCCTTCAAAGGCGAATGGGCGGGCCACGCGGTGGCGGGCTTCCCCACGGCGGAAGGGCGGACCTTGTATTTTGACAGCACGCCGGGCGCGGGACAAATCAGCCAGGGGGCGCGCGAAGCCCAGGTGGAAATGGGGCAGCCATACCGACGCGC
>Ga0302319_10010094_pt1 | contig 18064 bp, 16 predicted proteins | sample Bog_T0_2_FD_203319 | JGI IMG/M metagenome (GOLD analysis project Ga0302319, IMG submission 203319) | Peat permafrost microbial communities from Stordalen Mire near Abisko, Sweden - Bog_T0_2 | ecosystem: Environmental > Terrestrial > Soil > Wetlands > Peat | place: Sweden: Abisko, Stordalen Mire...
GGATTCGGCCGTTGAAGGGATTGTCGACGCGATCTGGTTCAACCAGGGACAGGTGTGCTGCGCGGGTTCGCGGCTGCTAGTGCAGGAGCGCGTAGCCGAGACGTTCTATGCCAAGCTGCGCGCGCGCATGGAAACTCTGCGCGTCGGTCCGCCGCTCGATAAGGCGATCGATATTGGCGCGATTGTTTCGCCGGTGCAGCTCGAGTCGATTCAAAAGATGGTGGACGCAGGCGTGGCTGAAGGCGCGACATGCTGGCAGCCGAAAAATGCGCTGCCGGAGAGGGGCAGCTTCTTCCCGCCTACGCTGCTGACGGATGTGCATCCGGCGGCTACGGTTGTACAGGAAGAAATCTTTGGACCGGTCCTGGTGGCGATGACATTCCGCACGCCGGCTGAGGCCGCGGAGTTGGCGAATAACACGGTGTACGGGCTGGCCGCGAGCGTCTGGAGCGAGAACATCAACGTGGCGCTGGACCTGGCTGCGCAGGTGAAGGCGGGCGTGGTGTGGGTGAACTGTACGAATCAATTTGACGCGGCGTGCGGGTTTGGCGGTTATCGCGAATCGGGCTACGGGCGCGAGGGCGGACGCGAGGGAATGCTCGAGTACCTGACGCCGAAGTGGTTGCACACGCTGCCTGCGGCGCCGGCGAAGGCTGTAAAGCTGGTGACGCCGGATGAGGAAGAAGGTTTTACGCCGGCGGGCGAAACGATTGATCGCACGGTAAAGCAGTACATCGGCGGCAAGCAGGCGCGGCCGGATTCGGGCTATTCATTCCCGGTGTATGGGCGCGAGGGCGAACTGCTGGGCGAAGCGCCGCTGGGCAATCGCAAGGACATTCGCAATGCTGTGGAAGCGGCGCGCAATGCGACGGGATGGGCGAAGTCCTCCGCGCACAATCGGGCGCAGGTTCTCTACTACCTTGCGGAAAACATGATTCAACGCCGCGATGAGATTGCCGGGCGGTTGGCCGCGGCAGTGGGCGCGGAGCAGGCCGCGGTCGAAGTGGATCTCGCGGTGCAGCGCACCTTCTGCTACGCCGGATGGGCCGACAAGTACGACGGCCTGGTGCACAATCCGCCGGGGCGCAACATTGCCATTGCCATGAATGAGGCGGTGGGCGCGATTGGAATACTGGCGCCATCGGAAGCGCCGCTGCTGGGGCTGCTCTCACTGGTGTTGCCGGCGATTGCGGTGGGTAATACAGTGGTCGCGGTGCCTTCGGAAAAATATCCACTCGTGATCGGCGATGTGTATCAACTGCTCGACACGAGCGACGTGCCGGGTGGCGTGGTGAATCTAGTGGCGGGGAAGCCTGCGGAGTTGGCTAAGACGCTGGCCGAACACGATGGCATCGAGGCGGTCTGGTGCTTCCGCTCGAATGAGGAAGCGACGTTTGTGCGCGCGGCATCTACGGCCAACATGAAGCAGGTGTGGACCAACGACGGCCACGAGTACGACTGGTTCAATCCCGCGCAGGCGGAGGGCCGGTGGTTCCTGCAACACGCCACGCAGGTGAAGAACATCTGGGTGCCGTACGGGGAGTAGCGCCGCTGCCGACAAAAGATGCTCGTTTCTCACCGTTCGCGCAATGAGCGCGAAGGATAGGCAAAGGTCCGGAACGAGTCATCCCTGAAGTGGAAGCATCTAACGGGATGCGAGTCCAGCGACTCCCGCGAAGGAGCTCCACTATGCGTGCTGACATTGTGCCGGGAAGCAAGTTTCCGGACTTCGAATTGCCCGACCACACGAGTACCAAGCGAAAGCTAAATGAACTGCAGGGCGAGGATCCGTTGATCCTTACGCTCGCGCGCGGCCACTACTGCCCAAAGGAACATCAGCAACATCGGGATCTGGTGTTGCTCTATCCGAAGATTGCCGTGGCGTACACCCAGCTCGTCACGATCTCTACCGACGACCACCACACCCTCCAGGAATTCCGTGCTTCGCTTGGCGCCCAGTGGACGTTCCTGTCCGATCCTGAGCGAAAGGTTCAGAAAGGCCTGGACATTCAGGAGTACACGGACCCCGAACACAATCCGATGATCCCGCACACGTTGGTTCTCAAGCCGGGTTTGGTGGTCCACAGCATCTACAACGGCTACTGGTTTTGGGGCCGGCCTTCAATCAGCGATCTCTGGCACGATTTGCGCGCGGTGATGCGCGAGACGCGCCCGGACTGGGATCTGAGCGCGCCGGGACTCCGTGAGGCGTGGAATGCCGGCGACCATTCGGCGTTTCACGGGTGGAACAAAAGTGCGAAAGCGGCTTCCGCTGGAAATGAGGAAAAGCACTGATCTGAAGAAGCGCGGATCTTTGAATATCGCGCAAGCAACGCTTTGCAATTATTTTCCGATGCAGAAGGTGGAGAAGATAAGGTTCAGGATGTCGTCGGGAGTGGTTTGGCCGGTGAGGGAATCGAGAGCCCAGAGCGCGCGGTAGAGGTCGAGCAGAATCATCTCGTGGGGAATGCCGGCGGTGTTGGCTTGCGCCGCGTCGGCCAGGGCGGCGAGCGTAGTAATAACGGCCTGCTGCTGGCGGAGATTGGTTAACATGCCGGGCTCGGCCGCGGCGCCTCCCGTGGCAAGGGCGAGAATCTTCTCGCGCAACGCGGCAATGCCTTCGCCGGTGAGAGCTGATGTCGGCAGAGCGGCGATTTCGGTGAGCGCAGGCTCCTTGGCATAGGCGGTGAGCAGGCCATTTTCCGAACGCGGCGATTCAAGCAGATCGGATTTATTAACGGCGACAATGGCCGGCCGGCCAGCGACTGCGGCGAGAAGACGGTGCTCTTCATCGTTGAGCAGCTGCGTTGCATCAAGCACGATGAGCACGAGTGCAGCGTCGGCGAGAGCTTCGCGGCTGCGATGGATGCCGAGCTGCTCCGCCTCGTCGATAGAGGTACGGGGACCTTCGCGCAGACCGGCGGTATCGACGAGCTCAATGGGAATGCCGCCGATGGAGATGCGCTCGGTGACGAGATCGCGCGTGGTGCCGGGAGCCGCGGTGACAATGGCGCGGTCGCGCTCGACGAGGCGGTTGAAGAGCGAGCTCTTGCCGGCGTTGGGGCGGCCGACGATGGCGAGGGTAAGGCCGTCGTGCACGATGCGGCCGCGGGCGAATGAAGCTTCGAGCGCGGCCAGCGGCGGAGTGAGCTCAGCAATGCGGCGGGCGATCTCCTGCTGCGGTGTCACGTCCACATCGTCTTCGCCGAAATCGATGCCGGCTTCGAGCAGAGCAATGAGGTCGACGAGATTTTGCTTGACGGGCGCGACGCGGTTGCTGAGCGCGCCGCCCATCTGGCTGGCGGCTTGACGCGCCTGGGTGAGGGTTTGCGCGTCGATAAGGTCGCGAACCGCTTCAGCCTGCGTGAGATCGAGCCGGCCGGAGAGGAATGCGCGCTGCGTGAATTCGCCGGGATCGGCGAGGCGCGCGCCCAGCTCGAGCGCGCGCCTTAAGAGCAACTCCAGCACCACGGGCGAGCCGTGGGTCGCAATCTCAATGAGATCTTCGGACGTATACGAGCGGGGAGCGGCGAAATAAGTGACGAGGGCTTCGTCGATGCGGGCGGCCTCTGCATCGGAGGAATCGAGATTGGCAGAATCGAGGACCCAGGCCAAACGGGCACGAGCGTGCTCGAGGGGTTGGATCAACTGCACTAATTGCACGGCGATGGATGCCGCCTGGGGACCGCTGAGACGCACGATGCCAATGCCGCCGCGTCCGGGCGGCGTGGAGATGGCGGCGATGGTATCGGTTACTGGGTCAGGCGCGGGCATGGGCCGAACTTAGTGTAGTGCGTGGGGCTGCGGAGTCTTTGGATTCAGGCGACTTGCCAAAGAGTTGCCGTTGATCCCTGTTACTGAATTGAGGCTGCCATGCGTATAGCGGTCGCGAAATTGGCTAGATTTGCATCCAAGTACAAGAGGAGGCGTACAGGGCTCGGACCAGAACGAGGCGGCAGGCACGGCGCGGAGTATGCCGGGGTTTCTCGGTCCGGGATGGAGCTCAAGGTGATTTATCTCACAGAGACCGCCCAGCCTGTGACGTTAACCCGCGAAAAGCTCCTGTTATGATGGTGGTACTCCCCTGTACACTGCACTAGAGCTTGACAATCAACGTGTCTCCCGGAGGATTCGATGGCAACGCTTCGGGAAGCGCGACATGCCTGAGGCAAATGCTATGAAGGCTGCAAAGCTAAGCACTCTCAAATTCTTTGCCCTTTTGTTTCTATTATTTGGCTTGGCAGGACTGATTGCGTCGGCCACGATTTCGACGCATTATCTTGACGTGATGCCCCGCGTGCCGACGCCGGGAGAGCTCCGCGTCGTGCCCCGAAACATTCATGGCGTAACGGTCTACCAAACTCCGAAAGAAGACCAATTCCTGAATGGGTGGGAGTATAGCTCGGTGGGTGTGTTTCTCGTCGGCCTGGTGCTGAGCGCGGTGTATCTGGAGAAGTGGGGCAGCATGCAGGTGCCCGCAGGCGAGGAAGAAGACGCCGAGCTCGCGGAGGATCTGCGTTAAGAAGCTGCGACTTGAGCGTGCGGATCGCGTCTCAGCATTACGTCTTCCCGTCTCAAACGCCAGGGAGGGTCTTCTGTTCTGGTCCCTTGATGTAATTTGTAACGCGCAGAATCTCATAAACGGGCTTCTTGACGATTGTGCCCTCAACGGTTTGGCGTTCAAGAAGGGTTACGGTCAGCAAATCTGAAGAGAGGAGGCGGTATTTCCCATCCGCATAGTCCTGGAGAAATGTCTTGTCCTTTATCGTGGCAGTGATGACATCATTCCTCCCCCTGCCGCGGTGAAACGACAAGTCGCGAGGGTCATTTTCAAAGGAACCCCGCTTGGGGTTCAGAAACACTCCCTCCTGAATGTGATCTTTAACAGTTTCGCCACTAGACGTTAACCATGCCGACGGGTCCATGAACTCCCTTACGATAGGGACTTCGCTGCGCTCGAAAATCACCTCAGTCTTAGATTCCCCTTCTAGATAGGTTCTGATATCGGCCACCGAGGACTGATCCTCCATTGGCGCGCCGTACACCTTGTAAATATTGTTCGTAATCCTCGAACTTGAAAACAGTTGATGTACATGCATGTCTATGGTGATGCTTCGGTCGTCGCCTGCGGTATAGCGGAACTCGCCGGGTTTTATTTCTTCTATTGCCTTCGGCTTTCCTTTAAGCCACCTGATTAGCTGCACCACGCCAACGATGCCGCCGCTACCCGTTATCAGACCGATCCACTCAAGAAGAAGTTTTACCTGCCCTGCCGTCTGAGATCCTAGTAAATCATGGACTTGCTGCAGATTTGTCTGAGGAAAAATCGACAAATCAACAATGAACGACCCCTCGCAGAACGGTTTTACGTTCACGCCAATTTGTCTGCCAGCAGGGTTGACCTCTTGATTGCTATCTTGAATCAGCTCCCCCAGTGCCAGCAAGGTCGGGGCGAGCTTGAACACGTCCACCTCATGGACGTCTACGTCCAGTTTGTACACGAAATTGACGTGATTCTCTGGCATGGCGAAGGGCTCGCCCAATTCTACGCCAGAAGCTCAAATATCTGCCAAGACGGAGATGCGATCCAGAGCCACGAACAGCGCAGCAATCTAGGGCTAGGACACGGCCCTCCAGGCGGATTACAAACCTGTCCCTCTACAATAAGACGATGCCAGAGTTGCCCGAGGTGGAAACCGTCGCGCGCGGTTTGAACAAACGCGTGCGCGGCGATCGTATTGTCCAGGCGTGGTTTGGCAACCGCCCGCAAACCTTCAAAACTCCGCGTGCGCGCCAGGCAAAAGGCCTTGCCGGGCAGACGATTCTGGCCGTGCATCGCACGGGGAAACACATCGTTTTCGAGCTGGGCGCGGAGGCGCGCGTGGCCAGCGGGGCGGAACAAAAGAGCCACGCCGAAGGCAGCCGAACCTCCGCAGCAGACGCGCAGTGGATCGTGCATTTGGGGATGACAGGACGGATGCTGGTTACCGCGCCAGATTTTCCTCTTGCTCCGCATACACATGCACGGCTCGATCTAGCCAGCGGCCGCGAGGTCCGCTTTGTTGATCCACGCCGCTTCGGCCGTCTCGAGTTTCGCAATTTGCGCAATAGTGGAGTGGCATTTGAGGCGCCGGGAGCAGAACCACTGACGATCGGTGCGCGCGAGTTTGCTGACCTCTTCCGCAAACGGCGTTTGCCCATCAAGGCGGCGCTGCTGAATCAAACCCTGTTGGCCGGGGTGGGCAACATCTACGCGGACGAAAGCCTGTTTCAGGCGGGCATCCGGCCGCGAAGACGAACCAATCGGCTCACGGTTTCCGAGCTGGAGAGGTTGCGCCTGGCGCTGGACCAGATTCTCAGGCACGCCATTCGGCTGGGCGGTTCGTCAGTGTCAAATTACGTGGATGCCGATGGGGAGAAGGGCTTTTTCCAGCTGGAGCATTGCGTTTACCTGCGCACGGGTGAACCCTGCCGGCGGTGCCAAACGCCGATCCTGCGCATTGAGCTGGCGGGGCGCGGAACCCACTATTGCCCGAATTGCCAGCGCTGAAGGGGATTTTGAAGGCGGGTTTGGGCAGGAAGCCTACATTTTTTGGGAGAAAACCAGCCGAAAAACTCCGGAAATCTATAAAGATGGTATAAGGAAATTACGTTAAGTCCTTAAGATTCATTTGGTGTAAGAAGGGCATGTTAATTGCTATATCAACAGCGCCAGTGATTAGACGGCCGCTGAAGGCAGGCCAAGCGAGCCAGAGACACAAAGGGTACCCGGCACGAGCAACCGCCAATGAGCGGCCCTCAAAAAAAGGGAAAAGCCGGCCGGGGAGCCCGAAAATCGAGCAGTGGAGAAGCCACTGCCGTACAAGTCGCTGGGAGGCCAGTGACCAGCGTTCGAGAACTGAGACGCCACCTTGAACAGGTGGCGTTTTTCGCATTTGGGCGCCATTGCTTCTACCAAGCGGCAATGGGAAAGCCCCAAAACGGATTCCCAGTGCAACACCCAAGTCACCACCAATCTTCTTAACCCCCTTGCCAGTGATGGGCCTTCGCTGTAGTATCAGAGTTGCCTATCAAGCGGCTGACGCGGGCCACCCGGGACATGGGGAGAGCAAGCTCGCCGTTGAGCAACGAAACATCGCCAAGCAGTTGAGAGTCAACGGATCGGACTGCGCGCGGCAGTTGCTCACATAGGAAATGGCATCACCTGAGGAAAGCAGCAGCCGTGCCGAGTCGATACCGGCGAGCGGATGGAGTTGGTGAACGACTCCCGCAAAGGAAACGGCAAGCGCATTTTCACAGAGGGTCGAGTGGTGGAAGCGGGCACACTGGGGGCGCGTCTGCAAGCTGCAATGCGGCTTGGCAGGAGGCGTCGGCAGAATGATTCCCGGAGGCAACACCACTTTTGATGAAGGCTGCGCGCTGCCGGAGAACTGCCGTATTTTCTCTGCCGTTTGGAGGGAATGCGGGAAGCAGTAACGTGGATTGTTCACCGTTTGCAGCGCGCGCAAAGCAACGCACCAGAGCGAAGCACCAGGAAGTACACGCATCATGACAATAGAACCGACGCAGCCCCAGCCTGAACAGGGGCCTACTCCTGACAACGGTCAGGTGCAGTCGCAAGGGCACCGGCGCCGCCGGCGCCGCCGCAAAAACAAGTCAAGCCAGCAGGGCGGGCAGCCTGCGCCGCAAGCGCAGGGGCAACCGCATGCGCAACCGCAGATGCAGGCTCCGCCGCAATCCGCTCCGCCGCGGCCGCAGCATCAGCACCAGGGCCGAAAGAAGAAGTTCTTCGAGAAGCGCTCAGGTCCCGCGGCATCGCCCGGCAACAGCGTGAACGCGCCGCAAGGCAAGCGCAAAGCGCGGCAAAAAGGTCCGCGCATGTTTGTCGGCCCCATGGACCACAGCTATCGCGTGGTGAATGGCAACGTCGCCGATGGACCGGCTTCCACAATTCCCACCGCGAGCAACGGCCATAGCAGCGGGTATTATCCCGATGTCTATTCCGGCCAGGCCCCAGCGCCCATTCGCGCAAACGCACCCACGCGCATCTTCTGTTTCATCGAGGATCTCTTTTTCCTGGCCAAGATTCAGGAGACGGCACGCAAGCTGGGCGTGAAGGTGGAGTTCGTGAAGGGCGATAAGGAAGCCGTGGACCGGATTCTTGAGTTTCCTGAAAACGAGCGGCCGGCATTGCTGGTTTTCGATCTGAATAATCTAAACGCCAAGCCCATGGCGCTGATTCCCAAATTCAAAACAAAGTTCAAGAAGGCGGTCTCGATCATCGGCTTTCTGAATCATCTTCAGGGGGACCTGAAGTTGAAAGCGCTGGAGGCGGGGTGCGAGGTAGTGATGCCGCGCTCGGCTTTCTCGCAAAGCCTGCCGACTCTGCTGCGCCGCTATGGCGTGGAAGAGGAAGAGGAGCTCTCGCAGCAGCCGGCGTTCTAACTGCAGGGAATAGGGAGTAGAACGTAGGGCGCGCCGATTTGGCGCGCCCTACTTGATTGTGCCGGCAGGGGAGTTTTCTACTCCCTATTGGCTACTCCCTACTTCCTGCTTTTATCCTGGGGGCCAGGTGAGTTGGCGGCCGCCGAGCAAGTGCAGATGGAGATGGTCGACGGTTTGACCGCCGTCTTCGCCGGTATTGACCACGATGCGATAGCCCTTGTTCAAGCCCTTGTTGCGGGCGATCTCTGCCGCAGCCCACAGCAAATGCCCGAGAAGCGCGCGGTGATCTTTATTCGCCTCATCGAGCGAGGCGATATGTTCGCGCGGAACAATCAGCACGTGCACGGGGGCTTTGGGATTGACGTCCGCAAAAGCGTAACCGAGATCGTCCTGATAAACGGCGGTCGACGGGATCTTTCCTTCAATGATCTTGCAGAAGAGACAACTCATGGCGTGACCAGTGTACACGCGCTATTGCTACCGACAAGAGGTTTTTGGTGGGTAAAGTTTGCGTTCCGGACAATGGCCGATCCCATTTCAGGACGATGTTCTTCTCCGGGCCTGAAATGGACGGTGCAGGCGCCGCTGCTGCACCGCGCGATCAGGCGGACTCAATGATCATGTTTGCGTACTGGATGGTGTCGCCGGTGCGGATGAGGCCGATGGCGTGGGGAACGCGCTTTTTGAATTCGATGTGCGGCTCGAAGGTGAGCGGGACGCCTGCTAAGCTCGAGGCGAATTCCTTGCGGGTGCGGGAGTGGTTGGCGCCGTGGAACTCTTCTGCCATCCATGCGTGGCCGATTCCGTAGTTGGCGCGAATGGCGTTGAGCACGTCAAGCACGCGCGGGACGCCGTCGATGAGCGAGATGTCGACGGTTTCAATTTGCGGCCAGAAGGGAAATCCGCGGTCGGAGATGACGAGGGTGTTGGTGTGGCGCACGCGGGCGAGCAGCGAAAGGATGTGCGGATTGAGGATGCCGGATTTGAGCATATAAGCAAAACTCCTCGCCGTTCTCGCCTGCAGCACCCACGAGAACGCTATGAACTAGATGCAGGCAGACTTGCGTTTAGTGACACTCAATGCAAACGTGATTGCATTTAGTTGCTAGCTTACAATGACGCCATGGCCACTTCCCCGCAACTCCGCGTCATTCATACGGTGTGCTCGCACGATTGCCCGGACTCGTGCGCAGTGCTCGTTACGGTGAATGAAGAGGGCCGCGCGGTGAAGGTAGAGGGTGACCCGTTGCAGCCGGTGACGCAGGGATTCTTGTGTGGCAAGGTGGCGAAGTATCTGGATCGCGTCTACGCGCCGGATCGCGTGCTTTATCCGATGCGGCGGAAGGCCGGCGTGGCGAAGGGGCCGTTGCAGCGGGGGCGCGAGCATGAAGCGTTTGAGCGCGTGAGTTGGGACGAGGCGCTGGACGGGATTGCCGCGCGGCTCCAGGAGATCAGCGACCGCCATGGACCGGAGTCGATTCTGCCGTACAGCTACGCGGGAACCATCGGCGTGCTGGGTTACGGATCGATGGATCGGCGCTTCTTTCATCGCCTGGGCGGCAGCCAACTGGATCGCACGATTTGCGCAGAGGCCGGCGGGCAGGCGTGGAACCTGGTGTACGGGAAGAAACTCGGCACGGCGACTGAGGATTTCCGGCTGGCGAAGCTGATTCTTGCGTGGGGCGCGAACATCCACGGCAACAACATTCACCTTTGGCCGTTTGTGGAGGAGGCGCGGCGCAATGGGGCGCGGCTGATCGTGATCGATCCTTACCGCACGCGCACCGCGGCCGTAGCCGACTGGCATATTGCGATCCGTCCCGGCACGGACGTGGCGCTAGCGCTGGGCCTGATGCACGTGATTCTGAATGAAGGCCTGGAAGACCGCGCCTACATTGCGGAAATGACGCATGGCTTTGAGCAGTTGGCCGAGCGCGCGCGCGAATACACGCCGGAGCGCGTGGTGGCGTGGACCGGAATGACGGCGAGCGAAATTGAGCAACTGGCGCGGGAATATGCGACGACACGGCCGGCGGCGCTGCGGCTGAACTATGGCGTGCAGCGCGCGGAGAACGGCGGCGCGGCCGTGCGCGCTATCGCGATGCTGCCAGCGCTGACGGGCGCATGGAAGACACGCGGCGGCGGTGGACAACTTTCGTTGTCGGGGGCCTTCGCGTGGGATAAGCAGGCGCTGGAGCGGCCGGATCTGGCGACGGCTTCACCGCTGGGGCGGGTGGCGCGCGTGGTGAATATGTCGGAACTTGGCCAAGCTCTTACAGAGCTCGGCCAAGGGGAGCAAGGGAGCAAGGGAGCGAGGGAGCAAGAAAACAGGGAGCAAGGGAGCGAGGGAGCGAGAAGACACGGCGATGACCTTGCGCAGAATGAAGGGCCGGCGGTGCATGCGTTGTTTGTTTACAACTCGAATCCGGGAGCGGTGGCGCCGAATTCGAACGCGGTGCGGCGGGGGCTCGAGCGCGAGGATCTGTTCACCGTGGTGCACGAGCAATTTTTTACCGACACCACCGATTACGCCGACTTTGTGTTGCCGGCGACGACCTTTCTGGAGCACACGGATGTGCAGGGGGCTTACGGACATTATTTTGTGCAGCTCTCAAGAAAAGCTATCGCCCCGCCGGGCGAGGCGCGACCGAATGTGTGGGTCTTTGGGCAGCTCGCGCAGCGGATGGGCTTTGCGGAGGCCTGCTTCCGCGATACGCCGGAGGAGATGATCGGGCAGGCGCTCGCGATCGGCGCAGACGGGCACTCACGGAACGCAGGCATGGAACACATCACGATGGAAGAGCTGGAGCGCGAGGGGCACGTGCCGCTGGCGTTTCACTCCGCGCCTGAGATGCGGCCGTTTCTGCCGTACACGCATGGGCCGCTTCCTACGCCTTCCGGCAAGATCGAGTTTTTCTCGCAGGCACTGGCCGCAGCTGGATTAGATCCGCTGCCGGGATTTGTGCCGCCGGTTGAATCGCGATGGGGAGTTTTGGCGAAGAAGTATCCGCTGGAACTGCTGGCGCGCAAGAACGACAACTACATGAACTCGACGTTTGCGAATCTGCCGGGGCACCGGAAGATGGAGGCGCGGACAAACCAGAAGCTCGAAATTCACCCGCAGGACGCGGAGGCGCGTGGGGTGAGCGAGGGCGATGTGGTGCGCGTCTCGAACGATCGCGGCGCGATTGAGTTGACGGCGATGCTGAATGCGCAACTGCCGGCGGGCGTCGTGGCGGCGCGGCTTGATTGGGCGAAGCTGCACCCCGGCGGCGCGAATGTGAATGCACTGACCAGCGAGCGGTTGACGGACATCGGCGGCGGAGCTACGTTCTATTCGGCGCTTGTCGAAGTGGAAAGAGCAGGGAACAGGGATTAGGGAACAGGGAACAGAAAAACCAGGGCCGTGAAAAAGGGAAAACCTTCTGGACACGAGCGAATACTTTCCCCAATGCAATGAACTGTCCTTTACGTGCAATCTTGGGGGCTGTATGGACACTGAGAAGGCAGATGAAATGAATGCGGGATACGTGCCCGCGTTTTGGGGCTTGGACTACACCGCTTGCGGAATGGTTTTTCTCCTACGCGCTGTGCACCTTTGGGGACCCATGCAGAGCCGTCCGATGGAAGTGTCGGGGCTAACACTCGGCGGCTTGGCGTTGCTCTATTGCTTTCTGCTGCTCTGGGTCGCACGAAATTTCAGACGTCGCCTAAAAGGTGAGATGGAGAAAGGCTCGATGAGCACGCGAACGTTCGTAGTTTGCGATTTGAGAATCGCACAGCTGCTGCTCATCGCGTACATGGGGATGGCTCTGTTCGATATTCGTTCCTAGCGTCGCAAGCCGCGCAGTTGCTCCCGGCGAAGAAAAAGAGGACTAGCGCTTTTTAGCGCGTTCGCGTTGCAGCTCGCGATACAGATCGCTCTTGGAGCGGCCGAGTTCGCGGGCCAGGCGCTTGAGTGCTTCCTTTTCGTCGATGTTGCTTTCGGACAGCATGCGTGCGACGCGGGCAGCAATCTTTTCCGGTGCGGCTCCAGTACCCGGCGCACTGCTCTCCGAGCTTGCCGGACGCGGCGCTTCAACGAGGAGCGTGATTTCGCCGCGAATGCGGTCGCGGCTGGCGAGTGCTGCGCGCACCTCGGCCACGGTTCCGCGTATGAATTCCTCGTGCATCTTGGTGAGCTCTCTTGCGACAACTGCGTTGCGCAGACCTCCCCAGAGTTCTTCAATATCAGCGAGCGTTTCGAGAATGCGGTGCGGGGCTTCGTAAAAAATGAGCGTGCGCTGGCCTTCGCGCGTGTCGAGTTGTGTGGCGGCGGCAAGATTCTCGAGGAAAGTGCGGCGAGCGCCGGATTTTTCTGGCGGGAAGCCGAGGAAGTGGAAGTCATCGGCGGGCAGGCCGGACGCGATGAGGCCGCTGATCGCCGCATTCGCGCCGGGAATGGGAAAGACCGGCACTCGCGCGGCGATGGCTTCCTGAACCAGCCAACGGCCCGGGTCGCTGACGGCCGGGGTGCCTGCGTCGGAGACAAGCGCAATTCGTTCACCGGCCACGAGCGCCTGCACCAGCTCAGTCGCGCGCTCCCGCTCGTTGTGTTCGTGATAACTGACCGTTATTTTCTCGATTTGGAAATGATTCAGGAGCTTTTGGGTTTGGCGCGTGTCTTCGCAGGCGATGCGGTCCGCATTGCGCAGGACGTCGAGTGCACGGAGAGTGATGTCCCCGAGATTGCCGATGGGAGTGGCGACGAGGTAGAGGCCGGGAGCTAGATTCGAGGGGGGAGCCGAGTCTTCCTCGCGCGCCATGGGCTTTTAGTTTCCTTGTTCCTGGCGCTCGATGCGTCGCTGTTCGGCGAGCAGCGCCATGGAGTTCATGAGGTTCTGCACACTGACGATACCGACTACCTTGCCACTTTCGGTGATGGGAATCAGCGACAGGCCGTGACCGGCGGTGAGGCGGCGGATGGTGACGCCGAGCGTGTCTTCAGGCCGCGCCACCTGGAAGGCGCGCGACATAACCGCCTGCACATAGCCGTTGCCGTCGTTGCGGAGCGCATCGACAATGCGTTGCCGCGAGATGATGCCGACGAGTTGCGGGCCGCGGACAACGGGAAATTCATCCTGCAGCGAGTGCACGGAGCGATAGAGAGCATCGGCGAGGGTGTCAGAGGGCGAGAGCGTGGCAAAGTCGGTGAGCATCACTTCGCGCATGCGCACGGTGTCCACGACGGATTGGAAAAACACGCCCTGATCTTCGACCTGCGCGCCGATCATGATGAAGAAGCCGGCGAGGACAAGCCATGGATCGCGGAGCGGCATGTAGGAGAGCATGAGGACCAGTGCGATGACCTGGCCAATGCCGGCGGCGGCGCGGCCCGCGGGCCCCACTCCGTGGGTGCGGGCGAAGGCGTTGCGGACGAAGCGGCCGCAATCGAGCGGGTAAGCGGGAACGAGGTGCAGGAGGCCGAGACAGAGCTGCATCCAGACCAGGCTGCGCAACAAGCTGTCGGTGGAGATGAAGGGCTGGACGAAGAGCGGGACATTGCCGCTGACGCCGAGGATGGCCGCGGCGGCGGTAAGGCCGGCACACAAGTTGGCGACGGGGCCGGCAAGCCCCAGGGCGATCTGCCCCGCGCTATGATTGGCGGTTTCCTGGCTCTCCGGATTGGCGTAGGCAAACAGTCCGCCGATGGGCAATAGCAGAATGGCTCGAAGACGCAGTCCCAGCCACGCTGCAACCAGGAGGCGCGCAGTTTCGCGCACCAAAACGGCCGCGCCCAGCAGGATGAATAGAGCCAGCCCACGAGGCCAGCCCGTGGGACCGCCCATGGCAAAAAGCACCAGCACCAGGAGCGGAAAGAAAATGTGAACGCGCAGCTCCACGCCCATCCAACGGCCAAACGGAATGGACCAACCGCGCATAGATCGATTGTAGAGGGTCTGGGGCAGCTTTCAGCCTTCAGCTCTTAGCATTCAAATTCATTGGTGCAAAGGTGGCGCCAGTGATTGCCCGAGATGTGGCTCCGGGAGAATTCGAGGCTAATCCTTTATGCTGGTGGGCGATGCGCATCATTGCTGGAACGTATCGCTCGCGAAGACTGGAAGCGCCGCCCGGATGGAAGACACGTCCCTCGAGCGACCGGTTGCGGGAGACGCTTTTCAATGTGCTGGCTCCGCGCATGGAGGGCGCTTCGTTTCTCGATCTGTATGCGGGCTCTGGCGCAGTGGGCCTGGAAGCGCTGAGCCGCGGGGCCGCAAAGGTGACGTTTGTGGAGCGGGCTCCGGAGGCGCTGAAGGTATTGCGCCGCAACCTGGAGCAGCTTGGCATCGCGAGCGGGTTCGTTGTGCGCGCGGAGAGCGTGGAGGCGTTTCTTCGTTCCGCCGCGAAAGCCGGTCAAAAACAAGCACCGCACGAAGTGGTTTTTCTCGACCCGCCCTATGACGCGGCCGAGGAATATGCAACTACCCTGGGAGTGCTGGGAGGCGGCCCGGGAATTCTTGCGCCAGGAGCGCTGGTGATTGCTGAACACCGTCGCAAGGAGAGACTCGAGGAGAAGTACGGCAGCCTGAAGCGGACGCGGCTGCTCGAGCAGGGCGACGCGGCGTTGAGCTTCTACGTGATCGAGGCAGGCGCTGCTGGAACGTGATGGGCATTCGGCAGTATGGCTAGAATGGAGCGCATGAAAGTTAGAAAAACTTGCGCCGGGTTTACAGTACTCGCGCTGATCGCCCTTGCAGAGCTGAGCATGCACGGACAAAGGGCGCCGGGCGTTGCGCCGAAGAAAACGACTCCGCAACTTGTCATCCTCGACACAGACATTGGCGACGACATCGACGACGCCTTTGCATTGGCATTGCTGTTGCAGAGTCCGGAGATCAAGCTGCTGGGCATCACAACCGCCTTCGGCGACACCGAGTTGAGAGCGCGGCTTGTCGATCGTTATCTAGCGTCGGTGGACCGCAAAGGGATTTCTGTGGAAGCAGGCACTGTCACGCCGGCTACGAATCATTTCACGCAGGCCGCGTACGCCAGGCAGGAGCCAGAGCGGCACCATGGAGACGCGGTTGGGTTTCTGTTGCGCGAGATCAAGGCATATCCCGGCCAAATCACGCTGATTGCCATTGGTCCGCTCTTCAATGAGCAGGCGGCTATCGCGCGCGATGCGGCGACGTTCCGCAAGTTGAAGCGTGTGGTGATGATGGGCGGCAGTGTGTATCGGGGTTATGACGCCGGAAATGCAGGAGCACCGGAGCCGTCGCCGTCGCCGGAGTGGAACATTCGGTGCGATCCGGCAGGTGCGCGGGCACTGCTGGCCTCGGGCGTGCCGGTCTTCATGATGCCGCTCGATTCGACCCAGATCCATCTCACCCCGCGAGAACTAGGGGCGATCTTCTCGCACGGATCGCCGCTCGGCGATCAGTTGACCCTTCTCTACCATCAGTGGACGGGAGCGGACGCGTGGCGAATGCCGACACTCTTTGATCCCGTGGCGGCCAGCTACGCAATTCGTCCCGAACTGTGCCCGACGAGGCCGATGCATTTGGAGGTCGACGATCAAGGTCTCACGAAGCCGGAAGCGGGAGAGCCAAATGTCCAGGTCTGCCTCAAGGCCGATGAGCAGGGATTTCGAGAGCTCTTGCTCAGTCGGATTTTGGGCGATTCGGGGAAGTAACCAAGCGGAAAAACCGAGAAAAAGACTCAATTCCCGGCGCGCAATCGCGACAATTGCAACGGGCTGCGGGCAAAATGCACGAGTGTGAGCGGGGTCACTTTCAATGGCATTGACAGAGGGAGAGAGTAAGAGAAAAATAGCGGGGCGAAGGAATTCAAGTCGTTTCGTGCAATCTAGGGAGGGAACGTGAAAAACGCAGTAAAGATTCAGACACTGGCAGCACTGGTTCTGTTGGGCGCAAGCGGATTTCTGGCGGGTTGCAAGTCGGCTCCCGACCTTACGCAAGATCAGGCGAAGGCAATGATTGAGGCCAAGTACGATAAGGATCCCGGCACGGTATTCAATATTGCGGTGAACGATCGCGGCATGCAGCAAGGCGTGCACGCCAACTACTGGCTTGGCGTCAAGCGCTTTCCCAACGGCTACTGGGGCGACTTCAAGCTCACTCCGGAGGGAGCGAAGGTCGTGAAACTGCAGGGTGGCGGCGATACGATCCAGTGGCGGCCGGACGGACCGACGACCGATCCAAAGTACAGCAACTACACGGTCATTGTGGTCCCGCTGGCCATGAGCAAGCTGAAGATGCACGGCATTGGCGATGTGCAGACGATCGCGGACTCAAAGACCGTGACCTTCATGGAAGACGTGGATCTGAGCAGCTTGCCCGCGCCTTTGCAGGCGATTGCGCAAAATCCCGGCAACAAGCTGAGCACGTCGCGCGTGGCGACATTCACCCTGGTAAATGGAGCATGGACCCTGCAATCGGTCCAATAGCAGCAAACACAACGCGTTCAAAAGCCGCTGGCCGGATACGAGATCGTATCCGGCCAGCGTGTTTTTGGGTGATGAACTGCGGTTAGAAGGTGAGGCGTCCGCCCAACGAAATGATGCGCTGTGTGCCTGTGGCCGAGGTGATCTTGCCGTAGGTGCCGGACGCGAGGCTTGCAGAGGGGTTACTGAGATTGACCCAGTTCAAGGCGTTGGTGGATTCGAAGCGGAGCTGGAACACCCATCCGCGCTCGAACTTAATGTTGCGGAAGAGGCCGAGGTCGAGTTGTTTGAAACCGGGCCCAAAGAGGCTGTTGCGGCCTACGTTGCCGTCCGCGCCGCCTGGGCCGATGCCGCCTGCCAAGCCGGGCCCGTTGGGCGTGTAAGCTGCCGTATTGAACCACGCAGTTACCTCGTTCGACCCGGACGCAGGGGTGCAAACGCGGCAGCGGTTGTGGGCGAGCACGGGGTTTTGGCCCGCAACAGCATTCGGGCGTTGATTGCCGGTGCTGTCGAAGCTCTTGTTGGACCCTGTGGTTACCGTGAATACCCCACCGGTGTGCATATAGAGAATCGGGGAGATCTGCCAGCCGTTGACCACTTCCTTGACGATGTTGTTGTCGCCGTGGAAGTAGTCGATGTTCCATGTGCCGGAGACCGCGGCGCTGCTGCGAATGTCGACATTCATGGGCCCATATTCCTCCCCGAGTCCGCCTCCGATGGCGCCCAAGGAGTTGTTGCTGGCTGTGAAGGGAGTGCCCAAGTAGCCGGAATCCTGCGGGCTCGTATTCCCATCTTCAGACCCTTCGAAGGTTTCGAGGGCGTGGCTCCAGACGTAGTTACCGCCGGCGCTGAAGTTGCGCGAGAGTTGCTTGGTAGCCGAGATTTGCAGGGAGTGGTAACTGCCGCTCAGGTCTGACAGCAAATCGATGATTCCTGCTCCCAGCAGGCCGTTGCCGTTGTTGATCGCGGCCGAACCTGTGGGACAACCCGCGACAGGGCAGGGATCGAATTGACGCCGCGCGGCGATGCTGGTTGCCGAAGTGCTTGGTGTACCGAAAGCGGTTGAATACGGCGAGTAGTTGGCGTCAAGAAAGGTGGACAGTTGGTGCGAGAGGGCGGCTACATACGCCGTCGTCAGGGTTAACTGGCCAGGAAGCTGCCGCTGCACGGAAAGAT
>Ga0302319_10010095_pt1 | contig 18064 bp, 17 predicted proteins | sample Bog_T0_2_FD_203319 | JGI IMG/M metagenome (GOLD analysis project Ga0302319, IMG submission 203319) | Peat permafrost microbial communities from Stordalen Mire near Abisko, Sweden - Bog_T0_2 | ecosystem: Environmental > Terrestrial > Soil > Wetlands > Peat | place: Sweden: Abisko, Stordalen Mire...
GGACCATACCAGCGGGTCGGCGCGGTCAAATAGCCGGGATAGCGCGCCTTGATTCGCTCTACGACCCCCGGCGGATAATAATCCAAGGTTCGCGTGGTGTGGAAAATCCCGTCATAGAGAATATGCCCCGGGGCCTGCCCCATCAGCATCCAGGGCAGCCAAGGCGTGATCCGCACCCAGCTGCCATTGTGGGTGACATGAGTCTGGGTGGGGTCCTCGAGCCGTTTGCGATCGATGAAATAGCGGAACAGTTCCGAACTTTGCACCATGGCGCCGGCCGATTCGCGCGGCCATTTGGCGGGGTCGAGCTTGTTCGGGTAAAAACCGTGGAAATCCTCCGACAGCACGACGGTATCGGGACCGAACAGGGACCAATGTAGCAGATAGGGCTTGCCGCCAGGCTTGGCGACGCCGTCGGAGGGCTGGCCCGGCATCGGCGGCGGCTGCACGAACTCGCTGATCACCCAATTATAGGGATCATTGGCGACATCGACCACCTTGACCCGTTCTCCGCTATAGGGATTGTCCCATTCGTCGAGGATTTTCCCAGTCTTGGGATCGGTGTAGAAGATGACTTCCTTGGTCATGCGCTGATAGCTGCCGTCGCTCTGGCGCAACACCCGGATGGTGCTGAACACTTCGAACCCCATGAGGTGCCGCACCGCCTCGCCGGCCCGCACGCCATTGACCGTGCCGCTACAGTGGCCATAGATCTGTTCGCCGTTGGTATCGGCCTGCAGGCGGGCCGCCGTTTCGCGATTCCACACCGGATCGTCGAAACGCAGCGTCTCGGTGGCCGCCGCCGGCTTCGGCAGGAGGGACAGGCTGGCGGCGGCGCCCAACGCCGCGGCGCCGAGCCCGAGAAAGCCCCGCCGTGCCGGTCGGGCAAGATCGATCATTTCATCCATGTCACGGTGCCTTTTTGCCTAAGTCCAACAGTGGTTCTGTTCATCCCTTGCCAAGCGCGTCCAACACCTGGATCGCCGCGTTCTCGGCAGTCTCGCAGGCGCCCTCGATGCCGGCATGCACCCGGCAGAGATGTTCCCCGGCGAAATAGAGCGCGCCGACCGGTTGGCCGGCGATGTCGCCGAAACGCGCGATGTCGCCCGGCGCGAAATAGGCGACATGTCCCTTGGCGAAGGGATAGGTTGACCAATTATGGATATAGCTGACCTCGATCTGGCCGGCGGCGGCCGGGCGCAGACGGCTATAGGCCGACGTGAACGTCCGGCTGAGCTGGTCGGCTGGCAGACGACCCAGCAGATCGGCGCCACGGCCATTGACATAGCTGAGAAAAACGCCGTCCGGATCCATCGTCGACGGCGCGTGGGCGATCATCTCGAAGGGTCCGTCCGTCCATATCGAGGCCGGCAGCCCGTCCTTCTCCCAGAACGGCGAACGCGCGCGCAGAAATATTTGCACCAAATGATTATAACGCTGTTGTCGCCAGGCCAGCCGCTGTTGCGGCGGCACCGCGCCCCGCACCGGAATGTCCTTCATCACCGACAGCGGCAGGGTGGCGATGCAGGCGCGCGCCCGATAAAACGACCCATCGCGGCAGGTGACGGTGACAGTTTCAGGCCCGGCGTCGATCGCGCTGACGATTTTGCCGACCAGCACCGGCGTCTTGAGGGAAGCCGCCATGGCATCGGTGAGGGCGCTGGTGCCACCCTTGACCAGATGGTAGGGACCTTTTTTCGCCTCCCAAAAGTAGTAATGGGTCTTGCGCAGGAAATCGAGCGCATTGGCATCGTCGAGATCGCGCGCTGCCACCGAAACATCCATCAGCCGCAAGGCTTCCGGCGAGGCGCCGCGCAAAGTCAGATATTGCCGCAGCGACAGGGCGTCGATGCTGCGGAATTCCGGTTTTTGCCAATCGTCGAGATCTTCCAGCGGATTGTCCTTGAGCAGATAATGCGACAGCAATTGCAGGGGCGGCAGCTCGCGTTCGTTGGCGGCCAGGTGATTCTGCGGCGAACTGGCCCACGGCGTCGCCGTCGGCGGCGCGCCGCCGATGCTGATGGCCATCTGGCCAAGCCGGGTTTCCGCGGTCGATCCCTTGGGCGGATCGATCAGCTCGACGCCTAATTCCGCGGCATTGCCGCGCACCCGGCCATAGCTGAAACCGATTTGCTGCGCGCCCAACTCCGGGCTGCCGGCCACATCATGGCGGGTCCAACATCGGCCGCCGATGCGCGGACTGCCTTCCAATAGCTGGACGGACAGACCCATCGCCTCCAGCATGCGCGCGGCATGCAGCCCGGCCATCCCGGCCCCCAGAATCAGCACGTCGATGCTGCCCTGCGCGGTGCCCCGGCGCGGCAGCGCCAAGGCCAGTGTGGCTGCAGCGGCACCGCGCAGCAGGCGGCGGCGCGAGAAATCTGTGGACGGAGTCATAGGCTAACCACCCGGATTTTGCAGATAGGCGATCACCGCCTGGCGGTCCTCCGCCTTGGGCAGACCGGCGAACGCCATCGCCGTGCCGGGCACCAGCGCGGAGGGTCGTTCCAGCCAGCGATCCAAATTCTCGGCAGTCCAGCTGAAATCGGTCGCCTGCAGCGCCGGCGAATAAGCGAAACCCGGGAGGCTGCCGGCCTTGCGGCCATAGACGCCTTGCAGAGAGGGGCCGATGCGGTGGATGCCGCTCGGCGCGAGCTCGTGGCAGGAGGCACAGCGCAGGAATATCCGTTTGCCGCGCAGGGCCGGTTCGGCCGGTTCGGCATGGCTGGCCGCCACCAGGACGATTGAGATCGCCATGACCATAAAGCTGGAGACGATGGATCTAACTGTCACGGCCCCCACTTTCGTTTCAATCATACTACGGTGAAAGGGTGGCGCATCCCAGCCCTTCGCGGCAGCGCTCCGATCGGTCTGTCCGCATTGCGGGCGTTGGCGCCCTCCGCCGATGCGCGCCGCCCGGCAAACGACGATAGTCCCCCTCGCGCGTTCTGCGCCGCAGGTCCGGGAAAGCGGGAGTGTGTCCTTGAGCTTTGTCCCTTCTCCCGCCGTTCAAACTTTTCTGCGGCGTCCGCCTTGCCTGCTGATCGATGGGCACTGGGTGCCGGCGGCAGGGCGTGGCACCCTTCCGGTCGTCAATCCGGCCAATGGCAGTGTGATCGGTTTGATCGCCGCCGGCGAACAAACCGATATCGACAAGGCGGTCGCGGCGGCACGGCGCGCTTTCGAAACCGGAAGCTGGCCGACCCTCGGCGGTGCGCGGCGCGCGGCGCTGATCTGGCGTCTTGCCGAACTGCTCGGCACGCATGCCGACCAGTTGGCCGAGCTGGAAACGCTCGACAATGGCAAACCGCTCGGCGACACCAGACGGGTCGATTTGCCGGTCGCCATCGAACTGCTGCGCTACTATGCCGGTTGGGCGACCAAGCTCAAGGGTGATACGGTGCAGATCGGCGATCCCGGCGATTATCACGCCTATACGCTGCGCGAACCGGTTGGCGTGGTCGGCCAGATCATCCCGTGGAATTTTCCGCTGCTGATGGCGATCCTGAAAATTGCGCCGGCCCTGGCGGCCGGCTGCTGCCTGGTATTGAAACCGGCCGAGGAAACCTCGCAGACCGCCTTGCGTTTGGGCGAATTGGTGGCGGAAGCCGGATTCCCGCCCGGGGTCGTCAATATCGTCACGGGGGCGGGCGACTCCGCCGGCGCCGCCCTCGCGCTGCACCCGGATGTCGACAAAATCGCCTTCACCGGCTCGACCGAAGTGGGACGCAAGATCATCGTCGCCGCGGCCGGTACCATGAAAAAAATATCGCTCGAACTCGGCGGCAAGTCGCCCATGATCGTGCTGCCCGATGCCGACCTCGACGCCGCCATCAAGGGCGCATTGATCGGTATATTCTTCAATGCCGGTCAATCCTGCATGGCAGGCTCCCGCCTGCTGGTTCACCGTTCCTGCGCCCGGCGCGTCGTCGACGGCCTGGTCGCGGGCGCGCTGAATATCGCGGTCGGCGACGGCTTCGATGCGGCCAGCCAGATCGGTCCCTTGATCTCGGAGCGACAGAGACAGCGCGTGCTGGAGCATATCCAGTCGGGATATGCGCAGGGCGCCACCTGTCTGACTGGCGGCGGGGCGCTGCCCGGTCGCGGATATTTTGTGCAGCCGACAGTCTTTTCGGATGTGACGCCTGACATGCGGATCATGCAGGAAGAGATCTTCGGGCCCGTGCTCTGCGTCTCGATTTTCGACAGCGACCAACCCGCCGACATCGCCCGGCTCGCTAACAAATCCAGCTATGGTCTGGCGGCCAGCCTGTGGACTCGGGATGTCGGGCGCGCCCACGCACTGATCCCCTTGCTCAAATCGGGACAGGTATGGGTCAACGGCCACCATCTCGGTGGCGCCGACCTGCCGATGGGCGGCACCAAGCAATCAGGCTGGGGGCGCGAGTTGGGCCGCGAAGGCGTCGAGGCCTATACCGAAGTCAAATCGGTGGCCTTCGCGCTGCGTTCCCCCGGTGACTGGCTGTCGCTCAAAGGCTGATCCCCCTGCACCCCAATCCGGAGACAATTCATGACACCCGCCTATTTCAGCAAATATGCGCAAATGCACCTGCAGCGCGACGAAGACGGCATCCTCGAGATTCGTTTCCATTCCGACGGCGGCGAATGCCGGTTCGGCCCGCGCACCCATCAGAATTTCGTCGACGCCTTTTATGACATCAGCCGCGATCCCGACACCCGAGTCGTGATTCTGACCGGCACCGGCAATAACTGGATCGCCGAATTCGACGAATCGCAAGCGACGCCGAACGACGATTTCACCGTGCCGAAAAATTGGGACCGGGTCTATTGGGAGGGCAAGAAGGTCCTGCAAAACCTGCTCGACATCGATGTCCCGGTGATCGCCGCCGTCAATGGACCGGCTCTGGTGCATAGCGAATATATCCTCACCTGCGACATCGTGTTGGCATCGCGCACCGCCTTGTTCCAGGACATGCCGCATCTCAATTTCCGCCTGGTGCCGGGCGACGGCGTGCATGTGCTGTGGCCGCATGTGCTGGGCCCCGTGCGCGGCCGCTATTTTCTGCTGACTCAGCAAAAGATCGCCGCGGAGGAAGCCTTGCGGCTCGGCGTCGTCAATGAAGTGCTACCGCCCGATGATTTGATGCCGCGCGCCCGTGCGCTGGCGAAGCAATTGGCGGCGCTGCCGACCCTGACCTTGCGCTATGCCCGCGTCGCCCTGACCCAGCGTCTCAAGACGCTGCTGGTGCAGGAACTCGGCTATGGCTTGGCGCTGCAGGGGCTGAGCGGCGCAGCGCTGGGCAATCCTGGTCCCGACCCGCGACCGCAGGATCGCTGATTTTTGGCCACGAGGCGAACAAGCGACCCGGTGGAATTGATCGGCGGAATCGAAAAGGTGATGGTGACGGGATCATTCCCATACCGCAGGTGAGCCAAGCCATGTGGATGATTGCGCTGGCCCTGCTCAGTCTATCGGCACCGCTGTTGGCGCCGGCAGATGAGATCAAGCCGTTCCTGACGCTCGATGCCTTGCGCGCCCAATATGGCGACCCGGACGGTCATCTGCTCCGCATCGGCGAGATCGAAGTCTATTACAAGGACGAAGGCGCGGGCCCTGCCCTTTTACGGGTGCATGGCTCGGTCGGCAGTCTGCGAACCTATGACGGCGTCGCCAATCGGCTCAAGAATCGCGACCGGGTGATCCGCTATGACGTGCCGGGCCAGGGTCTGTCCGGCCCGGTATCGGACGACGCGGCACGCCGCTTCAGCCCCGCCGATATTCCCATCGCGCTGTTGAACGGGCTCGGCGTCGCCAAGGTCACTGCGGTCGGCGTCTCCAGCGGCGGAACCTTGTGCATCACTCTGGCGGCCCGGCGCCCCGATCTGGTCGATCGGCTGATCCTCGCCAATACGCCGTCTGATCCGGTCGTGACCAGTCACATGAATCAGCCTGACGATTTTCTCGACGCCCAACAGCAGGCGCGCGAGACCGGCTTCCAGTCGCAGCATTTCTGGGACCTTTTCCTGTCTTTTTTTGCCGGCGATCCGGCGCGCATGACGCCGCTGATCCGGAGCCAATTCTATGATTTCAACCGTCGGACCCCAGAGTCCAATGCCATCGCCCTGGTGGCCAAGGTGGCCGATCACGACAAGGCGGTGGCGGCGATGACACAGGTGGCAGCGCCGACCCTGCTCCTGTGGGGCGCCAAGGATCCGTTGCTGCCGCCGGCGGCCGCCAAGCAGCTGGAGGGCTATCTGACCCGGGCACCGGTGTCGCTGCTGCTGTTGCCGGACGTCGGGCATTTTCCGCCGCTTGAAGTGCCCGAGCGCTTCGCCGACATCGTCGCCGACTATATCGAGGCGGTAACGCCGCCCTGATCCTCACTTTCGGCTGAGATGCAGCGCGCCCTGGACCGCAATCGCCAGACTGGCCTATCCCGCCGCGTCGATCAAACCCGGCAGGATGCCGGGCGGCGAAAAGGCCACCACCGAACTGACGCGCGGGTCGTGCAGCGGCGGTGTCACGCCGGGCGGCGGCGCACCAAGGCGGCAGCAACCGGCTCATGGTTGGGTCGCCTGCTTGAGATAGACCAGCAGATCAGCGCGGTCCTGGCCCTTGGCCAGTCCGGCAAACGCCATCTTGGTGCCAGGAACCAGCGCGCTCGGCTTGGTCAGCCAGCGGTCCAAAGTGTCGTCGGTCCAGGTAATGCCAGATTCTTTCAGCGCCGTGGAATAGCCGAAACTACCACGGGTGCCGGCCACCGCACCCATCACGTCGTGCAGATTGGGACCGACCTTGTCCTTCTCGCCGCCGCCGAGCGAATGACAGGCGGCGCAATAAAGAAAAATCCGCTTGCCGCGGGCCAGTTGTGCGGGATCGGGGTCGCTCATGCCGGCCATGGTTGGACTCACCAGAATCGCGGCGGCGGCAAGGACCGGCATCAGAGCCAAGCGCCCCGTGGCGGATCGAATTTGGCGAGACATTGCGCAAGGCTCCGAACGATCGTGGTCGTCAATTCTACGGCGAATCGTCCCAAGAAGCGGAAAGAGTCGTGCCCTGTTCAACAGTCGGATAACCCGTGATTCCGGTGCCGCCTTCCCGAGGTATTTTCATCTCTTGGATTAGCACTTGTTTCACGCTACCATTAAAAATGGTAATCTAGATGCTGATTTCTTCCCCGCGCCTCACCCGATGCTACGTCGACACGCCGCTGGGACAGATCCATTGCCGCGTCGCCGAACCCACAGGCAAAGCCTTGTTCCCGCCGGTGCTGTGCCTGCATATGACGGCGAAATCCAGCTGGAGCTATCAGCTGTTGCTGGAACTGCTCGGGACAACCCGGCTGGTCGTCGCCCCGGATACGCCGGGCTTCGGCATGAGCGACCCGCCAGCCCGTCAGCCCAATATTTCCGATTACAGCGATGCGTTGTCCGCCGTGCCCAACCATTTCGCGCCGGATGCGACCTGGGACGCGGTCGGCTGTCACACCGGCGCGCTGATCGCGATCGATATGGCGCTGCGGCGGCCGCAAATGATCGGCCGGCTGGTGCTGGTCGCGCTGTCGCTGTTGACCGAGACCGAGATCAGGGAGTACCGCGCCCTGGGACTGCTCAAGCCGCGGGTGTGGGACGACGCCGGCGAGGCGCTGTTGGCGCTGTGGAAGCTGCTTGTGCGGGTGCGGATGCCGGGCAGTTCGCTCGCGGTCTGCGCCCGCAGCCTGGCCGACACGCTGTTGGCCGGCGACAACGGCTGGTGGGGCATGCAGGCAGCCTTCGAGTTCCCGACCGCCGCGGCGCTAAAAATGCTGAAGCATCCGTTCAGCATCATCAATCCCGGCGACGATCTGTGCGTCGCGACCCGCCGTGCCCGGGCCTTGCGCCCCGACGCCGTCTTCATCGAACAGCCGGCGTGGAAACACGGGTTTCTGCACGAAGTTCCCGACCAGGCCGCCGCGGTGATCGAACCTCTTCTGAGCAGGTAGCGCACCCCCCCAACTGCGCCGGCGGCAGCGCGCGATTAGCGCGGCGAAGACTTCAGATATTCAGCCACTCGCAACACGGCATTAGCGCGGATATCGGCATAAAACAACCCATAGTCGTGATAATGCATCACCCCGCCGCCCGGCAGCGGATCAAGGCTGAGATCGGGTGCAATGGTGACGACCAACTCGCCCTGGTCGCATCGCGCCGCGACCGCGCCGGAACGCAAGGGGTCGAGCGGGCCGAAACCGGGCGCCCCCGACACCGCACCCAGGCTGGCGGACGCCGGCGCGGCCGGCCGATTCACATCGAAGGTCAATGGATTGACGCACACTGTCTGCTTGCCAGGAATATCGCCATATTTTTGAATGAAGCTGGATTGCGAATAGGCCACCACCTTGGTCAGCTCGCTACCGGCCAGCAGCGAATTCCATTGCACGACGCAGCCGGTCTCGCGCGGTGTGCGACAGATGCCGATATGATGGAAGCGGCGGCCGAAATCACCCTCGGCGAGGTTCATGCCGACGACATAGGCGGCTAGGCGAATCGTGTCCCGGGTGGGTCGGTCAAGGGATAGTCCTGGATCAGCACCCGGTCATGGAACGGCGACAGATAGACGCGGTTGGTCACCGACGCCGGATCCATCGAAAAATCCTGCGCCTGCAGCCCACTTTGCATATGTAGCAAATTGTCGATGGTCATGGCGCCTTTGGCGGTACCGCGCCATTCGGAAATGAAATCGCCCACTTTCTGATCGAGCGAAGCGATGGTGCCCAACGCCATCGCCCGTCCGATCGCCAGCACCGCCAGCGGCTTGGCCAAAGACAGCGCATTGAGCAGCGTGCTGCGAAGAGTGCCCATGAAATAGGTCTGGTCCTGCAGCTGCCCGCCCTGCCACACCAGGAAGGCGGTCGAACTATTGCGTTGCGCATAGGCGCGCGCTGCACTCAGGGCGTCACCGGCGATGCTGGTCCGAGCCGCCTGCGCTAGCGGCGGCGCGGTCGGGGCGCCGGCCACCGGCTCCATCACGTCGTACAAGGCGGTCATCTCGCCGGCTTTGTAATGGGCAAAGCGCCGCTGATAAAGCGCCTCGGCCTCCTGATCGGACAGATCCGCGCAGCCCGACAGCAGCGCCAGCAGGGCGCAACCGGCCGCCTGGCGCCTCAAGCCGGTTCTGCCAAGGCTTCGGCCAGCGGCGCTGGGAAGTCGCGGTAGCGCCCGAGCGCGAGCAGCAAAGTCGCGCTGGCCAGCATCAGTGCAGAGGACAGCAGCAACGGAAATCCGTAATTGCCGGAGCGGTCGAACGACCTGCCGAACACCACCGGCCCGACCGCCGCGCCGAACGCCAGGCCGCAATAGATCCAGGCATAAATGACACTGTAATGCTTCATACCGAAATAGCGGGCGGTGAGAAACGCCATCAGATCGAATTCGACGCCGGCGGCCAACCCGACCTCGAACACCGATAAAGCGCTGAGCCAATAACCCTGTGGCCCGTGCGCCAGCAGCCAAAAGGCCGAGCTCGGCACCCCCAGCAGCAACAGCGCCACGCCGGGCGCCCAGAAGCGGTCGAGCAGCCAGCCCCCCAAGGTGCGCCCGACAATCACCGCAATACCGATCAGCGACGCCAACCAGACGACGTCGGTACGCACGAATCCAGACAGCCGCAAGATGTTTTCCATATTGGGAATGGCGCCGCCGACCGCGAACGAAATCATCGCGCAGGCCAGCGCGATCAGCCAGAACCGCCAGCTGGATAGCACCTCGGGGATGCTGAGTCCCGGGGTGACAGCCTTGCGCAAAACCAGGTCGGCACGCCGATCGGCAGCATTTTGGCGAACCGGGCCGGCGTCATGGAAACCCCACCAGGCGACCGGCAAAGCGATCGCCAGCGGCAGCGCGCCGATCGCGACATAGGCGGCGCGCCAGCCATAGTCGCCGATGATCCAGGCGGCGAACGGCTTGACCAGATAGCCGAATAGGCCTGTGCCCATCAGGCATAGTCCCAACGCAAAGCCTTTGCGGATGTCGAACCAGCCATTGACGGCCCGCGTCCAGGTGATCGGCAATGTGCCGGTGCCGAACACCGCCATCACCGCCCAGGTGGCGTAAAACCGCGGCAGGGAACCGTTCGACAAGGCGAGTGCCATGAAGCTGAGACCGAACAGGACCACCGAGGTCAGGGTCACCTTGCGGACGCCATAGCGGTCGGCCAGCCAACCGGCCAGCGGACTGAACAGAATAACCGCACCGGTCAGGAACGGAATACCCTGCATGATGTCGCCGAATTTCCAGCCGAATTCGCGCGCCAACTCAGGGGCAAAGCTGCCGAGCGAATAGAACGGCACCGGCGACAGCCCCAGCCCGATGCCGAGCGTGGCGCTGAGCACCACCGGCCAGCCGCGACGGAATTCCTGATAGCCATTGGCCGGCTGTTGCATAAAAAGAGCCCCCCCGATCGCATTGCATGACCCGTCCTCGATAGATCATCGCGACGCCCGCTACCAGTCGGCTGTAACGAACTATCCGGTGCTTGATCACAGGTCGCGATAACGCCGCCCAAGGCCTTAGCTTTGTCCGCAGGTCGGATAACAAGTCAAGCCCGGCTCGACAGGGCGGCGGGCGCTTCTAAGGTAAGGCGGTTCGACGCGATTTTTTTGGCGCGGGAGGGCCCGGCGCGGTTAGGCTCGCTCTGATCGCTTTTGTGGGAAACACGCCATGCCGGAAGATGGAACATCGGTCGTTTTCGACCATCATCAGTTCTTCGCCACCGTGACCGATATCGTCGGTGCCGACAATGTCCGCACCGACGCGACCACTCTCGCCTTGCACAGTGCCGACATCTGGTCGCAGGGCAACGGCGCGTTGCTGGCGGTGGTCAGCCCGCTCTCGCTCGACCAGCTGTCCGGCGTGGTGGCCGTTATCAACCGGGCCGGCCTGCCGATCGCGCCGCGTGGCGCCGGCATGAGCTATACCGGCGGCTATGTTCCGGTGGCGGGCCGCACCGTCTCGCTCGATCTCAGCCGCATGAACCGCATCCTGGCAATCAGCCCGGAGGATATGACGGTCACCGTCGAAGCAGGCTGCAGCTGGGCTGCGCTCAATCAGGCGCTGGCGCCGCTCGGGCTGCGCACGCCCTTCTGGGGACCGATGTCGGGGCTGGTGTCGACCATCGGCGGCGGCCTGTCGCAATTGAACGCCATGCTGGGCGGCGGCCATTACGGCACCTCATCGGAAAGCGTGGTGGCGCTCTCGGTCGTGCTGGCTGACGGCCAGGTGTTGCGCACCGGAGCGCGCGGCGCCGATGGCGATTCCCCCTTCTATCGACATTACGGGCCGGATCTGGCCGGTCTGTTTTGCGGCGATTCGGGAGCGTTCGGCATCAAGGCGGAAATCACCCTGCGCCTGATGCGGGCGCCGGAGCACGAAGGCTATGCCTCCTTTTCCTTCGCCAACGGCCGCGACCTGCTGCTGGCGATGGCCGAGATGGCGCGCGCCGGCGTCGCCTGTGAGACCTGCGCATTCGATCCCGGCCTGACCAAGGTGCGTCTGACGCGGGCGTCGCTGGCGAGCGACGTGAAAACCCTGGGCGCCGTGGTCGGCCAACAGAAGTCGCTGCTGAAGGGACTGGTCGAAGCCGCTCGCGTGGTCAAGGGCGGGCGCGATTTCATCGATGAGGACGGTTATCCGCTGCATGTGATTTGTGAAGGCCGGTCGCGTGCCGCGGTCGAAGCCGATCTCGACGGCGCGCGCCGGATCGCCGCCGCGTTGCGCGGCAAGGAGATTCCCAACAGCATCGCCAAGATCATCCGCAGCGTTCCCTTTCCGCCCCTCAACAGCGTGCTGGGCCCCAAAGGAGAAAGGTGGGCGCCGGTCCATGGGCTGGTGCCGCTGTCCGCCGCGCCCGCCATCTTCGAGGAACTGCAGGCGATGTTGGCAGGCCGGGCCGAGGCTTTTGCGGCGGAGAACATCTTCACCGGCACTCTGTTCACCGGCGCCTCAACCAACGCCCTGATCATCGAACCGGTGTTCTATTGGCCCGAACAGCGCTTTGCCATCCATGAACAGGCGATCGAACCGGCGCATCTGGCGAAACTGCCCGAACTGGCCGCCAATCCGACCGCTACCAATCTGGTCACGGCCGCCCGGCAGGCGGTGATCGCGATTTTCGCCCGCCATGGCTGCGCCCATTACCAGATCGGCCGCACCTACCCCTATCTCGCCAGCCGCGACGATGCCACACGCGCCCTTTTGTCGGCCATCAAGGGCGTGGTCGACCCGGCCGGCCTGATCAATCCAGGTGGGCTGGGACTGGCACCTCTGCCAACCGCCCCAGAATGACCGACCGCGCCATCCGCCTGACCCGTTTCGCCCGCAGCTTCCGCGCAGCGACCGAGATCGTCGATCTGCCGAGCCGGGCACCCGGCCCCGGCGAAATCGCCGTGCGCAATCACTGGTGCGGCGTCAACGCCATTTTCGACACCCAGATCGCCCGCAACGCCGTCGATTATGTCACGATCACCCTGCCCAGCTTCACCGGCGTCGAGTCGATCGGCAGGATCGAGGCGGTGGGCGCGGAGGTGGAGAATTTCACCATTGGCGACGCGGTCGCCACGGTGCGGTTCGGTGGCGGCTACCGGCAGGCCAATATCGGCCCGGCCAGCCAGTTCATAGCCGTCCCGGGCCCCGAGCCGGAATGGCTGGCCTTGGCCTCGACCGGGGTTTCGGCGCTGCTGGCGCTCGACCATGTCGGCCAAGCCAAACCCGGCGAGACGGTGGCGGTTTCGGCGGCGGCCGGTGGACTCGGGCATCTGATCGTGCAATTGGCCAAAATTCGCGGCTGCCATGTCGTTGCGGTGTGCGGCGGGCCAGACAAAACCGCCTTGGCCAATAGTCTGGGGGCCGACCGCGTCATCGACTATCGCCGCGAGTCGGTGGCCGACATATTGAACGCCGAATTCAAGGATGGGCTGGACGTCGCCATCGACACGGTCGGTGGTGCCATCTTCGATGCCTTCCTCGACAATATCGCGGTGCATGGCCGTCTGGTGGCGGGGGGCGCCGCCACCGATCTGGAAGATCGGCCCGAGCAGGTCACCGCGCCGCGCATCGTCCACAAGCTCTATTACAAGGCGGCATCGGTCCGCGGCTTCATGAACGGCCGGTTGACCGAGCATTGGCCGGCAGCGCGCGAAAAGCTTTTCGCGCTGCATGCCGCAGGCCGGATTACGGTGGCCTTCGACGAACCCGGCTTCAAGGGACTGAACGGCGTCTATGACGCCGTCGAGCGCCTGTTGTCCGGACACTCGATCGGCAAGGTCCTGGTCGATCTGCGAGGCTGATCAGGGTGTCAATTCCATCACATAGCGCATCAGGCTTTGGCGGACATCTTCCGGCACGACCCGGCGCAAGGCGTCGCTGAGCGCCCGCATGCGGCGACGCTGGTCGTACAATTGGTCCAGCAACGACAGCACTACCGGCAGCGCTTCCTCATTGACCTGCAACTCGTCACGCAATTCCAGAATCAGGCGAACCCGCGCAACGTCGATCTCCCGGAACGAATAGCCACCGGCCTCGTCGTCCGGCCTGACCCAGTCATTTTGGATCCATTGTTCCAAATCCTCGCGACTGAGACCGGAGATTTGAGTCACCAGAACATCGATGCTGATCATGGGACGGTCTCCATCTTGTGTCTCGGGTCGGTGGGATGTTCCGGCGTCCAGCCCCGCAGAAAAGTTTCCAGCGCCGCATCGACTGTTCCCACCGTGACGCGCAAAGTGGCGTAGAGATCGCCGGCGGGCAGATCCCCATGCGCCGGAACACCGCGGCCGCGCAGGCGCAACTCGGTGCCGCTGTCGGAGTGCGGTGGGATGCGCATCCTGACCGGACCGCCCGGCGTCGGCACCTCGACCGGACCGCCGAGCACCGCCTCGGCCACACTGACCGGCAATTCCAGGCGAATGGTCTGGCCGTCCCGCTTGAAAAAGCCATGCGGCTTGACCTGAATTTCGATCAGCGCATCGCCGGCGGGGCCGCCATTGCTGCCGGCACCCCCTTGGCCACGCAGACGCATGACCTGCGCATCGCTGGTACCGGGCGGTATCTTGACATCGAGCGTACGGCCATCGGGCAGCGTCAGGCGCCGCGTCGCGCCATTGACGGCATCGAGAAACTCGGTGGCCAGACGATAGGATTCGTCGCGGCCACGTCGCGCCGCGGTGCGGCCACCCCGTCGTTTGCCGTCATTGAACATCGAGCCGAAGATGTCCTCGAAATCCTCGGCGTTCCACCCGCCCGGCTCGGCGCCGTCGCGGCGATAGCGATGTCCGGTGTCCCCGTCGGCATAGTCGCGATAGGACGATTGCTGCGCCCTTTCCTGGCCGGTCGCGTCGATCTCGCCGCGGTCGAAGCGCCCGCGCTTGTCGGGGTCGGACAAGATCTCGTTGGCAAGCGACACCGATTTGAAGAGATCCTCGGACTTGGCATTGCCGGGATTGAGATCCGGGTGGTGCTTCTTGGCCAATTTGCGATAGGCGCGCCTGATGTCGTCCTGGCTGGCGTCGCGCGAAACGCCGAGCGTCTTATATGGATCCTCCACCTTGTGCCTCTCAGAGTTGCGTGCTTCGGTCCAAGCAACGAGGGTAAGCCAAATCAGGGGGTGCGCGCCAGTTTATCAACTATTGGTCGGCCCGGCGCCGGCTGACCGGCTTTAACCTGCATCGGAGTGTCTAGGGAGTGTTGAGGGACGCAGACTATTCCTTTAACCCAGCCTTTTGTTTCGCCAGTTCCGTATAAAAATCTCTTTCTTTTTCGGCAACATAGGCCTTGTAGCCAGCAGGGTCGATAAACGGGTTCGCGTTTCCTGCTGTCAGTCTGCGATATTTTGCTTCCATGTCGAAATAGTTGCCGTGCGCTCCAAGAAAAATGTCAGCCGGTAATGATTTCAGCACGCCCCACATCCGCTCGTAATCGTTGGCGATCTCCGGGTAAGACTCGTTGTCGACCAATTTGTAGCCGGGATTAACGTTCGGGCTGCCAATGATCACCACATCATATGTCTGGCCGCCTTCGGTTACCTTCATCGTCCAGGTTGTGCACCCTTTTGTGTGGCCAGGCGTAAGGTGCGCCACGAGCACCGTGCCACCGAGTTTGACCTCGTCACCGTCATGCAGCACCCGATCCACTTTGGTCGGTTGATAAAGATTAGCCGCGATGGCGCCATACTGAAAATCTGCTTTTCCGCCAGACTCGACAACCGGCACGTCAGCATCCATCACCATATAGGTGGCCCCGGTTGCTTGCTTGATCATCGCGCTGCCCGCATCGTGATCCCAGTGCGCGTGGCTGATCAGGAGAACTTTCGTATCGCTGAACTTAAACCCAAGATCTTCGATACTCGATTTGATCATTGGGACGTTGGTTTCGAGATCACTGTTGATGAGGATGTTGCCTTGGCGTGTAACAATCAGATAATTAGCGAGACCCTTGCTGCCAACGTAGTAAAGATTGCCGGCAATGTGAAACGGAGGAAAGGGCTTCGTCCAACTGGGATCGCCCTGCGCGTAGGAGCATCCGGACAAAGCCAGAGTAGCGATCACTATAGTGGCAACAATCGCACGAATCATTCGCATCCCCTTTTCTCCGCCGCGGCGATTTCTCACACCGCTGGTTCGCTTGCTCGGCTATACTGCTCTTGCCGCCGCCAGCGCCGCGCTGGCGGCGGCGCCGAGATGCTGGTCGAACCAGGCGATGGCGTGTCGCATCGACTCGCCAAGACCGGGCTCGGCATAGAGCCCGACCACGTCATAGGGCAGGATGGTCAGGCGCTTTGGTTCGCCGGCGCGACGGAAGGCGTCCTGGATGCGGTCGAGCCGGTGATGCAGGTCGTAGCCGCCATTGGTGACGATCAGCAGCGGCGTCGGCGCGATCAGTTCGACGCTGTGGATCGGCGCCCACGCCATCATATGCTCTAGCGATTCCAGCGGAATATCGATGCGGTAGGAGGCCAGGATTTTTGCCGCCTGTACGATGAAGCCGGTCAGCAGGCCATCGCCCGGCAAAACCGGAAAGACGTCCTTTTCGATCGGCGCCACGCAGGGCACCCGCTCGCCCTCACCGGTCAGAGCGCGCCGGATGTGGTCCTGCTGCAGCTTGTCGAGCAGCCGGGCAAAGGCCTCGGCACCGTAGAGATCCGCGGTCGATTGTCGTCCGTCGAGATTGGCCGGGCTTTGCGCCACCACGCAGCGGACACGGCGGTCAATCGCCGCAGTGTGCAGCACGATGCCACCGGAAAAGCTGACCCCCCAGATGCCGATACGCTCGGGATCGACATCGAGACGGTCTTGCAGATAGCTGATGCCGTTACGGTAGTCTTCCACTTCGTCTAGCGGCTTCAGCAGATTGCGGGGCTGGCCGGGACTTCGGCCGAATCGTCGATAGTCGATCGCCAGCACGATATAGCCGGCTTTGACGAAAGCCTGGGCAGCGTCGACCAGCGCTTCCTTGACCATATTGAATCCATGTCCGATGACGATAGCCGGTCGCCGGCCGCCGGTGGCGATCATCGTGTTCAGACGGTACAGATCGGCGGCGCACTTGCCATCGCCGCTCCGATAGAAGACTTCCTCGGTGACGATTGACATAACGTTACCTCCCGAGATGCTGGTGGAACCAGGCGATCGCCCGTTGCATGGCGTCGCCCATGCCGGGCTCGATATAAAGCCCGACCGAATCATAGGGCAGGATCTCGAGGCGCTTCGGCTCGCCGGCGCGGCGATAGGCTTCCTGGATACGCTCAAGCGAGTGGTGGATGTCGTAGCCGCCATTGGTGACGATCAGCAGCGGCGTCGGCGCTATCTGATCGATCAACTGCATCGGTGCCCAGTTCATCATGTGCTCGGCCGATTCAAGCGGGATCAGGTATTTGTAGGTCGGGAACATCTCGACACTGCGGCGGACGAATTGCTCGGCCAGGGCGTCACCCGGCATCACCGGCAGCAGCTCGGCGGTGACCTGCGCCAGACACGGCACCCGCTCGCCTTCGCCGGTGTGGAAGCGGCGGATATGGTCCTGCTGCAGCCTGAGCAGCAGGCGGGCGAAGGCCTCGGCGCCGAAAAGTTCGCGGGTGTCGGCGCGGCCGATCAGATAGGCCGGACTTTGCGCCACCACGCAGCGGACGCGGCGGTCGATGGCGGCGGTCTGCAGCACGATGCCGCCGCCGAAACTGACCCCCCAGATGCCGATGCGGTCAGCATCGACGTCGTCGCGCTGCTGCAGGAAGGTGATGGCGTTGCGGAAATCCTCGACCTCGTCCGGTGGTCGCAGCAGCTGGCGCGGTTCGCCGCTGCTGGCGCCGAAGCGCCGATAGTCGATCGCCAGCACGATATAGCCGGCCTCGGCCAGATAGGCGGCCTGTCCGGTCAGCGCCTCCTTGGTGACATTGAAGCCATGGCCGATGACGAGCGCGGCATGACGGTGTCCCTTGGCATAGTTGGGCGGCAGGGTAAGGTCAGCGGCGCAATTGTCGTCGCCGCTGCGGAATTTCACCACACTCGATGGCAGTGTCATGGCGTCCTCACCGGAAAAGTTCCGCAGCCGCCCGCCGCGTCAAAGACGCGCCGGCGCATGGGCGCAAACTGTCTAAGGCAGCGCGGTCGCCGCCAGCGATCGTGAAATTGTCGCACTGAAATGTCTTTTCGGTGCGGCAGTCCGCAGCATATTTGGACTCTCGGCATGACAGCCTCCTCGCTTGGCGTGTAATCCCATGATGCTGGTGCGGGGCAGGGTGACCTGTTCGCCGATCTTGTCCCATACCACGCTGACGGCGGCATTCTCACGACCCGGCAACAGGGCTGCGCCATGTCTTGACCGGCGGCGATTTGACCTCGACCTGGACGCTATCCTCGAGCGCTTCCGACCAGTGCACTACACCGCGCGGGTGATGCCAGGAGTCGCCGGGGCCGGCCTCGAAAATTTCGCCGCCGATGCAGAGCCTGAGCCGCCCCGACAACAGATGGCACACCGTGTCGTGATCGTGATGTACATGTTCAGGGTCGCGGACGCCCTTGCTGCGGAAGAAATGCAGCAACAGCGCGTCCGGCGA